>Ga0209347_1000440_pt1 | contig 105898 bp, 98 predicted proteins | sample AutmiccommuBRH23_FD_187382 | JGI IMG/M metagenome (GOLD analysis project Ga0209347, IMG submission 187382) | Deep subsurface microbial communities from Mt. Terri, Switzerland - Autotrophic microbial communities BRH/23 (SPAdes) (version 2) | ecosystem: Environmental > Aquatic > Deep subsurface >...
ATCAAGATCCCCGATAAGCAGATGCGTGAACTCGAATCCAACGGCACGCTCACCCGGCACGACTGGCACGGAGAGTGGAACTACACCCTCAACCCGACACACACCAACTAATAAACTCACGCCCCCTAAGTACTCCGAAGGGCGCCGCCAAGGTCGAGTTACACTTCGGAAGCATGTTGGGCGAGGCCCTGCGTGAGTTTCTCAGTCTTGCAAGCATCGCGTCGCGCGTAGTCGAGACCCTCGATGCCACAGCCGCTGGCGGGGTTGTCACTGCCTACGTGACTTCCGAGAAGGAGGTCTGGCCGGACAAGTGAGGCGATCCGTCCCGCTTGCGGACCGAGTTCGTTGACGAGTTGCTCCCTTGGATGTGTCCTTCCCGCTGGAATCCGTGCCTTTCTGGCTAGCGTCCCATAGCACGGTGGCCTCAGTTCTGGGCTACGTTCCTATCGCGCGAACGAAGAAATGGCCTCTTTGACTGACACTCATGCGACCACCTGTCGCATCATTGAAACTGGACACTTCGTATGTGTCGTGGCCAACTATATTGACAACCGACACTGCCCGTATTTGACCGTTGCTCACCGAAGACGCCCGATACCACCGGTGTTGACGACCGCGCATGGAACATTCGCGTGGCATCGGACGTTTCCTGAGGTACGGGTCACAAGCCCGCCTGAAGGAGGCTCAACATGGCCGATCGAGCATTGCGCGGAATGCGTCTGGGAACCCAGAGCATGGAGCGCACAGCCGGCATGGATCTCGCGGAACGTCACGAGGTCCACTACGACTGCCCCAAAGGGCACGTCCTCGTCTTTCCGTTCGCCGCTGAGGCGGACGTCCCGTTGTCCTGGGAGTGCCACTGCGGCTCGCTCGCGTTGCTGCGCGACGGAGAGCGTCCCGAGCCGCGTGAGGAGCGTCACCAGCGCACACACTGGGACATGCTCCTCGAGCGCCGCAGCATTCCCGAGCTTGAAGAACTTCTCCAGGAACGGCTTGCAGTCTTGAGGAAGAGCCGCGGGGCCTAAGCGCCTTGTGCGCGGGCGCCTCGTCGCCCGCCGAAGACTCTCTGAACACCCCACCACGTCACCTTGACGAGCGCTTCGCGAATGATCGCGCCGCTCATCTTTGAAGCGCCCGCATCCCGCTCAACGAACGTGATCGGCACCTCGGACACGGATCCGCCTGCCAGCAACACCCTCCACGCCATGTCCACCTGGAAGCAATATCCCTGAGACTCGACCTGGGCAAGAGCGAGTTGTCGTAGGAGCGGCGTCCGGTAGCTGCGGAAGCCCGCTGTCGCATCCTTGATCGGCACGCCCAAGGCCAACCTGACATAACGATTCGCGTTCGTGGACAGGAACTTGCGGTGCGACGGCCAATTGACAACGCTGCCGCCAGGTACCCATCGCGAACCGATCACCAGGTCGTAGCTTTCCGACTGGGCCAGAATCCTCGGAAGATCCTCGGCGCGGTGCGAGCCGTCGGCGTCCATCTCGACGACCACGTCGTAGTCGCGCTCGAGTGCCCACGAGAACCCTGCCAGGTACGCCGCCCCAAGGCCCTGCTTCGCGGCCCGATGCAGGACGAATACGTGGTCATCTGTCGCGGCGCGCCGGTCGGCCCACTCCCCTGTTCCGTCGGGCGAGCCGTCGTCGACCACCACAATGTCGACGTCAGGCGCGATGTGGCGCACACCGTCCACCTGCCGAGGCAACGACTCGATCTCGTTGTAGGTGGGAATGATGATGAGGGCCTTCATCGGCCGTTCCTTCCGAGTGGCCGAGTGAAGACCGCCCCGAGGGCCACCAGGCCGGCGAGAAGCTCGAGTCCGAGAGCCAATGGGGCTCCCCATTTTGAAGCCGGAGTCAGGGTGGTCCTGAGGGGGACGATGGCGATGCCCGCGTCCCCCGTGAAGAGTTCGGCGCGGTCGACCACGCGTCCCGTCGGCGAGATGACCGCACTGACGCCGACGGTCGAGATCTGGAACGTGGCGCGTCCGGTCTCCATCGCCCTAAGCCGGGACATCGCGAGCTGCTGGGTGCTCTCAGCCGTGACGCCAAAGGTCGCATTGTTCGTCTGTACGGCAAGGAACTCGGCGCCTTCGCGCACAGCGTCGCGCGACACCCAGTCATACGCCACTTCGAAACAGATAATGGGGCCGATGATGACGTCCCGGTCAAGGGACGCGATCGGTATGTCGATTCTGGTAGGCCCCTCCCCCGGGATGACATCGGTGACCACACGATCCACTTCCTTCGAGAACAACCTCACGAAGGACCTATTCGGAATGTACTCGCCAAAAGGGACGATCTGTTGTTTGCGATACTCGACACCAGGAAGAGCCTTGCCGCTCGGCAGCCACACGATCGACGTGTTGTACCGGCCTTCGGCGGGGCTGTAGTCGTTCGTACCGAGCAAGAGCGGCGCGTTGAACGCGCGGGCCGCCTCCGTGGCCGCAGCAGCGGTCTGTACGTCACTGCGGGGGTCGATGTCGGAGGCGCTTTCGGGCCAGATGATGAGGTCGACGGGCGTGTCTGGATACTCCTGGGCGAGGGCAAGCGTCGCGTCGCGATGATTGTCCGCGACTTCGCGCGCGCGGCCAAAGGAATCGAGGCCCTCGTTGGCGAGGTTTCCTTGCGCCCACGCAACCGTGAGCACGCCGCTTTCGGCACGCCCTTCGAGCGGAAGCCCGAGGGGCAAGAGGCCGAACGCGATGACGCCGACAAGTGCGGCGAGGCCCTGGGAGATGCGCCGCTCCCCCAGCGCCAGAATGCCGACTCCCAGAATCGCACCGAGCAGGGCCACCGCAAACGAGACCAGCGGCACGCCCCCGAGCCAGACCAGGCGAGCCAAGGGCGAATCGGCCATACTGAACGCGAGCCGTCCCCACGGAAAGCCGCCGAGCGGCCATGCGGACCGCAGCTGCTCCGCTCCGACCCACAGGAGAGCGAAGGCTACGGGCTCCAGCCACACAAAGCGTCCCAGGGTGCCCCTGCGCGTCATGCGGGCCGTGAACGCGCCCAGAAGGCCAATCGCGATCGACTCTGCTGCGGACAACGCCGCCCAGGGAAGCCAGCCCGCGGCGACGTACGCCCACCACAGGTGAGGCAACAAGAAGGTCATCCCGAACAGCCAGCCAAGTCCAAAGCCGACACGCGTGGGGGCATCACGCAAAGCCATGTAGAGAACGCCGATGGCGAGGATTGCGGTCGGCCACCAACCCACGTCGGGGAAAGCCCAAAAGAGCACGAGGCCCCCAGATCCTGCAAGGATCACCCGGCGCGCTGTGGACACCGGACCATCGTACGTGTTCGCCTTAATAGGCCACGACACCACGACGGATGGCGCGAATTGCGCTGGCGGCACGCTCGCGGGTCGTGGACGACGGCGCCACCTGGGCGATCTGATCGAGCGCGTCGATCACCTGTTTGCACCAACGCACCATGTCCCCCGGCGCGATGTTGGTGCCGTCCAGTACATTGTCGAGCCCCTTTCCTTGAGCCCATCCGTGAATGGACCGCACCAGGCCCCAATGAGGAGGCGGGGTGGCGCCCAACTGGTGTGCGGTGTGCATATCGTCCACTCGCGACCACATCCGTTGGGTTTCACGCAACGCCTGGCCGAGTACCCCTTGCGAACCACCGGGGATGCGAGGCGTGTTCTCGCCGTCGTCGCGGCGCGCCGAGTACAGCAGCGTCGACACGGCGCCTGCCAACGCGGGCGCGTTCAAGCCGTCCCACGTTCCGCTCCGCAGACACTCCGCAAACACAATGTCATTTTCCGCGTACAGGGTGCGCAGCATGCCGCCACGCGAGGTGACGCTCAGGTCCTCCGCCTCGCCCTCGAGGTAGCCAAGTTCCTTGAGCACTTCGCAGCGGCGGTCGAAGATCGCAGCGATGGAACCGGTGGCCCGGGAAATCTCTCCGGCGAGCCGGTCCTTGTCACGCAGCGTCCGAAAGTATCGCTCCGCCCACCTGGAGTGGTCCTCACGGTCCGGGCAGGTGTGACAAGGGTGTGACCTGATCTCGTAGCGGACCCCATCGAGTTCCGTGCGGGGAACCTCCGCCGGAGCCCGCGCGGCGCGGGCGGACTGGTGCATGGCGCGACCCTCGCCGGCGACCCTCGAGCCGAGTTCCTTGCGGGCCCGCGGATCCTTCGGCTGGAACTTGCGCGGCAGCGACATCTTTCCCACCACGTCCAAGCCGGAGTGCAGGTCGGCCAACGAGAGCCGCAGGAGCCGACCCGAATCGCTGACAATGCTCGGGCGGGGCGCTTGAGCGTTGTTGTCGGCAAGGACGACGACACCGTATCCTGCGCGGCGACCCCCGCCGATGCGCACAAGGTCGCCCAAGGACAGCGAGCCAAGTTGGGCTGCGGTGGCCTCCTTGCGCGCCGCGCTCGACGCCCTCGCGGTCTTCTTCTCGGCCCGACCCAACCGCTCGCGCAGCGCCGCGTACTCCCGGAAGTCCCCCTTGTTGCACTCCATGGCGTCCCTAAACCCCTGGAGGGATGCCTCCAGCTCGCGCACACGGCGCGCGCTGCCCACGACGGACTGATCCGTCTGGAACTGGGCAAACGACATCTCCAGCACCTCGCGTGCGCGAGCAACGCCACACGTGGCCACAAGGTTGATGGACATGTTGTAGTTCGGCTGGAACGAAGAGATCAGAGGGTACGTGCGGCGCGATGCCAGCCGCCCCAGTTGGTGGGCGTCGAATCCGGGGTGGTCGACCACCACGGCGTGCCCCTCCACGTCGATGCCTCGCCTACCTGCGCGGCCCGTCAGTTGGGTGTACTCCCCCGCGGTGAGGTCCTTGTGAGCCTGGCCATCCCACTTCACCAACTTCTCCAGCACGACGGATCGAGCCGGCATGTTGATGCCGAGCGCCAGGGTCTCCGTGGCGTACACGACCTGGATCAGTCCGGCGGCGAAGAGCTCCTCGACGACCTCCTTGAACAACGGGATCAGGCCTGCGTGGTGGGCTGCGAGACCCGCCTCGAGGTTGTCCCGCCATGCGGCGAAGCCAAGTGCGCCCAGGTCTTCGGGAGGCAGGCCTGCGCACCGGATGTCCACAATCCGGCGGATGCGGTCGCGCTCCTCCTCGGTGGTCAGCACGATGCCGCCGCGGCGCACCTGCTCCACGGCGTCTTCGCATCCCGCACGAGAGAAGACGAAAACGATCGCGGGTAGCAATCCTTGTGCATCAAGTTGGTCGACCACCGCGAAGCGCGGAGGGCTACGCCGAGGCCTCGCCCCGGGTCCTGCACGGCCGCGATAACTACCCCTGCCAGGTGCACCGTGTTGCTCCAGCTGGCGGGATCGCTTGACGATGGCCTCGATCTCGGGGTTGAGCCGGGCCGCGGTAGCGGGGTCGGTGGGGTCGGTGCCCGGCGCGTAGAGGTCGAACAGCCCCTCCCGCAGCAACACATGGGGCCACAGCGGCACTGGCCGCGTCTCGGACACGATGACGCGAGTGTCGCCCCGCACCTCCGTCAGCCAAGCGCCAAACTCCTCCGCGTTGGAGACCGTCGCGGAGAGCGCCACCAGGGCGGTGGCCGCGCCCACATGGATGATGACCTCCTCCCACACCGAGCCTCGGAAGCGGTCGGCCAAGTAGTGCACCTCGTCGAGCACGACCACGCCGAGGTTGTCGAGGTCCCGCGAGTCCGCGTAGATCATGTTGCGGAGGACCTCGGTGGTCATCACCACGATGTCCGCATGGGGGTTGATGGACGTGTCGCCCGTGAGCAGGCCCACCTTGTCCGGGCCGTAGTGCGCGCGCAGGTCGCCAAACTTCTGGTTGCTCAGCGCCTTGATGGGGGTCGTGTAGTACGCCTTGAGCCCCCGTTGGTGAGCGTGTTCGACCGCGAACTCGCCCACCACGGTCTTGCCAGCACCGGTGGGTGCGGCGACCAACACCGAGTGTCCCTGGGCGACCGCCTCGCAACCCTCGCGCTGGAAGTCGTCGAGCGGGAATGGCAAGGACTCCTCGAAGGCGAGAACCTCGGGGGCGCGTCGTTGCCGCCGCGAGGCTGCGTAGCGTTCGGCTGGGCTGGTCACCTCGCCAATCTAACGCGGACGAGCACCGAGGACGCGCAGCGCCCGGGGCACGACCTCGATGGTGAGCGGCTCTCCGCCGACCAATTCACCGTCGGCGAAGGCGGGCGGCATGACCGCTCCCCCGTCGGCTTGGGAGATGGTGACCTTGCGCGCAGGTATGACGCGAACGCGAGGGTCGTCAATGTGGGAGCCGTCATACAGCTTGGGGAACATCTGAAGGATGTCTCGGCGCGTGAGTGACTCCGTGATGACGAATTCCAGCATGCCGTCGGTCACCGATGATGCGGGCGAGATGCGTAGCCCTCCCCCAAACACGGGCGAGTTGGCGACAGCCACGAGCGTGCACTGCTGGGTCCACGTGACGCCGTCCACCGTGACCGTGACGTTGTAGGGGCTGTAGCGCGGCAACTCTCGCAGCATCGCTACCTTGTACTTCACCGGCCCGCGCGGATACCTGAGCCTGCGCGCATACGCCGCGATCGCCGCGTCGACGCCCCCGGACAGCACGGCGGCGAAGTAGCGAGGAGACGCGGGTACCTCGACCCTGTGACCCGAGATCTTGCCCAGGTCGATCGTCGCAACTTCGCCCTGCAGGCCCAGTTCGATGCGGTCGACGGCTTCCCGTATGTGATGAATGGGAAGATCAAGAGTGATCGCCGCGTCGTTTCCCGAGCCCGCCGCGACGATGCCAAGGGGAAGTTTCCTTTCGGCGCACACCTGGATTCCCAGGTGGACCATTCCGTCACCGCCCACCACGACGAGCGCATCCAGATGGCGTCTGGCCTTGACTGCCGCCTCGTATGAGGCCGGCCACGATCCCCGGGAAAGGTCATTGACCTGGTGGCCCTTGGCGGCAAGTAACGCGAGCGTTTCGAGCCCCCAGGCCCGACCCCTGCCAGATCCCGAGGTGGGGTTGGTGATGACTCCGACCTTGCTCATACGGGCTCCTTTGCGCGTCCACGGGCCCGCAGGGCGCCGATACCGATGGCGCCAAAGTACAGGGCGATCATCGGAATGGCCATCACGATCATGGTGAGGGCGTCGGGCGTAGGCGTCATCACCGCCGCAAAGACGAAGATCAGCAAAATGGCCCACCGCCATCCCTTGAGCCACGTGCGCCACGGCACAATCCCGAGCCAGGTCAGAGCAACCATCACCACGGGGAACACGAACGCGAGCCCGAAAGCGACCAGCAGGCGCATCGCGAACGTCAGGTAGAGCTCGGCGTCGAGCAGTTGTTGAGTGCCGTCCGGGCGGAAGTCCGTGAGGATCGTGACGGCGTGTGGGAACACGAACCAGGCGGATACGACGCCGATCAGGAAGAGCGGAATGGCGGCGCCCAGGAATCCGAAGGTGTAGCGCCGTTCCTTGCCCGTCAGACCGGGCGCCACGTAGGCCCACACCTGGTACAACCACCAGGGCGAACTCAGGATGAGACCCAAGAAGAAGGCGACCTTGAAATGCATGTCGAGCGCCGTCGCCAGCCCGGCGAAGTTGACGGACACGATCGCGTCGTCGCGCGATGCGGCGTCCAAGAGCGGGCGTTGCAGTGCCTCGAAGGCAGGGTTGAAGAGAAACCATCCCCCGACGGCCGCCACCGCGATCCCGATGACCGAATAGAGGAGGCGGTTGCGCAGTTCAACCAGGTGGTCGCCAAGGGGCATGCGCGCACCAGAAGCACGCCGAGCCCTCCTACTTGTCGTTCGCGGCATCCTCAACCGAGGACTTGGTCGAAGCCTCATCAGTGTCCCTGACATCGTCGTCGTCGGAAGTCAAGGCCTTGGTCTCTTCTTTGAGGATTCTCAACGACTTGCCCACACTGCGCGCCAATTCCGGCAGCTTCGGCGCGCCGAACAGCAGCAACACAACAATCAACAGGACGACGATGTGCCATCCGCGCAGTGCTCCCATGAAACGTTCCTCTCACAGTCGGGTAGTAATGACCCTACACCTGTGCCACCAACACGGCCCGCGCCTGCCGCGCGAGTTCGCGTGCTAGCGGCTCCGGACCAACGGACTTCAGTGCGGTGCCGATCACCAGCAGCTGACCGGCGATAGCCGAGACGTCGGCCACGCCAAAACGGGCCGTCACTGTGCCGTCCCCTTCGTCAAGGTGCACTCCAGGGAGCGACTCGAGCAGCCATCGTGCATGCGCGTCGGCCACGACCTCGGCCTCGAAGTTGGCGATGAGCGAGAAGCCCGAGACCTCGCTCGCGGGCGCCGTGACGGGTGCGGTGCCCATCTGGGCAGAAATGATCCGATCCACCCTCAAGGTCCGGTAGTCCCCCGCCCGCCTGCAGAAGCACTCGACATACGGAGTGCCGTCGATGACGACGATGCGGTGGGGCTCGATCACACGCGACGTGCGCCTGTCGTTCGCGTCGGCATAGCCAACATCCACCACGACGCCCGCCTCGACCGCATCGCGCAACGTGGCGGCAACTGCCGGGTCGACGCTACCCGTTGTCACGGAGCGAACGGCGTCCTTGTCCGCCACCGCCTCTACGAGCTTGGCAAGGGCCGTATGGGCGGCCTCAGGCGCCGCGCCACCAGCAACCACTGCGGACAACGCGCCGATGAGGGCCACACCCTCGCGCGGCGACAGCCGTACTTGGCCCACTCCCTGGGAATTGGTCAGGCGAATGGTGCCTTCGTCGAATGCCCAGCCATCGAAGTCAATGAGGTCTTGAGGCGCGTGGCCCGGCACTCCGGACACCCACAGCAACTCGACGTCTCGACGCACTTGCGCCACCGTCACACCAAAGTGCGCTGCCAATTCCTCGAAGGTCGCTTCGCCCTCCCGCTCCAGGTATGTCACGAGGCCGAGCATGCGGGTCACGCGAGGTGCGGTGCGTTCAGCCACGATCCCCTCCCCCATCGACCCCGGCCCGGCCCGCGCCTTCGGCGACGCCCGGCCCCGAGCCTTCGGCGATGTGCAGGGCCGCCGCCGCCTCGACCCTCACCTGCTCGGCGATCGACTCTGGAGACATCACACGTGCGCGCCCGGCCAGGCCGAGCACCTCTTCCTTGATCGCATCGGCGTGGCGATATTGCAACTCGACGAGGTCCCAGTCGCCTTCCGTGCCGGCCAGCGTGCCCCTGCGGCGGATCGTGTGGCCGGCCTCGGGTCGCAGACCCACGACGGCGGTCTGCGGCGCCCCGGTATCCCCCCAAGAGGGTTGAGGCAGCGGCTGCGGAATCACGTACGCGTCCTCCCCGCCGACGGTGGTGACGTTTCCGTGAATGCGTCCCAGGCGGAAGGTGCGCGGCTCGCCCCTGTCGCGGTCGAAGGCGTAGAGATACTCGGCCCCGGCGCGCAAAATGATCTGCCACGGCTCCACCGTCCGCGTGCTGTGCCCAGCGCTCGCGGAGGTGTAGTCGAAGGTGACGGCCGTTCGCCGCGCTCGCGCATCCACGATCGTGGCGGTCGCGTCCGACGTCGACGAGGCCTTCGCACCCAGCGTCAAAGGCGTGCGCGGCGCCGCCGAGGAGGTCGAGGCAATCTTGGTGAGGCCCTGGTGGGCATCGGGTCCCAACGTCGCGCCCTGCCAGTACTCGGCAGCCAGAGCAAGAGTTGCAGCCTCGGCGGCCGTGAAGTCGATTCCCGGCATCGCCGCGTCGGACGCATCGACCTTGTAGCCGATCTCGTCGCCGTGAGTGGGATCGACCACGGTGCGCAAAGGAATGCCCATGCGGCGGAGCTCATCCTTGTCGCGCTCAAACATCCGCTCGAAGGCGGCTTCGCGCCGTCTTGCCTCGTCGGGCGACAGGTGCGCGTCGGAGGGCTCGTATCCGACGACCGTGGCCCGTATTTGGGCGCGCGTCATGCGCACCCTGGCGTGCGTCAGGGCGATGATCAGGTTGAGCAGCCGCTCGGCCGGATCGACCGCCATCTAGATCCTGACCGCCAAGAGTTCCGTCGTCAGAATTGCCCGGGCACCCGTCGCGTAGAGAGCATCCATCACGTGGTTCATCTCGGTGCGGGGCACCATGACGCGGACCGCCAGCCATTCCGAACCGTGCAAAGGTGTGACGGTGGGAGCCTCGAAGCCCGGCGTGATCTTGACCGCCTCTTCCAGCTTGTACGCGGGCACGTCGTAGTCCATGAGGACGTACTGGTGCGCCATTAGCACGCCTCGTAGCCGGGCCGCCAACACCGCGACGTCGGCTTCGGGGACGGAGTTGGCGCGCACCAGGATGGCCTCCGACTTGAGGAGGGGTTCGCCGAACACCTCGAGGCCCGCCGCCTTGAGCGTGGTGCCGGTCGACACCACATCGGCCACGGCATCGGCGACTCCCAAGCGCACGGAGGACTCCACGGCGCCGTCGAGGCGCACCACGTCCGCCTCGATACCGAACGACCGCAAGTGAGTGTCGACCAGGTGCTCGTAGGACGTGGCGACGCGTTTCCCTGCCAACTCCTGAATGCTGGTGATGTCACCGGGGGGCGCCGCATAGCGGAACGTCGATCCGCCAAAGCCCAACTCAAGAATTTCGGTCGCCGCGGCACCACTGTCGAGTAGCAGGTCTCGCCCTGTGATGCCCGCGTGAACGGTTCCGGAGCCGACGTAGACCGCGACGTCTCGGGGCCGCAGAAAGAAGAATTCGACATCGTTGCGCGAGTCCGTGAGGACAAGCTCACGGGGGTCTCGGCGCTGCTTGTAGCCGGCCTCCATCAGCAGCGCTACGGCCGGGTCGGACAGGGATCCCTTGTTGGGAACGGCGATACGCAACATGGCTGCCCCCTACAGGTATTTCTCGACGTCGGCAAGGGTCAGGCCCTTGGCGATCATCATCACTTGTGCGTGATAAAGCAATTGCGAGATCTCTTCCGCCGTCTCGGCGTCCGACTGGAATTCGGCCGCCATCCAGGACTCTGCCGCTTCTTCCACCAGTTTCTTGCCGATCGCGTGCACGCCCTTGTCAAGCAAGGTCACGGTGCCAGAGCCTTCCGGGCGCTGCAGTGCACGAGCGGAGAGAGTCTCGAAGAGTTCATTGAAGGAAGTCACGCGGCAAGCCTAGTAGGACTGACGTGACTCAACGCGACGCGGCACACCTGCGACGCCACACTCGCCGCGGTGCGAAGGGCTAGCGTTCGATCGAGGCCAACACGGCGGCGGTGGTCAGAGCGGCCTCGACGGCCTCGGCCCCCTTGTCCTCGCGCGAACCCTCGAGTCCCGCACGCGCAAGGGCCTGCGCGTCATCGTCCGTGGTGAGAACGCCGAAACCGACCGCGACGGCATGCGAACGGGCCACATCCGTGAGTCCCCGGGTGACCGCATCGCACACGTAGTCGAAGTGCGGCGTGTCTCCCCTGACAACGACTCCCAAGCAGACGATGACGTCGGCGCCACCGCGCGCCAACTTCTCAGCCACGACGGGGAGTTCAAAGGCGCCGGGCACGCGGAGCACCCGGGCCGTCGCGCCGGCGGCCTCGACCGCACGCAGTGCGCCAGCGACGAGCCCGTCCATGACCTCCGTGTGCCACAGCGACGCCACGATATTCACGGTCTTGCCGGCACCGTCGATGCTGATGCTTGGCGCGCCGTGCCCACTCACGCGTCGTCTCCCAACAGGTGTCCCATGCGCTCCACCTTAGTGCGCCGATAAGTCTCATTTTCGGCATGTTGTCCCGCATGGTGAGGCAACCGCTCAGTGACGACGATGCCCGAGGCGCGAAGCCCTTCGACCTTGGCAGGGTTGTTGGTCAGCAACCGCACGCGATCAAGACCGAGGTCCGCCAAGATCGCGGCTGCGGCGCCGTACTCGCGACGGTCTACGGGCAAGCCCAAGTCAAGGTTCGCGTCGACGGTGTCGCGCCCGGCATCTTGGAGCCCGTAGGCCTGAATCTTGGAGATGATGCCGATGCCGCGCCCCTCGTGTCCGGTGAGATACACCACCGCTCCACCCGCGGCCTGAACCCGAACGAGCGCGGCGTCGAGCTGCGGACCGCAGTCGCAACGCAGAGACGAGAAGGCGTCCCCTGTGAGGCATTCGGAATGCACCCGCACGATCGGCACTTCCGCACCGGTGGGCTCCTTGTAGACCGCAAGGTGCTCATCCCCGGTACGAGCGTCCCGGTATGCCTTGACCGTGAATTCGCCGTGCACGGTGGGCAGGCGGGCCTCCCCCTCAAGGAGCACTCGATGGGGCTGCGGCTCGATCTGAAGGGGCAGGTCGTCCTTGGCTCGGCGGTAGTGGATGAGGTCTGCGATGGTCATGAGGATCAGACCCTCTTTGTCGGCGAGTGCGGTGGCATCTCCCTGCCGCATCATCGTGCCATCGTCATTCACGAGTTCGGCGATCACTGCTACCGGTTCGAGGCCGGCAAGTCGGCAAAGATCCACGGCGGCCTCGGTGTGGCCAGCTCTATGCAGAACTCCGCCGGGAACGGCGCGCAGCGGCAAGACGTGGCCCGGGCGAATGACATCGTCGGGCTTGGCGTCCGCACGGGACAAGACTTGCAGCGTGTGGTGCCGGTCCGCCGCGGAAATTCCGGTGGTGACACCGCTCGCGGCGTCCACGGAGACCGTGTATGCGGTGCGTCTCGGATCTTGGCTGTGGGGAACCATCAACGGGAGGTGCAGGGCATCTGCCTTGGAGCTCTGCATCGGTGCACACAGGTATCCGCTGGAGTGCCGGATTCCCCATGCCACCCAGTCCGCCGTCACACGCTCCGCGGACATGATGAAGTCCGCTTCGTCCTCGCGATCGTGGGAGTCGCACACGAGAACCGGCTTGCCCGCCTCGAGGTCAGCGAGTGCCCGCTCGACGAGTGCAATTGTCGCGTCGGTCACGAGTGGTCACCCATCATGCGCTCGACGTATTTGGCGATCACATCGACCTCCACGTTGGCCTTGTCGCCGACGGCGTAGTCGCCGAACGTGGTACCCGTGAGCGTGGTGGGAATGAGGGAAACCGTCGCCCGCTCTCCTTCAAGCTCCGCCACCGTCAGAGAGACACCGTTCAGGGCGATCGAACCCTTGCGGACCACGTAGCGCAGAAGGTCCGCAGGCAAGGCGAACGTGAGGTCATCCCAGTCCGCCTGCGAGTCGCGCGCGACCAGCGTGGCCACTCCATCGACGTGCCCCTGCATGATGTGGCCTCCAAGCCGCCCGGTAGCGAGCATGGCGCGTTCAAGGTTGACCGGCGAGCCCTCGCTGAGGTCACCCAGCATCGACGTCTCCAGGGTGATGCGCATGACATCGGCCGTCCAGGTGTCAGTGGCGAGCTTCGCCACTGTGAGGCACACCCCGTTGACTGCGATGGACTCTCCGTGGACAAGATCGTCGCCGAGCCCCGCCGATGAGATGGTCAGTCGCGCGGTCGCGCCGCCATCCTCGATCGAGGTAACGGTTCCGACCGACTGAACGATGCCGGTAAACATTACTCTCCCTTCGTCATGTGGGCCGTGACCAGGCAATCCACGCCGAGGGTGGTGACGGTGACGTCCTCACCTCTCAACGCGTCGGCCATGGAGGCGATTCCCAGGTCTGTGAGCGCGGCGATGCCCCCGCCAAGCAGGGCGGGCGCGATGTAGACGTTGATTTCGTCGACCAGGCCCGCCCGCATGAATGCTGTCAGAATGTGTCGGCCGCCTTCGACAATGACGGTCCGCGCCTGCCTGGATCCGAGGATGGCGAGCGCGGCGTGCGGGTCGCGAGTGTCGAGGGCCACCGCATTGTTGTCACGCCACACTTGTGCGCCCGGAGTCGCTGTCAGACCCATGACTGCACGCAGCGGCTGATGTGCCGCCTCCACACCGTCAGTTCGTGCGGACAGCGCCGGGTTGTCCGCGAGCACGGTGCCGGTGCCGACCAATATCGCGTCGACCTCGGCGCGCGTGCGATGGGCATGGTCGCGGGCCTCTTCACCCGTGACCCAGAAGCTTGAGCCATCTGCCGCGGCAATCTTGCCGTCGAGGGTCTGCGCCCACTTCGCGATCACGTATGGCCTGCCGAGGCGGATCGAGGCGAGCCAACGAGCATTGAGTGCCTTGGCTCCAGCGTGGGGGGCCAACACGGCGTCGATTCCGCGCTCCCTCAGCGTGGCCGCGCCTCCCTCAGCCAGAGGGTTCGGATCCGCCACCGCGTACACCACGCGCGCCACGCCCGCGTTGGTGAGTGCGTCGGTGCAGGGGCCGGTGCGGCCAGTGTGATTGCAGGGCTCAAGCGTCACGTACGCGGTGGCGCCAGCCACGTCCTCGCCCGCTCCCCTGGCGGCCTCGATCGCGGCGACCTCCCCGTGAGGGGTTCCGGCTCCGCGGTGAAAGCCCTCGCCGAGGATGCGGCCGACCGCGTCGGTAATGACGGCTCCCACCCTGGGGTTCGGCCCGTGAGCGGGACCCAGCGCGGCGAGCGACGCCGCCAGGTCCATGGCCTCGGAGTCGCTCAGGTGGCCGCGCATGATTAGTGCTGGCACGCGTCGCGAAGCGCCTGTATGGCCCCGGCCCGGTCCGACGGTCCGAAGACCGAGGAACCCGCCACCAGCGTGTCGGCGCCCGCGGCCACCGCCTCGGGAGCCGTCTCGATGGTGATTCCCCCGTCGACCTGGAGCCACAGCGCGGTGCCTGCCTGCTCCGCGGCCGCCTTCAGCACGGTGAGTTTGGACAGGGTCTGCGGCATGAACGACTGTCCCCCGAAACCGGGCTCCACCGTCATGACCAGCACCATGTCCACGTCCTCGAGGAGGCTCATCACAGCATCGGCCGGGGTGTCAGGCTTGATCGCGACCGCTGCCCTCGCGCCCGTGGACTTGATGTCCGCGGCGCATTGCCTCGGATTGCCTGCAGCCTCAAAGTGGAACGTGACCGACGTCGCGCCCAGTTCCGCGTAGCGCGGTGCCCACCGGTCGGGGTCCTCGATCATCAGGTGGACGTCGAGCGGAAGCGGCGACACCTCAGCTAGGCGCTTCACCACGGGAATGCCGATGGTGAGGTTGGGCACGAAGTGCCCGTCCATGACGTCCACGTGGAGCAGGTCAGCCGTGGACACCTGCGCCATCTCGCTCTCAAGATTGGCGAAGTCGGCCGCAAGAATCGACGGCGCAATGCGAATGCTCATAGGCCCAACTTAGCGCGCTCAGTCGACCGTCAGCATCGCCAGGTACATCGAGTCTGTCCCATCAACGTGGGTCCACATCTGCACATCCGCGTCCGTTCCCCATTGGTCGGCCTTTGTGTGGGTCACCTCTGCCACGGCGGCGCGGGCGTCGAGGCGTCTCAGCCCGGACGCGGAGACGACTTCCGTCGTCTCAGACAGCACCGGAGAGCAGGTGACATAGGCGATAACGCCACCGGGAGCGAGAAGCGTCGCCGCCCGGGCAAGGAGCCTCGCCTGCAGGCCGCTGAGGTCGGCAAGGTCGTCCTCTGAGCGCCTCCACCTCGACTCGGGCCGCCGTCGAAGCGCGCCTATCCCGGTACAGGGGGCATCAAGAAGAATGCGGTCGTACGGACCGCCTTCCCACGTGGTCGAGTCCCCGACGTGAACGGTGACGACGCCAGCCGGAAGGGCGCGCAGGTTCTGCTCGACAAGCCGCGCCCGGTGGGCGTGAAGCTCGACAGCATCCACGTGAACGTCCCGCTGGGCCGCGATCGCCCCAAGAAGTGCCGTCTTGCCGCCTGGGCCGGCGCACGCGTCGAGCCATCGTTCCCCAGCCGATGACGGCCGTGCCGCCTCGGCGGTGAGGGCGGTCGCCACCACCTGACTTCCCTCGTCCTGAACTCCCACGAGTCCGGCCTCAACGTCCGCGAGACCCCGCGGCGCCCCTCCGCCCAGTGTGACCCCATAAGGAGAAAGGATGGTGGGTTCGCCGCCCGTGGCACGCGCGACAGCGTCCCTGTCGGCGAGCCCTGGGCGCGCGGCGAGAGTGACGGCCGCCGGCGTGTTGTGGGCGGCCAGGAGCAATTCGACCTCGCCCGCGCGGCCGCGCGCCGCCAGCGACCGTTCCAGTTCCGCGACAATCCACTGCGGGTGGGAATGCCGAGTGGCGACCGCCGCCCTTCCGGTCCCGGCCGCGACGAGAGCCAGCCACGCTTCGCGGTCCCGCTCGACGATGCGACGCATCACCGCGTTGACGAATCCACTCGCCCGCGCAGCGCCGGCGTCCTTCGCCAAGGCGACCGTCTCCGAGACCGTGGCATGGACTGGGGTGCTCATCGACAGGGCCTGGTGGGCCCCCAACCACAGCACGGCGCGCACCGTCACGTCCAGGGAATCGGGGCGCCTGTTGGCTGCCTTGGCGATCACGGCGTCGTACAGGCCGCTCATGCGCAACGCCCCGTAGGCCAACTCGGTCGCGAACGCCGCCTCGCGGCCGCCGAGTCGTGCCTGCCGCAGGATTCCGGGCATGGCCAGGTTCGCGTATGCGCCGTCGACTTCTACGGCAAGAACGCAGTCGAGCGCCGCGCGGCGCTGCGGATCACTCATGCTTCACCCAGCTGGGCGGTTTCGCCCCATCGGGCTCCTCGCCACCAATCGCCGGCGTCCATAGCCTTCTTGCCAGCGGGCTGAATCCAGGTCAAGCGAACCGGCACACCACCGGTCCCCACGGTGACTCCCTCGGCATCCGCGCGGATCAGCCCCGGCGTCGTGGAGGGCGCGTCCGTGAGGGAAACGGGGCCCACCTTTGCCGTGGAGCCGTCCGGAAGCGTGGTCCATGCGCCCGGCGCGGGTGTGCACGCCCTGATGGCCCGATCCACGACGTGCGCGGGCAGGTCCCAGCGGATCAGTGCGTCGTCCCGCGTGAGCTTTGCCGCGTGGCTCACGCCGTCTTCGGCCTGCGCGAGCGGACTGGCGATGCCTGCCCCCAGCGCCTCCAGGGAGTCCTTCAGGAGCGGTGCGCCCACTGAGGCCAGGCGCGTCAACAGGTCCCCTGCCGTGTCTTCTGGGCGGATCCGCTCGGTGGCCCTGCCGATCACCGGGCCGGTGTCGAGGCCCTCCTCGATCAGGAACGTCGAGGCGCCCGTCACGTCGTCTCCCGCCTGAATGGCACGTTGCACGGGAGCAGCTCCCCTCCAGGCCGGAAGCACCGAGAAGTGCAGGTTGACCCAGCCAAGACGGGTGGCCTCCAACAAGGCCGGACGCAGGATCTGCCCGTAGGCGACAACCCCGGCGGCGTCGGCGCGAAAAGACCGCACCCGCTCGACGAAATCGGGCTCGGAAGCCTTGACAGGGGACGCGACCTCGAGACCCAGTTCGAGAGCCCGGGTCTTGACGGGACTCGGGTGGGTCGCGGTGCCGCGCTTTCCCTTGGCGTCCGCCTTGGTGATCACCAGCACGATCTCGTGGCCCGCGTCGACGAGCGCTTCGAGGGATGGCAATGCCACCTCGGGGGTTCCGGCAAAGATCAGACGCATGGGCTCCATCGTAGGCGCCGACTAGGTCCCTGGAACCGCGTCGACTCGTAAGAACAGGGGTGGCGCCGACGCCGCCGACCGTGCGACGGCCACGGCCCGGGCGGCTTTCACAAGTGCGGGCATCACTCCGCGTCCTGACAGGACCCAGGCGCCCTCGGCGTCCCGCGAGAGGTCGTGCGAGAGGCCCTTTGCGGCAACGGCAAAGGCATCCACCGCATCGGGCGGCCCCTCAAGCCGGGCGGCCCTACGATGCGGAGGCAACCCGAGCTCCTGGCGCTGTGCCAGGTCCTGTGCGCCGACCTCCCAGCCGTCCCACGTCACCAGCGCGCTGCGGACCGACTCGGGCAACTCCCCCACCACGCTTACCGCCCCGCCGGAGGCCCGCGGGGCCGCCAGCGCGGCGGCGTTCATCCAGCGGCGCACCGTCGCGTACTCGGCGCCGAGTCCCTCTCCCACGTTGATGCGCGCCCCGATGATGGCCAGGTGACCGTAGCCGCCAGCCACGGCCGGCAACGCGGCGGGCGTGGCAACGACAATCCCCGATGTGACGGCACCGTCCGCGACGATGCCCGTGCCGGACGAGGAGACCGCGAGCGGTACGCCGGGCGCCATCCTGGCGACTTGGTCGGCGAGTCGCTCCACTCCGAGGCCAGCGGGCGTGAGCCGGTAGCCCTGGCATTCGGGGCAATGCCAGTGGGCCGCCTCGAGCGCGCACTCGCGGCAGCGGGGCGTGCCCTCGACCGATGATCGTTGCAGGTCGCCGCCACAGTCGGCGCACTCCGCCCACGCGGAGCATCGTGCGCAGCGAAGGCCGCTCGCGTAGCCCGCCTGGGGCACCAGGATGCCCGCCACGCCGTCGTGAGCCGCCGCGAGGAGGGGGGGCCACACGGAGCCGGGCATCCAATGCTTGCCTCGACCCCCTTCACGCTCCCGACGCTCAGGGCCGATGATCTCGACGCGGGGTAGGGCCTCGCGTTCGGGCGCACCACCCACTCGCTGCGCGAAGCCGTGTTCGACGAGCGCGACCGCGTCCGGCGACAGCGCGTAGCCGGCCACGAGGAACGACGCTCCCGTGTCTTGGGAGCGCATCGCCGCGACGGTGCGGGCATGCGGGTATGGGGCCCGCGGTTCGGCGAACGTGGTCGATCCTTCGTCCCAGATGGCGATCGCCTTGAGGTCCGGTACCGGTTGCCACGCGGCCGACCTCGTACCGATCACCAGTCCGGCCAATCCGTGCATCGCAGCCAAGTAGGAACCGAATCGCACCGACGGGCCATCGCCCGCGTCAAGCAACACGAAATGCCCGCCCGAACGCGCGGTCCACCGGCGCATCCCCGACTCAACGGCTCGGGCAGCAACGGCCTGGGCTGCGCGCGCATCGGGAACCGCCACGATTGCGGAGCCTCCGTCCGCGACGGCGGCGAGCGCCCACGCGAGCAACGCCTCGACCGGGGCCGTAGCTGATGTTGCGGGTGGGGCGACCCATGCGGAACGACTCCCCTGCACCGTCGGCAATCCATGCTCAGCGGCTCTGTCCACCTCACCAGCCAGCAGTAGCGGATCGAGGTGAGTGTCCTTCATGGACTTCCAGTCGAACTTCTCCACCGAGGCCACGCGCGCGGGAGCCATGAGCCGCAGCACGTCCCACAACGAACCCCCATAGCGCTGGGCTATCGACGACGCCAGGTCCAGCGCCTGCTGAGTGAACGACGGCACCGCGCCAGCCGACTTGATCGACTTGAGTGCATGCGGGGATTCGGCATCGGCAAGCCCCACGACCACGGCCGAACTCAACCGACCCGCGAAAGGGACCCTCACTCGGCTACCCACGCGGACGACGGCTTCGAGTGGCTCGCCAATGGCGTAGTCGAAAGGCCTGTCGAGGTGCGGCAGCGGGCTATCGACGACGACCCGCGCGATCACTAGACGGCCGCGGCGAGAGCGTCGGCGCGGTCGGTGCGCTCCCACGTGAAGTCGGGCAATTCCCGCCCAAAGTGCCCGTAGCTGGCGGTCGAGCGGAAGATCGGCCGACGCAGATCAAGCTGCGCGATGAGCGCTGACGGGCGCAGGTCGAACACCTCTCGCACCGCCTTGACGATGCGATCCGGATCCACCGTGTGCGTGTTGAACGTCTCGACGTACAGGCCCACCGGCATGGCAGTGCCAATCGCATACGCCACCTGGATCTCGCACCGGTCCGCGAGCCCGGCAGCGACGATGTTCTTGGCCACCCATCTCATGGCGTACGCGGCCGAGCGGTCCACCTTCGACGGGTCCTTGCCTGAGAAGGCGCCGCCCCCATGTCTCGCCATGCCGCCGTATGTGTCCACAATGATCTTTCGCCCCGTCAGGCCCGCGTCGCCCATGGGGCCGCCGATCTCAAAACGGCCGGTGGGGTTGATCAGCGAGCGGTGGCCGGACGAATCGAGGTCGTAGCGCGCGAGGACGGGCGCGATCACTCCGGCCTCGACCTCTTCGCGGAGGTCGTCGATGTTCCAGCCTTCGCGGTGCTGGGTGGACACCACCACGGTGTCGACCGAAATCGGGGTGTCGCCGTCATACCCGATAGTGACCTGGGCCTTGCCGTCGGGCCGGAGGCCCTCGATGATCCCTTCCTTACGTACCTGAGCGAGCCGGAATGTCAGCGCATGCGCCATCGCGATGGGCAGCGGCATCAACTCGGCGGTGTCCTTGCACGCGTAACCGAACATCAGGCCCTGGTCGCCGGCGCCCAGTTCGATCACGTCGGTATCGGTCGCCTGCCCCACGCCAAGCCAGATGTCGGGGCTCTGCTCGCCGATCGACACGGAGACTCCGCACGAATCCGCGTCAAAACCGACGCGCGAGGACGTGTAGCCGATGTCCCTCACGACCGAGCGGATGGTCGAGGGAATGTCGACGTAGGCCTCGGTCGTGACCTCGCCGGCGACATGAACAAGACCTGTCGTCACCATCGTTTCGACCGCGACCCGCGACATGGGATCCTGGCGCAGCATCTCATCGAGAATGGCGTCAGAGACCTGGTCACAGACCTTGTCGGGGTGTCCCTCGGTCACAGATTCGGACGTGAACAGGCGCAGAGACATAGCGCTCAGCATACTTGCCGGATCCGACATCGGGCCGCGCCGTGAGGCGGCCGGGTCGGCTATCGCGGGAGCCGCGCAGCAACCTGGTCGAGGATGGCGTGAGCGACGACCAGTTTGGTGCCATCGCTCGTGGCGACCACCTCGCCAGCCGCGTCCAGAATCGTGACCGAATTGGGGACGTCGCCGAAGCCGACACTCGCGCCTACGGGATTCACGACCAGCAGATCCGCTCCCTTTCGCAAGGCCTTGGCGCGTCCATGATCGAGAACGCTGCCCGCGTCGTCACCGGTCTCTGCGGCGAAACCCACGACGAGTTGGTGGGGAGCCTTTGACTCGACAAGGGACCTCAGGATGTCCTCGGTCTCTACTAACTCGAGCGTGCGTGCGGTCCCGTCCTTCTTGATCTTGGCGCCACTGGACTCGACCGGCTTGTAGTCCGCGACGGCAGCAGCCATGAGGACGACGTGGGCCACGCTTGCCGCGTTGCGCACGGCATCGGCCATCTGCGCGGAGGTCTCCACGTCGACACGCGAGATGCCCTCCCCCAGCGGCAAGAACACGTTGGCGGCCACGACCGTCACGTCGGCACCCCGTTCGCGCGCGGCCTCTGCCAAGGCGAAGCCTTGATGTCCCGACGACCGGTTTCCGAGGAATCGCACGGCGTCGATGGGCTCTCGCGTTCCGCCAGCAGAGATGACGATGCGCACTCCCCCGAGATCGCCCCACTCATGCTTGGCGCCCGGCGAGGCGCCGACATCGATGGGTGAACTGTCGGCGACCGCGTACAGCGCGGCCACCAGGTCATCCGGCTCGGGAAGCCGTCCCGGACCGGAATCGGCGCCCGTCAGGCGGCCGACGGTGGGCTCGATGACGTGAACGCCACGTGACCGCAGAGTCGCGATGTTCGCCACAGTCGCAGGGTTGTTCCACATTTCCGTGTGCATGGCTGGGGCGACCACCACGGGCGCCTTGGTCGCAAGCAACGCATTGCCGAGCAGGTCCCGAGCCTCCCCGGCGGCCATCGACGCCAAGAAGTTGGCGGTGGCGGGAGCGACAAGGACGATGTCGGCGCGTTGGCCGAGCGTCACGTGCTCGACGGACGGGACGTTCTCAAACGTTCCGGAACGGGCGGGTTCGCCCGTGAGCGCCTCCCACGTGGCGCGTCCTACGAAATGGAGGGACGACTCCGTGGGGATAACCCGCACCGAGTGCCCGTCCTCCATGAGGCGGCGCACCACCAAGGCGACTTTGTATGCCGCGATGCCGCCGGTAACGCCCAGCAGCACCCGCATGCGCGGCTAGACCTCGGTCTCGCCGAGCACGAGAAGGTTGCCAGCGTTGATCTCACGCAGCGCGACAGAGAGCGGCTTGTCGGTCGAGTCAGCCTCGACCAGCGGGCCGACGTTCTCGAAGTGACCCTCGCCAAGCGCCTCGTAGTACGCGTTGATCTGACGGGCACGCTTGGAGCCGTAGATCACGAGCGCGTACTTGGAGTCGACCTTTGCAAGCAGCTCGTCGATGGGCGGGTTGGTAATGCCCTCGGGATGTGCAACGGTTCCAGACACGAAAATCCTCTCGTCGTTCGCTCCCACCTTGAGGCAGACAACGCGACCTATCTTAGCGTGCCGACGCCACAATCGTCTGCAACTCGGCCACGGCGTCCTCCAAACGGTCATTCACGAGCGTGATATCGAACTCACTCGCCGCGGCCAGTTCTTCCCTTGCGGTCCGCAACCGCCGCTCGCGTTCCTCGCTGCCCTCGGTGCCGCGGATCTCGAGACGCTCGACGAGTGTCTCGAAAGACGGTGGTGCGACGAACACAAAGAGCGCGTCTGGCATCGCCTGCTTGACCTGCCTCGCGCCCTGAAGGTCAATCTCCAGCACCACGGGGACACCACGTGCCAATCGATCCTCTACCGGGGCCCGGGGCGTGCCGTACCGGTGGGTGCCGTGAACAACGGCCCACTCGAGCAACTGACCGCGGTCGGTCATGCGGTCGAACTCCTCGGGGGACACAAAGAAGTAGTGAACCCCCTCCCGCTCGGTCGGCCGGGCGGGCCGCGTCGTCGCCGAGACCGACACCCACACCTCCGGCATACGCTCCTTGAGTGCTGCCACCAAGGTGCCCTTGCCGACGGCCGAGGGGCCGGCCACGACGACGAGTCGGCTCATCCGCGTTCGCGCGCCACCAGGGCGTCGACTTGGTGACTTCCAAGCCCGCGGACGCGGCGAGCCGGGGAGATACCGATGTCCGCCATCACGAGCGCCGCTCGCTTGGGACCGATGCCGGGCAGGCACTGCAGCAAGTCGTGCACCCGGATGCCCGCCAAGGCGTCATCCGCCTTTGCACGCACGATCGCAACACTCAGCGTCATATGACCTTGAGACAGACTCTCCTTGAAGACGCGACGCGCGCTGCGCACCGCCGTTGCCTTGACGAGCGCCTGAGCGCGCTGCTCGTCACTAAGTACCGGTGTAGCCATGCCACCTCCTTGTTGAAACGCCGTGGGACTCGCGGCGTTAGTCGCCTGCCTCCACCGTGCCCAAAGCGTACTGGGCTGCTCCGGCGGCGGCCTGAATGGCGCCTCTGAGCTTCTCTACAAATGGTCCAGCCATCAAGATCCCTCGCGACTGACTCACGAGGACGCGGGAACGGACTGATCCAAATACTTGCGCGACTTCAGCCGGACTGGCGCCTTGGGCGCCTACACCTGGGGAGAGAAGGGGTCCGTTGACGGCGGCAAGATCAATGCCGAGCTCACGCACGGCATCCCCGACGGTTGCCCCCACAACGAGCCCGATCGAGCCCATGGGGGTAGCGCCAGCGTTCAATTCGGCGGCTCCTTCCGCGATCGCGCGCGCCACGGAGATTCCGTTCGCGTCGGTCGCGTGTTGGACAGACGCGCCTTCCGGGTTGGAGGTTAGCGCGAGCACGAACACTCCTTTACCGGTGTGTGCGGCCAGCTCGAACGCCGGTCGCAAGGATCCAAAGCCCAGGTATGGGGAGACCGTGATCGCGTCGGCCTCAAGCGGCGCGCCCTCGGCGAGATACGCGTCGGCATACCCCTCCATGGTCGACCCGATGTCTCCGCGCTTCACGTCGAGAATCGTCATCAGGCCCATATCTCTGGCTCTCTTGAGCGTGTGCTCCAGCGCAGCCACTCCCCTGGCTCCGTGCCGCTCGTAGAACGCCGCGTTGGGCTTGACCGCTGCGACGGACCTCACGGAGGCCTCCAGCACGGCATCCGAGAACGCCTCCAATGACTCCGCGGTGTCCGTAAGACCCCACCGAGCGAGCAGTTCAGGGTGCGGGTCGATGCCGACGCACAGGGGGCCCCATTGCTGGATCGAAGCGTGAAGTCGCGCGCCGAATGTCATGGGACCTCCGTTCCTTGCCTGTACTACCCCTGCCATGTTATAGAAGCCACTCTACCTGGGCGTTCGCTGCATGGCGATGGAGCGCGCCACATCTTGCAGACTCATCACCTCAAAGCGCCCTCTCTGGAGCGCCTCAATTGCCTGCACCGCCGCCGCAAGTTGTTGAGTGGTGGTGATGATCGCGACGTCTCCTGCCGTTGCGGCCGCGCGGATCTCGTACCCGTCTGCGCGCGCTCCTTGGCCGGACGGCGTGTTGACGACCATGTCCACCCGACCGTCGTTGATGAGGTCCACGATGGTGGGCTCCCCGTCGGGGCCCCTTCCCTGAGACTTCTTGCGGACCACGTCGGAGGGAATTCCGTGGCGCAAGAGGACTCGGTGGGTTCCCTCCGTTGCCAAGATGGCAAATCCGAGTTGATGAAGCCGCGCAATCGGCAAGGTGATGGCCCGCTTGTCGCGGTCGGCCATCGAAACGAAGACGGTGCCGGACATGGGAAGGCCACCGATTGCGCCTGCTTGAGACTTGGCGAATGCGAGCGGGAACGTCTCGTCGAATCCCATGACTTCGCCCGTGGACCGCATCTCGGGACCGAGAATGGAGTCGACGGCGAGCCCGGCGCGCGTCCGGAAGCGCTTGAACGGCAACACCGCTTCCTTGACGGCGATGCGAGCGTGATCGTTGTAGACGCTCGCGTCGAGCTCGGGCAGCAGTCCCTCGGCCTTCAGTTCCGCGATCGTGGCGCCGAGCATCACGCGAGATGCCGCCTTCGCCAGCGCCACCCCGGTCGCCTTTGCCACAAAGGGCACGGTGCGGGAGGCTCTTGGGTTCGCTTCGAGCACGTACAGAACGTCGCTGGCGAGCGCGAACTGCACGTTCATGAGTCCCTTGACGCCGATGCCCCGCGCGAGGGCCTCGGTGGACACCCGGATGCGGTCGAGGTCCGCGGAAGACAGGGTGACCGGAGGCAACACGCACGCCGAGTCGCCAGAGTGGATACCCGCCTCCTCGATGTGCTCCATCACCCCACCGAGGAACATCTGGTCGCCGTCAAAGATGGCGTCGACGTCAATCTCAATGGCATCGTCGAGAAACTTGTCGATCAGGAGCGGTGAATCCGTGGCGTGGTCCCCCACGTGCTCCATCCGCGTGCCGTAATCCGCGAGCTGCTCGCGTGAGTACACGATCTCCATGCCTCGGCCACCGAGCACGTAGGACGGCCTCACCAACACCGGATAGCCGATGCGATCCGCGATCTCGATGGCCTCGTCAATGCCGTGTGCGGTGCCGTACTGCGGAGCTGGCAGGCCGGCGGTTTCCAGCACCACTCCAAATTCGCGGCGGTCCTCAGCCTTGTCGATCGCCTCCGGACTGGTCCCCAAGATGGGCACGCCCGCGTCGGCGAGCCGCTGGGCGAGGCTCAGTGGCGTCTGGCCGCCCAACTGCACCAGCATGCCCTTGATGGGCCCCGCGGCCTTCTCGGCCTCGTACACGGCCATCACGTCCTCAAAGGTGAGGGGTTCGAAGTAGAGCCGGTCCGACGTGTCGTAGTCCGTCGAAACCGTCTCCGGGTTGCAGTTGATCATGACGGTCTCGTACTGGTCCTTGAGCGTCAGCGCCGCGTGCACGCACGAATAGTCGAATTCGATGCCCTGACCAATCCGGTTGGGCCCGGATCCGAGGATCAGGACTGCCTCGCGCTCGCGGGGCTGCACCTCGTTCTCCTCGTCGTAGGTGCTGTAGTGGTACGGCGTGTGCGCCTCGAACTCCGCGGCGCACGTATCGACCGTCTTGAACACCGGCACCACCCCGACCGCGACGCGCGCCGAGGCAATCGCTGCCTCGTCGATGTGACGCAGCTTGGCCATCTGGACATCCGAGAATCCGTGGCTCTTGGCGCGGCGCAGCAGCGCCTCTTCAAGGCGCGGCGCGCCGGTCAACTCAAGTGCGATCTCGTTCATCAACAGGATCTGGTCGAGGAACCACGGATCGATGCCCGTCGCCTCGAAAACGCGGTCGAGAACGGCGGGGTCGTTGATCGCGGCACGCAGAGCCTGCTGAACCTGGATCAGGCGTTGTTCGGTGGGGATCGCGCACTGAGTGAGAAGGGCCTCGAGCACCTCACCGGTGGGCGGTTCGCCGTCCCAGTGGAAGACCTGGCCCCTCTTGTCGATCGACCGCATGGCCTTGCCGAGCGCCTCCGTGAAGTTCCGCCCGATCGCCATGGCCTCCCCCACCGACTTCATGGTGGTCGTGAGCACGGGGTCGGCCATGGGGAACTTCTCAAACGCGAAGCGAGGGACCTTGACGACGACGTAGTCGAGCGTCGGTTCGAAGCTTGCGGGCGTGGAACCCGTGATGTCGTTGGGGATCTCGTCGAGCGTGTAGCCGATGGCGAGGCGCGCGGCGATCTTTGCGATGGGGAAACCCGTGGCCTTGGATGCAAGGGCCGAGGAGCGCGACACGCGCGGGTTCATCTCGATCACGATGACGCGCCCGGTGTTCGGCTCGACGGCGAACTGGATGTTGCAGCCGCCGGTGTCGACTCCCACCTCCCGAATCACGGCGATTCCGACGTCGCGGAGCTTCTGATACTCGCGGTCGGTGAGCGTCAGCGCGGGCGCGACGGTCACGGAGTCGCCCGTGTGCACGCCGACGGGGTCCACGTTTTCGATGGAGCACACCACCACGACGTTGTCGTGCTTGTCGCGCATCAGCTCGAGTTCGTATTCCTTCCACCCGAGGATCGACTCCTCAAGCAGCACCTCGGTCGTGGGCGAATAGTGCAGGCCAGCCCCGCCGATGCGGCGCAGGTCCTCCTCGTCGTAGGCGATGCCCGAGCCCAGGCCGCCCATCGTGAAGGAGGGGCGCACCACGACCGGGTACGACAGGTCCTCCGCGGCGGCGATGAGCTCGTCCATCGTGTGACAAATGTGGGAGCGTGCGCTTTCCGCGCCGCACCGCTCCACGACACCCTTGAACAGCTCACGGTTCTCGCCCAGGTGGATGGCTTCCAGGCTGGCGCCGATGAGTTCCACGTTGTAGCGCTCAAGAATGCCAGCCTCGGACACGGCGATCGCGGCATTCAGTGCGGTTTGCCCGCCAAGGGTGGCGAGCAGCGCATCGGGGCGTTCTTTCTCGATGATGCGCTCGATGACATCGGTTGAGATGGGCTCGACGTAGGTAGCGTCGGCGAACTCGGGGTCTGTCATGATCGTGGCGGGGTTCGAGTTGAGCAGCACCACTCGCAGGCCCTCGGCCTTGAGCACGCGGCACGCCTGTGTTCCCGAGTAGTCAAACTCGCACGCCTGGCCGATGACGATCGGGCCGGAGCCGATCACCATCACTGTGTGGATATCGTCGCGGCGGGGCACTAGCGGGTCCCTTCCAAGGTGCGCCGACCCTGCATCAGGTCGAGGAATCGGTCAAAGAGATACGAGGCGTCGTGCGGGCCTGCCGCGGCCTCGGGGTGGTACTGGACGGAGAACGCGGGAGCGTCGAGGCATTCGAGCCCCTCGACCACGTCGTCGTTGAGGCATACGTGGCTGACGTGCACGCGACCGTAGCCGTTCGGCGACTCGCTCGTGCCGTCCAACGGCGCATCGACCGCGAAACCGTGGTTGTGGCTCGTGACCTCCACCTTTCCGGTGGTCCTGTCCATCACGGGCTGGTTGATGCCGCGGTGGCCAAAGCGGAGCTTGTAGGTGCCGTAGCCGAGCGCGCGTCCCAACAGCTGGTTGCCGAAGCAGATGCCGAACAGGGGAACGCGGGCGTCGAGAATGCCGCGGACCACCTCTACGGACCGGTCCGCCACGCCGGGGTCGCCGGGCCCGTTGGAGAAGAACACTCCGTCGGGTTCGCGGGCCAGAATCTGCGCCGCGGTCCAGGATGACGGCACCACCGTGACCTTGATGCCGCGCTGGGCCATGAGTTCGGGGGTCATCGCCTTGATGCCGAGATCCACGGCCACGACGTGGGCCACCTGCTGGACGCCGTCGGGCGGCTCGATGACGTAGTCACCGTCGATGGAGACTGCATCGGCAAGGTGCGCCCCTGCCATCGGCTCTGCGGCGAGCACCCGGGCCAGCAGGTCAGCGTCGTCCGCGAGGGCCTCTCCCGAGAAGATCCCCCCACGCATCGACCCGTAGGTCCGCAAGGTGCGCGTGAGCTTGCGGGTATCGATCCCCGACATGCTGACGATCCCTTGCTCGGTGAGGTCGTCGCCGAGCGGCCGCTGCGAACGCCAGTTGCTGGGTCGCCGCGCGGGCTCCCGCATGATGAATCCGGCCACCCAGATGCGGCGCGATTCGGCGTCTTCGTCGTTCATCCCGGTATTGCCGATGTGAGGTGCCGTCATCACCACAATCTGCCTGTAGTACGACGGGTCGGTGAGGGTCTCTTGGTAGCCGGTCATGCCGGTATTGAAGACGATTTCGCCGAGAGTCTCTCCTCGCGCCCCATAGGCCTCGCCTCGGTAGACGTCGCCATTTTCCAGGACGAGGACCGCGGGTTCGTTGCTCACGCGAACGCTCCTTCAAGTCGGGGGTCGAGAAAGGTGGGTTTGCCGCGCAGGAATGTCGCCACCGCTCGACCGGGCAGGACCCTCCCAGCGTACGGCGAGTTGCGGGACCTGCTCGCATGCGTCGAGGGGTCGACTGTGTGTTCAGCACGCGGATCTACCAGGGTGAGGTGGGCGGGTTCTCCCACCGCGATGGGTCGTCCGTGCCACTGCGACACACGGCCGATGGCGGCGGGCGTGGTCGACATCACGCGTGCCACGTCCCTCCACGTCATCAGGCCGGAGTCCACCATGACGCTCTGCACGATGCCTAGCGCCGTCTCCAGTCCCGTCATGCCACATGCGGCGGCCGCCCACTCGCAGTCCTTGTCCTCGCTGGGGTGCGGGGCGTGGTCAGTCGCGACGATGTCGATCGTCCCGTCCGCTAGCCCCTCGCGCACGGCTTGGACGTCCTCCGCGGTGCGAAGAGGTGGGTTGACCTTGAACATCGGGTTGTAGGTGCGCGCCTCTTCGTGTGTCAGGAACAGGTGGTGGGGCGTCGCCTCGGCGGTGACCTGGATGCCCCGCGACTTGGCCCACCGCACGATGTCAACGGACCCCACGGTGGAGAGGTGTTGGATGTGCACCCGGGAGCCCACATGCCCGGCCAGGAGCACGTCGCGCGCGACGATCGACTCTTCGGCGACCGCTGGCCAACCGGTGAGCCCGAGTTCGGCGGACACCTCTCCCTCGTGCATTTGGGAGCCCTCGGTCAGGCGCAGGTCCTGAGCGTGCTGCAGGACGACACCGTCAAAGGACTTCACGTATTCGAGCGCGCGGCGCATGATGACGGGGTCATAGACGCAGATGCCGTCGTCGCTGAACAGCCGCACCCTGGCGCGCGAGTTGGCCATGGCTCCCATCTCCGACAGGTGCTCGCCCTTGAGGCCCACCGTCACGGCGCCCACGGGATACACGTCCACCAGGCCGATCTCGCGACCGCGGGACCACACCTGCTCGACGACGCCGGCGGTGTCGGCCACTGGGGTGGTGTTCGCCATCGCGTGAATCGCCGTCCAGCCGCCTCGGGCCGCGGCACGGGAACCGGTCTCGATCGTCTCGGCGTCCTCGCGGCCAGGCTCGCGCAGGTGCGTGTGGAGGTCCACGAGCCCGGGCAGGAGCACTAAGCCGTCGGCGTCGATGCGCACCGCCGTCGATGGCGCGTCCGCGACGGGAACGATGACACCGTCGACGACGGCGACATCGGCCGCCTTCTCTCCATAGACTCTCGCGCCCGCAATGATGAATGCCTTGATCACATGTGCTCCTCTCCGGAAAGGAGCAAGTAGAGCGCCGCCATGCGCACCGCCACCCCGTTGGCCACCTGTTCCACGATCACGGAGCGGGGGCTGTCCGCCGCCTCCGCGGAAATCTCGAGGCCCCTGTTCATGGGGCCGGGGTGCATGATGATCGCGTGCTCGGGCAGGCGCGCCATGCGCTGGCCGTCGAGCCCAAACAACCGCGTGTACTCCTGCGGACTGGGGAAGAACGCCGTTCCCCCACCGGTCATGCGCTCGCGCTGAACCCTCAGCATCATGACGGCGTCGATCTCGGGGCCGTCCAGTGCCGCATCGAGCCCGTGCACCACCGCGACGGGCCAAGGGCCAATGCCGACCGGAATCAGCGTGGGCGGCGCCACCAGCGTCACCTTCGCGCCGAGCGTCGTCAGCAGGTGGACGTTGGACCGGGCTACGCGCGAATGCAGGATGTCCCCCACGATCGCGACGTGGAGGCCATCGAGGCCCTTGCCGTCGGGGCCGTCGACCAGGTGACGGCGCATCGTGTAGGCGTCCAGCAGCGCTTGGGTGGGGTGCTGATGTGTGCCATCGCCAGCGTTCAGCACGCTGCCGTGCAGCCACCCACCATGCGCGAGCTGATCGGCCGCGCCGGACGCCCAGTGGCGAATCACCACCGCATCGGCGCCCATGGCCTGGAGCGTCAGCGCCGTGTCCTTGAGGCTCTCGCCTTTGGAGACGCTGGACCCCTTGGCCGAGAAGTTGATGACGTCGGCGCTGAGTCGCTTGGCCGCGGCCTCGAAGCTGATGCGGGTGCGGGTCGAGTCTTCGAAGAAGAGGTTGACCACCGTCTTGCCCCGCAGCGTGGGCAGCTTGCGGATCTCGCGCTCCTGAGTGGCCGCCATCTGGGTAGCGGTGTCCAGAATGAGCACCGCCTCTTCGCGGCTGAGGTCCTGGGTTCCGAGCAGGTGCTTCATCGCTCTCCACCCGTCAGAATCACGGCGTCGTCGCCGTCGATCTCCGTGAGGTGGACGTCCACCCGCTCCGAGCGAGCCGTGGGGATGTTCTTGCCGACAAAGTCCGCGCGGATCGGGAGCTCACGATGTCCGCGATCAACGAGCACCGCCAGTTGCACCGACTGGGGCCTGCCCACGTCCTTGACCGCGTCGAGCGCGGCCCGGATGGTGCGGCCCGTGTGGAACACGTCGTCGACCAAGATCACCACGGCATCGTCAATGCCTTGCGACGGCAAAGTGGTGGGCCCGATCGTGCGAGTCGGTTGGCGGTTCAAGTCATCGCGATACATCGTGATGTCGAGCGCGCCGCATCGCTCAACGGCGTCGAAGCCCTGCTCTACGGTGGCGATCTTTGCCGCTAACCGTTGCGCCAAGGGAAGTCCACGCGTGGGGATGCCCAGCAGGACGATGTTTGCGGCGCCGCCATTGCGTTCGAGGATCTCGTGGGCAATGCGGGTAAGCGCCCGATCAATGTCGGGCGGGCCAAGAATGGTGCCAGTCACCTGGGACCTCCTTCTCCGCCTCTCAGGACGGTGGTTAAAGGATGTCTGCGTAGGTCACTGTAGCCCAACTCGCGCGGCCGCTAGGCCTTGACGCGGCGGAAGTTCGAGATCACCCCGGAGGCGACTCCGACTGTTGCGGTCAGGATCGATTCCGCCACGCCGCTCAGACCAAACAGTGGCGGCCCCTCACGGCGCCCGGTGGAGTGAAGGACGGCGAGTTCCCCCAGCGCCACCGCGAGCCCAAAAGCCGCGACCCCGACGATCCACCACCTTGTCGGGGCCTCGGCTCGACGCCTCAGCGGTCACGGCGGGCGGCACGCCACATGAAGGTGCCAAGTGCCACACCGTAGATCACGTGTTCGGCCAAGAAGGTGCCTTGGCCTACCAGTGACGACATGTTCTTGATCTGGTCGCCGCTGCCGAAGATCGTTGCCGCAAGCGCAAGGACGACGAAGGCGCTCGACAGGTACACCACGACTCCCCACAAGGCGCCTGCCACGATCACTGCAATGCCACGGAGGTGTGTCGCGGACGCAATGGCGGCAAACATGATGCCAAAAGCCGCGCCCGTCATCATGTGAATCGCGGCGCCCACCAATGCGGGGCCGGCGTAGAAGGCGAAAGCATTGCCCGCATCCGCCTGCTGCATCGACGTCATCATGTGATCGGGCGAGATCACCAAGGAGCCAATGTGGTACAGCGGGGTGAAGAAGCCGACGCCCTGGTACGTGAGGGCGGCGATCATCGCGTACATCGCCATGACGAGCGAGGCGACTACCCCTGCGCCAGCGCCGAGACCAACAAGGCGCCCCATTCTTGCCCATCCCTGCTGCGGTTCAATTGCGGTCTGTGTGCTCACGATGGATCCTCTCTCATCAATGTCCCAGCGCCGGTACGGCGGTGGTGATGGAAAGGGGAACCCGGTCACTGCGCAAATATGTTCCAAGCCCGCGGGCGGGATTCCTGCGGACCGCGCTCATGCCGTTCTTGGCGGCGTCAGTCCTGCGAGCCGAACGCTGGCGCATCCCTGGCGACCGTGCCAAGGACGCCGTTGATGAAGGACGGGGAGTCTTCCGTCGACAGGATCGTCGCAAGTTCGACCGCCTCATCGATCGCCACCGAGACGGGAACGTCGCTGTTGAACAGAATCTCCCAGACGGCGATGCGCAAGAGCGCACGGTCCACCGCGGGCATGCGGTCGATCGTCCACTCGGTCGAGGCGTCCTGAATGATCTCCTGAATCTCGGTCCAGTGAGCCACCACGCCGCCCACGATCTCAACGGCATACTCGGGCAACGCCGTCTCGCGCCCTGACAGGGCGACGCGCTCGCCCAGGACCTGTGAGACGTTGGCGCCGCGCTGGTCCGCCTCGAAGAGGACGTCCAGAGCGCGCTTGCGTGCCTTGGTGCGGGCTGCCATTTATTCGTTCACTCGGCCCAGGTACTCGCCAGTGCCCGTGTTGACCTTGACCTTGGTGCCGGCCTCGAGGAACAGCGGCACCTGAATCTCGCGACCCGTCTCCAGCGTGGCGGGCTTGGTGCCGCCCGAGGAGCGATCGCCCTGCAGGCCGGGCTCGGTGTACGTCACCTCGATCACGACGGACGCGGGCAACTCGATAAAGATCGGGCTGCCGTCGTGCGAGCCGATCATCGCATTCGAGTTTTCGAGCAGGAAGTCCTTGGCGTCGCCCATGATCTGCGGGGTCACCGGAATCTGGTCGAACGTGTCGGGGTCCATGAAGATGAAGTCGGTGCCGTCGTTGTAGAGGTACTGCATCTCGCGGCGGTCCACGGTCTCAAACTCGACCTTGGTACCAGCATTGAAAGTCTTGTCGACCACTTTGCCGGACATCACGTTCTTCATCTTGGTGCGCACGAACGCACCACCCTTGCCAGGCTTCACGTGCTGGAAGTCGATGATGGTCCACAGGTTTCCGTCGAGGTTCAGCACGGAGCCATTCTTGATGTCGTTCGAGGTCGCCACGATCGTCCTTGCAGTTGAGTGAAAAGTCCGGCGGCCAGTCTATCCGACGCGTAGAGCGACGGCCTGGAGGGCCAGCCGGTACGAGTCGACGCCGAATCCGGCGATCGTCCCGGTCGCCACACCAGAGATGACCGACGTGCTCCGGAAGCTCTCGCGGGCGTGCGGGTTGGTGATGTGCACCTCCACCAACGTCAAGCCCGCCGCTGGGATGAGCGCGCACGCATCGCGCAAGGCGTAGGAGTAGTGGGTGAACGCCGCGGGATTGAGCACGACGTGAGTGCCGGTATCGACCGCCTCGTGCATCCAATGCACCAGGTCGGTCTCGTCGTCGGATTGGCGAAGAGTCGCCTCGAGACCCACCTCCGACCCCCACTGCATCACCAGGGCAGCGAGTTCGTCGTGCGTCGTCGAGCCGTACTTATCGGGCTCTCGGGTGCCGAGGCGCCCCAGGTTGGGTCCGTTGACCACAAGAACGGTGCTCATGTCGCCAGCGTAGCGGGGAGCGCGTCAACGACACCTCCTTGAGCCCTTCGCGGACTGCACCAAGGACATCCCACGAAGGTCCCCGCACCGGAAAGTCTCACGCGATAACCTGCACGGGTGACAGAGCCCAGCAAGAGCACCGCAGCGTCCGAACTCGTCGTCGCGGCACGTCGCTACGGAACGTGGGGCCTGGTGGGAGCCGTCGTACTGGTCCACCTGGTGATCGCCGCGCAATCCGTCGGGCCGATGTACTTGTTCGACGAGGTGGGCTATCTCGCCGGCGCACACGTGATCGCTGGGCATGGTCTCGACTGGTCGCTGTGCGGCTCAAGCTATTCCGTGGGGTATTCCGCCGCGCTCGCCCCCCTCTGGTGGTTGCCGATCGAGCCCGTCACCCTCTATCAAGTCGCCGCATATGTGAGCGCCGCAATCGGCGCCGCTGTGATGTGGCCAGCCAGTGCCCTGGCGCGCCGGCTTGGGGCGACGCGCGGGATGGCGCTCGCCATCGGCGCGCTTGTCAGCCTGGTCCCTACCCGCGCGCTTCTCGACAACTATGTGATCGCGGAGAACCCCCTCACGCTGCTTGTCGCTTGCTCCACTGTTCTGGCCTGGCGCATCGCGGAGGAGGGCAGACTCCGCGACGCCGTGGCTTTCGGCGTGACGACGGGGCTCGCGGTGGCCGTCCATGCGCGGGCAATTCCGCTTGTCGTAGTGGCCGTGGTCTGGGTGCTGGTGCGCTGGGCTGTCCGTGCGTCGTCCGCCCGCGCGGCGGCAGCGACTGCCGTGCCCGCCCTCGTCATCAGCGTGGCCGGTTTCATTGCGCAGCAGGCCATGGGCTCCACCATCTTCACGTCCGACGATCGCGTCGGCGACCTGATCGGAGGCGTCACTCCGGTCGGCATTGCCCAGGTAGTTCTTGGCCAGGGGTTCACCCAAGTCGTTTCGTGGTCGCTGCTGACGGTGCTGGGAATCCTCGCGTGCGCCGCGCACGCCCGCCGCGCCCTGCGATCACACGGTCGTCTCGGTCTTGCCAGCGCGTGGTGGTGGCTCGGCACGATGGCCGTCGCGCAGGCGGCGTTCTTCGTCGCGGTGCTCGCCGCCTCGTCGGATCTGGGCACCCGGTTCGACGTCCCCCTCTTCGGCCGCTACCTCGATCCCTTCGTGGTGCCTGTGGCCGTGCTCGGCGCCACGACGCTGTGGACGCGGGCCTCGCGGCGGCTGACGACCATCGCGTTGATCGTGTCGATCGCGGCCCTAGCGGGTTACGGCACTCTCGTGTTGCCCCACATCTCCCCCGATGCCAAGTGGATCCCCTTCGCTGTTCCGGGGCTCGAGCCGTTCCTGTCGCCCACTGTGGGTGACGACCGACTCGGACTCGCCATCGCTGGCACCGTCGCCCTGGTCGGGTGTGTCCTCCTGTGGCTGTCGCGAGGGTGGGCCAAGGTCGGCATCGCTGCAGCCCTGCTTGTGGCGACCACAGTCACTTTGATGACCGATGCGGTTCGCGTGGATCCGTTTGAGTCCGGGGTGCGCGCCCGATCGACCGTGGTCGGCTATATCGCGGCGAATCCCGGACAACCGGTGACGTTCGCCGCCGACCTGTTGCCATGTGTCGACAGGAACAAGCTGCAGTTCGAGCTCGCCGACGTCGCGACGGTGGTTCCCGCCAACGGCGACTACGGCGACGGCCTGGTGGTGGGCCCCGGCGACTGGCCCGAGGCAGAGGCCCAGGGTCGTATCCGCGTACCCCTCACGCGCTGGCAATCCTCGGCGGTGTGGACCGCTCCCCAGTAGGGCTCAGCGCGGGTCGACAGTGACACGGACGGAAGCGATCAACGGGCCACGGCGTCGTACGCGGCCACCAACAGCGTGGGGTCCGGTCCCTCTAGACGCTGGGGATTGCCGATGCCGTGCAACACGACGAACCGCAGCAGGTCTCCCCTGGTCTTCTTGTCCCGCTTCATGGCCGTATACAACGCATCCCATCGGCCTGCCGCGTAGGTGGTAGGCAGTCCCAGGGAGCCGAGAATCGACCGGTGCTGGTCCACATCCTCGTCCGAGAGCTTTCCCGCGAGCCTGGAAAGTTCCGCCGCGTAGACCATCCCAACGGATACGGCGGCACCATGCCTCCACTGGTAGCGCTCCGTGTACTCGATGGCATGCCCAAAGGTGTGGCCGTAGTTGAGAATCTCGCGGTGGAACGACTCCTTGAGGTCTGCCGCGACCACCGACGCCTTCACCGCGACCTTGCGAGCCACTAGTTCGGCAAGCACTGGCAGCGCGGCGGGATCCAGTTGCCGCATGTCGGCGCCCGCGTCGGACCTCGCACCGGCTTGGGGCGAGTCAGCGGTGAGCAGGCTCGCATTTGCTTCGACGATGCGGAGAATTTCGGCATCGGCGATGAGTCCGCCCTTGACCACCTCGGCAAGGCCGGCAACGAGGTCGTGGCGGGGCAACGTCAGGAGACGATCGGTGTCGCACCACACGCTGAGCGGTTCATGGAACGCGCCTACCAGGTTCTTTCCCTCGGCCGTGTTGATGCCAGTCTTGCCACCGACAGCCGCGTCGACCATGCCGAGCAAGGAGGTGGGCACCTGGATGACGCCGATGCCGCGCAGCCACGTCGCCCCGACGAATCCGGCCAAGTCGGTGACAGCGCCACCGCCGAGCCCGATCACCACGTCGGAGCGAGTGAAGTCAGACTTGCCGAGGACCTGCCAGCAGAAGGCAAGGACCTCCGCGGTCTTGCCGTCCTCGGCATCGGGGACCTCCGCACGCACGGGCGTGATCCCCCGTGCCTCTATGGCCCGGCTCAGCGCATCGGCGCGGGTTGTCATCGGGGCCGAGTAGACGATGAGTGCCTTGCGTACGCCCTCGGGGATCGAGTTCACGAGCGCATCATCGAGAGCCGGACCGACCGTGACCGTGTAGGGCCTCGCGGTGGCGACGGTGATCTCGGTCATGACACGGCCTGCGCGATTTCTGCGGCGATGTGGGAGGGGCGGCGATTGTCTGTCAGCACCGTCATCGTGGCGAGCCTCTCGTACACGGGACGGCGATCGTTCATCAGTGCGAGCCATTTCTGCCGCGGGTTGCCCAGGAGCAGGGGCCTGGTTGCGTTGAGGCCGACGCGCGGAACCACGGCCGTGAGACTGATGTCAAGGAACACCACCACTCCCCCATCGGCAACGTACTTCGTCAGCACCAATTGGGTCTCCTCGTCGATCGGCGCGCCTCCGCCCAGGCTGAGGACGCCGGTGTGCTCCGCGATCGCCCTGGCCACGGCGACGCGCTCCAACTGACGGAAGTATGCCTCCCCGTCGGACACGAAGATGTCGCCCACGGAACGCCCCTCGGCGGCCTCGACGTCGGCGTCAGTGTCGCGCAGTTCGGTGCCGAGCACGCGCGCCAGGCGCGCGCCTACAGAGGACTTGCCCGAACCGGGTGGCCCGATGAGCACGACGACCGGTGCCATCAGCGCAGCGCGTCTGGGATGGCGGCCAGGTAAGCCTCGATGTTGCGCTTGACCTCGACGACGGAGTCGCCGCCAAACTTCTCCAGCAAGGCGTCCGCGAGGGTGAGGGCCACCATCGCTTGCGCGACGACCGCCGCCGGCGCTACCGCGCACACGTCCGAGCGCTGGTGAATAGCCTTGGCAGGCTCACCGGTGGCCGTGTCGATCGTGTCAAGCGCACGGGGCACCGTGCTGATGGGCTTCATCGCTGCGCGCACCCTCAATGGCTCGGCATTTGTCATGCCGCCCTCGATTCCGCCGGCACGGTTGGTGCGTCGGGTGACGCCGCCCTCCGCGTACTCGATCTCGTCGTGCGCCACCGATCCCCTGCGGGCGGCAGTGGCGAAGCCGTCACCCACTTCCACTCCCTTGATGGCCTGAATGCCCATGAGCGCGGCCGCAAGTCTTGCGTCGAGCCGGCGATCCCAGTGCACGTGCGAGCCCAGTCCCACAGGCACGCCATATGCCACTACCTCGACGACGCCGCCCAAGGTGTCCCCCGCCTTCTGGCAGTCGTCGATCTCCTCGACCATGGCGGCCGACGACTCCGGGTGGAAGCACCGGATGGGATCCGCGTCCAATGTCGCCGTGTCGGCCGCGGTCGGAAGCGGTGCGTCGTCGGGCACGCGCACGGGCCCTACCTGCAAGGTGTGGGAGACGAGCGTGATGTCGGCCGCCTGCTCAAGGAACGCCTCCGCCACGGCGCCCAAAGCGACGCGTGCCGCAGTCTCGCGCGCCGACGCCCGCTCCAGAATGGGCCTGGCGTCGTCGAGCCCGTACTTCGTCATGCCCACCAGATCTGCGTGACCGGGACGCGGACGGGTCAGCGACTGCGCGCGACCGCCCTTGAGAAGCTCGGGGTCGACTGGATCGGCCGACATGACTGTCTCCCACTTGGGCCACTCGGTGTTGCCGATCATGATGGCGACGGGCCCACCCTGCGTGAGCCCGTGGCGCACGCCACCGAGGAACGTCACTTCGTCCTGTTCAAAGGCCATCCGCGCGCCCCTGCCGTAGCCGAGCCGCCTCCGGGCCAAGCCATCGCGAATGACCTGCGACGTGACCTCTACGCCGGCAGGCAACCCCTCGAGGGTGCCGACCAGGGCCTGTCCGTGCGATTCACCAGCAGTAAGCCATCTGAGCATGGGGCTCATTCTTCCATGATTAAGGCCGGGCGCCATGCGGCAGCCCGGCCTTAATCACAGGTGAGTTAGGGAGTGCTCGCGTTTCCCGTACCCGGGATGGGAACGAACGCGTTTCGTGTGATGTCCCCAGTGAACGGAGGGGTCGTGGCGGGCTCCTTGATCGGCAGCGACAGTTCTGGGTCGAAGAGGTTGAACACCAGACCCGTGATGTTGATCACCCAGTCGCCCTCCTCCAGAAGAGGTCGAGCAGCCTCGGCATCGGCGCCGGCAGAACGAGAAATGTCGAAGTTCGTCACGGTGAAGAAGCGCGAATTCTGCGTCTGCATATCCAGGAGGAAGCGCAAGAGGGGCACTGGCTTGCCCTCGGTGGTGATCGTCACGGGAGTCTGCACAAGACCTGTCACCTGCGGTGAATCCGCCACGGGAGCGGGCGTGTCTCCAGGTGCGACAGGCTCGGCGCTAGGCTCCGCCGTAGCGCTCGGCGAAGCGGTGGCATCCACACCGGTGCCGGCGTCTGCAGGCGTGGACCCGGCGGGGTCGGCACCGACTGCGACTCCGACGTCGATGGCAGGCGGCACGACGTAAGCGGGTGTGCCGTAGGTAATGCCCACCGTCGGCAGGCCCTGCTTGCGCAGGCTGTCGTTCACGAGCCGCTCAAATGCGGCCTGTTCTGGCGTCGGGGGCAGATCCAAACGAATCGCGGCAATCTCCGCGTACCAGTCGTCGACGTTCTTTTCTGCAGTCTGTGCAGCCAAGATTTGCGTGTCCAGGAGATCGTTGAAGTCCCGAGCACTTTCGAGCTCCGTCGTCGCAGTCGAGGTCTTTTCGAGCTCCGGCGAGATGAGCAGGAAGTACACGCCCGCCCCCACCAGGATCGAAACGAGGAGTGCGCCCAACATCCACACGACAGTTCCGGAAGCGTTCTTCATGATCTAGCCTTCGCTTTCTGCAGAGGGAACCGGAGACGGAGTCACAAACTCCTGCTCGGTCACCGTGCGCTCCGACAGGGCATTCGACGAGATTCGCGTTGATCCGGTGAATGTCCAGTACGGAGTCTCACCTTCGGCGGGCGGCCCCATGGTGATGGAGGCGATGTAGGTGTTTTGAAAAGCGGGCAACGCGTCGAGCGCATCCTGAAAAGCCGCGACGTCTGCCTCGCTTGCAGCATCGCCCGAGAAGAACAATTGGCCGAGATCCGGTTGCTGGAAGGGAGTCCCGTCAAGCAATAACGGCTCAGACGGAGTCGCCGCAGACACCGCCAGGGTGGTCAACGACACGTTCGATGGAGCCGCAGTGAGAAGCGAGTTGAGTTGCGTCGCCCACGTGATGTCGGCGCTGCCTGCCAACGCGCGAGCATTCACTGCGTTGTCCAGTGCCGCCCGCAACACGGGGATGTAGTCGTACGTCGCGAGTTCCGCCTGCTTGGCGCCGGTCAAGTCCTGTTCCGCGGCGAGGTCGGACTCTACCGACGTGCGAACCGCATAGACGGAGTACCACGCGCCTCCGAGCAGTGCAATGAATAGCACCACCACAACGACGATCAGACGCTTTGCCCGCTTCTCCTTACGCAGCATTTCGATCTCGGGCGGGAGGAGGTCGACAAGCGGTGTGCGTGGTGCACCGACGGCTTCCGGTACGGCGTTCATGATGCCTCCCCAAACGTCAGGCCGATCGCCACGGGCGCGTTGGCCTCCAAGCCTCGCACCGCATCGGCTCCCAGCTTGCCGCCGAGGGTCACGCGGGCAAAGGAGTTTCCGAAACTGACGGGAAGTCGGCTCGCCGTGGCGAGGTACTGGCCAAGTCCGCCGAGGTGGGCACCGCCCCCGGTAATGATGACGCGCTCAATCGCCTCGCCGTGATTGTTGCTCGAGTAGTACACAAAGGTGTTGCGTACCGCCTCGACAAGAGTGCGCGTCGTGGCGGCAATGGCCTCCTGCGCGTGCACCATTTCCCTATCGGACGATGGCTCCAGACCAACCCTGAACTTAATTAACTCGGCTTGTTGCGCATCAATTCGCATCGCCGAGGCGACAGCATCCGTCACATTGTGACCGCCCGCGGACAGCGTGCGCACCAAGCGGGGTTGGCCCGCCTGGCAGATCACAAGATTGGTCATCTGCGCGCCAATGTCCACGAACGCCACCACGCGAGACATGAGATCCCCTGCGAGTTGCGCCCGCATCAGCGCAAATGCGTTGATATCGACGGCAGCGGCCTTGAGTCCCGCGCTGTCAACAGCGAGGAGGTTTTGGGACACCAATGTCTTAGGTGCTGCCACCATGATCCCGCGTAGCATCGTGGCGTTGGTTCCCTCGTGCGCGCCCGTCGGATAGAAGTCGAGCACCGACTCGTCGATCGACATCGGAAGCATGTCCTGCACCTGGAACGGTAGCGACGCCCTCAACTGAGCCATCGGCATCTCTGGCAGTTCGATCTCGCGAACGACCACGCTCTCCCCGCCGACCCCGATGATGACGTCTTTGGACTTGGGGGAAACAATCGACACGGCCTTCCTGATGGCGGTCGCCACAATGCCGACATCAACAACTTGGCCACCCTCAAGGGCGCCGCGCGGAATGGGGACCTGCGCGAAGCCCGTGAGGACTCCGCTTCCAGTAGCAACTGCGTTCTTGTTGGCAAACTCAACTTCGGCAAGTTGCACGTGCGTCGAGCCGAGGTCGAGGCCTAATCGATGGATAGCCACATCTTCCCCTTCTTCCAAGGTTCGGTACTGATATCGGACACTTTGGTCATGAACTCAAGGCACCTGTCACAAACTCGACATATCCGTGCCCGATGCGGTCCCCGGCGAGAATCCCGAGCCAGGCGCCCGCGATGAGCCAGGGGCCATAGGGAATCGCCACTCCCCGACTCCGCCGAGTGCGGATCATCACGGCTACGCCCACGACTCCTCCGATCAGCGGCCCGGCGATCGCGCCCACCGCGATCGCGCCCCAGCCCACTGCGCCGAGCGCCAAGCCCAGCATCCCGGCGGCCTTCACGTCGCCGAAGCCCATGCCCTTCGGGTAGGCCAACCACAACGCCAAATACACGCCCCCGACGATCGCTGCGCCGATCAGCGCCCGGGCCAATATCCACCACTCGTGCTCCATGCCAGCGTGGACCGCGATCGCCACCACCAGCACAGGGTACGCGGGCAACGTCAGCGCGTCGGGCAAGCGCCGGTGCTCGAGGTCGATTGCCGCGAGAGCCACAGTGATCACCGCCAGGTAGCCCAATCCCACTGCCAGCGCATTCGCTCCGAACACGCCTGCTACCAGGACGAACATGATCGCCACCGTGAGTTCGACCAGCGGGTAGCGGCCCGAGATGGGCTCCTGACAATGACGGCATCGGCGCCGAAGTAGCAGCCACGACAGCACGGGGAGGTTGTCGTACCAGGCGAGGTCGGTGCGACATCGCGGGCACCGGCTAGAACCCGTGCGCCACTGCTCCCCCGCGGGCACGCGGGCAATGAGAACGTTGGTGAAGGAGCCGCACAGCAATCCCAGGCCCGCCGCTAAGAAGACGACCACGACGCCCGACTACGACACTTCACGCTTGTTGACGAGTTCAACCTCGAACCCCACGATGGAGCTGGTGCTGGCGCCTAGGTCGACACCGGGCACGCCCACGTTCTCGTATACCATGTCCGAGTCGTTCTTGAGGTTGACAGTGCCGCCGTAGATCTGCCCGCGGTAGTTACCGTGGGGGTTCATGCTGACCGAACCTGGTGCGTACAGGAAAGCCTCGATGTTGGCGTCGAACGTGATGCTCGTGGAGTTCGAATCCAGGCCGCGCGAGCCGGTGGTGGGCGCCGAATACGGCACAATGATCCACAGCTTGTGGGGGCCGCCGACCCCCGTGACCGTGAAGGACTGAGTGACGCTCAGTCCGTTGAGGATGATCGCGGTGTCGCCGTGCAACTCAAGAGCACCCTTCTTGATGTCGATAGTGCCGGGGCACGACGAGGGCAGGTAGTACACGTTCTTGCCCGTGGGAAGGGCAATCGGGGTCGAATTATTCCAACTGTCGCACGGGCTGTTTCCGCTCCCACCCCAAGACGCATCCATGCGCAGGCCAAGGTCGGCGGCGGTTTCGATCGAGAAGCCCTCAGCTGTCCAGGCCGCGGGCGTCCACTCGATCTGTGGAAGTCCGACCGAGGTGAGATTGGGGATCGCCGAGGCACCCACGTTGGCGGTGATGCCACCGAGCGCCGTGAGATCCGTGTCGGTCGCGCCGCCGAGCAAGGCAGAGCCGTTGATCGTGATCGCCTTGCTCAGGTTGAGGTTGCCCGAGCGCACGGTGATCGAACCACTCACGGCGTTGGACTTCGACGACGCGGACGTGCTGAGGTTGTTTTGCGTCCACACGTCGCCGTCGACCACGCAGTTGTTCTGCAAGTCGAGGGACCCAGCGGCCAGGAAGACGGATCCGACGGTCTTGATCTGGCTCGACCCGCCCTTGCAGGTCCAGTCGCCGCTGTCGATCCACACGTTGGAGCTCTCGCCTAGGGTTCCCGGCGTCAGATGGAACGACGCGCTCGTGCCCAGGCCGTTGGCGGAGAAGATCGCCGCCTTGGCACTCGGCGAGTACAACGGAGTCAGGTTGACCTGAGCCTCGAGCGTGCGTACCGGTTGGAGTCCCTGCTGGGCGTTGATCGCTGTGGACGTCGCGGTGATGACCGCCCGGGACGGGACGTCAGAGAGAAGACCGCTGCTACACGTCAATTTGGTGGCGTCCTTGTAGTAGTCGATCGTCACCGCTACTGTGCTGGCCTCCGGACCCGAACCGTACGTGATACCGCTGAACGCCGGACCCGGACAGGGCGTGGTGGCCTGTAGGATCGCCATGGTGGTGTCGATAGCCGCCTCGGCGGTGTGCACCTCGGCGGTGCGGACACGGTCCCGACCGGAGTCGTTCGCGGCAATGATCGTCATGGTGACGACAATGCCGGCGACCATCATCCCCAACAACGCGACACCCATTGCCATCACGAGCGCGACGCCGGAGTCATCCTGGCGGCGGGTGATGAAGAAGCGAGACATGGTGGCTCTCCCTTTCCCTACGGTGTTGGAACCAGGTTGCACGTGAGCGAGGGGTAGCCATACACCGTGTTGCGTCCCGTGATGACGGAGGTCAAGACCTGCGGTTTCGAGCCCGTCTTCGCGTCGGGGTCACTCATGCGTAATGTGATACGGATGTTCTGCGCGTCGGTACCCGTCGGGAGGGTAGTGTCCACCCAGAAGGGCGGCCACGATTGCGAATCTGCGGCCGCGAAGGTGGCCTGCGGCGCGACGACGTTGGAGGCGACGCGGCTCCATGGAGTGACCGTGGTCGTGTCGGCGGGACTCCACTCGCGATACTCCAGTTGCCCATACTGGCTGGAGCCGTAGAAGATCACGCGCCACTGCACGCACTTGTCGTCGCCGCCCTCCTGCGTATAGATGCGGAGCGAATAATTGGCGGGTACCCCCGACTCGGCGACGCCGTCGTTCAGGGGATCAAGGATCAGGTTGCCCGAGCGGATCTGCCGGTCAATCTGCGCCAGACCCAGCCGCCCCTGTTCAACGGCACGCTGACGACCAAGGTTGTCCTTGGCCTGGTACATCATGGTGATCATGAGGCTCAGGATGATCGCCATCAACACCGAGAAGATGGTCATCGAGACCAGCAACTCCACCAGCGTGAAGCCACCGTCTTCGCGTTGCGCGCGTCGGAATCGCCTACGCATTGGGGCTCTCCTTGAACAGCGCTGCCGCCTGCGAACCGTTGACGTTCGTGATGACCGTCATGGTCCACGGCGTGAAGGTCGACGCCGTGGTCGGCTGGATGTCGTACGAGATGGTGACCTGCACCCAGCCATTGCCGGCGGACACCGAGCAACCGTCGGTGCCCTTGCAGTCCGTGGACGACAGCACATTAGAGAAGGTGCCCGTCACGTCGATCGTTCCGGTGGCGGTGACGGTCGCAAGCGACGTGGACCACGTGACCGGCCCGATGGTCTTCTGCGACGAGGCGTCGGCGCCTAGAGAGAAGGTGGAGTATCCGGTGCCGTCGAAATACGAGATCGACCCGCTCCTGCTCCACGTGGGCGTCGCGGCAGTGGCGCCCACGCCGCGCTGCACGGAGACCGAGTCCGCGTAGTTGGTCATCTTGACCAGGTAGTCGTCGGCTCCGGTCCAGTCATCTCCGTTGACTCCGCCGACCACGACAGAGCCGATGCTCTTCTGCGCCCCGGCCGAGGTGCAACCCGAGGTGCCTCCAGTGACGGTAGTGCAGCCCACCGAGGAGTTGCCGGCGACGGTGGCAAAGCGAGCAGCCCAGGCCCAATCTGACAGCCCCGAGGTGCCGACGTTCGCGAACGAAAGCGTCTTGCCGTCCACCGTGAGCCCCATGCTCGCCGCGTTGCCTGTGCCCGTGACCGACCCAGCCCCACACGGCGCGCCCGCAGTGATGTCGAATAGTAGGCCGGTGGTGCAGGCCTGGGTGGTACGGGTGCGAGCCGTTCCGGTGCGAGAGTCATCGGATCGAACGTCGAGGGTGAAGCTACCCGACGAGAGTCCGTACGTCGAGTTCGCTCCAAGGCCGCCAACGTCGGCAGGATTCGGCGGTGCCGCTCCCGTAGTGGCGTCGTCCGAAGCTTCGTTCCCGTACAGGGTGGAGCCCCGCGTCCAGCCATAGGCGCTCGGCGAGGTGGAGTCGATATTGTCGTCCCACAACACTCCGCCGAGCGTGGCCACGCTTGTCGCCGTGGACACCTGCTGGCTCGCCACCCGCGCGGAAGAACTACCAGTGGCCATCTGCATCCGGTAGTACGGCGACCCGTTCAGCAGCGGCAAGGTCGTTGATCCGTCGACCGATGTGGCCACTGCGGAGACGCTGATCTTGCTGGTGGAGGCCGTGGCCTCGAACTGCGCCTGGCACGCGGCGAGGTAGGGGGCGTGCTGGGTGTCGCCGCAACCTGTGGAAGGCGCGTACGCGGTGGACGTCAGCACGGTCTGGACGGCCGCCCCACTTCCGCGCTTGCCCCAGGACGTCACCACGACGAGACCCACAGCGTTGAGGTTGCCCGCCTGGTCGGCCGTCACGTACGTGCGGAGGGTGAAGACGTCGCCATTGCCTGACGGCGACGTGAGCGTCTGCTTATTGGAGCCCGCGCCATCGAACAGAGGTGGCCACGGGTTCGTCAAGTCCTGGTCAGAGCCGGTCGAACCGATCCGGAGCGGATAGCTACGTGCGTTGACCGTGAGGGTTGACCCGGTGACGAACGGGTCCCCTCCTGAGGCCGCGACGAAACCGGAGTACAACCCCTTCTTGAGGTAGTCCCACGGCATCGAGCGCAGTTCTTCCATGGCCTGGTTCGCGATCGCAGTGGACTCCTGGCGCGCCTGGGACTCGGCGTTAGTGGTGAGCGCCTTCGCCTGGACCGTGATGATGGCAATGAGGACGATGGCGATGACGAGCATGGCGACAACGAGTTCAACCAACGTGAATCCGGCGTCACGTTGTTTCAACTCACTTTGCCGAACTCTCATCACGCTCATCTCTTCCCTCGGCCCTTCTCACATGGGACCCATGGGTGGGGCGGGAGCCTAAGCCCCCGCCCCACCGCACAGGTTGTCAACCAGCTATGGGCAGGTGGAGCCGACCTCGAGGCCGCCCAGGGCGGAGTACTTGGCGCCGGCGACTGTCTTGTCGCCCTCGGCGTTCGTGACCGATACACACCAGTCAGAAGCGGAAGTGCCGGTCACAGCGGCCAAGACAACATTGGTGGACTGCTTGCCGACGTCAACTGCGTTCACGGTGTAACGACCGCCAGCGGCGGCGACCGCAGGCATGGTCGTACCGTCAACCCAGTACGTCGCAACTTCCTTGCCGAGGGTGGACACGTCCGCCTTGGCGGCAGAGTCTTCCGCCTTCTTGCGCTGCGACAGGAAGATCGGAATGGCGATAGCGGCAAGAATGCCGATGATGATCATGACCACGAGGAGCTCAATGAGCGTGAAGCCCTTGTCTTCCTTGGCCATGTGCTGGCGAATACGAGCCATCATGATGGTTCTCCTTGAACGTTGATATTCATTGTGAGTAAGTAAAGGCGGTTTCCCGCCTCCTTGAGGGGCTACGTTGTCCCTCAAAGTCTGTGTGTGCCGTTATTGGATGAGGTCAAAGACCGCGAAGATGGGCATGTAGAGGGCGATGATCATGCCGCCGATGATGCTCCCGAGCACTGCGATCATCAGTGGCTCGATGAGCGAGGTAAGTGCGGCCGTGGTGGCCTCCACCTCCTGGTCGTACATATCTGCAATTTTGTCGAGCATGGTGTCAAGCGCCCCGGTGTCCTCACCGACCGCCATCATCTGCACCACCATGGGCGGAAACACCGAGTGTTGCGCGAGCGGTCCGGACAGCGACTGACCTCGCCTCACCGAATCCTTCACTGCCGACGTCGCCTTCTCGATGACCACGTTTCCCGATGCCTGACCCACAATGTCGAGGGCCTGGAGAATCGGAACACCCGCACGCACCATCGCGCCAAAATTCCGGGCAAATCGGGCCAAAGCGATCTTCGTCATTAACAGCCCAAAGACCGGCAACTTGAGTTTGATGGGGTCCAGACGTTCACGAACCGAGTACTTGTTCTTATTTTTTTTCCACCATGCCATAGAGGTGACGATGATCACAACGATGAGTGGCGAACCCCACTTCAGCCCGTCTGAAAGGGCCACCAACACCTGTGTCGGTAATGGGAGCTCACCGCCCAGATTTGCAAACATCTCGACAAAGACGGGCACGATGAAGAGCAGCATCCCGACCACCGCCACTATCGCGATGATGAACACCACCACGGGGTATGTCATGGCCGACTTGATCTTGCCTCGCAGCGCCACCTCGGACTCGAAGTTCCCCGCGATCGAAACCAGGACGTCGTCGAGGAAGCCTCCCACCTCGCCGGCCCTCACCATGTTGATCATGATGGGAGGAAAGACGTCGGGATGCTTGCCCAGTGACTGCGAGAAGCTCTGACCCGTCTCGACGTCGTTGCGCACCTCGCCGAGGACCTTCGCAAGGGGCTTGCTCTCGGTCTGCTCCGTGAGGATCATCAAGGCCCGCAGCAGCGAGAGGCCGGAGCCGATCATCGTGGCAAGCTGCCGAGCCATGATCGAGATGTCCTTGAGCCCGATCTTGGGGCCGAAGCCTGGGATTGTGATCTCACGATTCAGCCCGCCGCCGCCCTTTTCCGAGACGTTGAGCGGCGTGAGACCCCTGTCCTTGAGGCGCGACGCGACGAAGGCCGGCGACGGGCCCTCCATGGTGCTCTTCTGCACCTTGCCCGCGGAGTCGCGGGCGGTAAACTCATAGACCTTCGTGGATGCTGCCATGTCGTCTTGCCTCCCTCCTTAGGTGGTGGGTCTGCCGCAGAGTCGCTTGAACTCCTCGATGTGGTGGCACGTCTCCGCCGCCACCTCATACGAGATGGCGCCGTTCTTGACCAGCTCCGCGAGGTGCTGGTCCATCGTCTGCATCCCCAACTGGGCTCCCGCCTGCAGCGCCGTGTATATCTGGTGAACCTTGCCCTCGCGGATCAGGTTGCGGATGGCCGGAGTGGCGATGAGCACCTCGACTGCGGCCGCGCGGCCGGGACCGTCAGCCCTCCTCAGTAGCGACTGGCACACTATTCCCTGGACGGCAGTTGCCAGCTGCGTCCTGACCTGCCCCTGCTGGCCCGAGGGGAACACATCGATGATGCGGTCGATGGTCTGCGCGGCGTCCTGCGTGTGGAGCGTCGCAAACACGAGGTGTCCGGTCTCGGCAGCCGTCAGCGCCACCTGGATGGTTTCCAGGTCGCGCATCTCGCCGATCAGGATGATGTCGGGGTCCTGACGAAGCACGTGCCTCAACGCGGCCCCGAAAGAGTGCGTGTCCGTGCCAATCTCGCGCTGATTCACCAGGCTGCGCTTGTGGCGGTGCAGGAACTCGATCGGGTCCTCCACCGTCATGATGTGGGCGCTGCGTGACCGATTCGCAAGGTCGACGAGCGAGGCTAGCGTGGTCGACTTTCCCGAACCCGTGGGTCCCGTCACCAGCACCAGTCCGCGCGGCAGCGCGGCGAAGGCAGAGACTGACTGCGGAATCCCGAGCGCCTCGAGTGGCTTGATCTCGTACGGAATCATCCGGAAGGCCGCGCCCAGAGAGTCGCGCTGGCGGTAGATGTTGACACGGAACCTCGCCTCGCCGACCAAGGCATGCGAGAAGTCGAGTTCGAGGTCTTCCTCGAACTGTTCACGTTGCTTCTGAGTCAGCATCGCGTACAGCGAGCGCTGGAGGCTATCCGGCTTCATCACCGGGAGGTCGGGCAGGGCCGCCAACTCTCCGTCGAGGCGGACCATCGGAGGCGCGCCGGTGGTGAGGTGGAGGTCGGATGCGCCCGTCCGGAGCATGATCCTGAGGGCCGCCGAAATATCGAGGTCGCCCTCCTGAACCTCCTGTGCCATACCCACGCGTTGGTTACGAGGCGGCGCCGCGGCGATTCCGGGAACATCCTTGGCGGGGCTGGACGTGGGTCTCGGGTTCTGTGCTGGCAAGATGTGTGCGCCGCCTTGGGTTGCAGCGCCACCTGGGGTGGGGGCAGAAGCTGGGGTGGGGATTGAAGTGGGGGCCGGCGCATCATAGGACCGCGCCAAGTCCGCGGGCTCGTGCGTGCCGGGAACGGACTGCGGGGGCTGCCCGTCGCCAACCATGGGGCCTTTGCCCGTGGGGTCGAAGAACGTGTTCATCGTTCATTGCCTCCTGGCATGCTCGTAGTACAGCGGCTCACTTTGCGACCCTCAGCAGTTCTTCTAGGGAGGTGAGTCCCGCTTGCGTCTTCGCCCAACCGTCCATGAGCAGCGTCTCCATCCCGTTGGCCACCGCAGTGCGCCCAATCTCCGCTGCGGAGGCCCGCGTGACCGTGAGTCGCTCCAAGTCCTCGTCCATCAGCATAATCTCGTGGAGCGCGAGACGGCCACGATATCCGGTTTGCGAACAGTGTGAACAGCCCACCGGCGCTGACAGAATGATCTCAGTTCCTTCGACGTATGGCTGAATTTTTTCGGGCAACTGGCTCGTAGGAAAGCTTCGGTCCTCTTGGCAGTACGTGCACAACCGTCGGGCCAGGCGCTGGGCGACCACACAGTCGACCGCCGAGCCGACGAGGAATGGCTCAACGTCCATCTCGATGAGGCGGGTCATCGCCGAGGGCGCGTCGTTCGTGTGAAGGGTGGACAACACGAGGTGTCCGGTAAGTGCAGCCTCGATGGCGATCTGCGCGGTTTCCTTGTCGCGGATCTCACCCACCAGCACCACGTCGGGGTCGGCGCGCAGTATCGACCTCAGCGCGGACGCGAAAGTCAGGCCCGCCTTGGGGTTCACCTGAACCTGGTTGATGCCGGGAATCCGGTACTCCACCGGGTCCTCAACGGTGATGACGTTGATCTCCGGGCGCGCGATCTGATTCAGCGTCGCATACAGGGTCGTCGACTTGCCAGAGCCCGTCGGCCCCGTGACAAGAATCATCCCGTACGGCTTGGTAAACGACTTGCGATAGCGCAGCGAGTTCGTGTCGCTGAGGCCCAGATCTTCAAGATCGAGCGCCGCGGTGGTGTTGTCGAGAATACGCATGACGACTTTCTCACCCCACACCGTGGGTAGCGTCGCGACGCGAAGATCGATCTTGCGACCCTGGTGAACGACAGAGAGTCGACCGTCCTGGGGCTTGCGGCGCTCAGCGATGTCGATGTCGCTCATGATCTTGATGCGCGACACCACGCCGGCCGCCGACGTCCTCGGCGCGCGTTGCATCTCATGCAACACGCCGTCGATGCGGTAGCGGATGCCAAGGTCCTTCTCGCCCGGCTCGATGTGAATGTCGGAGGCCCGGTCGAGAATCGCCTGTGTAATCAGAAGGTTGACGAATCGCACGATCGGCGCGTCGTCCGCTTGGGAACTTACCGGTCCCCCTAGGTCGCCGGCAGCGTCACCCACGTCGCCAATTTCGTCCTGGAGCTCGTCGAGCTCGGAGTCGGCGCGGCAGTAGCGGTCGATCGCACTGACCACGTCCTCGTGGGTAGCGATCACGGGAACCACCTGCAGGCCCGACGCGGACCGGAAATCATCGACGGCCACGACGTTGCTCGGGTTGGCCATCGCCAGCTTGAGGATGTCGCCCTCTCGCAAGATGGGGAGGCAGTTGTGTCGACGGCACAGCACCGCGGGCACCAGCGCCACCGCTGTCTGGTCAACGGGGTACGAGTTCAGATCGACAAACTCCATGCCGACCTGTTGCGCCAGTGCGCGCACCAACTGCGCCTCGGTGATCGTGCCAAGTTCTACCAGGGTGCGACCCAGCGTCTGACCCTTGCTGCGTTGCTCGTCGATCGCGTCCATCAACTCGTGCTCGGTCAAAGCACCCTCTGTGACGAGAATCTCACCTAGTTGTCGCACTCGGTCTCCCGGCCCGTCAGTTGCTCCTGGAAATCAAGAGACGCCACTAACATCGGCAAGAACCTGAGGAAACTTAGCGATTACGAAGTCAACACGCGGCCAAGTGCCTCGTCCATCACCGCTGTCGGTGCCGGCAAACCGGTCATCAGCCGCACCTGCTCGGCCGCTTGGTGCAGCAACATCCGCGTTCCCGGGATACCGCGCCCGCCCGCCTGAGCCCACGTCGCCAAGAGCCGCGTGTGGAGCGGCGAATACACGACGTCGAGCAGGTGGCCCACCGCGCGCACGTCTGCGCTCGACAACCGGTCCGCAAGCACGTCACCAGCGGCCGCTGGAATCGTGGACACAGCCACCTCAGCTCGCGAGAGCGCCGCCAGTGCGTCGTCGGACGCCATGTCGATGAATCGGGGCCGGAGGCCCATCTTCGAGGCAGCATGCATGAGGCGTCCCGCTCGGGCCTTGCTCCTGACGATGACGTCCGCGTTCGGCGCGCCCAAAGAAGCAAGCGCGGCCAACGCCGACGTTGCGGTGGCCCCGCCGCCAATCACCACCGCCCGGGAGCATGCCGTCACGGTCGCTTCACTGAAAGCCGCCACCATTCCGTGAATGTCAGTGTTGGCGCCCACCCACTGCCGATACTCCCCCAACCCGGAGGCCACGAGCGTGTTGACGGTTCCAACAAGCTTCGCCTGGGGCTCGACGAAGTCGGCAAGGCGCGCGGCCTCGATCTTGAGGGGCATCGTGAGCGAGAGCCCCGCCCACGAGTCGTCCAAACCCGCGAGGAACTCTTCAAGGTCCGACTCGTCGACGTCGATTGCCTCGTACGACCAGTCGAGGCCCAGCGCCTCGTACGCCGCGCCATGCAAGACAGGTGACAGGGAGTGCGACACCGGGTGGCCGAGAACAGCCGCCCGGCGAGGCGTCGGTTCCACTAGCCGTTGTCTGCGATCCACTGGCTCAGGACTTGCACGTTCTTGAGGTGCTCGTCGTACGTCGTGGCGTAGCGCGTCTCGCCCGTGTTCAGGTCGACGGTCACGTAGAAGAAGTAACCGTGGCTCGCAGCGTTGACGGCCGCGTCGATGGACTTGACGCCAGGGCCCGCGATCGGACCAGGCGGAAGTCCCGTGTACTTGTACGTGTTGTAAGGCGAGTCGACTTCCTTATCGTCTGCACTCACGAACGGGCCGTCCGAGGGAGCGATGTACTTCACTGTCGCATCGAGTTGCAACATCATGTCGGCGTTGAGGCGGTTGTAGATCACACCCGCGATGAGCGGGCGGTCGACATCGAGCTTGGCTTCCTTCTCGATGAGCGAGGCAACCGTGAGAATACGCTCGCGATCCTGAGCCGCCACGCCCTCGTCGTCGAGCGTCTTGATGGTTGTCGCGATCATCTCTCGCATCACATCAGAGGGAGTGATGCCCGGGTTGAACTGGTACGTCGACGGGAAGAGCCATCCCTCGAGATTTCCGTTCGCCTCCGCGGGAAGACCCAGCGCGTCGGTGTCCTCGGCCGCGGCCTTGACCTCGTCTAGCGTTGCCCCGGTGAGCGACGCGATCTTGTCGAAGTAGTAGTCAATCGACTTGCCCTCGGGAACCGTGATCTTGCGGAGGTCACGATTGTTCGGGTCGAGCAGGGCGAGCAGGGCGTATTCCGCCTTCATCTCGCGTTGCATGAAGTAGAAGCCGGGCTTGATTCCCGAGGAGTCGGTGTTGGCCTTGGCGGCATTGATGAAGGCCTGCTCCGAGGCGACGACGCCCTGTCCGTACAGCGTGGCGGCAATGTCGGTGCCGGTGTCGCCCGGTTCGATCACCACCTGCACGGTGCCTTGGCCGAGACCCTCGTAGTCGGCGACCACGCTGCTATCGGGCGCGAAGGTGGTGGTGAGGAAGTTGTATACGTACGATCCCCCGATCGCCGTCAGCACCAAACCCACGGCGATAAACACCAGAGCCCACTTGCGCCTGGTGGCGCGTCGCTGAAGTCGCTGAACCCGACGCAGATCCAACGACGTCGTCGTTGTCGCCTCGGCTTCAAACAGGTCAGTCATGGTTCTCCTCGCGGGCCACCGTCATGGCCACCTTACCCAGATTCCCCCGCTTGGCAGCATCCAAAGCTGTATCGAGGATAACCACTGCTGCGGCCTGGTCAATGTCCGATCGTCGACTCTTGGCATTTCGCCCTGCTTCGCGCATAGCACGCGAGGCGGTCGTCGTCGAGAGCCTTTCGTCGATCAAACGCACGGGGGCGTCGACGCGTTCCGCGACAAGGGCGGCGAAGGCCCGCGCATCGGCGGCCGAAACGCCCTCCGCGCCTGACAAGTGCCGAGGGAGCCCGACATAGACCTCGGTGGCGCCCCTCTCGTCGGCGATCGCGGCAATACGCGCAGGCGCCTCATCGTTGCGGGGAACGGTCTCCACAGGGAACGCCATGATGCCGTCGGGGTCGCTAGCCGCAACCCCCACGCGCACCGTGCCGACATCGACGCCGATGCGCACTCCCCTAGCCACGCTTCTCCACGGACGCGGCGATTGCCTCGAGCGCGGCTGGAATCGCGGCAACGTCCTGTCCGCCTCCCTGGGCGAGGTCGGGCTTGCCGCCGCCACCACCCCCAAGAACCTTCGAGGCGAGCTTCACGAGATCTCCGGCACGCAGGCCGGCATCCCTCGCGGGTCCATTCGTTGCGACGACGATCGACGGCCTGCCGTCAAGATCCGCGGCCAAGGCGACCACGACGGGTCCGGCGTCACCCAGTCGTGCACGAACGTCCATCGCAAGGGCGCGAAGATCGTCGGCGCTGCCAGCGTCGGCGACCGTAAGGCTCGCCAACCGCAACCCGTCGAGCTCGACCGCGTTGCCCGCGATCCCGGAAGCCGCCGCGAGAAGCGCCTGTTGGCGCATTCCGGCCAACTCCTTCTCGACGTGAGCGAGCCGCTCCACGAGGGAGTGCACGCGGCCAGTGAGCTCGTGCGGCTGGGTCTTGAGGGATGTGGTCAGCTCGCTCACAATCGCGCGCTCGGCGGCCAGGTGGCTGAAGGCGTCGGCGCCCACGAGCGCTTCGATGCGGCGCGCGCCCGAGCCGACGGATCCCTCGCCCGTCACCGTGAGTAGCCCGATTTGACTCGAATTGCCTACGTGGGTGCCAGCGCACAGCTCGATCGAGAAGGGCCCGCCAATCTCGACAACGCGCACGCGGTCGCCATACTTCTCGCCGAACAGCGCCATCGCGCCGAGCGACCGCGCCTCGTCGAGCGACATGACGGTCGTGTCCACGGGAAGATCCTCACGAATGGCGCGGTTGGCGATGTCCTCGATCTCGCTCCTCGCGGCGCCCGAGACGCCCTGGGTCCACGAGAAGTCGAGCCGCATGTAGCCGGGCTTGTTGTAGGAGCCGGCCTGGTTCGCCTGCTTGCCAAGCACCTCGTGCAAGGCCGCGTGGACCAGGTGAGTTGCGGAGTGCGCCTTGGAGGCGAGCCTGCGGTTGAGGGCGTCGACCTCGGCGGATACCAGGTCGCCCACGGCGATCGTGCCCTCCTCCACCGTCACGGCGTGCACGATGACGTCCTTGATGGGACGTTGGACGTCCATCACCTTGAGGGTCGCATGGGGGCCCCGGATCTCGCCGGTGTCCGCGTCCTGGCCGCCGGATTCGGGGTAGAACGTCGTCTCGGAAAGGATGACCTCGACCGTCTCGCCGGCCGATGCTGCGGGCACGCCCACTCCATCCTTGATGAGCGCCACGACCTTGGACTGCACCTGCAGATCGTCGTATCCGCGGAACACGGATGGAGTCTTGGCTGCGACCTCTTGGTATGCGCCCAAGTCGGCGTGCGCGCCCTTCTTCTCCTTCGCATCGGCGCGTGCGCGGTCCCGCTGTTCCTGCATGAGCGATCGGAACGCAGCCTCGTCTACCGCGAGGCCCTGCTCCGCGGCCATCTCCAGCGTGAGGTCGATCGGGAACCCGTACGTGTCGTGAAGAGCGAAGGCTTCCTTGCCGCCCAGCACCCTGCCGCCGGCGGACTTGGTCGAGGCTGCCGCGGTGTCGAAGAGCGCGGTGCCCTGCGTGAGGGTGCGAGCGAACGCCTCCTCCTCCGCGGCGGCGACGGCCTTGATGTGGTCAAAGTCCTGGTCCAACTCGGGATACGAACCCCGCATCGCCTCGTAACTCACCTCAATGAGCGCGACGAGCGAAGGTCCGTTGACACCCATCAGGCGCATGGAGCGGACGGAACGGCGCAGCAGCCGGCGAAGCACATAGCCGCGACCCTCGTTGCCGGGAATCACGCCATCGCCGATCAGCATGAGCGAGGAGCGCACGTGATCGGCGATCACGCGGAAGCGGATGTCGTCGTCGCCATTCTTGCCGTAGACCCGGCCCGACAGGTCCTGGGCCTTCGCGATGACCGGGAAGACCTCATCGATCTCGAAGAAGTTCTCGACGCCTTGCTTGAGGAACGCGATGCGTTCCAGGCCCGCGCCGGTGTCGATCGCCTTCTGCTCAAGTTCGCGAATCAGCGGGTAGTCCTTGCCCGAACCCGGGCCGCGCAGGAACTGGTCGAACACCAGGTTCCAGATCTCGAGGTAGCGGTCGCCGCCAGGGTCAACGGTGCCGCCGACAGCGTCGGGCCCATATGCCGGCCCGCGGTCGTAGTGCCACTCAGCACAGGGACCGGCCGGTCCGGGCTGGCCGGTGTCCCAGAAGATCTCTTCGCGCTTCAGGCGCACGATGTGGTCGGGATTGACGCCCACGTTCTTGAGATACGTGAAGGAGTCGTCGTCTTCTTCCCAGATGGTGACCCAGAAGCGGTCGGGTTCGAAGCCCAACTTGCCTTCGGACTCTGGTCCGGTGAGGAAGTCCCACGCGAACTCAATCGCGCCTTCCTTGAAGTAGTCGCCGAACGAGAAATTGCCCAGCATCTGAAAGAACGTGCCGTGCCGGGTCGTCTTGCCGACTTCTTCGATGTCCTTCGTGCGGATGCACTTCTGCACCGAGGCGATGCGGGGGTACGGCGACGTCTCTGACCCGATGATGTACGGGATGAACGGCACCATGCCGGCCACCGTGAACAGGAGCGACGGGTCGGGAGACACCAACGATGTCGAGGGCACAACTGAGTGACCCTTGGACTCGAAGTACTCAAGCCAGCGCTTGCTGATCTCCGCGGTACGCATCACTACCTCCACACGAGACAACGCCGCCGGGCCACGACTTGTGCCATGGGCCCGGCGGACGTTGGTTCAGGTCTGCAAAGAGACTAGTGCGTCTTAACGCGCGTAGTACTCGACAACCAACTGCACTTCGCAGATGATCGGAACTTCGGCACGCTTGGGCCGACGCAGCAACTGGGTCGTCAGCTTCTCAAGCTGAACGTCCAGGTAGTCGGGCACCTCAGGCAGCAGGTCGCGGTGTGCGCCGGCTGCGGCGGCCATGTAGGGCTCCATCGTGACGGCCTTGGCCTTGACCTGGATGGTCTGGCCGGGTGACACGCGGAACGACGGACGGTCGACGATCTTGCCGTCGACGAGGATGTGGCGGTGCAGCACCGTCTGGCGCGCCTGCAGGATGGTGCGGGCGAATCCGGAGCGCAGCACGAGCGCGTCGAGGCGCATCTCGAGCAACTCGACGAAGGCTTCACCGGTCAGACCGGCTTCCTTGCGAGCCTCTTCGAACGTGCGTGCCATCTGCTTCTCGCGCAGACCGTACTGGGCGCGAAGACGCTGCTTCTCGCGCAAGCGGACGGCGTAGTCACTTTCCTTGCGACGCGCGGTACGACCGTGCTCGCCGGGGGGGTAGGGGCGCTTCTCGAAGTGCTTGACGGCCTTGGGGGTGAGCGCAATACCGAGAGCGCGGGACAGACGCACCTGGCGGCGCGCGCGTTGAACCTGAGTCATTACTTTCCTTAAGTGGGAGGCGTGTCAAGACACGCAAAAGCCGTTCACTATCTGTGATGTCGCGGCGACAGCAGCCAACCGTCCGCGAGGGCAGACGTTCATGATAGCAAGAAACGAGGGAAAGTCAGTTCTCTCGGCCCAGGAGTTTGCGGAGCGTCGCGAGCCTGTCCGAGAGCGACCGCTCATTGCCGTGTTCGGTGGGTCGGTAGTACCGGGTCCCAGCGAGCGATGCGGGCAAATATTCTTGCGCGGCTACGCCGTGTGCGGCGTCGTGCGAGTACTCGTAGCCCTTGCCGTGGCCGATGCGCTCCGCACCCGCGTAGTGCGCGTCCCTGAGGTGGGTTGGCACGACTCCTGCACGCCCGGCCCGGACGTCGGCGATGGCCGCGTCGATCGCGAGGTACGAGCGGTTGGACTTGGGGGCCATCGCCAGGTACGCGGTCGCTTCTCCCAAGGGGATGCGGCCTTCGGGCATGCCGATGAAGCTCACGGCGTCCGCCGCTGCCTGGGCGATGACGAGCGCCTGGGGGTCCGCGAGTCCGACGTCTTCGGAGGCGAGAATTACCAGCCTCCGCGCGATGAAACGTGGGTCCTCGCCCGCGACCACCATGCGTGCCAAGTAATGCAGGGCGGCGTCGACGTCTGAGCCCCTGACCGACTTGATGAACGCGCTGATGACGTCGTAGTGCTGGTCGCCCGACTTGTCGTACGCGACGAGCGCGGCGTCCATGGCGGCCTCCGTCACCGCAGCGGTGATGACGCCGTCATTGTCAGCGGCCGCATCCGCGACCGACTCGAGCAGCGTGAGCGCCTTGCGAGCGTCTGCGCCGGCCACGCGCACCATGTGCTCGCGCGCGTCGTCGTCGAGAGCGACCTCTCCTCCCAGGCCGCGGGGGTCCGCGACGGCGCGGTCGAGCAGCGCGCCGATGTCCTTGTCTGTGAGGGGCTTGAGCGTCAGGAGCAGCGAACGCGACAGCAGCGGACCCACCACCGAGAACGACGGGTTCTCGGTGGTAGCGCCGATGAGGGTGACCCAGCGGTTCTCGACGGCGGGAAGGAGCACGTCCTGCTGGCTGCGCGTGAAGCGGTGGATCTCATCGATGAAGACGACGGTCTCCCGCTCCCCCGTCGCGAGCCGACGCTTGCTGTCCTCGATGATCGCTCGGACTTCCTTCACGCCCGCCGACACCGCGCTGAGCTCGATGAACCTACGCTGACCGGCGACCAGGTACGCCAGGGTGGTCTTGCCGGTACCAGGCGGCCCCCACAGGATGACGCTCGCCGCCGGAGTGTTTTCCCCAATGAGCCGCCGCAGCGGGGCGCCGTCGCCCAAGAGATGCGATTGGCCCACCACCTCGTCAAGCGTGCGCGGCCGCATCCGGACCGCGAGAGGCGCCGTGGCACTCGCCGCGGGCACGCCGGTGGCGTCCATCCTGGCGGCGTCGAAGAGGTCCACGGTGTCAACTGTAGGCGGCGGGTGAGACGGCTCGGTCGCACCCGGCCAACGTGGCCTCCGGTCCTAAGATGGCGAACGTGTTGACCCGCATCGCTCACCACGTGGTCCGCCATCCCGTGCTTGTCGTGACGGGCTGGGCGGTCGAAGCGACCGCGATGCTCGCCCTGGCGCTCCTGGGCGTGGGCGACGGCAATCTCTTTGACCGCACCGAAACCGCGCTGCCGACGGCCCCGGGAGCCGATTCGACCTTCGTGTACGAGTACCGCCAAGAGCACTCAACCGACCAGACGGGACCCATGCTCTCGGTGCTGTACCAAGGCGTGGACCCCGGCGACCCGGGCCTGCAGGCGCGAGTGGCCGACGCGACGGCGGAGGTGGCGCAACGGGCGGGAGTGGTGCTTGTCGTCACGCCTTTTGGGGCTACGCCAGGACCCGCATTCGACCCCGCGATAGTTGCCAGCCCGGACACCCCGCCGGGAGCCAACCCGTATCTGGGCGTCGACGGAAAGTCCACACTAATCAGCGTCACGTACCTCCCGTTCTCCTCCCAGACCGACGCTTTGGCGGAGCAGACGGAGGTGGAGGGAATCCTCAAGGCGCCCGCGAGCAGCTCCGAAGGCGTGGACTCCCCTACGGTGGCCCTCGCCTACTCGGCCCCGTTGCTGGCCGAGGACTTCAACACTCAGTTCGAGCGCGACCTCATCACCGGCGAGGCGGTGGCGCTTCCCGTCGCGGCCCTGGTCATGGTGCTCGTGTTTGGCGGGTTCCTGGCCGCGTCGGCGCCTCTGATCGGGGCGCTCGCGTCGATCGCCGGCGGAATGGCGGTGCTGTTCGGCTTCTCGTACCCGGTGGAGTTGGATCAGTCGGCCATCAACGTGGTGGAGGTGCTCGGCATCGGCCTGTCGATCGACTACGGCCTGCTGATCGTGTCGCGGTACCGCGAGGAGCTGGCCAAGGCGGGTGACTCGCGCCTGCGCGCTGTGCGCGCACACGCCATCGAAGCAACCCTCGTCACTGCTGGCCGCACGGTCTACTACTCGGCCATCACTGTGGCGATCTCGGTTGGCGGCATGCTCATCTTTACCGCGTCACTCATCCGTGGCATCGGCGGCGCGGCGCTTGGCGTCGTGGTCATGGCACTGCTGACGGCGCTGACCCTGGTGCCCGCGGTGCTGTTCCTGTACGGACATCGCCTTGGACGCGCCTCGGTGTTGTCCCGCGTGCCAGGAGTGCGCGGGATCCTCAAGCGCACGGCCGACGTCACGAGCGAGACCGGCTTTTTCGACGACCTCGCTCGAGGGGTGCAGCGCCGTCCTTGGCTCGTTGTCGGCGGCGTGACCGCCTTCCTCTTGGTACTCGCCTCACCCTTGGCCGACCTAGCGGTCCGCAACTCAGGCGTGGAACTCCTCCCCCAAGCCAGCGAGACCAGGCGATTCGTCACGGCCTTCGACCAGAACTTCCCTACGCTCGCCAGCCCTGACGTGCAGATTCTCGCCGACGCCTCGCCGTCCGAACTCGACGATTGGCTCGCCACCGTCGCCTCCTTGAAGGGTGTCTCGCGGGCCGCCAAGGCCGAGAACCTGGGTGACTATGCGTTCGCCGGGCTCTACACCAACTTCGCCGATCAGGCGGGCTCCGAGGCGACCGATCTAGTACGCGAGATCCGCGCCCTCGACGCGCCGTTCCGGGTCTACGTAGGTGACCAAGCCGCCATTCAGCTCGACTTTGTCGACTCGCTCGGCTCGGGGGCACCGTGGGCGATCGGCTTGGTGGTGCTCGCGACGTTTGTGCTGCTCTTCTTCATGACGGGATCCCTGCTGGTGCCCCTCAAGACGCTGATCATCAACGCCCTGTCGCTGTCCGCGACGCTGGGTGTGCTCAGTTGGATCTTTGCTGACGGCCACCTTCAAGGGCCTCTGCAGTTCGCCTCCACCGGGGGCATCGAGACCTATGTGCTTGTCATGATCATCGCATTCGGGTTCGGCCTGGCCATGGACTACGAGGTGTTCCTCTTGTCCCGCATGAAGGAACTCGTCGACGCGGGCGTGCCCAACAACATCGCCGTTGCCAAGGGACTCCAGCGTTCCGGACGCATCGTGACCTCGGCGGCCGCCGTCATCATCCTCGTCTTCCTCGGCTTCGCGACCGGTCAAGTGCTGGTCATCAAGGAGGTTGGCATCGGGCTGGCCGTTGCCGTGCTCCTGGACGCGACACTGGTGCGAATGCTGCTGGTTCCCGCCACCATGACGCTGCTGGGCGACTGGAACTGGTGGGCCCCCGCTCCCCTGAGACGTCTCTACGACCGCAGGGGTCTCTCCCACTAGGAATTGCGTCCCCGGCGCCGCACGCCAACACCACCGCAGCGCCCCGGCGTACACCACCCGCCGCCGACACTTTGAACCGGTCTGGGCGCCGACGCACCGCGGGTCCAGGTCGCGGGGCCTCCACGCCCCGCGCGTCGTACGCCGATTGGTTCGCACTGTCCGGAAGAGGCCAGCGTCGCGGGCGCGATGCTGGGCCTGAGAAACCTTGCGATGTGGCGCTACCCACAGCCTGCCGGGGTTCAGGACTCGGCTGACTCCGGTTCGGGCACAAAGTCAACGCCGGTCTCCTTGCGCTGATCGGCAGGGATCGGCGCCGGTGCGGACGTCAGCGGGTCGAAGCCGCCGCCGGACTTGGGGAACGCGATCACGTCGCGAATCGAGTCGTAGCCACCCAGCAGCATCACCACGCGGTCCCAGCCGAGCGCGATGCCGCCGTGAGGGGGTGCCCCGTACTGGAACGCGTCGAGCAGGAAGCCGAACTTCTCTTGGGCTTCCTCCTCGCCGATGCCCATGACCTCGAATACCCGCTGCTGCACGTCACGGCTGTGGATACGAATCGAGCCGCCGCCGATCTCATTGCCATTGCAGACGATGTCGTAGGCGTACGCCAGCGCGTTGCCCGGGTCGGTCTCGAACGAGTCCATCCACTCGGGCTTGGGGCTGGTGAACGCGTGGTGCACGGCGGTCCACGCACTCGAACCCAGCGCCACGTCGTCGTCGTCCACCTTGACGGGCTTGAACAGCGGGGCGTCGACCACCCAGACGAACTCGAAGCGCGACTCGTCGATCAGGCCGACGCGGCGGGCGATCTCGTTGCGGGCCGCACCCAGGAGGGCGCGCGAGGCATCCGCCTCGCCTGCGGCGAAGAAGATGCAGTCGCCGTTGCTCGCGCCCACGGCCTCGGCCAGGCCCGCAAGCTCCGTCTCGGACAGGTTCTTGGCGACGGGCCCGGCGAGCGTCCCGTCCTCCCCCACCAGCACGTAGGCCAGGCCGCGCGCGCCGCGCTGCTTGGCCCAGTCCTGCCACGCGTCCAGCGTCTTGCGGGGCTGGCTCGCGCCGCCCGGCATCACGACGGCGCCCACGTACGGTGCCTGGAACACGCGGAAGGGCGTGTCCGTGAAGTACTTGGCAAGCTCAGTGAGCTCGAGGCCGAAGCGCAGGTCGGGCTTGTCGGAGCCGAAGCGAGCCATGGCGTCGGCGAACGTCAGCCGCGGGATCGGGGTCGACACCTCGTAGCCGATGAGCGCCCACAGCTCCTTGATGAGCTCCTCGCCCAGCGCCATCACGTCGTCCTGGTCGACAAACGACATCTCGACGTCGAGCTGAGTGAACTCCGGCTGGCGATCCGCGCGGAAGTCCTCATCGCGGTAGCAGCGAGCGATCTGGTAGTAGCGCTCCATGCCCGCCACCATCAGCAACTGCTTGAACAGCTGCGGCGACTGCGGCAAGGCGTACCAGGACCCGGGCGCGAGGCGCGCTGGCACCAGGAAGTCGCGTGCGCCCTCCGGGGTGGAACGGGTGAGCGTGGGGGTCTCGATCTCGAGGAAGTCATGGCGCTCAAGCACGCGGCGCGCCGCCTGGTTCACCTTGGAACGCAGCACGATGGCCCCGCGCTGGGCCGGGCGGCGCAAGTCAAGGTAGCGGTACTTGAGGCGCGCCTCCTCGCCCACGGTGACGTACTCGTCGATCGGGAACGGCGTGGGGGCGGACTCGTTGAGGATGACGACGTCGTGGACGTCCAGCTCGATCTCGCCGGAGGGCAGGTTGGGGTTGCTCGAGCCAGCGGGACGCAGTCGCACCTCGCCCGTCACCTGGATGACGTACTCGGTACGCAGCGAGTGTGCGATCTCCTCGCGCAGCACGACCTGGGCAAACCCGGAGGCGTCCCTCAGGTCGATGAAGGCGACCCCTCCGTGATCCCTACGCCGACCCACCCAGCCTGAGAGCGTGACGGAGGCGCCGGCATCGGCGGCACGGAGGTTTCCGGCGAGGTGGGTGCGAAGCACAATCAGCCTTTCGTTGAAGCGTTGTCGATCGGATGTGGTGGCTCACCGCGAGGGAGCACGGGCCAGTCTAGCCGCGGACGACGCGCGGTTTGAGGTCGTCTGCTGGCGGCACCCACGCATCGGCGTCGGCCGAGATCTGGTCACCCGAGCGGATGTCCTTGACCTCGCCGTCGGCATCCTCGCCCGGGAACCACACGTACGGAATGCCGCGCCTGTCGGCGTACTGGATCTGCTTCCCGAATTTGGCGGCGGTGGGCGACACCTCGCAGGCAATGCCCCGTGAGCGCAGTCTTGTGGCGATACCGTCCGACTTCACGCGCTGGTCCGCATCGGTCACCGCGATAAGGACCGCGCTGGGAACCGAACGTGTCGCCACGAGCATCCCGCGCGATACGAGTCGCGACACCAGCCGGGACACGCCAATCGACATGCCGACGCCGGGGAAGCCTCCACCCGCGACGAGCGAGTCGTAGCGCCCTCCCGAGCAGATCGAGCCGAGGTCCTCGTGACCCTCGAGCGTCGTCTCGTAGACGGCGCCCGTGTAGTAGTCGAGGCCGCGGGCGATCGACAGATCCGCGATCGCGGTGCCTGGCACGGCGGTGTTCACGGTCTCGACGAGCAGGCCCAGAGCCTCGAGGCCCTCGCCCAGCAGACGCTGCGCGTCCTCGTCGTCGATCGTGGGCGTGGTCTCCCACAGGTCGAGCACGGCCTCGCGGAACGAAGCGTCCGCTGATTGAATCCGCGCGAGGTGCAGGATCGCATCCGAGGCTGTCTCCGGCACTCCCTGTGTCGCAAGCTCCTTGGCAACACCATCGGGGCCGATCTTGCCCAGCTTGTCGACAGAACGCAGGGCTCCGGCCACATCGGTCACCCCCACGCCACGGTAGAAGCCCTCGACCAAGCGCCTGTCATTCATACGCATGCGGGCTGGCGGTAATTCGAGGCTTTCGAGGGCGCGGGCCATCACCACTGCCACCTCTGCCTCAACGTGCGAAGGAAGGGTCTCGCGCGCCACCACGTCAATGTCGGCCTGGTAGAACTCCCTGAACCGACCCTCTTGCGGCCGTTCGCCTCTCCACACCTTCTGGATCTGATAGCGCCTAAACGGGAAGGCCAGGTCACCCTGGCGCTCCTCGACGTAGCGCGCAAAAGGCACGGTGAGGTCGAAGTGCAGCCCGAACTCGGCGGACTCGCCCCCGCGACGCGTGAGGACGTACACCTCCTTCGAGACCTCCGCCTCTCCCCCGAGGCGTTCAAGCGGCTCGACGGCGCGCGTCTCGATTTGGCCGAAGCCGTGGAGTTCGAAAACCTCGCGCAGCCGATCGAGTACGTGGAGTTCGACGAGCCGTTCGGCGGGGGTCCATTCGGGGAAGCCTGAGAGGGGCGCAATTCGCGACATGCTCCCATTGTTCCATCGAGGGGAGTGCGTGAATGCCCAGACGAGGGCCGGTCACGAACGGGATACGGTCTGCGGCGGTGGTGGCGAGTGTGGTCCGCTCCTCGATATCGTGAGCGGGATTGCCTGAGGCGGTACCATCACGGGTGCCTGCTTTCGGCAGCACACGCCCAGTTCGTCGTCCTCACAAAGGTCATCGCCTCATGTCGCCCGCAAAGCCCAGGCCCATTCCTCGCCCTCAGGCGCCATCGCCCGCCATTCTCGCGGCCCACACGAATCACCCCGTGCGGATCCCCCTCGCCGATGACATCTCGCCGGAGGCGATTGCGTCGGCTTCGGCCTTTGGCGCCGTGGAGGGCGATCAGGTGATCGTGATCGAGGGTGACGTGCGTACCCCCGTAGGTCCCGCGACGGCGGAAGTGCCGATCACGCCCTACGCCAAGGCCTTCATCGAGCTCGCCGCGTCCGTTGAGCGTTTCCACGCCCGACTCGTGGGAGCCGAACTGGGCCCCAAGGACATCGACGAATCCCTCAAGGGTCTCCGTTCATCGCTCGAGACGCCCACGGTGGTGGGCAACCTCGCCGCACTGCGCGCCCGTTTCGGCATCGTCGAAGCCGAGGCGAACGAGGTCGCGGAGAGGGTGCGCGCCGAGCGCGCCGCCGCGCGCGAGGAGGCTGCGAAAGTACGCGAAGTCATCGTGACGCAGGCCGAAGAGCTCGCGGCCAAGCCCGTCACCCAAGTGCATTGGAAGAACGACACCACCCGCATGCGGGATCTGCTCGAAGAGTGGAAGGAAGCGCAGCGCACAGGTGCGCGAATGGCAAAGGAAGCCGAGCGCGCCCTGTGGAAGCGTTTCACCCACGCGCGGTCCACATTCGAGAAGGCCCGCAAGACACACTTCGCGCAACTCGACAAGGAAAACTCGTCCGTTGCCGGCGCCAAAGAAGACCTGGTCGCTCGCGCGGAGGCGCTGGCGACCTCGACCGACTGGGACTCCACCGCGCGGCAGTTCAAGCAACTGATGGACCAGTGGCGTACCGCCGGTAGGGGCCGTCGCACCGTTGACGACGCCCTGTGGGCACGCTTCCAGGCGGCGCAGGAGGGCTTCTTCACGGCCCGCCGTGCCGTTTCCGAGCAGGAAGAGCAGGCGTTGGCCAGCAACCTTCCAGGCAAGGAGTCCGCTCTGAAGGACGCCGAGGCGTTGCTGCCGATCAAGGACCTGCGTGCGGCGAAGCGTGACCTGCGCGTGATCCAGGACCGCTTCGACGGTGCCGGCGAGGTGCCCCGTGGCGATGCCCAGAAGCTCATCCGACGTATGTCCGCCGTAGAGAAGGCTATCCGCGAGGCAGATCAGTCCGCGTGGACTACTCGCAACCCGGAGATCGAGGCGCGCGCCACCGGCGCCGCCGCTCAGCTTCACGCTGCGATTGCCGAACTCGAGCAGCAGCTTGCGGATGCCAAGGCGGCCAAGAACACGCGCAAGGTCAAGGAGTTCACCGAATCCCTCGCCGCGCGCAAGGCCTGGCTCAAGCAGATCGAGGCAGTCGCCAAGTAACGCGGCGCGCGAGCGCCCTTTCCACAGATGTGAGGCGCCAGTCCCCTCCCCGGGGCAAGCCGCGCCATGATCGACCCCATGCTCTTGGTTGATCGGCACGACGTCGGAGTGGCAGCGCTCGCCCGCATGCGGCGGGACGGGGTCCTCACTAAGTTGACGGACGACGCGGGGGTCGCGACGGATGCCGTGCCGCTCCACATCGCCCGAGCGATCGCGCTCCGCCCATGGATTCCCCGCCGCGCCGCCGCAACCGGCCTCGCGGCCCTGTGGATCTACGGCCTCACAAGGGACGCGCTGCTGCCCAGCCACGTCGCGGTGGTGGTCCCCCGCGGCTCCCATCCGGACCGCCCCACCGGCGTTCCCTACGGGAGGTGGACCTTCGCCACCCACCAAGCGGCCTACGCGCGGGCCCGGATCGTCGCTGGCGTGCGCGTCGTGGCCCCCGCCGACGCCGTGGCGTCGGCATTGCGCACGGCCGACCTCGCAGCAGCCATGCCAGCCGCATATCGGGCGGCCGTCACCGGCGCCGCCACTCGAGCGGAGCTCTGTGAGACCGTCTCCCAGCCCAAACCCGCTCTCGAGTACACGCGGGGGCTGTCGGCCTGGCGGGCCGTACAGGAGGCCTTGGAGGGCCGCTAGAACTGATGCTGGCGCTTGCCGCCGGTAATGCGGCGTGCGTCGTAGACGCCGTCGATGCGGCGAATCGCGCCGAGCACCGCGCCGAGGTGCGAAGGGTCCGCCATCTCGAAGGCGAAGGTGTTCAGCGCGACTCGGTCGTTGCTGGTCGACACATGCGCTCCCAGGATGTTGAGGTGGTGGTCGGAAAGCACCTGCACCACATCGGACAACAGCCGGTTGCGATCGAGCGCCTCGACCTCGATTTGCACCAAGAACGTGGAATCCGATGCCCCCGACCACTGGACGTCGACGAGACGTTCGCTCTGGGTTTTCAGCGCCAACATGTTCTCGCAGTCCGCGCGGTGCACGCTGACGCCCTGCCCGCGTGTGACAAAGCCCTGAATCGGGTCTCCCGGCACGGGAGTACAGCACTTCGCCAACTTGACCATGACGTCCCTCATGCCCTCGACCGTCACCCCCGGGTCCCCGCGGCGGGCCCGCTGGCGAGTACCGGGGCGGGTGATCTCGGTCATGTCCTCGTCGGCGCCCTCTTGGCCGCCAACAGCCTCGACCATGCGGAGCACCACGTCGGAGGGCTGCTCCTTGTGTTCGCCGATGGCCGCGTACAGCGCGTCCACGTCCTCGTATTGCATTTCTTTGGCCAGCGCCAAGAGCGTGGACTTGCTCATCAGTCGCTGCATCGGGAGGTGTTGTCGGCGAATCGCCCGGGCGAGCATGTCGCGGCCGGTCTCCGCCGACTCGTCGCGCCGCTCGCGCGTGAACCACTGCCGAATCTTGTTGCGCGCCCTCGTGGACTGCACGAACTCCAGCCAGTCGCGCTTGGGGTGGGCGTTCTCGTCGGAGGTGGCGATCACCTCGACCGTGTCGCCGTTGTCCAGCGTCGAGTCAAGCGGCACCAACCGACCGTTGACCTTCGCGCCCACGGTCTTGTGGCCGACGTCGGTGTGAACCGCGTAGGCGAAGTCGACGGGCGTCGCTCCTTGCGGGAGCTCGAGGAGCTTTCCTCGCGGCGTGAACACGTACACCTCGGCGCGGGAGATCTCTCCGCGCAGCGAGTCGAGGAAGTCGCTGGCATCGGCGGTCTCCTGCTGCCAGTCCGCAATCTGGCGAAGCCACCCCATGTCGTTCGCCATGGCGGGGACCTTCTCGCCCCGCGCGTTCTCCTTGTAGCGCCAGTGTGCGGCGTAACCGTACTCGGCCCGCTTGTGCATCTCCCACGTGCGAATCTGCAGCTCCACCGGCTTGCCCTGCGGCCCAATCACCGTCGTGTGCAGTGATTGATACAGGTTGAACTTGGGCATCGCGATGTAGTCCTTGAAGCGCCCCGGCACGGGCTGGTAGCGCGCGTGCATGGCGCCCAACACGGCGTAGCAGTCGCGCACCGAGTCCACCAGAATGCGCAGGCCCACCAGGTCGTAGATGTCGTTCAGGTCGCGGCCGCGCACGATCATCTTCTGGTAGACGGAGTAATAGTGCTTGGGCCGCCCCGTGATTTCGGCCCTGATCTTCTGGGCCTTAAGTTCCTTCGCGACGTCGGCGCGGAGCTCGTCAAGCAGCTTGTCCCGTTCGGGCGCACGCTCAGCGACGACCTCGACGATCTCCTGATAAATCTTGGGATAGAGGGTGCGGAACGACAGGTCTTCGAGTTCCCACTTGATGGCGTTGAGGCCCATGCGGTGCGCGAGGGGCGCGTAGATCTCGAGCGTCTCTTGAGCCTTGAGGCGGGCCGTCGCCGGGGACACTGCGTCCCACGTGCGGGCGTTGTGAAGACGGTCAGCGAGCTTCAACAGCAGTACGCGGATGTCGCGTGCCATGGCCACCACGAGCTTGCGCACTGTCTCCGCCTGGGCAGCCTCGCCAAAGGTGAGGCGGTCCAGTTTCGTCACGCCGTCGACGAAGGACGCGACTTCGTCACCAAATTCCGTCGCAATGTCCGCCAACGGGAAGTTGGTGTCCTCCACCACATCGTGCAGCAGCGCCGCCACGATGACCGTGTCAGGAAGACCCAAACTGGCGATGATCTCCGCCACCGCAATCGGGTGCGTGATGTACGGCTCGCCGGTCTTACGGAATTGACCCTCGTGAGCCTGCTCGGCGACGGCGTGAGCCCGCTCAATGAGTCCGGTCTTGGCGCGCGGATACATGCGCCGGTACGTCTCCAAGAGAGGTGCCAGCGCGCCCGGGTCGCGGGCCAATCTGCGGAGCCCCAACATCCTTGCCGGGTCGGAGTCCGCGCGGGCTTGTGTCACGCGAACCTCCTTTCGGCTATGAGGGATTCAGTCTACTTGCGGCCCTTGCGCCTCGGTTGCGCGGTGGTCCCCTGGTGGCGACCCGGATTGAGCGCACCCACGTGGATCGAACCGTCGGGACGGATCACATCGGAATCGCCTCTTTCGCGCAACTCCAGCACCGCCGCGGTGTGATCCTTGATCTTCTCCTCGTTGCCGCGCAGCGCCACCTCAAGGGCCGTCGCGACAAAGATTGACGAGTACGTTCCCACCGCCATGCCAACGAACAGCGCAAGCGAGATGTCCTTCAGCGTGCCCGCGCCGAGCAAGTACGATCCGATGAACAGAATCGCCGAGACGGGCAGCAGCGCCACGACTGACGTGTTGATCGAACGCACGAGCGTCTGGTTGACTGCCAGGTTCGCCATCTCCGCATAGGTGTAGCGATGCTGCGTGAGGATGTCGTCCGTGTTTTCCTTCACCTTGTCGAACACCACCACGGTGTCGTACAAGGAGTAGCCGAGGATCGTCAGGAAGCCGATCACGGAAGCCGGCGTCACCTCGAAGCCCGACAGAGCGTAGATGCCAGCTGTGAACAGCAGGTCGTGGGCGAGCGCGACCAGGCCCGCCACCGCCATGCGCCACGCCCGGAAGTACAGGGTCATGACGATGGTCACGAGTATCAGGAAGATCACGAGGCCCTGAACGGCCTTGCTCGACACGTCTTGGCCCCACGTGGGGCCGATGAAGCTGGAACTCACTTCGGTGCTCAGAATCCCGTACGCGTCGGCAAGGTCCGCAGCCAAGGAGTCGACCTGAGCCTGCTCCAGCTGCCCGAGCTGGACACGGATGTTGTCGCCGCCGACGACAGCGACACGAGGTTCCTCGGTGGGCAGCGCCTTCGCGACCACGTCGACGGCGATCGCCGTGTCGGGGTTGCTCACGCCGGGCAGCGTGTACTCGGTGCCTCCACGGAAGTCGATCCCGGGGTTGAGACGCACGAAGACGAGGAGCAAGACGGCGAGCGTCATGAGGACGGCGCTCACCATGAACCAGCGCCTGCGCTGTCCCACGATCGGGTACGTCTTTTCGCCGGAGTGGAGGCGGTTACCCCACGTTGAAAGGTTCGCCATGACTACTCCTTGTCCTGGGTGTCGACGGCGGAGCGGGCCTTGGCGGCCTTGCGCTCGGCCAGCGTCAGAGCCGACGTTTCGGGTCCGGCCACGCGCCCTCGACCCTTGTACATGGTGTCCCGGCCCAGCTGGCGGGGATCGAGGCCAGAGAATCGGTGCCCCTCGCCGAAGAACTTGGTGCGCGCCAGTAGGGCGAGCACGGGGTGCGTAAAGAGGATGACGACGACGAGGTCCACGATGGTGACCAGGCCCAACGTGAACGCAAAGCCACGCACTCCGCCCACCGCCAGCAAGTACAGCACCAGGGCGGCGAGGAAGGACACCGCGTCGGACGCCAGAATCGTGCGGCGCGCGCGCTTCCAGCCGTGCTCCACGGCGGCCGCGAGGGAACGCCCCTCCCGTAGTTCGTCCTTAACTCTCTCGAAGTAGACGATGAACGAGTCGGCGGTGATACCGATGGCCACAATCAGGCCCGCGACGCCTGCGAGCGAGAGTCGGTAGCCCAGGCCCCACGACAACAGCGTGATCGTGGCGTAAGTAAAGCCTCCCGCCACCAGCAGAGATCCGATGGTGACGGCGCCGAGGGCGCGGTATTGGAACATCGTGTAGATCACCACGAGCAGGAGGCCGATTGCGCCAGCCAGCAGCCCGTTGCGCAGCTCCTCTTGGCCCTTGGTCGCCGTGATGACTTGCTCGGAGAGCACGTCAAGGGTTAGCGGGAGCGCACCGAACTTGACCTGGTCGGCGAGGAGTTGCGCCTCGTCGAGGGTGAAGGTTCCGCTGATGGAGGCCTGACCACCGGTAATGGCCCCTCGCTCGACGTTGGGCGCAGAGATGACGACGCCGTCGAGCAGGATGCCGAACCGATCCCGCGTGGTGTCTCCTGTTTGGAACAGCCCGTACAAACGCTCGGTCGTCTTCGCGAACTTGCCGGACCCTGCCGAGTTGAATGACAGGCTCACCTGGTACTTGCCCGGGATCACATTGCCCAGTTGGTTCGTCTCGGGGCCTGCCGTTGCGGTGTCGATGTCCTCACCGGTGAGCTCGACCGGGCCCAGAATGTACTTGGCGGAGCCCGTGGTGTCACACGTCGCGAAGCCCGCGTCGGGATCGCCCACGGGCACTCCGGCCAGGTTGGCGGGGTCGAAGCAGTCGAGCGCTTGGTATTCCGCAAAAAGAGCCTCGGTGACCCACGCGATGTCGGACGGGTCGGTCGGCGTGGCGGGCGTCGCCGGATCCGGTGCCGCGGGGCTCGGGCTGGGCGTCGCAGACGTGGTTTCGCTCAGGCCGGTCTTGACGTTGGCAACCTCGTGCGCTGGGGCGGCGTCGCCTGCGGCGCTCGCCGAGGGGCTCGGCGACGGGGTCGCGCCGGTCACCGTCTCGGGGCTCGGCGTGGGCGTGGGGGTCGGCGTCGTGGTGACGACGCTTCCCGTGGTCGGCACCGGAGCGGGGTCTCCCACCAGAAGCACGGGGCGGAACTGCAACTGAGCGCTACGACGCACCAGGTCAAGCGTCGCCTGATCCGGGTTCCCCGGTAGCGCAACGAGGATGTTGGTGTCGCCCTGTGTGGAAATCTCGGCCTCGGCAACACCCGACGCGTCGACGCGCTTGCGAATGATCTCGACGGCCTGGGTGATATCGGACGGATCGATCTGCGAGTTGTCCGTGGTGCGGGCCTGGAGGATGATCTGGCGTCCTCCAGCAAGGTCAAGGCCGAGGCCCGGCGTTGCCCCGGTTTGGTTGGTGAGTATGCCCACACTCAGCAGAGCGAAGAGCAACACCAACAGTGATGCCAGCCATGTGAGAGATTTGCGGGCGCCCGAGACAGCTGATGACACGCGATTCCTTCGCTTTCCTGACGAGAACGGCTCCCGAACCATGCGGGAGGCCTCCGCGATTCTAGGCGAGTTCGAGGGGCGCCGTCGAATAGGTGGCCCGGCGCGGCTCCATGCGGGCTAGCCGAACAGCCGGCCGCCGCCTTCATCTTGGGAAGTCTGTCCCCCGCCTTGACCCACGTGGGACACGTGCCCGGCGGGAGGTGTGAGCCCCAAGTGCGCCCACGCCTCGGCAGTGGCCGCCCTGCCGCGAGGCGTCCGCGACATCAGTCCCTCTCGCACAAGGAACGGTTCGGCGACCTCTTCCACCGTCTGAGGCTCCTCGCCCACCGACACCGCCAACGTCGAAAGGCCCACGGGGCCTCCACCGAAGCGCGTGCACAAGGCGCGCAGGACCGCCCGGTCGAGGCGGTCAAGCCCGCGCTCGTCTACCTCGTACACCGCGAGTGCGGCGCTCGCGGCACCCAGGTCGCCCCGCCCGCTGCCGTGCACCTGCGCCCAGTCGCGAACCCGCCTCAGCAATCGATTGGCGATGCGTGGCGTTCCTCGTGACCGCGAGGCAATCTCGCTTGCCGCGTCGGCCTCCAGGGCGAAATTCAGGAGCTGGGCGGATCGCGTGACGATGCGCGTCAGGTCGCTCGGTTCGTAGAAGTCCAGGTGCGCGGTGAATCCGAAGCGGTCCCTGAGCGGCGCAGGCAAGAGGCCCGCCCGCGTCGTCGCTCCCACGACGGTGAAGGGGGGAAGTGTCAGCGGAATGGAGGTGGCACCGGGGCCCTTGCCCACCATGACGTCCACGCGGAAGTCTTCCATTGCCAGGTACAGCATCTCCTCGACGGGGCGCGCCAGGCGATGAATCTCGTCCACGAACAGCACGTCGCCGTCTTCGAGGGAACTGAGAATCGCGGCGAGGTCCCCCGCGTGCTGAATGGCGGGGCCAGACGTGAGGCGCAACGACGCGCCCAACTCCCCCGCCACGATCATGGCGAGAGTGGTCTTGCCAAGGCCGGGGGGTCCCGACAGCAGGATGTGCTCGGCGCTGCCATCACGCTGGGTCGACGCACGCAACACGAGGGCGAGTTGCTCGCGCACCACTTTCTGGCCCACGAACTCGGCGAGGCTCCGCGGACGTAGCGCGGCCTCGACCGAACGCTCCAGCGCGTCCGCGTCGACGCCCGTCACACGGGGGCCCTCGCCGACGAGGCCCTCCGGCGACTCCTCAGCCACGCGAGCCTCCCAAAGACTGCAGCGCGGCCCTCAGCGTCGCGGGAATCTCGTCCCCGTCGATCGGTTGGGGTGCGACGCTCGCCACAGCCGCGGCGGCCGCCTTGGCCTGCCACCCCAACGCTACGAGTGCGTCTGCGACCTCTTCGCGCGCATCGGCGACGGCAGCGGGCGCGTCGGGGCCTTCCGGCGAGGTCAGTTTCCCGCCCAACTCGAGCATCAGCCGTGCCGCGACCTTCGCGCCCACGCCCGGCACCCGCTGGAGTGCCTTGACATCGCCTGAGGCGATCACCGCGACGAGCGTGTGCGGCGCGTGCACCGCCAACAAGGCGAGGGCAAGCCTGGGGCCGACCCCCTGCACCGACTGCAGCGTCTCGAACATGTCGCGCTCGTGTACGGACTCGAAGCCGAACAGTGTCAACGAGTCCTCGCGCACCACAAGGTGGGTGGCGAGGCTGCTCTCTTGAGGGACGTGGAGTGTCGCCAAGGTCGCAGGCGTGGCGAGGACGCGGTAGCCCACTCCCCCGACGTCGAGCACCAGCGCGCTCGCGCCCACGTGGATGACGGTTCCCGTCAGTTGCGCAATCACACCGTGCCTTTCGAACGCTTGTACGAATAGATTAGGTGCGGGAGCACGCTCAGCCGCGCCGACGCGCCGCCCGTTCGGCCTTGGCCCAGGCTCGCTGTGCCGTCGTGGTCGCGGCGCCAGTGCCCGCCGCAGCGGAATTGCGCAAGGCGTGGGTGAGGGCGATCGCGAGCGAATCTGCTGCATCGGCCGGGGTGGGGACGGCGTCGAGACCCAGCAACTTTGCGACCATGAAGCCCACTTGCGCCTTATCCGCGCGACCGGACCCGGAGACAGCGGCCTTCACTTCGGACGGCGTGTAGAGCGCCACTGCCAGGCCCCGGCGACGCGCGGCCACCATAACAAGCCCCGAAACCTGCGCCGTGCCCATCACCGTGCGGACGTTGTGCTGCGCAAAGACGCGCTCGACCGCCACGGCATCGGGACGATGCAAGTCAATCGCGGCCTCGATCGCGTCGGCGATGACGACGAGGCGATCGGCGGGCTCCGCGTCCGGCGAGGACGTAGCAACGCTCACCGAGATCAGGCTGACGATCCGCCCTGGTCCGGTCTCGACGACGCCGAGGCCGCATCGCGTGAGGCCAGGGTCAACGCCGAGGACCCGCACGCGTTACTCGGAAGCCTCGGCGAGCACCTCGTCGGACGCGTCGAAGTTGGCGAAGACGTTTTGGACGTCGTCGCTGTCCTCGAGCGCGTCGATGAGGCGCAGCATCTTGCGGGTGATGTCGACGTCGGTTTCGACCTTGATGGAGGGCATCCACGTGACCTCTGCCTGCTCGTAGTCGATGTTGGCGGCCTGGATGGCGGTACGCACCGCCACCACATCGGTCGCCTCCGACACGAGTTCATAGGCTTCGCCGAGGTCATTGATTTCTTCGACGCCAGCCTCGAGTGCGGCCTCCATGAGGTCGTCCTCGGTCACTCCGGAATCCTTGGTCACGATGACCTGGCCCTTGCGCGAGAACAGGTACGACACGGAACCCGGATCGGCGAGGGTGGCATTGTTGCGCGTGAGTGCCGTGCGCACCTCCATGGCGGCGCGGTTGCGGTTGTCCGTCAAGCACTCGATGAGCATGGCCACACCGCCGGGGCCGTAGCCCTCGTACATGATGGTCTCGTACTCAGCCGCACCCGCTTCGAGGCCGGACCCGCGCTTGAGCGCGCGGTCGATGTTCTCGTTGGGGACCGAGGACTTCTTCGCCTTCTGCACCGCGTCGTACAGGGTCGGGTTGCCCGCCATGTCGCCGCCGCTGACCCGGGCCGCAACCTCGATGTTCTTGACGAGCTTGGCAAAGAGCTTGCCGCGCTTAGCGTCAATGACTGCCTTTTTGTGCTTGGTGGTAGCCCACTTGGAGTGACCTGACACGTGTGCTCCTTGCCGTCGGTGATCGGCGACCAGTCTAGGCCAGCCGTGGCGAGGAAACTTTTCTCAGTCGAGCGCGCCTGCAATCGCGACGCCAATCATCCCGATCAACGCCGCCCACAGGAAGCTCGCAAGCGTGCCGACGATGAACCTCTCGGCGGCCTTGCTGCCCGCGTCGCCTGTGCCACCACGCAACTCCGGATAGCGTCCCAGCCCCTTGACGGCAATGACGATGGCAATTGCCTCCGGATGGCCGGCAAGGATGCCGCCGGTGATGGCGAGGCGCTCGAGCACTCCTATCCACATGCCACCACGCAATAATCCCTGCGCGTCGACGTCTGGCCCAACGCGGCCGAGCATGGCGCGAACGACCCAGGCCCCGACACCCGAGGAGACGCCCAGCGAGGCGACCGCCACCAGGATCCACACCATCACGCTCATACGATCTTTGCCCCCTCGTCGACCTTGTCCAGCAGTGCCACGGCCACCGGTCGCGCCCTGCGTTCCTCATCCAGCATGGCAGAAGCGACGCGTTGGCTCACCGCTTGCGTGGAGATACCCAGCTTCGCGGCAACGTCACGCTGGGTCACGCCTGGCGTCAGCAGGTCGCACACCTCCCAACCGGCGTCGGAGCGTCTGCGCACCACCGACGCGAGCAACTGGAGCACCGCTGTGGCCGCCTCCTCCGCGCCTGCGTGCTCACCGGCGACGACGAGGGGGACGGGCTCTCCCCTGCCGCGGGCTCGCTCCACGGCGCGGCGCGCGTTGATGAAGGCGACCCCAGAGCTTTCGCGGGCCGTGGAACGCAGGGGTCGGTCCACCGGACCTGCGCCTATGCCGACGGACCAGGACTCGGCCCGCATCAGGATCAGGGAGAGGTCTACGGCGGCCTCGGCGGAGAGCAGCACGGCCTGAACCTCGTCCCCGACGGTGCGTTCGGGCGCAAGAGCCACATGGCCGGACCACGCGGCCGTCCACGGCTCGAGCGACGCAAGAAGGGCGTCGACGCGGTTGCCATGCCGTGTGGAGCGGCGCTGGTCGGTCGTCACAACGAACATGAATCAAGACTACACCCTTGATGTAACCCAATCAAGCCTGAGTCCTTGATTCGCACATCACAAGGTTGGGGCCTTGATCACCGAGCGAGGTCGGCGAGCAGCGCGTGCACCCTGTCGTCGTCCGATATCTCCGAGTGGAAGCTCGTCGCAATCGCGTTGCCCTGGCGCACCGCCACCACGGCGCCCCCGTGCGCCTCATCCACGGCAAGCACCTCGACCCCCAAGCCATAACTCTCCACCCAGGGCGCGCGAATGAAGGTGGCATGCATCGTCGATCCGTCGGGAATCCAGGTGAGTTCCACCTCGGATGAGTCGACCTGCCGACCGAAGGCGTTGCGCCGCACCGTCATGTCGATTGCGCCGAGCGTGCGCTGACCGTCGATGCCTCCGATGATGTCAGTGGCGAGCATGATCATTCCTGCACACGTCCCGAGCACGGGTAGCCCTTCCTCGATGCGCCGCTGCAAGGGTCCAAACAGGTCGAACGCACGCAGCAACTTGTCGATCGTCGTGGACTCGCCGCCCGGAAGAATGATGCCGTCTACCGACTCAAGCTCTGCCGGGCGCCGTACCTTCACGGACTCAACGCCGAGTCGCGCCAAGGCGGCCTCGTGCTCACGGAAGTCTCCCTGGAGGGCCAACACCCCGATGCGCGTCATTCGTGGACCGCCCCCAGGCTGATGACCTTGCCGTCCCAGCCGGTGAACACGTCCCACGACTCGCGTAGTTGATCCGGAAACACCTCGATGCTGGCGTGCTCGAGCTCGTGGCGGGTCAGCCACGCAATCTCGTCGATCGTCTCCGCCTCGTCGGCGGTCCATGCCGACGGCCCTGAGAGCAAGACCTCCGCCTCGGGAAGGCGCGCCACAAAGAAGTACTCGTGTTGCACGTAGGGCCTGCTCTTGAAGTCGAAGTACGCGGTCCGCTCCCACACGGGGCCGATCAGTTCGTCCGGCTCCACCACGAAGCCCGTCTCCTCAGCAAGTTCGCGGGATGCGGCCTCGCGCACGGTCTCCGAACCCTCGACCCCCCCGCCGGGCGTGAACCACCACGACCTGCTGGGAAGGTGCGGGTCGTGGCCGCGCAACACCAACAACTTGCCGTCGGGGGAAAGCAGAAGGACGCGGGCACCCTCCCGTTCGACTGGCCCGGTGCGGGGCGTGCTACCAGCCACGCTCTGCGAGACGGTGAGGCTCGGGGACGTCGGCCACGTTGATGCCCACCATGGCCTCGCCCAAGCCGCGCGACACCTCGGCGATCACAGCGGGGTCATCGAAGAAAGTGGTCGCCTTGACGATCGCCTTGGCTCGCTCCGAAGGGTTGCCGGACTTGAAGATGCCCGAGCCAACAAACACGCCCTCGGCTCCCAACTGCATCATCATCGCGGCGTCCGAAGGAGTGGCGATGCCACCCGCTGTGAAGAGGACAACGGGCAACTTCCCGGTCGCAGCGATCTCCCTCACGAGCGGAAGGGGTGCCTGGAGTTCCTTGGCGGCGACGTACAACTCGTCCTCCGCCATCGCGGTGAGCGCACGAATTTGCGCCCGGATCTGGCGCATGTGCGTGGTGGCGTTCGAGACGTCGCCGGTGCCTGCCTCGCCCTTGGAGCGGATCATGGCCGCGCCCTCGGAGATGCGGCGCAACGCCTCGCCCAGGTTGGTGGCTCCGCACACAAACGGCACGGTGAACTTCCACTTGTCGATGTGGTTCGTGTAGTCCGCAGGGGTCAGCACCTCGGACTCGTCGATGTAGTCCACGCCGAGGCTCTGCAACACCTGTGCCTCGACGAAGTGCCCGATGCGAGCCTTCGCCATGACGGGGATTGAAACGGTGTCGATGATGCCCTGAATCAGGTCGGGATCGCTCATGCGGGCCACGCCGCCCTGGGCGCGAATGTCTGCGGGAACCCTCTCAAGGGCCATCACAGCTACGGCGCCCGCGTCTTCTGCGATCTTGGCCTGCTCAGCGGTCACCACGTCCATGATGACGCCGCCCTTGAGCATCTCGGCCATGCCCCGCTTGACGAGGTCAGTGCCGACCTGGGGGCTAGCGGATGCTGCGGTGTCGCTCATGCTGGGGTTTCCTTCACTCGTTGGGGGAAGAAGCTTGCGTCCAGTCTAATCGCGTCACGGTATGTCTCCTCAATGCGGGGAGCCACCTGGTGCCAGTCGAAGGTGCCTGCGCGTGCACAACCCCTCTTCGCGAGCGCCGCGCGCTCCACGGGGTCGTCCAGCAAGGCACACACTTTGTCCGCGAGACCTTGGGCGTCGCCCACGGGGAAGAACGCTGCACATCCTTCGCCGTCGTCGGAGGTCGCAACGTCGCGGAAGGCCACCAGGTCGCTCGCGACCACGGCCGCGCCTGCCGCCATGGCCTCGACGAGCACGATGCCGAACGATTCACCGCCGGTGTTGGGAGCGCAGTACACGTCCACGGAGGACATGAACTCGGCCTTCTGGGCCTCGTCGAGCTCGCCCACGACCTCGCCCCCTCCCCGCGCGATGCGCGCCGCGGCGCGGTCGGAGAAACGCCCCGCCACGAGGAACCGGGCACGCGGGTGTTTCTCCCGTACCAGCGGAATGGATGCGAGAAAGTCGTCGAGACCCTTGCGAGGCTCGTCCAGCCTGCCGAGAATGCCGACGGTAGGGGCCACTGCCGTTCCCGTCCATTCCTCGCGGGGCTTTGCGTTCACGTAGTTGGATGTGTCCACGCCATTGGGGATGATGTGCGTGGCCTCTACCCGCAAGTGAGCCTTTACGGTCTGGGCAGCCGAGGGCGACACGGCGATGCGGGCGTCGAGTTCCTCGAAGCCCGGCTTGATCCATGGCTTGCCGATGCGCATGAGGCGCGAGTCGTCGTTGGCGGTGTGGAACGTCGCCACCGTGGGACCCAGCCGAGCCCACATGGCAATCACGCTGAGGGAGGGCGCTCCCGGCTCGTGCAGGTGAACGACGTCGAACTCTCCGTCCGCCATCCAGCGTCGCACCCGCGCCGCGGTGATGAGCCCGAAGGTGACGCGCGCCGTCGACCCGTTGTACCGCAAGGCAATGGATCCGGGTGCCGTCTTGACGTAGTCCGGAACCGATGTGCCCTTCGCGGCGGGAGCGAGCACCGATACCTGGTGGCCGCGTTTGATGAGTGCCTCCGCGAGGTCTATCACGTGGAGTTGCACTCCCCCTGGCCGGTCCAACGAGTAGGGGCACACGATGCCGATGCGCACTTAGACCTCCGCCCAGCCGAATCGTTGGAGCATGTGCCAATCCTCCGGGTGCGCCGCGATCCCGCGGCTGAGAGGTTCGGCCCATGCCTGAGTCATGGTCTCCACCTTGTCACTTCCGGTGAAGTCTTCTGGCAAGAGCGGGTCCCCAAAGGACATCACGATGCCCCATCGCGACTTGGCCGCGCGGCGGCGCGCCCCGCTCAGGCGTTCGTAGTGAACCGAGACGGGTATGAGCGCTGTGCGGGCCCCCTGAGCGAGCGCGGCAGGGCCTGGAGCCACTCGCGCCTGCTGGCCCCACATCGACACGGCGACGCCGTGTCCGGAAAGGTCGCGGTCGCTCAGCAAACAGACCAGGGTGTGTTCCGACTTGGCGATGCGTAGCAGTTGACGGAACGTCGTGCCGCCTTCGTGGCCAAGAATCTGCATGCCGAGGCTCTCACGGAATGCCACAAACTCGTCGTACACCTCGCGCGGCTCAAGCACCTCGGCCACCGAGGTGATCTTGATGATGTTCCGGCCTGCATACGCCCCGATCAGGTCCCAATTGCCCGAGTGTCCCAGCACCGCGACCGTGCCGTGCTCTCGCTCCAAGACCCACTCGACGTCCTCGAGGCCTTCCACCCGCACGCGTGCGTCAATGACCTCGCCCTTCATGCGGGGCAATTCGAGCACCTCGGAGTAGTACCTGGCAGCCGAGGCCATCCCCTTGCGGCTCAGACGGCGAAGCTCACGACCCTCCAAGCCGGTCACGCGATGCAGGTTCTGTTCGAGACGCCGCGCCGGCTTCGCGTTCCTGACCCAGCCAAACATGGCGATGAGCCATGCAACAGCGCGGATCACGCTGACTGGCACCCGGCGCGACACCCGCCACGCCACGACGAAGGAATTCATCAGCTGGAAGTGCGATCCGCGGGCGCCGACGGGGAGGGAGTCTCGCCCCTCGCACGGTTCTCCTCCATCTGGACCTTGATGACCGACCACGTGCGTTGACCGACCGTGAAGGCGGCTGCCGCGGCGAGCAGCCACAAGGTGACGGTGAGCACCACGAGCGGCAGACCCAGACCGACAAGGCCAGTTGCGGTCAGCCCGATCACGAGGCGATCGGAACGCTCCGCAATCCCGTTCATGGTCACGATGCCCAGGCTCGCGGCGCGCGCCTTCGCGTACGGCACAAAGGAACCAAGTGTCAGGCACATGAGAGCGGCGAGCGCCGTCGACGGCTCGTCACTGCGAAAGCCCCACACGAGCGCGCCGAAGATGGCGGCATCTGCCATGCGGTCGAGAGTCGAGTCGAGGTACGCACCGAGGCGGCTGCTCTTACCGGACAGCCTCGCCATCGTGCCGTCAAGCATGTCCGTGACCACAAAGAAGGCGATGACGAGGACGCCCCAAAACAGCGCGGTCCCGCCGCGAGGCAAGAACACGATGGCACCCACGACAACGCCGACAGTTCCCACGATCGTGACCGCGTTGGGGTGCACTCCCGCCTTGACGAGCGCGCTCGCAGGAGCCCGCCAGATTGCGGCCATCAGGGGCCGCAGCTTGCCAAACATGTCTTCTCCTTGTTGGACCGCTAGCCGGTCGTTGCCCACGCCTCGCTGACGCGCTGCCACGTGTCATCTAGTAGTTCGGGTAGCGGCTTGGTGCGCGCGATGATCGGTAGAAAATTCGAATCCCCCACCCACCGCGGCACCACGTGCTGGTGCAGGTGTTCGTGGATGCCGGCGCCGCCGGTCTTGCCCTGATTGATGCCGACGTTAAAGCCTTCGGTTCCCGTCAGGCGCCGAAGCACGCGCATTCCAGTCTGGGTCAGCGCAGACATCTCGTCGCGCTCGGCATCGGTGATCGCCGTGTACCAGCCTACGTGGCGATACGGGCAGATCATCAGATGGCCGGGGTTGTATGGGTACAGATTGAGCACCACGTAGCAGTCGGTGCCCCGATGCACGATGAGGTGGTCGCGGTCATTGTCGTCAAGCGACTTGCACAAGGGGCACTGGTGAGTGCCTTCCATGTCCGGACGGTCCGACGCGCTCTTGACATACGCCATCCGATGCGGGGTCCACAGGCGCTCGAACCCGTCGGGCTGCCCGCCCATCGTCTCTGCGTCGGCCCACTCCACCATCAGACTTGCGCCCTTGTCTCGATCGATTCGACGATGCGCGCCACCGCAACGTCCACGGGCACCTGATTGTCTTGGCTGCCGTCCCGTAGCCGGAACGACACGGCGCCGGCCTCGACGTCTTCGCCGCCGGCGATCAACACGAAAGGAACCTTCTCCTTGGACGCGGTGCGAATCTTCTTGGGGAAACGCTCGTCGGAAGTGTCGACCTCGACCCGCACGCCCTTCGCGCGCAACTGGGCGGCGATGTCGGCGAGGTAGTCGTCGAACGCCTCGGCCACGGGGATCGCCTTCACCTGAACGGGCGCGAGCCACACGGGGAACTGGCCCGCATAGTGCTCGGTCAGGATCGCGAAGAAGCGCTCGATCGAGCCGAACAGCGCGCGGTGGATCATCACCGGACGCTGGCGGGAGTTGTCTGCAGCCGTGTACTCGAGTTCGAATCGCTCCGGCAGATTGAAGTCCAACTGAATGGTGGACATCTGCCACGAGCGGCCGATCGCGTCTCGCGTCTGCACCGAAATCTTGGGGCCGTAGAAGGCGGCGCCGCCCGGGTCGTCCCTCAATTCGAGGCCCGACTCATTGCCCACCTGACGCAGCGTCTCGGTGGCCTCTTCCCACGCATCGTCCTCACCCACGAACTTATCTGGGTTCTTGGTCGACAACTCCAAGAAGAAGTCGGTCAGGCCGTAGTCCTTGAGCAGGCCCAAGACAAAGTTCAACGTGGTGGTCAGCTCCGACTTCATCTGCTCGCGCGTGCAGTAGATGTGGGCGTCGTCCTGGGTGAAGCCGCGCGCACGAGTCAGGCCATGAACCACGCCCGACTTCTCGTTGCGGTACACGGTCCCAAACTCGAACATTCTCAGGGGCAGCTCGCGGTACGAACGTCCGCGCGACCGGAAGATCAGGTTGTGCATCGGGCAGTTCATGGGCTTCAGGTAGTAATCCTGGCCCTGCTTGGTGATGTTTCCGGCCGCGTCGCGTTCCTCGTCCATGTGCATCGGGGGGTACATGCCATCGGCATACCAGTCCAAGTGCCCCGAGGTCTGGAAGAGCTGAGCCTTGGTGATGTGGGGCGAGTAGACGAACTCGTAGCCCTCCTCGATGTGGCGCTTGCGCGAGTACTCCTCCATCTCCATACGGATGATTCCGCCCTTGGGATGGAACACCGCGAGCCCCGATCCGATCTCGTCGGGGAAGGAGAACAAGTCCATGTCCGCGCCAAGCCTGCGGTGATCGCGGCGTTCGGCCTCGGCGAGCCGATCCTTGTACGCGAGCAGTTCGTCCTTCGTGGGCCATGCGGTGCCGTAGATCCGCTGAAGTTGCGGGTTCTTCTCGCTGCCAAGCCAGTACGCGGCGGCGCTGCGCATGAGCGACCACCCGTTCCCGAGCACCTTGGTGTTTGGCACGTGCGGACCGCGGCACAGGTCCTTCCATACGATTTCGCCGTGACGATTGAGGTTGTCGTAGATCGTGGTCTCGCCTGCACCCACCTCGACCGACACACCCTCGGCGCCATCGACTCCTACCGCCCTGTTCAACAGTTGGCACTTGTACGGCTCATCGGCGAGTTCGGCGAGCGCCTCATCCTGGGTCACGGCCCGGCGCCGGAACGTCTGACCCTCCTTGACGATGCGTTGCATGGCCTTTTCGAGCGCCTTCAGGTCCTCGGGAGTGAAGGGCTCCTCGACGTCGAAGTCGTAGTAGAAGCCGTCGGTGATGAAGGGACCGATTCCCAGTTTGGCTCCAGGTCGCAGCCCCTGCACCGCCTGCGCCATCACGTGGGTCGCGGAGTGGCGCAGCACGTTGAGGCCGTCGGGCTCCGACGCCAGAACTGCCTCCACCACGTCGTCCGCCTGGATCTCACGGGCGAGGTCGAACACATCGCCGGCAACCCGCATCACCACGACGTCACGGCGCTCGGCGTACACGTCGAGGCCCGTCGTGCCCTCTTCGACCCGACGCTCGACGCCGTCAATGGTCGCTGTGATGCTCGGCACGTGAAGCCTCCTTAGAGTGAATGGCGCGCGGCGCGTGCTCCCCGACGATGCTACCGACCCGGGGCCTCATGTGGACACACAGACAGCCCCGGCGGATCGCTTCACCGGGGCTGTGCGCGCGTACTTTTAGTCGTTCACCTTCTCCGCTTGGTTCGCGACGGCGTCGAGGGCTCCGCCAAACTTGTCGTCGACCTTCTCGTCGGCTGGCGTCGCGGGCGCCTGGGCTGCCGTCGCAAGATCCCTGCGAGCGTCGACCTTGGCCTTGGCGCGCGCCTTCTTGGCGTCGCGCGCCGCCTTCTGCTTTGCTTTCAGCTGCGCCTTCTTCAGCGCCGCTTCGGCCTTCTTAAGGTCCGACTTGGCCTTCTTCACCGCATCGGTCGCCTTCGTCGCGTGGCTCTTTGCCTTCTTGGCGAGGCGCGAGGCCTCCTTGGCATCCTGAGCGAGAACCGTCGCTTCGCCCTTCGCCAACTGCGCGTCGTGTTTTGCTTCCGCAAGACGCTGAGCGACGCCTCCGGCCTTCAATGCCCGTTCATCCAAAGTCTTGTTCGCGGTGGCCATCAGTCTTCGTGATCTCCCTTGTTGAACGTGTGCTTAGCGCTCACTGTAGACCGCTCGGGATCCGCACCGCCGACGGCGGTCCTTGATGGATTCGGACATCGGGATCGAACACGATGGCGTCTGCGGCATTCGCGCGAACTCCCCCTGCGCGACGCCGCGGCAACCTGTACCTTCGAGTCATGACGATCGACCCCGTTGCCTCCAACCCGGATCACTACTCGGTGCTTTTCGAGAACGAGAGGGTCAGGGTGCTCAAGTATCACGACAAGCCCGGAACCCTCACGCTGCCCCATGATCACCCCGATTCGGTGATGATCACGGCGAGCAGGTTCCGCAGGGAGCTCATCCAGGGCGACCGCAGGGCCGAGGTCGAGCTTCCCGCTGGCCGCGCCGCGTGGCTTGCCGCGCAATCGCACGCTGGCCACAACATTGGCGAGACAGACACGGAAGTGTTCTTTGTCGAGTTGAAGGAGCCAGCGCCCAGCGGGAGTGGAGCCGCAGTGGACGCGTTGGGCCCGGTGGGGTAACCCCCCGACCCCCGGGCACGGACGCGCACTCTTCTCCAAAGTGAGAGAGTACGGGAGTGCGATATCACCTGTGGAGAGCCCGCCGACGCCTCCCTGCGAATGAGGGCGCAGGAGCCACAAGATTGACCGTCCGGACGTGGATACTGACTGCCATGATCGCGTTGAGCGCCGTGGCGCTCGCCACCGCGGGTGTCAGCGCAGCGGAACTGCAGAGCCTCAGGGTCGACGCGCGCATCGACAGTGACCTCGCTGCCGACCGCGACGAGTTCCGTCTGCTCGCCGATTTGGGGGTGGACCCCGACACAGGCGTGAACTTTGAATCACCGGACGACCTCGTGCGTACCGCCATGGCCCGCATGATTCCCCGGCGCAATCAGGGGATACTCGGGTTTTCGGACGGCTCCCTGGCATACACCACGCGGACCCCGGCGCTCGCGCTCGAAGACGACCCTGACCTGATGAGCGAACTTGAGCGGCTAGCCGTCCTCGACACGGTGACGCTGACGACGATTACCACCTCGACCACGACATACCGGGTGATCGTCCTCCCCGCGATGTCGGCGGACGGCTCCTCAGTCGCTTCGCTTGTGCTCGCGGATGACCGCAATGCCGAGCAAAGGGAGTTCAGCGCAGTGTTCGTGACGTACACCGGGGTCGCTCTCGCTTCCCTCGGAATCGTGGCTCTTGGCTGGCCGGTTGTTGCGGCCGATCCGCGTTCTCGCAGCATCCGCGCGGCGGATGGGGCGGGAAGACCTCTCCGAGCGCATACCAGTCACCGGAACCGACGACTTGGCGGACATGACTCGGGCGGTCAACGAGATGTTGGACCGGATCGATGCCGCGTTCGCAGTGCAGCGCCAACTCCTCGACGATGTGAGCCACGAGTTGCGGACGCCACTCACGGTGGTGCGTGGGCACTTGGAACTCATGAACGCCGAGGACGCGGAAGAGGCAGGCGCAGTCCGCGAACTCGTCCTCGGCGAACTCGACCGAATGAATCGTCTCGTCAATGACCTCATGACGCTCGCCACCACGGACCGACCCAAGTTCGTCGCCCCCGGCCCGACCGAGATCGGGCGCCTCACCGACGACCTGTTCGACATGGCCGTCGCACTCGGTCCTCGCACATGGGGCATCGCCGCCCGAGCTGAAGCAACCGTCGATGTGGACGCCCAACGTGTCACCCAAGCCTGGCTGCAACTTGTCGCGAACGCCGTGAAGTTTTCCGAGCCCGACACTGCCATCGCCATCGGGTCGACGGTGGACGGCGGTGAACTGAGCGTGTGGGTTGAGGACGAAGGCATAGGGGTCTCGCCAGGGGATATCGACCGAATCTTTGATCGCTTCGAACAAGGTTCGCCGCGAGCACAACCGGGATCTGGGCTCGGTCTCGCGATAGTGAAGGCGATAGCGGAGGCGCACGGCGGGCACGTGACCTGCGAGTCAGTCGAAGGGCAAGGCTCGACCTTCACCATCGTGCTGCCGCTCGCGAGCCCTGGAGTGTCGCTCCGTTCAGTGGAAGAGGAAGCATGAACCACATCTTGATCATTGAGGATGAGGAACGCATTGCGTCGTTCATCTCGAAGGGCCTGCTCGCCGCTGGCTACTCCTCCACCTGGGTGGCCACAGGCAAGGAAGGCTACACCCAGGGGATGAGCGGTGACTTCGCCTTAGTCATTTTGGACCTCGGGCTTCCCGACCAAGACGGGTTCACAGTGCTGCGAAGGCTACGTGACGCCAAGGTCAGTGTGCCGGTCATCATCCTGAGCGCCCGCACGTCTCTCAACGACACCGTGGCTGGATTGGAGAATGGCGCTGACGACTATGTGCCCAAACCCTTCCGGTTTGAGGAACTGCTCGCAAGGGTCCGGCTACGCCTGCGTGACGGTGGGACGTCAGACGAGGCTTCCGTGTTGACGCACGGCGCGCTCTCGCTTGACCTTCGCACGCGACGGGCCCACAACGGCGCAAAAGAGGTGGACCTCTCCGCTCGCGAGTTCGCGCTCGCTGAGGCGTTCATGCGTAGCCCTGGGCAGGTGCTCAGCCGCGAACAGTTGCTATCCCGCGTGTGGGGCTACGACTTTGATCCGGGTTCAAACGTCGTAGACGTCTACGTGCGCTATTTGCGCAACAAGTTGGGATCACAGCACTTCGAAACTGTGCGCGGCATCGGGTACCGGCTCGTGGACGCGCGTCACCTGACGCCATAGCGCGCAAAGGCCCCGCAAGGGAACCTTGCGGGGCCTTTGGCGATGCGCGTCGTGCGCCACTACATCGAGCGCGACTAGCTCTTAGTCGCTCGACTCGGCTGAAATGGGCGACTGCACGCTCGGGGGGCTGATCGGCGACTGCACGCTGACCGGGCTGACCGGGCTCACCGTGCTGACCGGGCTCACCGTGCTGACCGTGGTGTTCGAGGTCAACGTCGCCGTGCCGTCTGACGCAACCGCACTTGGAGGTGTCGTGGTGAGGTCAATCGTGGCCGCGCTGGGCGGCGCACTAGATGACGTGTCGAGGTTCGAGACCTGGACTGCAGGACTGTCTGCGAATGAGGACTCGCCACCCACGCCGCTACCCGCTGACGCTACGCCAGCGCCGAGACCAACGATGCCCAACGCTCCAGTCACGACCCAGAGAGTTTTCTTACTCATGGTGTTGCCTTTCGTCGGGGACCTACGAAGATCCGTTTCCTACTCACACACCCAGAATGCCAAGCCAACATGAGGCGCTGAGGATACCTTCATGAGATACCTCTCATGGGCGTCTGTGCCCGGCGAGAGAAGGACTCAGCCATGACAAGCCACTGGCCCGCCCGCTGAGGTTCGGCGGACCCCGCCGCGAGCGACAGCACCACTGCTGCAGTGCGCGCGAACAGCCCCGGCGGATCAGATGCCAAGCTGAACTGGGCAATGACACCCTCGATATATCTGGAAACTCGCGCGTAGCTGTCAGGGTTGAACGTCGGAAGCACCGCAAGGTGCGCCATCAGAGACGCCATGTCATCCACTCGGTACCCGGGACCAAGCGTGTCAAGGTCAATCAGGGCGCCGACTCGCACCTGCCCAGGCTCGCCAACGACGAAAATATTCGCGACGTTGAAGTCGCCGTGGGTCGTCACCACCGCGCCAGGATCGCTCGTGGCAAGCACCGCCTCAACGCCGTCCACCACCGCCTGGACCCGCGTAGCGTCAAGGCCGTTGTCCACAGCGGCCTGCGCGTACTGGCGTACGCGAGAAGGGATGCTCGCCCGCAGCGGCAACTCCGATGCCGCCTCAGGCAATTCATGTAGCACGCGCAACAACTCGCCGGGACTCGGCAGACCCTGGTGGTCACCGTGGGAAGTGGGGTCCACCAACGCCTGCGCGAGCGAACGACCTGGAGCGCTCTCTAACAGCAGCGCACCATCGCCGAGTTCCGCGCACTGTGGCGTGAGCGTCTCCCCCATCAACGCGTGCCGAGCGAGCACGTCGCCGGATTTCGCGGGACGCCCCACCTTGATAAACACGGTACGCGCGGCGCCGTTGACAACGAGTTCTACACGCACCACCGCGCGGCGAAGCGGGCGGTAGACCAGCATGGTGAGCGCACCAAGCGTGACCGGCGCGCTGTAGTGCTCAGTCAAAAGCCGTTGAAGTTGGTTGGGGTCGCAGACCTCCGCGAGCGCGGGCAGATGCGGATCATTCGGGTAACTCCACACGTGGAGCGTGCCAATCTCGGATTCGAGCTTGACGGCCTTCGCATGCTCGCGGGTCGCATCATCCAGGTCTATGGTGCTCGCCACCAGATACAACTGCGTGTCAGCGGCCACCACGTTGTAGGCCACGCTGGTTTCCGCGCCAGGTCGGGCGTGTACGTCCGCAACGCTCCAAGACTGAACCCGGGCCCCACGAGCACCCAACACCGCCGACAGGATTTCGCCAGCATCAGGCGAGGTCAAGACTGCGGCAGCGGGGCACACTGCGGGGTTCAGTACGGGCGAGGACACCACGTGATCACACCAGCGCGGAATGAACGACCGATGAGCCATTCATGAGAAGACTCTCACCCACGGCACTCACATGGGCGGAGTTCGCAGGGAGCGTTGCCAGCGAGAAGTACGAGTGGGCGATACTGGGATCGAACCAGTGACCTCTTCCGTGTGAAGGAAGCGCGCTACCCCTGCGCCAATCGCCCCGAAGCGGACTTCATACTAGCGGGTATTGAACCCCGAGTGTCACACCGCCGAGCGCGTACGCGGTGGCGGCGGATCGTGTTCCGCCGCCGCGCGCGACTCGTACAACGCCGACAACCTTTGCAGCAGCGGGCCCTCGCTCACATCGATACCGTCGAGCCACACAATGGGTGCCAGCCCGCGTATCGAGGAGCTGATCCCGGCGAATGCGTCGCCACGACGCACCTCGTCGAGCACGCCCATCTCAAGTTCTCCCGGTGCGGCGACGCGCACTGGCATGCCCGCCTTGGAGCCCCATTCGAGAACAAGCCCCCGAGTGATGCCCGCGAGACAACCCGACGACAGTGGCGGCGTCACCACCTCGCCGTGGCGTTCGATGAACACATTCGAGGCAGTGCCCTCACACAGGTAGCCGAACGTGTTGGAGACGAGCGCCTCGTCCGCGCCCTGTTTCGCGGCGAATTGTGCCATCACCACGTTCTCGGCGTAGGAGGTGGACTTCACTCCCGCAATCGCGGAACGCTCATTGCGCCTCCACGGCGATCGCACGGCTCGGCACTTGCTCGCCACACTGCCCGGTCCACCCCAGATGATCACGTTGGGCTCGCCGGTGCCTCGCACCGAGCTCATGGGACCAGTGCCCGACACCACGGTGATGCGCAGCCGAGCCACGTCTGCTGGGTTGGCATCGATCACCTTGCGAATGCCCGACCGAACGAAAGGAATGTCCACCGCCTGCATTCCCATGCGGTCCAGTGAGTACTGCAGCCGCACGAGGTGCCGTGTCAACGCAAAGGGATTGCCATCCCAGACGGCAAGGGTCTCAAAGACCCCGTCGCCCACTGTGACGCCATGGTTACCCGCCTGTAAGACCGGTTCGGTCGCCGGATAGAGGGTTCCATCGACCCACACGACGGCGCTCATAGCCACATTGTGTCGGCAGATGCCAGACCGATCAACCTTCTGGCCTTCAACTCGGTCTCCCCCCACTCGTCGGCGGGGTCGGATCCCCACGTGATACCCGCGCCCGTACCAAACCGCAAGGTGCCACCCCTAGCATCGTCCCACCAAAAGGTGCGTATCCCGACCGCGAGCTCGGCGCGTCGACGGTCGGCGTCGATCCAGCCAATCGCGCCGCAGTAGGGACCCCGGGGCACGGCCTCCTCGCGAGCGATGATGCGCAGTGCCGACGACTTCGGCGCGCCGCTCACCGAGCCGGGCGGGAAGGTTCCGTCGAACACGGCCCCCCACAGCGCTGGAGTCCACCGGTAGTCGGGCGCGAGTCTCGCCGTCACCGTCGACTGAAGGTGCGCAAGACCCGGGTGCTCATGGTGGCCCAGCAGCTCGGGCACCTCCACCGTTCCCGGACTGGCGATGTGCGACAGGTCGTTGCGAATGAGGTCGGTGATCATGACGTTCTCCGCCTGATCCTTGTCCAACATGGGCATCCCAGGGGCCGCGGTCCCCTTGATGGGAGACGACGCCACGGCGTCGGCGTCAATGCTGAGATACAGCTCCGGGGAAGCGGACACCACCCAGCAGCCTGGCCACGACGCGGAGCCGGGGATCACGATGCGAGCTGCATGACGGGCCGGATTGCCCTTGGCCAGCACGTGCGACAGGGCCACGGCATCGGGGCCCGGTAGCGCGGCTGGCAGCGGCGCTGTCAGCACGCGGCAGAGATTCGCCTGGTAGACATCACCCTCAAGAATGTCGGAGCGAATCGCCCGCACCCCGCTCATGTACTGGTCCCGGTCAAGCGAACTGACCCAGTCTGCGCCCGCCGGTCCGGTCCAGACGCGTGACGACTCGGTCCCCTCCTCGGCTGCAAAGCCGTGGTCCACCTCGGCGAAGCGCCACGCATCGATACGGCCCTCGAAGGTGCCGACGACCACCCAGAACCCGTCCTGCGACAGGCGATGCGCGTCGACTCGTGCATCGACATGCTCCACGGGACGAGCGGCCCGAACCCCTCGAAACGCCGCGCTGCCGAGCCGTCGGGGATCGTCAAGCCACGTCATGCGCTCACGCTACTGGGCGCCGCGCAAGGCCGCCCTCACCTGCGTGTCGCGAGTTGGTGATCGCCAGCGCGATGGGTTAGAGTCAATCCTCGTTCAGGGCCTCAGAAACCTTGCACGCGGACGTGGCTCAGTGGTAGAGCATCACCTTGCCAAGGTGAGGGTCGCGGGTTCGAATCCCGTCGTCCGCTCGGTGGTAGGCACCCTAGGGTGTCTGCCTTCGACGGTGGAGTGGCCGAGAGGCGAGGCAGCGGCCTGCAAAGCCGTATACACGGGTTCGAATCCCGTCTCCACCTCGCATGGGGCGATTGGCGCAGCGGTAGCGCGCTTCCCTGACACGGAAGAGGTCACTGGTTCGATCCCAGTATCGCCCACTAGCAAGACCCCATGTCATGGGCGGTTTCCCGGTCATCCGGGAGCCGCCCTTTCTGTTTCTTCGGGACGCGTACCCCAACTGAGTACGCCAGCGTGGACGCGTCTATCCGGGCGGCTCGATCGCGAGCGCGTCCATGACCGGCTGCATGGCGGTCCACCACTGGTCCACCGGACGGTTGAATTGCATGTCGACCAGATCCGGCATGGTCTTCAGCGGAATGGTGGAGAGCCGGCTGTCAGTCAACCCGACGAAGCCCCACTCGCGCTTGCCGGCGTCGATCTGGCCGGAGAGCCAGTCGACGCAGTACGCCGCCAGCCGCGTGGCCTGGACGCGATCGAACGGCGTCGGGTTGCCACCCTGCTGGAGATGGCCAAGCACCATCGGACGGACGTCGAACGCGCCCTCCGACTCCTCGGTGAAAAGCTGGCACATGAAGTCGGTGGTGTACCCCGAACTGACGGCCTCGTTGCGGATAGCCAAGTGGAAGCTCCGTCCAGCGGCGAAGCCCGCCTTCATCTCCGTGACGTCGGCGGAGAGGTCGGCGAGCGTGACACCGTTCTCGTGCAGGTACGCGCGCTCGGCCCCGACAGACAACGCCCCGAAGAAGGCGAGGTAGCCGCAGTACCGGCCCATCACCTCCACGACGAAACACCGCCGTGAGGCCATCGCGGACTGCTTGAGCCGGTCGACGGCGCTCGAGATCTCGCACAGAGCAGTGTCCGCACCGATCGCCATCTCCCAGCCGGGCAGGTTGTTGTCGATCGTGGCGGGCAGGCAGATGACGGGGATCTGGAAGCCCGGGTAGCGGTCGCGCTCCTGGAGCATCCGGTATGCGGCCTCGTAGGCGCGGTGACCGCCGATCACGATCAGCGCGTCGATCTGGTGGTTCTCCAAGGCACGACTGACGCCGTAGTACTGCTCGACGCTCGGCGTGACGCGGCTCGTGCCGAGCTCCGCGCCGCCGATCCCGACCCAGCCTTCGACGTCGCCCCAGGTCAGCTCTCTGATCTGGCCGTCCATCAGGCCCTGGAAGCTGCCCTTGATGCCGAGCATCGTGTGGCCTTTGGAGATACCGAACCGCACGGCCGCACGCACGGCGGTGTTCATCCCGGGGGCGAGCCCGCCCGCATGCAGGATGGCGATGCGCGAGCCAGAACCCGACTGCGGCGGGGCGACCATGGCGATGCCGCGGAAGACCCGGACCATCTCCGGGAAGGATGCCCCTCGCCCGGCCATCGCAGCCTCGTATTCGCCGGCCTCGACGAGCCGGGTGATCTCCCGAGTGGCCTCGACGGCGGCCATCAGGGGCGTGCGGTGGACGCGGTGGTTGCGCACGCCGATGAGCTGCGGCTCGTGGTCGGGCCCGGCGTTGACGACCTCGAGGGCGGCGGCGTGCCCCACGATGGTCGGCATCCAGCGGTCGTACGCGCTGGGTGTCCCACCGCGCTGGACGTGGCCGAGAATAGTCACGCGGGTGTCCTCGCCGAGGCGGTCCTGGAGCACGTCGCGGACGTCCTGGCTGGTGATCGGGTTGCCGGCGCGGTCGCGGGCACCCTCGGAGACCACGACGATGCTGTCGCGTCGGCCGGCGGCGCGGCCGGCGCGCAGCCGCTCGCAGAGTTCGTCCTCCCAGCCCTCGGCGGGCGGGTTCTCCGGAATGAAGGCGTAGTCGGCGCCACCGGCGATCGCGCTCATGAGGGCGAGGTATCCGCAGTGCCGGCCCATGACCTCCACGACGAACGAACGCTGGTGGCTCGCCGCCGTGCTCGAGAGCGCGTCAATCGCCTCGATGATGCGATGCAGGGCCGAGTCGGCACCGACGGTCATGTCCGTGCCGACCATGTCGTTGTCGATCGAACCGACGACCCCGGCGATGATCAGGTGGCTGTGCCGTGCGGCCTGCTCGGCCGTGATCTCCCCGCCTGCCACGAGTTCGGCCAGCAGATCGGACCACTCGCTGCGGAACAGGTCGGTGCCGGTGAGGGATCCGTCACCACCGATGACGACCATCCTGTCTATGCCGTGCCGAATCAAGTTGCGCGCGGCCTTGAGTCGGCCCGCACGCTCCCGGAACTCCGTCGAGCGCGCCGTCCCGATGACCGTACCGCCGCGGTGCAGGATCGAGCTAACGGAGCCCCACTCGAACTTGGCGATCCGGTCGCCCCCGTCGACGAGTCCCTGAAGTCCCTCGTAAACCGCATACACGTCGGCGCCGGCGCCGATGGACGTACGGACGACGGCGCGGACTACGGCGTTCATCCCCTGGGCGTCGCCGCCCGAGGTGAGGACGGCGATCGCGGTCCGGGGGGCTGGGCTGCTGGGTTCGGTCGACTCGTTCATCGCTCGTCTCTCGGTCAAAGGTGGGGCACCCATCAGCCTAGGGGCCGCCCGCCGTGGAGGGGGTGCTAATCCGCGTCCCGGACCGCGCGGTTCTCAATATCAGCCGGTGCCTCGTTGGCCCCTTGCCGCGCCTTGTGGAGCGCATCGTGCGAGGCCAGGTCTCCCTCGTACTGCAGCATCACTGCCTTGTGCACCCGCTCGGGCATGTCGCCCTCGTCGGTGCGGGTTGCCTCGAGCGCCGCCTCCATCGCCTGGCGTCGCAAACGCCGCGCCTCCTTGGTGGTGTCTGCGTCGCGGCGAAGAGAAGCGGAAGCAACGCCAACGGCAGGATGAGATCTGGATCGACGCGCAATGCGGGCACACCCGGCAGGCCGGGCAACAGCAGACCGAACATGGTCAAGAGCACCGGCAGTGGCACGGGTAAACGGTCGGCGAGCGGCGTGAGGAAGACGATTCCGGCGAGCAGAGCGCCGATGAGAAGTGCGGTAGTCCCGACAACAGAATTTCACCCCGCGCGCAGGTGCGCGTGGCGTTCGGTCGCCGCACGGCCGTTACAGCCTTCGTGCCGCAGCGACCAGGCCGTCGGCGGCTGCAAGGACCGCGTCCGAATCGAGAGTCTGACCCAGGGTGAAGCAGCGCTGCGCGAGATCGTCGAGGTCCCTCATCTCCGTCAGCCCTGCGGAAAGCCTGCTATCGATAGGATCCACGAGCGCGCCGAGACGCTGCGATACGCCGGATCGCACCACGACATGCCGCCAATTCGTCAACATGCGTTGGAACCGCTGCAATGCCCGGTTGGCCTCGCCGATCGCCTCCGCCACCTGCTCGAGCTCATCCCGCACGTGCTGACGCAGCTCCTCGCCGTCGCGCACCGAAGACGCGACCGTCGCGCCCAACAACACGACCGTGGCCTCCGGGTCGCCGACAGACGCGCCCGAGGCGACCTCGCGCGCGAACACCATCGCCATGTCATTGTGAAGGACCGACAACGCAAGACTGGCTCGCAGGTCAAGCACGCTCGCACGCACATCCGCAAGGAGTTGGCCCAAGGGGCTGAAATCGGCGCGGGCCGTCACCGCGAGAGAGAGCGCCGCTTGCGCCGTCGTGGCCGCTGCCGGCGCCTCGCTCGCGACGGTAGCGGCGGCATCGGCGGCCGCCGCGGCCGCCGCCTCCAAACCTGCAAGGGTGACGGTGAATTGAGCCCGTGCCTCATCGAGTGTGGCGGCGACCTCTGTCGCGTCTTCATACCGCGCTCGCTGCGCAGCCAGCTCGTGGTCGAGCCGGCCGATCGCGAACACTACCTCGTGGAGCATCTGGCCTGGCAAGGTGAGCGGCGCATATGGCGGCGCGAGCCTGCGTCGTTCATCCACCTCCGCCGGAACCAGGAAACGAATCACGTCGTCATAGGTCGGAAAACCCAGGGCCGCGAGCCTTGCGGAGAGGTCCACCGCGCCCTCAGATGCGGCCTGGGTCTTTGACATTCCCGTCGCACGCCACCGGTTTTCAAGGGCGCGAGTCTCCGCGTAGGCCCGTGAGATCGGCTCCCACAGGTCGGGCCGCGTGACGGTACTTCTCACCGAGATGTATCCCTCGGGAAGCGGCGTCACCGTCGTGAAGGTGAGGTAGTGGGCGCCGTCCTTGGCCAGGTTCTTGACGTAGCCCATCATCGACTTGCCCTCTAGCAGGCGCCCCCACATGATGTGGAACACGGCACCAGGCATGTCTGGATGGCGAATCAGGTTGTGCGGCGACCCGACCAGTTCGCTTTCGCTGTATCGCGACAGCCCGACGAACGTCGAGTTCACCGAGGCGATGACTCCGCGCCGATCCGTCGTCGAATAGAACATCTGCTCCGGCTCGTAGTGACGCTCCTCACCGGTCGGCTCGACGGCGGTCGATTCCATGAATTTCAACCCTTTCCGAGCCCGGCTCCACCGCCGAGCCAGCGCTCACCATTGGCACCATAGCCCGATTTCGCCTCAACTCAATGCGCCCCCACCGGCGCGACAAATTCTCCCACCGGCACCGGCGCCGCGAGAATATTTCCGGACCCCGGCAAGGGGCACGCCCACGCCTCGTCGTACGCGCAGGACGGCTGGTACGCGAAGTTGAGGTCGATGACGAGTCCGTCGGCATCACCCCCAAGGTCGGCCCCCTTGACAGTGTCGAGGACGTAGCGGCCGCCGCCATACGACTTGCTGCCGCTCGTGGCGTCCTTCATGGGGAGGAACAGCCCGCCGCCGTATCCCGACAGCCACCACACGTCCAAGGCGCCAAGGCCCGCCAGTTGCACGCGACCGGCCAGGTCAAACGAGACCATGCCGTCGGTCCCGGTGCCCACGTCTCGACGCGCAGGTGTCACGTCGGTGAGGAGCGGTACCACGAAGCGATACGCGGGGTCATAGGGGGCCACCGTGGCGCCCGGGTACTCACGTCGGAGAGCGCGAGGCACGGGCGACGCGGGGTGTTCGCGGAGCAAAACATCGCGCCCGTTGATCCACAGCGCATGCGCCTCGGCTGGCTCTGTAGCCGAGCGCACCCGCGCATACAGTTCGCCGGTGCGTCGGCGCCAGTCAACGACGTCCAGACTCGGTGCGCCCATGGAGAGATGGTACGCAATCGGCGACATCACCGCGTCGCACGATGCCCGCCCCGCCGTAGCGAAACACCCACGTGACGCGCCTCTGACATGATGAGAACACACCACAGAACGGGCACACGAGATGGCAGATGCACCTCACGAACGCACCAAGAGGCTGGGACATAGCGCTGATGCGCCTGTTCCCGTTTCGACTTACCGAGTGCAACTCACGCCGGACTTCACCTTTGACGATGTGCGCGCACAACTTGACTACTTCGAGGCGCTCGGCATCAGCCATCTCTACCTCTCCCCCATCCTGACGGCGGCGCCTGGCTCCACTCACTTCTACGATGTCGTGGATCATTCGCGCGTGGCCGAGGTGTTGGGCGGCGAAGAGGGCTTGCGCACCCTTTCCTGGGAGGCCGGGGAGCGCGGCATAGGACTGATCGCGGATGTGGTGCCCAACCACATGTCGGTACCGACCCCCGTCTACTACAACCGGGCCTTGTGGTCCGTACTCGCCGAGGGTGAGGCCTCTCCCTACGCCCATTGGTTCGACGTCGACTGGTCCAGCAACGACGGCGTGCTCATGCCGATCCTTGGCGATCGCATCGGCACCATCCTGGCCAGAGACGAGCTCACGCTCGACACCATGGTGATTCCAGGGTTCGAAGAGGACGGAGAGGTGCCGGTGCTGCGGTACTTCGACCACGTCTTCCCCGTGAAGGAGGGCACCGAGAACCTGCCGATGGACACGCTCGTCGTGGAGCAGCACTACCGGCTCGCGTATTGGCGCGTCGCCAACGAGGAACTCAATTACCGGCGGTTCTTTGACGTGGGCTCACTCGTCGCCGTACGCGTCGAAGACCCCGACGTCTTCGAGGCCACTCACCGTCGCATCATCGACCTGGTCAAGGACGGCACTCTCCAGGGGCTCCGCATCGACCATCCGGACGGCCTCGCCGACCCCGCCGGGTACATCGCACAGCTGTCGGATGCCACGGATGGCGCCTGGATTGTCGTGGAGAAGATCCTCGAGGATGACGAGAGGCTCCCCACGTCCTGGAAGACCGCGGGAACGACGGGATACGACGCGTCGTGGCGCATCGGCGCGTTGTTGCGCAATCCCGCTGGGGCCGCTCCGCTCGCGGGCACCCTCTATCTCCTCACCGGCGATGCCATGGGTTCCTTGCCCGGCATCATCGATGAGGCGAAGCGCGAGATTGTGAAGGACTCGCTGTCATCGGAGACAAAGCGACTCGCCACGCTCGCGCATGAGGTCTGCAAGTCCGACGTGCGCTTGCGTGACCACACGTGGACATCGCTCTATGACTGCCTGCGCACGATGCTCGTGACGTTCGGTCGGTACCGCGCCTACGTCATCCCTGGAGTCACTTCGACCCCGTCTTCCCTCGAGGCCATCGACGCTGCAGCGGCAAGCGCCCGCGCCCACCTCGACCCCGAACGCCACGAGACCCTCGACGTGGTCGTTGATCTTCTCAAGGGCTCTGAGGTCGGGTCGGCCGGCAAGACCTTCGAGACCGCACGGATGCACTTGGTGACGCGGTTCCAGCAGGCGTGCGGCGCCGTGATGGCCAAGGGCGTTGAAGACACCGCCTACTACCGCTGGACCCACTTGCTGCCGCTGTGCGAGGTGGGCTCGCCCGCGGGCCACTTTGCGGTGCCGCCGGATGGATTCCACGCGTGGGCGGCCGAACAGCAGTTCACCTATCCGCACGCCATGACCACCCTCACCACTCATGACACCAAACGCTCCGAAGATGTTCGCGCCCGGCTCGGCGTCTTGAGCGAGGTTCCCGACGAGTGGGCCGAGTGGCTTGGCCTGGTGCGCGAGGCCACCGCCGAGATGCGTCCCGCTGAGTTGGACGGGCGGACCGAGAACCTGTGGTGGCAGACGCTCGTCGGCACCGTCGACATCGAGGGTGTCCCCATGGCGTGGGACCGCCTCGAGGGCTACCTGATCAAGGCGATGCGGGAAGCGAAGACCTACACCACGTGGACCGGCATCAACGAGACCTACGAGACCGCGGTGTTGCGGTTTGCCCAGGCGACCCACTCGGATCCCGCCGTGCATGAGCTCGTGTCGGAGTGGACAGCCATGACCGAGCACGGGGTGCGTGCCGCGGTGCTGGCGCAGAAGCTGGTGCAGTTGACCATCCCGGGAGTACCAGACGTCTACCAGGGCACCGAGGAGTTCCGGCCCCTTCTCGTCGACCCCGACAACCGCCGACCGGTCGACTTCGTCCATCTGGCGAGCCAGCTGGGGCGCGTTTCGGGCCGCAGCAAGGTGCGCAACATCTCTGAGGAGAAGCACCGGCTGACAGTGCGCGCGCTTCAGGCGAGAGCGACCCACCCCGCAGCCTTCATTGGCGAGTCCGCCGGTTACGTGCCCTTGCCCTCCTCCTCCGGTCACGCGGTGGTCTTTGCTCGCACCGAGGGCGAGTTTCCCGTCGTCATCACGGTCGCCACTCGGGTGGCCATGGAACTTGAACGCCTCGGCAGTTGGGGGGACCACACAGTGACGCTGCCTGACGGCGAGTGGCGCGACACCCTCACGGGCACGATGTTTGACGGCGGACAGGCCTCGCTTGCAGAGATTCTCAAGACGCACCCCGTCGCACTGCTGGAGCGCGTGTGAGCGCACTGACCGTCTGGGCACCGGATGCGCACGCCGTCACGTGTCACGTAAGGCCCGCAGACCGCGCACAGCGCGCTCACATGGCGCCCATGGTCAAAGCGGCCGATGGCTGGTGGACAGGACCGCTCGTGTCCGCTGGCGACGACTACGCGTTCGAGGTTGACGGCGATGGCCCGTTCCCCGATCCACGCAGCCCGTGGCAGCCGCGCGGTATGCACGGCTTCTCCCGTGTGTTCGATTGCTCAGAGTTCTCCTGGACCGACGGCGCGTGGGCCGGGCGGGATGCGCGCGGCGCCGTCACCTACGAGCTTCACATCGGCGCCTTCACCCCCGCCGGGACTCTTGACGCGATCACCGCACAGCGACTCAAGGATCTGGCCGCTCGTGGTGTCGAGATGATCGAACTCATGCCGGTCGCGGCGTTCCCCGGCGATCGCGGTTGGGGCTACGACGGCGTCGCCCTGTATTCCGTGCACGATGCGTACGGCGGACCTGCCGCCCTGCAACGGTTTGTCGATGCTGCGCACTCGGAGGGCCTCGCCGTGAGTCTCGACGTCGTTTACAACCACCTGGGCCCCGACGGGAACTACCTCGGTCAGTTCGGCCCCTACTTCACGGACGCGCACGAGACTCCCTGGGGCTGGGCCGTGAACCTCGACCAGCCCGGCTCGGAGGGGATGCGCGCCTTCATCGTCGACAATGCGTTGCGGTGGTTCGAGGACTTCCACCTTGACGCGCTGAGGCTCGACGCCGTGCACGCCTTGGTCGACGACTCCCCCACGCACATGTTGGCCGAACTTTCGGTACGCACCGCCGCTCTCGCGAATCAGTTGGGACGACCGCTGTCGCTCGTCGCCGAGTCGGATCTCAACCAACCGATCATGGTGACGCCCGTGGCCGAGGGCGGCTTGGGAATGACGGCCCAATGGGCCGACGACGTTCACCACGCCCTTCACTCTTACCTCACCGGCGAGGCGCATGGGTACTATGCGGACTTCGGTTCCATCGAGACGCTCGACAAGGCGTATCGCAAGGTGTTTGTCCACGACGGCGGCATCTCCACGTTCCGCGGACAGACGTGGGGGGCGCCCGTCCCGGACGACATGGACCGCCAACGCTTCGTCGTGTGTGCCGCGAACCATGATCAGGTGGGCAATCGCGCGATCGGCGACCGTCCGTCGTCGTCCCTCAGCCCCGGCGGGCAGGCGGCCTCGCTCGCGCTGATTCTGCTCAGTCCCTTCACGCCGATGCTCTTCATGGGAGAGGAGTACGGCGAGACGCGCCCCTTCATGTTCTTCACCGACCACGATGAGCCGCTCGGCTCGGCGGTGTCCGCGGGGCGCATGAGCGAATTCGCCGGCCACGGGTGGGCGGCACTCTACGGGGGCGAGGTGACCGTCCCGGACCCGCAAGACCTCCAGACCTTCTTGCGTTCGAAGTTGGGTCCCGGACGGGGCGCGGGCGGAGCGATCCACGCCGACCTCGAGGCCTGGATGAGGCAGGTCATCTCGGCTCGACATCTGACGTTGCGCGACGGCGCCTGGGCCCGGCACCCCGTGTCGGTCACAGAGGCCGGTTCCCGCCACGTGACCATGAACGGGCCGGTACGGGTGCACGCCAACCTCTCCGACTCGCCGATGCACGTCGAGGGCACGCCGCTCGCGGCCTTTGGCGAATTCGCCGACCACGGCGATGGTTTCAGTCTCGCGCCCGATGCCGTGGCGCTCGTGGCACTCGAGGAGGAGTGATGGGCAAGAAGGACCGCACCTGGCAACAGTCGCCAACAGAATCCCTGCTGGTTCGCGAGGGCTTCTCGATCAAAGACTTCGACTTTGCAGCGACCCCGGGCTTCTCTGGCGACAAGAACGACGGGAAACGTCTGAGAAAGGACAGGGGCGACAAGCTCGGCGATCTCCAAGAGCAACTGTTCGCCGAGGGCCGCGCTGGCGGCTCGCGGTCCGTGTTGCTCGTCCTGCAAGGGATGGACACCGCGGGCAAGGGTGGAATCGTGCGCCACGTGCTCGGCATGGTGGATCCTCAAGGCGTGCAGCACCGTTCGTTCGGCGTGCCGACCGAGGAGGAGCGCGCCCACCACTACCTGTGGCGCATCGAGCGGGCTCTCCCCTCATCGGGTCACATCGGAGTGTTTGACCGTTCGCACTACGAAGACGTCCTTGTCGTCAGGGTTCACGCACTGGTCCCGGCCGATGTGTGGGGTCAGCGATACGACGAGATCAATGCGTGGGAGCAGCGCCGCATTGACGAGGGAACGCGCATCATCAAGTGCGCGCTGATGGTGTCCCCTGAGCAGCAACTCGAGCGCCTTTCCGAACGGCTCGACAGGCCCGACAAGCTCTGGAAGTACAACCCGGGAGATATCGACGAGCGCAGCCACTGGGACGCCTACATGGACGCGTACCAGGCCGTGTTTGATCGGTGTTCTACCGACGCCGCACCGTGGCACGCGATTCCGGCAGACCACAAGTGGTTCGCGCGGCTGGCCGTGACCGAGCTCCTGACGTCGGCCCTTGAGGGAATGCACCTTGAGTGGCCATTGGCCGATTTCGACGTGGAAGCCGAGAAGGCGCGGGTCGCGGCACTCCGCGAGTCGTCCTAGTCCCCCGCACACATCGCCGAGAGCCTGGACAGCGCCCGGAAATACTTCTTGCGGTATCCCCCCGTGAGCATGTCGGCGGGGAAGATCTCCCCAAGCGACTCTCCTGACGCCACGACGCTCACGTCGGCGTCGTACAGGCGGTCGACGAGGCTTACCACCCGCAACGCCTGTGACTGGTTGTCCAGCGGCGCCACTGACGTCAATCCCAGGTAGCGGACGCCCTCGACATAGGCGCCAAGTCGACTGGGATGCACGTGCGAGAGGTCATCGACGAGCGCGGGCCACGACTCGACCACACCGCCCCACTTGTCAGGCACCAGGGCCACGGCGTCCTTACTCGAGATGACGAATACGAGCTCGCCACGATGCCGATAGTCGGGGCCGTCGATGGTGACCACGTCGAACACGCGGGCCACCGCCTGGATCTCCCGCCGAAAGTCGTCTGCCGCGAACCGTCCCTCGCCCAACGAGTCGGGCAGGGTGTTCGACGTCGCCGCGAGTGCCACCCCCGCGTCCGAGAGTTCACGCATGAGGCGCGCCATCAGCACGGTGTCGCCGGGGTCGTCCAACTCAAACTCGTCGATGCAGACCACGCGAAATCCCGCCAGCGCGTCCCGCGCCGACGCGAACCCGAGCGCCCCCACCAGATGCGTGTACTCCACGAACGTCCCAAACGCCGCGTCGGAGCCTGCGGACGATGCCAGGGCGGCGAGGAGGTGAGTCTTGCCCACGCCGAACCCGCCGTCGAGGTAGAGGCCTCGCCCTGCGGAGCTACGCCGCAAACGACCATTGGCTCCGGACGCGAAGGCCCGCGCCGCGGCGAGCGCCGCCGCTTGCGAAGGAAAACTTCGGTCCGGACGATACGTGTCGAACGTCGCGTCGGCGAAATGGAGCGGCACGGTCAAGGACGCGACTAAGTCCGGTCCCTCGACCACAGGCCTGCGTCCCACGATATTCACGGTTTCCCACAGTAGTGTGAAGTACGGCAGTAGTACCGCAAGGGAGCTACATGAACGAGCGCGATCTCGCAGAGGTGTGGCCGTTGCAGCGCCCGTGGCCGGCTCCTGAGCCGGGCCACTTGGATCCGCTCGGCCTGGTCTACGCCCACCATCCGGGCGTGTTGCGCCTGGGAATGATCGCCTCTGCCGACGGCCGCGCATCGGGTCCGGACGGTTCGTCGAGATCCCTCAATGGGCCTGCCGACCATAGAATTTTGCGGCTCTTGCGCGCGCAGGCTGACGTCGTGTTGGTGGGGGGAGCGACCGCGAGAAACGAGCACTACAAGGACGTTCCAGTCCCCGCAGCGGCCGCATCCGGCCCCGATCTGGCGATCGTGTCCTACGACGGGTCGATCCCGGCAGGCCTCGACCCGAAGCGCACATGGGTGGTCACCACGTCGCGAGCCCCTGCGGCCTCGGCGCCCCCGCTACCAGCCGATCGCGTGATCATCGCCGGGGATGATGCGTTCGACGCGGAAGCGATGACCGCAGCCTTCGCCACACGCGGTATCTCCAAGATCCTTTGCGAGGGCGGACCCACTCTCGCCTCATGGCTCTTGGCCGCCAACGCGGTTGACGACATCTGCCTCACGCGTTCAGCGGTGGCGGGCGGCGACGATCAACCCGCTGCGCCCCGCATCCCCATGTGCTTCGCGCTCACCCACCGGCTCGAAGGCGGCGGGTTCACGATGGAGCGGTGGATCAGGGACTAGGCCTCGACCTCGGAGCGGTCGCCGGACCACAGCGTGTGGAACGTGCCCTCTTTGTCGATTCGCTTGTAGGTGTGAGCGCCAAAGAAGTCGCGCTGGCCCTGGATCAGCGCCGCCGGCAAGCGCTCCGCCCGCAAGGAGTCGTAGTACGACAGCGACGACGAGAACGCCGGTGCGGGCACGCCTGCAAGCGCCGCTTGTGCGACAACGCGGCGCCACCCGGAGAGTCCGTCGGCGACAACGTCTGTGAAATACGGATCCACCAGCAGACTGGAAAGCTCGGGGTTTCGCTCATACGCCTCGGTGATGCGGTTCAGGAACCTTGCCCTGATAATGCACCCGCCGCGCCAGATGCGCGCCATCGCGCCGCGGTCGATGTTCCAGCCGTACTCGTCGGACGCCGCCTGAATCTGGTCGAAGCCCTGGGAGTACGCCACTACCTTTGACGCGTAGAGCGCGACGCGAACGTCTTCGATGAAGCCATCGCGATTGCCGATGTGGTACTTGCCGGCTGATGCGGACAGTACCCTGCGTCCGGCCTCGCGCTGGGCCCTCTGTGAAGAGATGGCACGCGCAAACGTCGCCGCGGCGATGCCGGTTACGGGCACGCCCAGATCAAGGGCGCTCTGGACGGTCCAGCGGCCGGTGCCCTTCTGCCCAGCTTCGTCCACGATCATGTCCACGAGCGGCTTGCCGGTCGCGGCGTCCTTTTGCGCAAGTACCTCGGCCGTGATCTCGATGAGAAAGCTCTCGAGGTCGCCCTTGTTCCACTCTGCGAAGATCTCCGCGATCTCGTCGGGCTCCAGTTCGAGCCCCGCGCGCAGCATCGCGTAGGCCTCGCCAATGAGCTGCATGTCCGCATACTCGATGCCGTTGTGAACCATCTTGACAAAGTGGCCAGCGCCATCCGGGCCCACGTGGGTGCAACACGGGACGCCGTCCACCTTGGCGGAGATCTTCTCGAGGATCGGTCCGAGAGACGTGTACGACTCTGCAGATCCACCGGGCATGATCGACGGTCCGAGCAATGCGCCCTCTTCGCCTCCTGAAACGCCTGAGCCGACGAAGTGGATGCCCTTTTCGCTCAGGGCCGCCTCGCGTCGGCGAGTGTCTGGGAAGTAGGCATTGCCGGCATCGACGATGATGTCGCCCTTGTCCACGAGTGGCACGAGCGCGTCGATCACGGCATCCGTCGCCGCGCCAGCCTGCACCATGATGACGATCTTGCGGGGCTTCTCAAGGGAGGCCACAAAGTCTTCGAGAGACTCCGAGCCAATGAAGGCGCCCTCGTCTCCGTGCTCCTCCACGAGGGACGTCATCTTCTGGGAACTGCGGTTGTGCACGGCCACTGTGAAGCCGTTGCGGGCAAAGTTTCTCGCGAGGTTCCGACCCATCACTGCAAGTCCGGTCACGCCAATCTGGGCAAGCACCATGTCACTTCCTTGTCCGTCCGAGGTACGCAAACCCACCCTAGACGGGAATGCCTGCGGGGAGGTACCCGCGTCACAGAGGGCGTGGCGTACCCCGCGGAGGATGCCCGCGCCATAGGCTCAAACCATGAATGACACGGCCGTTCCGGTCGCGTTCCGTGAGGCGTTGTTGTCCTTGCAAGGAGCGCGTACGCGTCGCGACGTGCGGTTGGTCGAAACTCCCGCGCCGTCGCGCATCGCGCCGTTCGCGGTTGCCCTCAACGGCACCGTGTTGCCGGAGGAACTTGAGACCACCGGACGCTTCGTCGCGCTTCATGATCCCGCTGGTCAAGACGCCTGGAATGGCACTTTCCGGGTGATCGCGCTCGTTCAAGCCCAGGTAGAGGCGGAAGTGGGCCAAGACGATCTGTGGGCAGATGCCGCGTGGTCATGGCTCGACGAAGCCCTCGCAGACGTCCCCCACGACCAATTCGGCGGAACGGTCACCAAGGTAGTGTCACGCTCGTTCGGACAGTTGGCCGAACGGGACGACCAGGTCACCGTTGAGCTTCGCGTCTCGTGGAGTCCCGCCGATTCAGACCTTGCCCCGCACGTCGCCGCGTGGACCGAACTGCTGGCCATGTGCGCCGGCGTTCCCCCCGCGCCGGAGGGGGTTTCAGTACTTCCAGGAGGACATGCGTGAACGCACTACCCGACGAGTCATTGGAAACAGAACCCGAGGTTCCAGCGCCCATCCTGCTCACGGAACCAGCAGATGGCGTCCCCGACGTCATCGCGACGAAGGCGGCACTCCAGTCAGCGATCGACGCCTTCGTCGCCGGGACAGGGCCCATCGCGGCCGATGCCGAGCGCGCCTCGGGCTTTCGGTACGGCCAGGCGACGTACTTGGCGCAATTCAAACGCGCCGGGGCAGGGATCGCCCTGATCGACACCGCGGCCTTGCCGGACCTCAGTTCCTTCAACGCCGCCATGGGCGATGCCGAGTACGTGTTCCACGCGGCGAGCCAAGACCTCCCCGGAATGAAGGACCTCGGCATCTTTCCGGCCGCGGTCTTCGATACCGAGTTGGCGGCCAGGCTCCTTGGTTGGCCCAAGGTCGGGCTCGCGTCTGTCGTCGAGCGGCAGCTCGGCTACACCTTGGCGAAGGAGCATTCGGCCCAAGACTGGTCGGTGCGTCCGCTTCCGGACTCGTGGCTCGCGTACGCGGCGCTTGACGTGGAGATCCTCATCGAACTTCGCGCGGGGCTCGCCGCTCACCTCGAGGCGGCTGGCAAGACCGATTGGGCGCGACAAGAGTTCGAGGCCGTCCGCCTCGCTCCCCCGCCCGAGCCGCGCGTCGATCCGTGGAGGCGAACCTCCGGCACGCACACCATTCGAGAGCAGCGCGGCCTCGCCATCATCAAGTCGCTGTGGGAGGAACGCGAACGCGAAGCGCAGCGCCGGGACGTGACGCCCGGCCGCGTGCTGAGAGATGCCGCTATTGTGGCGGCCGCTCGCGCCAAGCCAGCCAGTCTCGAAGCGCTGCTCGAAATCCCCGAATGGCGCACTCGGGGCACGAAGAAGGCCGCGCCACGATGGTGGCCGTCCATTGAGGCGGCGCTCACACTATCCGAAAGGGCGTTGCCCGCGCGTCGCGCGCACGCGGGAGACGGGCCCCCGCCGCCACGGGCCTGGCCCGACAAGCGGCCCGAGGCGGCCGCCCGCCTCGTCGAGGCAAAGGTGGCTTTGGCAGAGCTCAGCGAACTTCACGACGTGCCGTTGGAGAACCTGCTTCAGCCCGATGCGGCCCGCCGCGCGTGCTGGGAGTACCGCGAAGGCGGCGTCGAATGGGTCAGGCAATTGCTTGAGTCAAGGTCCGCCAGGCCTTGGCAGATCGAGTTGACAGCAGGGCCGCTCGCTGAGGCATTCGCTCGAGCAGCAGCGCTCGGCGCGGATGAGAAGCCCGAGGACTAAGGGGGCGTGAGTTTATTAGTTGGTGTGTGTCGGGTTGAGGGTGTAGTTCCACTCTCCGTGCCAGTCGTGCCGGGTGAGCGTGCCGTTGGATTCGAGTTCACGCATCTGCTTATCGGGGATCTTGAT
>Ga0209347_1000441_pt1 | contig 105718 bp, 94 predicted proteins | sample AutmiccommuBRH23_FD_187382 | JGI IMG/M metagenome (GOLD analysis project Ga0209347, IMG submission 187382) | Deep subsurface microbial communities from Mt. Terri, Switzerland - Autotrophic microbial communities BRH/23 (SPAdes) (version 2) | ecosystem: Environmental > Aquatic > Deep subsurface >...
TAAAATGGGACATGAAGAATATACTTGTTATCTTGATGATAGCTCAAGTACACTCAGGGGCATGACGCTATTGAAGATAATGGGTATGGAACCTAAGGATTTAATGGAATAAATTAACTATTTATTTTCCTCGGAATGTCAGCGGAATGTGGGTCGCTATGCATTTTTTCGTTTTAATCTATATTAAAAGCATCTACCTTCATCCAGCAGATGCCCTTTAGTATAAGTGTTATGATAAATATTTTTATCTTGGTAGATTATTATCTAACCTTCTTACTGATTCTAAGAACTCATACCTAGGCAAAGCCCTTTTCTTTTTTTTCATTTCTATCCATATGCTTGTACCTTCTTGCTCAGTAATAATGCCTTGCTTCAAAGAAGTATAAAGAATGTTATCCGTACAAATATATGGAGGCTCTTCAGTTTTGACATAAGGTAAAATGTCTTTCAAATTGTTGCTTGCTAGTGTTCCGCTAAGTTCCTTAGCTAATACAATGGCAGCAGCTTCTCCTGGATCAATTTGCATTTGATTTTCAGGAGAAATCAATCTTAAGTATTCATTAAAAGATTCACTATCTATCCTTAAATCAACAATTTCAATTTCTTTTTTATTAACTTCGTCATACAAAATCCTATATATATAGTTGACTTTTCTAATTTCATTGCAAACAACAGTTGGAACAATAATCTACCTTGGAAAAATAGTCTTTATATCCACTCTATTGACCCATAGAAAAGATGATATACAATCATTATCAAAAACAATCGGAGATTTCACAGCATATTTTCCTCCTCATTATCTTCATCCGATCCAAATAATGAGGATTCATAACCTCCGTCAAGTAAGATTTGTTCATATTTACCAAATGATATTTTTTTCTCTTCAAGCAGCTCGTTCGCAAGCTCTGCATAATTAGAAAAAATTTCTCGCCCTTTGCCTGAAGTAGTTTTGTAAATATCTGTAGAGTATCCAAGCCTTTTAGCTTGTCCAATTATTCCTGCTTCCATTTCGATTAATGAATCTTCATCTGTGATATTTAGTTTTTTATTTATCTCCCTTATCCTATTCAAAGTGAACTTATGACTTATCATAAAATGATTTTCAAGAAAAACCAAGTCGCTTATATTCAATTCTCTTCTTACAACTCTTTTTCCCAAGTAATATTCCAATGCAGCATCAGGCATCAAAAAGTGTGATGCAAATATATTAGCTTCTTTTTCCACTTCATATTCGTCATCATATTTTAATATAGGGCATATTTTATAAGTCATGCCTCTATTAAATTTATAATGATAGTATTCATGTGCTGCTGCAAATCTTTGATGTCCTAAAGTATTTTTATTATTAATTACTATAACGCATATATCCTCTTTCCTTAAAAAAAAGCCTGAGATATCTCCTTTCATCTCTGTTAGTATTATCGAAACATTTTCTTTATCTCTCAAAATTTTGAAAATATCGACCTGTTCATACGAACTTAAGCTTAAGCTGTTCCTTGCATCTAGCGCCTTATTAATGACGGTGGCATAATCATAATTATTACGCTTAGCCACTATCAAATCCCCCCCGCTCTAATTTTCATATCATGCAAGTTATTAATAAATTGCCTTGCCCATAAAACAACTTTCATATCTTCATCGTTAATTTCTCCAGCTTTAAAAGCCAAAGAAATATCATTTTCATCTCTGGTGAAATCTTCCTTTACGAAATATTCTACGGAATATCCATATAATTGTGCAAGACCGTTCAAGTCAGCCAATCCAATTTTACGCTTGCCATTTTCGTAGTAACTCAACTGCGTGGGATTTATGCCAATATATTCGCTAACTTGTTTTTGCGTAAGACCAAGTTTATCTCTAACATCTTGAAGCTTTTGACCTATATCAATATTGTTTACCATCTTAACCCCTCCATTAACATATACGTTAAGTTCTTACTTCTATCATACTAATATTATAACACATACGTTAATAATATAAGCAACATCTTTGATTTTATTTTCTGTCAAAACTTCTTACTCATCCTAACCTCAACCGTAACCTTACTCGATGATAGACTGGCATACCTTCGGCAACTGCAGACACAACCTCAAGTTTTCCGGCATGGATCATTTCTTCTATGCGGAATGCGACCCAGTAATCACCAATTCCAAGTTGATATTTACCAAGCACCCGCCCGATAACCATTACTTCCTGAAATTCCTCACCTTCTGCTGCGATTTCACGAAGGATAAAGCCATCATAGAGGGTTTCCTGTGCACTGATCAACTGTCCATTCAGCGTGGCCCGCAAAGGTGCGTTCTCCCTTTGAAGCTCCTGCCAATGAGATGCACAGCTTTGTTCAAATACCTGTAGTACAGGCTTTTGCAAGGCAAGATACCGATGCCATTCTCCGGGAGCAACTTCACCCCAGCCGCTTTTCTGCACGATATTTCCCTTTTCGTCAGCTTCCCATTCTGGGAGCTTGACAATAGAAACCTGTCTGCTATGCACTTTCCACTGATTCAACTGCCCCATGAACCAATAGAGTCCACACATTTCATCAGGCTGATTGCTGTACCATACTCGAAGGGATTCTCCCAATGTTACGCGTTTCCGAACCTTTTTCAGATCTTCATTTACCCGTTTAAGTATTTCCTGAGCCGCCTGACACCCCTCGTCATTCGGATAAACGCTGTATATGTGTTCCAATGTCTGTTTCCGCTTGATACCGGGCTGATTCTCCGAAATATCTCCAACGCTCAGCACCAAATTGAATCCATAGATGTCTGATGTATTTCCACTCAAAGGGGTAGCGCTCTCCCACGCCAAGCGTGCCTTTTCTTCTGCTTCTTGTTGAGCAACTTCAACTTCCTCTTTGGTTGGCTTGCTTCCATCCGTGTGACTAACGATAACACCAATACACCCACCTTGATATTTCCCCTCGCCATAGTGCTGTGCCACTTTAAGACTTCCACAAGCACTATCGCTGAATACTATTTCAATCATATTATCCTCCTCTCAAATCCAGGTTTGCTTATATGTCGGATTATATAAATACCCATCACTTGAATAAATTCTGGGTAACTTCGCATTTTTTGCCTAATCTGCAGTATTCACCTTTCACTGGTAATAGGATAGCACTACCGCTAACGCGGTGGTTCCGTAGTGACCTGATGTTGAACTTACTCTGTTAATAATAAGTCGAATAATTCGCTAGACAAAATGATTATGAATTCATTCTCAAACAACGTTCGCATCGACACGCGGCTGTTTACGTATGTTAAATAATTGGCATAAATTGCTTTCACCTAGAATTCAACATTTTTCCTGAATATTCCTGCAACAGTGTTGATCAAATTCGCCACCGGTGACGAATTTGGATTCCGTCACTGTCGGGGGAGGCAAGCAGTTTCGTCCTATACTCTTGGAAGAGCTGCATCAACCTGTCGGCCCTTCGCTAACCGATTCCTTCAACCACTTGCCCATTCCCCATGGGCACTGTAACCTCCAGACAAGCAGCTCATAAAATAAACTGACAACCTGAGTTGTTTTTAAAAGCAATTTTCTGCAAAGTTTTATAAAATTCCGGGTAAGATAATCTCCAAGGATACCCACCGGCGTAGGCTGAGTATTTCGAGCCCCTCCCGAAAGAAAACACTTGACGGTCGAAGGAGACATGAGTAATGACCCAAAAGAACACTGCGGCCCGTCGGATATCTATTCACCTTGTTTTCAAAGCCCCTTCCATTATTGCAGTGAGGGTCTTGAAGCTTGGATAAACTTGAAGTTTTAATGAAGGGAGACCAACTATGAGCGAACTAATCGACAATCAAAGACAGCGCAGAGAGACCTTAAAGCAGATTATTCTTGATATCCACCAGAACAAAAATCCTCAAGAACTTAAAGAAAGGTTCCGAGAGCTTTTATCCGATGTAGGTGCCACGGAAATAGCTGCTCTGGAACAAGAGTTAATCCAAGAAGGGTTACCCGCTGAGGAAATAAAGAGTCTCTGTGATATCCACGTCTCCGTATTTCAAGACAGTCTTGACAAACAACCCAAGTCCCAAGAACTTGGGGGGCACCCTGTTCATACCTTTCGCAAAGAAAACCAGGCCATTACACAGGTGGTTCAAGGGATTCGCCCTATCCTTGAGGAGATTCTACAAAATAATACAGACCTTAACTTGGCTGCAAAACTCAAGGACTGGCAATCTTTACATAACCAATTACTAGAGATTGAGAAGCACTTTAGCCGCAAGGAGAACATCCTCTTTGCCTATTTAGAAAAGCATGGGGTAAGTGGTCCTCCCAAAGTGATGTGGGCTATTCAAGATGACATACGGGCCCAGCTTAAACAAATCTCTCCAGGACTATCCAACCCACAGGTCGATATAAATTCCCTCACTAAACTCATCCAAGCCACAGCGCTCCCTGTCCTCCAAGCGATTGAGGATCTAATTTACAAAGAGGAAAACATCATGTTTCCTATGAGTATGGATACTTTAACTGAGGGGGAATGGGCCGCTGTTGCCGAGCAGAGTAGTGAAATCGGCTATACTTTAGTGGAGCCTGATCATGCTTGGATTCCTAGCGCACCACCCGAGCCACCCGTTGATCCAGGGGCCTTTTCAACAAATCAGCACGCTGGAAAAAACGGATTCCAAGCGCTCCTTCCCTTTGAGACCGGTGCCTTAACACTTGAGCAGATCAGCCTGATCTTCAACCATCTCCCCGTTGATATTACGTTTGTTGACGATAGAGATCTAGTTCGTTACTTCTCTTACGGCAGAGAACGCATATTCCAACGCAGTAAGGCCATTATCGGACGCAACGTAAAAGACTGTCATCCACCGGATAGTGTTCATATTGTCACTAAAATAGTTGGTGATTTTAAAAGTGGCAAACGAGATTCAGCCGAGTTCTGGATCCACATGAACGAACAATATGTCTATATTCAATATTTCGCCTTGCGTGATGCTGACGGAACCTATCGTGGCACCATCGAAGTGACCCAAGATGTACAAAAAATACAAGCCCTCCAAGGGGAAAAACGTATTTATTCTGAGGGATAGAGTATAAGCTATCTAATAGATGCATTTAGTCAATGAGCCCCCTTTACTGTTTTGTAAAGGGAGCTTATGAGTTGGATAAAGATTTCTATCAAACAATTTCTGAAGGGGCAAGTCCTGAAGTAGCCTGAGCCTGCTCAGTTTTACTGACATAGTGATGACCCAACACGGATTTTTGTGGCAGAAAATCATACGTTCTCAACGCCCCAGTCACAACAAAGAGCACCAGCCCGAAGGGTAAGAGTGCCACGGCATACTCCACCAAGGTCGGCGAATAGTCCCAAGTACTGACAAAAATAGGCAGGCCTTCTTGAAACTGCCCTAAGGCTATGGGGTAGGCCCAACTTTCTATGCCCGCCCCTGGAATGGCTAAGGTCAGTGGAATAGCATTAAAGGCAGGGAACATCAACATCATACGGTGAGCGAAGACCCCTATGAAGAGGAGAAGGCTTCCGATCATCAGTGATCTGAAACTGCCTTTTCCCCTTTTAGTGAAGAAGAAAATCATGGTAAAGGCAGGCAGCAGTATCTCTGTCGCGTAAAGAAGCCCATAGTGACCAAAAACAAGGGAGAGAATTTCTCTGGCTTCTGGGTTCCCCGACCACCCATGGACGAGTAGGTCAATCCCGACGAAGAAGAAGTGCACAATCAATGCCCCCGCTATGATGTGGGCCATGGTTTGGAAGGCCTCTTCATGCTGATAAAACTTTTCTTTTCCCACGGCGAGCAGAGAAATTACCAGGACTAGAGCGGTTCCGGAGGCGACTGCCACAGAAACAAAGTCCGGCGGCAACACTGCTGTATTCCACCACCCTCGTGAGCTCTGTGTGGCAAAGATCAAAGCCGTCACAGTGTGAATCAAGATGGCCACCGGTAATCCGACGAGAGCGACACCTTTGGACCATTTTTTAGAGAGCGCTTCAACCTCTTCTTGGGAGAGACTTTTTGTCCAGCCGTTAAAAAATCCTCGCCCTTCTTTTCGCCAATCCGGTAAAAGTTGAACATAGACACTTAAGAAGGTAATGACAAGGTAGGCGGCGATGACAACGACGTCCCAAACCAGTGGGGAGCTAAAATTGGGATGAATAAAGATCTTCCAAACCCGCTCCACCCGACCCATATCAGGCAAAATCATGGCCCCAGCGCCTAAAATACTGGCAAAGGCTGAGAGAGAGGCTATGCGGGTGAAGGGCTCAAGTTTCTCAAGATTGAAGAGATAGACTGAGGAGGAAACAATCAAGCCGCCTGCAGCAACCCCTACAAAAAACGCAAAGGTCGCAATATAAAGTCCCCAGCTAAAGGAATTGCGCATATTAGTCACGCTTAAACCATTCTGCATTTGATATCCCCAGGCAGCTAAACTAATCAAGACTAAAGTGATTGCTAAGCCCAACAGGGCATTACTTTTTTTCACATTACCCACCTCCTAGCGTATCTGCGACCTTGGCGCCAGATAGAAGACTTTGGGCGAAGTGCCCAGTTCTTCTTTCAGGCGATAGGTCGGCCGTTTTCCAATAAGTTTACTGACTTCAGATTTTGGATCATCGAGGTCTCCAAAGATGCGCACTTTGCCCGGACAACCTCGAGTACAGGCTGGTTCTTCTCCACTAGAGGTGTATTGCACACAGAAGGTACATTTTTCAGCGACACCAACTGGCCGATCAGGAGTGAAAACTAACCTTCCATCCTTATCCCGGAAATCAACAGGGTAGCCATACTCATACCCTTCCTGATACCCAACTCGGTCCTTAACCTGCTTAGGGTCTTCCCAGTTGAATTGGCGAACCCCATAGGGACAGGCTGCTATGCAATATCGACAACCAATACAGCGTTCAAAGTCAATCAATACCACGCCCCGTTCATCGGTATAGGTGGCTCCGGTAGGACAAACCTTTTGGCAAGCAGGATTGTCGCACATTTGACAGGATACCGGCAGAAAATCCATTTGCAAAGCTCCAGCTTTGCCAACGGCAGCTTGATGAAAGGTACTTCCTGGGGTAAATACTCTATTCCACCACGTCCCAGGCGGCTGGGCGTTATGAGATTTGCAGACTACCGCACAAGAACGGCAACCAATGCAACGATCAAGGTCAATCACCATCCCTAGTCTCATTGAACATCAACCACCTTTCTTACATCACAGAGGCATTCGTTCCAGGCTGTGTTTGGGGACCACATCCCAGGAACAAAGTAAATTTCATGGGTTGGTTTAATAAAGGGATAGGTTAAGGAGTTATATGACTCTCCTTTCAAATAGCGACTCCACCAACCTTGCTCAAAGACCGCCTGCTTGAGACCAACCCCCGGATCAATGATTGCGTAAGCCGAGACTTTACCACGATCATTGAAGATTTCCACGAGATCCCCTTCCTTGATGCCCTTTGCTTGGCCATCCTCGGGACTGAGCCACACTCTCGGCTTTCCTTCCTGAAGTTCGTTCATCCAGATATTATTGGAATGCGTGGAATGCACTCGGTAGATGGCATTTCGGGTAACATAGCTAAATTGGTACTTTTCTTTGGCGAGGGGATTTAAGGCATACTCGCTTTCCTCAAAGGGTGGCTTATGTACCGGAAGCGCCTCGCCCACCTGAAGCATGATATCTTCATCTTTGTATAGTTCGATCCGTCCACTCTTCACAAACTGAGCCGTTTGTTCAAGTTTGGCTGGTAGGCTAAGGGGGGGAAAAGGCTTTTTATGTTGGACTTGCTCATAGAAAGGAATTTGCCGACTTCCTGGGACCTCAGACTTTAAGCGTACCGGACCTTTTTTTAATTGTTCGAGGGTAATACCCTCTACCTCAGGTCCTCCGGTTTTGAGCAAAAGCTCGATGACTTTCTCTGCTGCCCCTTGCGGATCAAGCTCGGGATAAAAGTACTTTTCAAAATTTGGGTTCAGTCTCTTCGCCAGTTCCCGAATAATCCAAAACTCCGGTTTGCCCTCATAAAGTGGTTTTACAGCTTGTTGCTGCAGTTGTAAGTAAGGATGCACTGGCGTGGCCACCAGATCAGTTTTTTCATACCAAGATACTGCAGGTAGGACGGCATGACTATATTGACAGGATGTGGTCATTTGGAAATCCGTGGTCACGACAAATTCCAAATCTTCACTTTCCACCATTTCACGGAGTTTATTAGCCATGTTATGCTGGTCAAAGGGATTACCCCAACCCACGACCAGTGCTTTAATCCCATTTTTGGGCCAAGGGGCTTTCATAGTCTTGGTCGGGCCATTGAGGACGTAAAGAAAGGGGAGCCAGTTTTGCTTCTTACCTTCCGGAACCCACCACTCTGCAACTCTAAAACGAATCCGGTACTGACCGGCATAGGTGGAAATCCCTGCTCCGGGTTTACCGATATTCCCCGTCAAAATTGGCAGCATGGCTAACGCTCGACCCTTCAGGTCACCGTGATACCACTGATAATTACCAGCACCATAGATCACATGGAGTGGTTTGTTCTCCACCATTTCTCGAGCAATGCGGACAAGATCTTCTTTAGGTATGCCCGCCAGTTTCTCGACGGCCTCGGTCGTGTATTGGCTAAGGCTTTCTTTAAGGAGCTGGAAGGCAGGTTTGGCTTTGACGATCTCACCCGTTTTAAGGGTCACCTCCACAATCCCTTCGATCATGATATCTGTGGGCAGATCGAGTTTTTCCGGATGAACCGCTATTAACTGACCATTATAAGCAACATAGGATTCCCTGTAGGCTGGTATATCAGCAGGCTTGACGAGATCTTGAACCTCCTGTGCTTTAAGTCGTTTGCCATTATCCACGCGCACGAGAAGCGGCAGGTCTGTAAAGGTTTTGATAAAATCTGCATCGTAAATCTTCTCTTCAATTAAGACCCTGGCTAAACCTAAGGCAACTGCTGCATCACTGCTCGTATTAATGGGAAACCATTCATCCGCTTTTGCTGCGGTGGGGCTAAAGTTAGGATCAAAAACCAGGATCTTAGCACCTCGATTTCTAGCTTCCAGCAAAAAATGGGCATCCGGAATTCGAGTTGCCAAGATATTAGAACCAAAGATCATGACATAGCGGGAATTCGTCCATTCCCGTGGTTCGAGTTCTTCACTTTGGACCCCGAAGGTCATGGGCCAAAACATCGGCAAATCCCCATTTTGGTCATAAGCATGATGCATAGTCCAGCCTGCTAAGGTCGCTAACCTGCTGACCGCTCCTTTTTGGACATATCCGGTTCCACCCACCTGAAAGAGCACCCCGATAGACTCCGGGCCATACTTATCAGCAATTTCTTTTAAACGCCCTGCTGTATAATCTAAAGTCTCAGTCCAGGAAGCTTCTTTAAAATCTCCAGAACCTGGCTTACCTTTTAAAATGAGGGGGGTTTTCAAGCGGTCCGGACCATAGATAAGGTTTGTCATGGACAGCCCTTTAAGGCAACCGCGAGGATTGTACTCTTGTTCTGGATAGTCAGCGGCTTGAATAATTGACTTAATCTGGTCGTCCTCTACAAGGGCCTTCATCCCGCACGCCCCTGTACAGTTCGGCGAACAGGTCGTGCGAACATAATTTAGCTGCGCATCAACTTGCTCAGGTGTGGCTATCGCTTGATGAATAAATGAGGCCGTACCTGCGGTCCCTACGAAAACACCAGTAGCCGCAGATACTTTAAGAAATTGTCGACGCGAAAGCTTCAGGTTCTTTCTTTGCACTTACGAGCACCTCCACTTGATTGTTCAATTTATAACTAATATGCTATGTAGTCGGTTCTTACCCTCAATTAGATCACAATTTGGTTGGTAATTCCGTGAACGCTGTCACACTTAAGATGTGATTCGATTAAGGAATGCTTACTGTTCAAGTGGAGCCGAGGAAATATAATGCATTCAATTACCCTAAAGAATTAACATATAGAAAAAGAGACTCAAACCCTAACAAGCGAGGTTTAAGTCTCTTCTCTTCCTATACTACTTATACAACGTTAGTAAAAACCGCAGTAGCTCTGCCAGAACCAAGATCCGTCCTTTTGAAAACAGATTGGAGCCCTAAAACATATCCTTTTTCATTAAAAAAATGACCCCTCCAAAACAAAGAACAACCGACATACCGACAACAATCCCAAAACCATAGTCTGATGTCTGAAAAGGAATTTTAACGTTCATACCGAAAAAGCTGGCTAGCATCGTCGGAAGGGCTAAAATAATCGTTATAGATGCCAAAAACTTCATAACCATGTTTAAATTATTGGAAATAATGGAAGCAAAAGCATCCATCATACTACTCGAAATGTTACTATAGGTTTCTGCCATCTCGACTGCCTGTTTATTTTCTATGATGACATCTTCGAGCAAATCCTGGTCTTCTTCATATACCTTCAGGACCTTCGTTCTCAACATCTTGTCCATGACTTTTTCATTAGATTTCAAGGAAGTCGTAAAATAGACAAGACTTTTTTGAAGGTTCAGCAACCTGATTAATTCCTTATTTTTCATTGATTTGTGAAGTGCCAACTCAATTTCGTTCGTCTTCTTTTCAATTTCTCTAAGTAAGGTTAAATATAAGGAGGCACTTTTATAGAGGATTTGAAATAAAAACCTTGTCTTTTTATGGGTTTCCATTCCACGAACTTTTCCATTTGCAAAATCCTTAAGGACATCGACTTCTTGTAAGCACACGGTTACAAGATGATTTTCGGTCAATATGATTCCGAGAGGGATTGTTTCGTAGATAACCGTCGCGTCTTGGATTATTGGTACATTAATAATAACTAAAATTTGATTATTCTCAGTTTCAATTCGGGGTCGCTCTTCATCGTCTAAAACATCTTTTATAAAATAATCTTCGATTCCTATGGCTTTAGTAATAAGAGTTATTTCTTCTTCAGTAGGGTTTATCAAATTTATCCAGGAGCCCTTTTCTTCGGGTTTTTCAGTTCTAACGATAGTATTGTTGATAGTATTATACACTGCTAACATTTGCTGCCCTCCACTTCGGAACTTCGGAACTTCGGAACTATGGAACTATGGAACTTGAAACCAGTCTTGTTGTATAAATGACCTTTTGATTTTCGCCTTGAAAGCTAGCATACCCTTTTGGCATTACCTTAATATCTAAATCAGCAAACTACTTATCTAGTGTTACCCTTAACAATGGTTCCTTTACAGTATCATATATTTTTACAAAAATAATGGAACTTAATAATTATTATGCTAAGGTTCGTGAACCGCAGGAATATCTCCTGATTAGGCGAATTAAAGTAAGAGTAGTTGAAGAGAGTAAGAGGACAGAGAGATGTGGGGTTTAGAAAAAAGAGATTTTATTTTGTTCTTATTAGCTAGTGCTGTGATCGGGGTTACACAAAGCATTGATATTTCATTTTTTAATAACTTTCTGAGTGATAATTATCATTTGACAATTTCACAACGGACATTCCTAGAAATTCCTCGGGAATTCCCAGGCTTTGCAGTTGTTTTTATGACAGGACTTTTGTTTGCTTTTGGAGACGTTCGGACCGCTGCTATAGCAAACCTACTCGGTGGATTAGGGTCCCTCGGTCTGGCATTCTGGTCACCCGAATATCTCCCTATGATTGGCTGGCTAACAGTATATAGTATGGGGCAACATTTGTTTATGCCAATGGCCAATAGTATCGGGATGAATTTAGCATCCGAAGGCCAAATGGGGAAAAGATTGGGTCAGATCAATTCTGTGAACACGGCTGTCTTTCTAGCCACAAGCTTGGCCACAGCCCTTTTATTTAGATATATTAAAATTGACTATCACTTGGCCTTCTCTATTTCGGCAGGAGCCTTCTTCCTGTCAGCCGTACTGATCTTAATGATGAAACCACACTCGGGTAAGAGAATAGGTAAACGCTTTGTGCTCCGCAAAGAATATAAGGTTTTCTATGGATTAAGTATCCTTTTTGGCGCCAGGAAACAGATCTTCATCACCTTTGGGCCGTGGGTCCTTATTAAAGTCTTTAGCCAGGACGTTGCCACGTTTGCCATTTTAAGCTTCATCATCGCCGGCCTGGGAATTTTTTTTAAACCGTTTATCGGATACCTGATTGATAGTGTAGGAGAACGATTCGTCTTGGCGGGAGAATCAGTATCTTTAATCTTTGTCTGTCTCGGTTATGCTTTTACTGAAGGCTTACTAGAAACTATGGGTCTAGGAAAAATTACTCTCTACGTCGTCTGTGGACTGTTTGTTCTCGATCAAATGCTAGTGTCCGTGAGCATGGCCAGAGCCACCTATGTTAAGAGAATAGCCTTAAATTCTGAAGATGTTTCTCCAACCTTATCCATGGGCATAACTCTTGATCACATAGTCTCAATGTTTGTGCCTTTTCTAGGTGGGTTTATCTGGACTGTTCTAGGCTATGAATATGTATTTGTGATCGGAGCTGCTATTGCTGCACTCAATCTACTCTTGACGACTAGGATGAAGCCGTTTAGCCAATTACCAAATAAGGATTCTGCCGTATAAAATTAACGTTACAACTCAAAAATAAATGCTACTATCCGTTACCTTTACAAAAAATCAACGACAGGCGATGCCTGTCGTTGATTTTTTTAACTAGTTCCAAACAATCTTCCGGGATTTTCAATCAAGAGTATATCAATCTGTTCCTCTGTAATACCGGCCTTTCGTAGTACTGGAAGGACATTTTCAAAAATATTCGTAGGGTGCCAATGGGCTAACATTTGCTGTACAATTTCGGGCAAAATCAGGGGTCTGCCTAACCAATAGTTCACAGTGTCCTGAGACAATAATAGTTGCCCTCCATACCCCGTTCCCAACAGACCAATCAGCATTGTCTCGCGAACCGAATCTAAGGGTGCTCCGACGATTCCCTCGATACCGAAGCGATCAAAGCCCAAGAAAACACCTGTTTTCAAGACGCTGACGTGGTCGGCTACATTGGTATTTCCACACATATGACCGATTACGATTCGACGGGGATCAGCGCCTGCGGAAATCAGCAACTCTGCTTGTTCAGCTCCCATGGTCCCTTCCTGAGTGTGCGTGATGATGGTAACTCCAGTTTCCCTCTGCACCTTGGCTGCCGCCCGAAAAAAAACTTTCTCATAATCGGTAATGACATCTTTACTGGATGCTAATTTAATGACCCCAGCTTTTACACCCGTTTTCCCGATCCCTTCCGTAATTTCTCGTAAGTACATCTCATGAACTTCGGCTTCCATATCACCTAACCCTGCTCGAAATTTAAAGTAGGCTGGTGCAGATTCTCCCTCGTAGTAGTAGCCGCTCGAACAGATGATTTGTAGCCCTGTCTTTTCTGAAATTTCTCTTAACAGCTCCGGGTTTCGGCCACATTCATTGGTCGTGGCGTCGACTACAGTTTTTACCCCGTGAGTCATAAGTTTTTCCGCCACATTAATACCAACCCGCAGGGCTGCTCCCCGGTCAAATTCACCCATTGTGGTATCCCCTTGGAAACCGGGATAGCCGAAGACAAAATGCTCATGGAACAAGGTTTTTCCAAGTCTGTCGGCGCTTACCGGCCCTAACACCGTATTTACTGTCACTGTCCCTCCACCCTCCAAAATAATTTTCAAATGCCTCAAAATGTGATCAGTCCGCCAAGGTTACACCCCTTGATACTTCCCTTTCTTCTTCCTGTAACTTGCGCCAGAGAAGTTTACCGCTGGCCGACATTGGAAGACTCTCCACAAATTGTACGATGCGCGGATATTTATAGGCAGACATCATACCCTTAGCCCACTCGATAATATCTTGTTCAGTAACGTTTCCTCGTTGCGCTTCATGCAAGATAACATAAGCTTTTACGGTTTCTCCTCGTTTTGCGTCGGGCACGCCAATCACACAGGCTTGTCGAATCGCTGGGTGTTTGAACATAGTTGACTCCACTTCAGAAGGCCAGACTTTAAACCCGGCAGCGTTGATCATTCGTTTTACTCGATCAACAATAAAGAAATATCCGTCCTCATCATATTTTGCAATATCACCAGTACGGAAAAATCGTTTCTCACCGATGGTAATAAAGCCTTCCTCAGTCTCTTCTGGGCGGTTCCAATACCCTTTCATCACCTGAGGCCCGTTCACGACCACTTCGCCTTGTTCCCCAAGTCCTAACTCCTGCAGGGTCTCGAGGTCAATAATCCTTGCATCCACATCAAAGGATGGAATCCCCAGACATTGCAACTTCGGGCGGTCCGGCGGATTGAAGTGGGTTTGAGAAATTGTCTCACTTAAACCATACCCTTCTGCATATCTCACGCCCAGTAGTTGGAACAACTTTTCCCCAACTGCTTCTGGCAAGGGGGCGCCACCACCACCCACGAACGCCAGAGATTTCACATTATAGTTCATCAGGTTAGGATTGGCCAGAAAATCTACCACCATGGTGGCTATGTTTACCCAGTGAGTACATCCGTACCCTTCGACCAAAGCAGCGGCAACTTCCCTGTTCCAACGGGTCAACAACACCATCGTTCCACCTGCAAAAATTGGTGCATTCATACTATGTTGCATTCCAGTCACATGAAATAATGGTAAAGTCGTCAAAGTAATCGTATTGGCCGTCATTGAGGTCCATGCAGATGCGCCAACAGTGTTAGCATTAACTGACCTATGGGAGTGAACACACCCTTTTGGTCTGCCAGTGGTCCCTGATGTGTAAGGCAAAACCGCCATATCCTGCTCAGATACAGTCAACGGGCCTGGTTTCAAACCAGAGTTGATAGCCTCCTGCCAATAAATTGTCTGGGGATTCTCGAAGTCATGGCGTGGGGCACCAACTTCATCAGGAATTGCCAAGTCGAACTCGGGCGACGCATAATCACTGTAGGCAGCAACAATAACGTGCTGTAAGAGAGTGCTCATTTGCAATGGAGCAAGGCGCTCATAGAGTTCCTGTCCGGTAATGGCCACGGTTGCCTCACAATCGTTGATATAAAATGACAGTTTCATCCGTAACATTCATAGGGCTCATGGGTACCACTACGGCGTTTGCCCGCAAAATGGCATAATAGGCAATCACATATTGGGGTGAATTTTGCATAAAGAGCAGAACGCGATCGTTTTGGACAACCCCTAGCTTGCTTTGTAAAAAGCCTGCTAAGGAATCCACTTCAGCTTGAAATTGCCGATAAGCAACAGTGCCGCCATAATAGTGGATAGCGGCTTTATCAGGATACCTCCGAGCTGAGACTGCAAGATTATCATATAAACTGGTCTTCGGCACAGGTAAACTATGTGCTAGACGTTTAGGCCAAAATTCTAAATGTCTTGTTCTTGACATAATGCTTCCACTACCTTTTGAATTATATTCTTAAAAGCTACTAAGTCTTATAACAGCCGGCGCAGCACTTTGCCCGCGCCGGTAGCTGGCAGGGACTCCCGAAACTCAACATAACGCGGAGACTTGTAGGTCGTCATTTTTTGTTTGGCCCAGTCCATTATGTCCTGAGCGGAAATTTGGGTACCCTGCTCAGGTTTCAGCACAACGTAGGCCTTGACTACTTCGCCTTTCTGAGCATCGGGTACTCCAGTCACCGCTACTTGGGCAATTGCTTCATGCCGGATCAGCATGGCTTCCACTTCCTCCGGAAAAACACTGTAACCTGATACCTTGATCATTTCTTTGAACCGTCCACTGAAGATCAAATAGCCATCTTCGTCCAACCACCCCATATCTCCAGTGTATACCCAACCATCACGAAGAGTCTGGGTTGTGGCCTCTGGTCTATTCCAATAACCCCGGAAAACACCTGGATTGGTGATAACTATTTCGCCCATCTCGCTGACCGGCATTTCCTTACCCGTATCTGGGTCAATAATACGAATCACCGTCTCGTAGTTCGGGATCCCTTGAGTTCCCCACTTTACGGCAGTCGAGGGCATAAAGGTATCCGCTGTGTGAGTTTCACTGAGTCCATAAGCCGCTTCGTAGATCTCACACCCGACCGTAAACTTAGCCCACGCCTCCGAAATCTCTTGAGTTAGGATAATTCCAAAGCTGGTAGCTCTACTAGTTCTTAAGGAGGAAATATCATATTGTCCGGCATTGGGTACCTGCATGACTGCGAGATTCATAGGCACCACACTATACCACCACGTACATTTGTAGCGTTCAATGGCCTGCAGAACTGCGAGCGGATCAAACCGATACAAAAGCACCATGCTGGCGTTGGCATAAATTGGGCAATTGAGCCCCAACAACATCCCCGCGATATGGTAAAGGGGCATCACGGTAAGTAAGACATCCTCCGCCCCAATTTTGCTGCTTTGGGCTACTGCAGCTGTCTTAAAGAGAGCGTTCTCATAACTAAGCAGGGCTCCCTTCGGTTGACCGGTCGTACCGGAAGTATAGACCATGAGACCAATGTCCTTCATATTGAAGTCCACGGAAGAAACAGAACTTTCCAGATCCCTGATCACCGAGATCATGTCGTGAACACCCGGAATGAAGGGTTTCGGTTTGCCTATCTCTGCTGGAACATTGAGTGTAGGCTCAGTCGGCAGAAAATCCCCGTAATTCGTGAGAATAACCTGCTCAATTTGTGTCTTTGACTGAACCTTCATTACGATATCGTAGAGGCCGTCCGCTGCCACGATCACTTTCGCTTCCATATCGTTGAGTTGGCTCTCCAATTCCCACTCCTTAAACAAAGGACTGCACGGCCCCACGACCGCTCCGATTTTTTGGATTCCATAATGCGCAATAAAATATTGGGGACTATTGGTGAGAAAAAGCGCTACGTGATCTCCTTTCTTAACCCCGGAGACCGACAAGAAAGTTGCAAACCGCTCGCTGAGATCGTTTAGTTCACGATAGGTGATCTCTCGTCCATACCAGATGATCGCGATCTTCTCTGGATTCAAGTTGGCATTGTCCCGCAAGTACTCGTGCAAGGGCTTTTGCCCTTGCTGATAAGAGAGCTCCGGGAGTAAATCTTGAGGCCAACTTTTACGCTTTCGATCGTTCATCTAACTACCTCCTCGAAATTTTGCCTCCCTAACCATGACCCTAATGTGAGAGGCCCCGTAGGGAAACACCTACGGGGTATTTTTACTTACTTACTTACTTACTTACTTACTTACTTATAAATTATCCAACTTATAAGAGCATAGTTATTTGCACCTTGAACATTTACCTGACTCAGGATTCCGTAGTGGCAGCCGTTTGGAGTTTTGCTTTTTCCTCTTCAACTAGCTGACGGCGCAAAACTTTTCCAACGATCGTTCTAGGCAATTCATTCCTGAACTCCACAAGGCGTGGTACCTTAAATGCAGCCAACTTGGTCCGGCAAAAAGCAATTAATTCTTGGTCTGAAGCCTCTGTATTGGGTTGCAGGACAATGAATGCCTTAACCGTCTCGCCGCGGTAAGCGTCGGGCACCCCTGCTACAACAACTTCCTTAACTTTTGGATGTTCATACAATACTTCCTCAATATCACGAGGATAAACATTGAAACCGCCTGCGATAATTATGTCTTTCTTGCGATCAATTATATAGAAGTAACCTTCTTCGTCCATTCTGCCTATATCGCCGGTATGCAACCAGCCGTTCCGTAAGGTTTCAGCCGTCGCTTCTGGCTTTTCCCAGTACCCAAGCATCACTTGAGGACCTCGGACGCATAATTCTCCTATTTCGCCCACGGGGAGCTCTCTGTCACCAGTCTCCAAATCCATAATTGCGCAATCAGTGTCAGGGAAGGGGAAACCTATGGAACCGGCGCGTGTAGGGCGATCGAGCGGGTTGCAATGCGTTATCGGGGAAGCCTCAGACAAACCATACCCTTCAACTAAATTTCCTTTGCCTTGCGTCACTTCGCTGAATTTCTGAGCAACCTCTAAGGGCAGTGGGGCTGAGCCACTAGTGCAAACTTTGATTGCAGCTAAGCTTTCACTGTATTCTGCGATGCGGGGATGGCTGTTAAGAGCCATAAACATGGTTGGTGCACCAGGGAAGAGAGTCGGCTTATAGGCACGAATTGTTTCCAACACTTGATCAACGTCAAAGCGGGGCAAAATAATCTGAGTTGCAGCGATGCACAAAGCATTATTGAGGCAGTCAGTCATGCCATAGACATGGAATACCGGCAATATGGTGAGAATGCGTTCCTTTCCATATTCCATGTTAACCGACCATTCAAGAACTTGGAGGGTATTACATATTAGATTACGGTGAGTGAGCATAACCCCTTTGGAGACACCCGTCGTGCCACCAGTATACTGCAAGACTGCCAGATCTTCGGCGGAATTAATGGGTACTTCAGGTAGAGCAGCCTCACACTTGATTAGATCGTCGTATGAATAAATTCCAGGTGCTGACTTGACCGGTGCAAGAAAGTTAAAAACGATGACCCTTTGTAAAGACGTATCCTGCAGCACATTCTTTACCCGAGGATACATCATTTCAAAGACAATGATCGTGGTTGCCCCAGAATCATTCATTTGGTGTGCAATTTCTGGTTCAACGTACATGGGGTTTGTTTGGACGACAATTGCGCCTAATTTGAGCAAAGCAATGAAAGCTATTTCCCATTGGGGGCAATTCGGGCCCATTAGCCCCACCCGTTCCCCCTTGATGATACCTAAACCAGCTAAAGCAGTCGCAAAACGGTTGACCTGATCCCCGAACTGTCTATAAGTAACCGTATGCCCTCCAAAAATCATGGCAGGGCTATCTGGCATTTTGGCGACTGTCTCATCAAACATTTGACCTAGCGACTTATCGGGGTAATCAATGTGGTACCTAACATTGCTTGGATAGCTTTTCAACCATAGTTTCTCATTTTCCGTCATCCGATTGCCTCCTCTTTTTACTACTTAATTATTTGGTTTAAGTAAAGTCAAACTGTTCTCTAATTTCATTAACTCGCTAGTGCTTAGATTTATATTTTATTTTCTATTATAAATTTTCTGAATATTATATGCCTAAAAAGTTCCCCTCCTCTTGGTTATGTGGTTACACTCAAGTCTACCTATATTATCTTGTCTTTTTCACTGGAAAGTAAATTTGCACCTCGTTTCTTTTTAACTATTCTAATAACTCTCCTTTAGATCTAAATGCAATATTTATGCCACTAAAATGTATAACAAAAACCCTCTTAAATAACAAATCAGCGATTAGAGAGAGTACTAAACGTGTACGGAATTGATACAAATATTTACAATTCTGTGTTAGAAAGCATACACTTCAAAAATTCAGTACCCGTTCTATCATAAAAGCCCGCTTGATTACCTTCGCTTTTTCATCCACTTCAGAGGCTCCCACTTCAATAAGTGGGAGTCTCCATCCCTCAAACACCCTAATACCTGTCCATAAGTAGTGCCGAAAACGCACATATTCACTATAATCGCACTCGGCCCCTTTTTGCGCTAACACCTTTACAATTTATCCATATTAAGGAGGACATCCATATATGGGTATAGACTTTCTAATTGTCGTTCTTCGGTTGACTGGCATAGTCAAAAAAGCCCTTGCCCGTTTTTCTGCCTAAGTGGCCCGCGCTGACCAATTGACGCAATAAACCAGGAGTTCGGTATTTAGTATCACCCGTATCTCGAAACAAAGTTTCTCCTACCATTAAAACCACGTCTAGACCGCAAACATCTGCTAAAGCAAGAGGACCGATCGGGTGATGACCAGCCAGTTTCATGACTTTATCAATATCTTCAGCAGTTGCCAATCCTTCTTGCAGCACAAAGATAGCCTCGTTGATCATGGGATTCATAATTCTATTGAACACAAACAAGGGACTATCCTTGACTTTAATCACCGTTTTCCCCAAGCTAATCAAGAGTTTTTCCGTCTCAAGCAAAGTAGCTTCAGAAGTGTGATAACCTTGTACTACCTCTACCGGTTCCATGCGAGGGGGTGGAATAAAAAAGTGTGTACCAATTACCCTATCCTGCCTGTTAGTAGCTGAAGCTAATTCAGTAATACTAAGCCCCGATGTGTTAGTCGCCAAAATCGTTTCTGGTGGACAAAAACCGTCCAGTTCTTTGAACAAACCCTTTTTAACCTCCAATTTTTCAATGACAGATTCAATAATGTAGTCCGAGGATCCGAGCATAGCTAAACTAGTGGTTGTTTTAATACGCTGTAGACACTGGTTAGCAGTCTCTGAAGTAATCTTACCTTTTTGCACTTGCTGGATTATATTTTTCTGGATGCTGGCAAGACCGCGCTGTACTAACTCTTCATTCAAATCCCACAAAGCAACTTGGTAACCTGCTTGGGCTGCCACCTGGGCAATACCCGCTCCCATGGTGCCGGATCCCACTATCCCAATCTGGCTAATTTTTTTGGACTCAAAATCTGTTTCATAAGACAACTCATCCCACTCCTCAAATTCAATTACGACTTGTAGTAAAAAGAAAGAACCGGAAGAGAGTATACCTTTCACCTATGCTTCATTTCTTTTTTAGGGTCGCATGGCATGTTGGTAGGGGCCTAACTGTTGTGGCAAAAGGGCATAAGCATCCCTTACCCATTCGCAAAGAAGTGGACGAGTTTCGCGTGGGTCAATAATCTCCTCGATACCAAAAGCTTCTGCAGTACGTAAAGGTGACCGGATGGGTTCCATACTATCCATAATTTCCTTAAGAAGAGCCTCGGGATTCGAACTAGCTTCTAACTCCCGACGATAGGCTGCTTGCACTCCTCCTTCTAAAGGTAGGGAACCCCAGTCACCCGACGGCCAAGCGTAACGTAAATGAAGAGCATGCCCATTGATCATACCTGCTCCGCCAACACCGAAAACTCGTCTTAAAATAATTTCGATCACAGGTACTGTAGCTTGGTAGATGGCTGCTATTGCCCGAGCACCCCGACGAATAGTACCCCTCTTTTCCGCGTTTAGACCTATATCCATTCCCGGTTGATCCACTAAATTGACAATGGGTAAATGAAACGTTTGGCATAGATCTACGAAACGTTCTAATTTATCCGCTCCTTTGTCGGTAAGCCCTCCACCCCGGATAAAGGGGTCTGGGGCGATAACGCCCACCGGATGACCCTCTAATCGTGCCAGCATAGTAACTGTGCCAGCACCGAAAAAACGTCCCATTTCGAATAAGGATTCTCGGTCGAAAATCATCGGTAGCAGTTCTCGGATTTTATAAGGACGTCTTCTATTTCGCGGGATTACTGAAAGTAATTTTTCCTCTCTACGCTGAGAATCGTCGTTTGACACCGCAACGGGTGGAGAATGCCATACATTGGACGGCAAATAGGAAAGAAACGTTTTAATTTGCTGGAAAGCCTCCTGTTCTGATTCAACCACATTATCGACAACCCCACTGGCTCTGTGAACCTGCACTCCTCCCAGTTCCTCTTTAGATAAAATTTCCCCAGTCCCGTATCTGACAACAGGCGGACCAGCCACCATAATTTGAGAATTATTCTCAGCCATTACCGAAAAATGGGCGGTTACGACTCTCGCTGCACCCAACCCCGCTACTGATCCGAGACAAGCAGCTACCACAGGAATACAACCTAGATTAGCGACCACCAAGTCCCAGGCTGGGTTGACTGGTACATAAGTGTAGCCTTCATTGGACAGGAACTTGACGCTCCCTCCACCTCCAGTGCCATCTACCAAACGAATGATGGGTATCTTAAGGTCATGGGCCATTCGCTCAGCATACTCCTGCTTTCCTCGCACTGAACCATCTGCAGCGCCACCGCGTACGGTAAAATCATCTCCTCCAACAACAACTTTACGCCCATCAATACGTCCCGTTCCAAGGACAAAATTGGCTGGAACGAAATCGATCATCTTGCCTTCCTCGTAAGTAGCTTTTCCTGCTAAAGCCCCTGTTTCGTGAAACGTACCTAGATCGAGGAGTAGCTCAATTCTCTCTCGGACCGTTAACTTACCTTGCGCCCGGTGCTTAGCGACCCGCTCTTCTCCTCCCATTAGTTTGGCTAAATCTTCCCGTCTGTGCAATTCATCAACCTCAGGTTGCCAATTCATTTCATAACCCCCTTCGAACTCTTTTCTAATACGTCAGGAAATGTCTATCATACCCGACTCAAGCCGGTGTGCTCTTATGGAATGCTTAGACCATACAATCCCATCTCCGCAGCCTTATCGAGCAAAATATAATCCTAATAATCGTGGATGTATACTAAAAGGCCTCGTCGAACGAGGCCTCTTAGTATTTTTCAACTTCTTTAATGTTTATTGCTTTTTTGCCATATGTTTAACTTTTGTGCTTCGCGGATTAACTCCTCACAACTCTACAACAATTCGTACACGCCGGCAGCTCCCATGCCGCCACCGATGCACATGGTAACCATGCCGTATTTCTTCTTTTGTTTTGTCAATTCATGTAATAAAGTTGCTGTGAGCTTAGCTCCGGTACAACCGAGTGGATGTCCAAAAGCAATGGCCCCGCCGTTAGGATTCACTTTTGCCGGGTCTATGTCCAGCGTCTTAATGATCGCCAGCGACTGTGAGGCAAAAGCTTCATTTAGCTCGAATAAGTCGATTTGATCTAGGGTCAACCCAACTTGCTTTAAAACTTTGGGGATGGCCTTAATCGGACCAATGCCCATCAGTTCGGGTTCGACACCAGCGACAGCAAATCCACGCCAAACGGCTATTGGTTTCAAACCTAGAGCCTTGACTTTTTGTTCAGACATAAGAAGGGTGATTGCTGCACCGTCACTGGTCTGGGACGAGTTCCCTGCCGTGACCGAGCCCCCATTCAAGAAGGCTGGCCTGAGTTTAGCCAACGATTCCATCGTGGTTTCTGGACGAATCCCCTCATCTTTATTGAACCATTTTTCACCCGGTTTTCCCCAAGTGGGTAAAGGAATTGAAACAATCTCGTCATCAAAGCGTCCTCTGCTTTGGGCAGCAAAAGCTTTCTGATGGCTTTGTACCGCGAAAGCATCTTGCTGTTCACGCGTGACCTCATATTTTTTTGCTACGTTTTCAGCAGTTATGCCCATCGATATATAGACTTCTGGAGCATTCGCCAACATAAAGGGATTCGGAGCCGGTTTATTCCCAACCATCGGGACCATGGACATGCTCTCTGCTCCGCCACCGATCATCACATCTGCTTCACCTAAGCGAATCCGATCTGCAGCCATGGAAATCGCCTGAAGCCCTGACGAACAAAAGCGATTAATAGTTACACCTGTAACGTCAAGCGGGAGACCAGCGCGCATGGCCATAATTCTGGCCATATTCATCCCTTGCTCTGCCTCTGGAAACGAACAACCAATAACGCAGTCATCAATCTCTTCCGTTTTAAGAGCAGGAACATTTTTGAGAATATCCTGTATAACATAAGCCCCTAAATCATCTGGACGAACCTGTGCCAAGCTCCCTTTAACCGCTTTACCAATGGCCGTCCGCTTGGCCTGTACAATGTACGCTTCTTGCATGCTTTTCCCCCCTAATTCCGTAATGGCTTGCCTTTGGCGAGCATATGGCGGATGCGATCCTGTGTTTTCGCTTCCCCGAGTAAGCTAATAAAGACTTCTCGTTCAAGATCTAAGAGATATTGCTCGTCCACGAGCATTCCAGCCGGACGATCCCCACCGGTAATGGCATAAGCCAGTTTATTGCCAAGCTGCTGATCATACTCTGAGATATAATGTCCTTTGCGCATGCCATACATTGCCAGTTCCAAGGTGCCGCGAACACCGGAACCCGCTATTTTGACCTTCGTTGGCAAGTTAGGTCTGAAGTTACGAGCCAAGTCGATGACCCGTGCCTTAGCATCCATAATGATATGCTCCGGATTCATGCTATAGCGATCATGGTCACGCAAGAAGCCAAGCTGACGAGCTTTTTCCGCACTCGTCGAGACTTGGGCCATGGCAATCACTTCAAAACGTTTAGCAAAGAAGTAATCTGGAGCAACTTGTACGCCCGGCAGGATTCCTTCCATCGCCCGAACAGCCAATTCCTTAGTCCCACCACCAGCAGGAATTAAGCCAACACCGAGTTCAACGAGCCCCATGTAGGTTTCCGAAGAGGCCTGAATAGCATGAGTGTGTAGACAAATTTCCGCTCCACCGCCGAGGGTCATTCCGAAAGGAGCCGCTACGACAGGTTTCTTAGCGAATTTCAGGGCCATCGTTGCATTCTGTAATTCACGCACCCCAAGATCAAGATCAGTCCAGTTTCCTTTTTCGGCTGCCTGGAGAATAAGTATGAGGTTAGCACCCACGCAGAAATTCTTTCCTTGATTGCCGATCACAAGTCCTAGGTAATTTTTCTCCACTTCTTCCAACGACTTATTGATCATCTCCACAACATCTGCGTTGATGGAATTGTTCGGAGAGTGAAATTCTAAACAGGCCACATTGTCGCCAAGATCCACCAGGCTTGCACCAGCATTGCCCAAGATCACCTTGCCACCCTTATGGGCTTGTTTCAACGAGAATGAGTATGGGCTGACTGTTTTTTGATGATAGGTTCCAGCATTATAAAAAGCGGTCTGTCCAGCCTCAGTCTTCTGATAGAAACTTTCGTACCCTTTTGCGAGTAATTCTTCCACGAGCGGGGGCAGTGTGCCGCCTTCCGCGACAATACGATCTGCTGTAGCTTTGACTCCAAGTGCATCCCATAGTTCAAACGGACCCATCTCCCAATTGTAACCCCACCGCATGCCTTCGTCGATTCCGGTGATATCGTCTGCTATATCTTTGACTATAGTAGCAGCATAAAGCAGAGTCGGTTTTAAAACATTCCAAGCAAACTCTGCCCCAATATCATCTCCGTCAACTAAGGTGCGAAGTTTCTCGGGCAGACTTCTTGCAGCTTTTGCTTTTTCTAGAGAAGCAAAGTTCACACTTTTTTGTGGACCATAGGTCATGGTTTGAATATCTAATACTTCAATGACTTTACCTTTAGGACCTTTGGATTTCTTGTAAAACCCTTGGTTGGTTTTATCTCCCAACCAGCCATTATTCAGCATAGTAAATATAAACTCTGGTAAAACAAAGTTATCTTTTTCCGCAGGCACCCCATTGGCTACGTTATTGTTTGAATGGATAAAGGTATCCAATCCGACGAGATCTATCGTACGAAACGATGCACTCTTCGGACGTCCCATGACAGGTCCCGTCAAGGCATCCACTTCATCAACGGTTAACCCTGTTCGGAGCATTTCCTTAAGTAACACAGGAGAGCCGATGGCGCCAATCCGGTTCGCAATAAAATTGGGCGTATCTTTGGCCATGACAACCCCTTTGCCCAAGACTCGCTCTCCGAATTCGCATAGGAATGTAATGACATCCTGGTCGGTATTGGGACCGGGGATAATTTCTAAGAGTTTCATGTAGCGTGGGGGATTAAAAAAGTGCGTCCCCAGGAAATACCGAGTAAAACTCTCCGGGAGCCCCTCTACCATAGATTTCAAAGAGATTCCCGAAGTATTAGAAGTGACAATCGTACCTGGGCGGACCTGAGCAGCAACTTTTTTGAAGAGATCCATCTTGATATCGAGACGTTCTACTACAACCTCAATCACCCAATCCACTTCGCTTAAGCGACCTAAATCATCACTTAGGTTTCCCACCTCAATTCGCTCAGCAAACTCTGGGACTAAAAATGGGGCAGGATTCATTTTTAACATGTTGGTCTTATTCTGTTCCGCAAGGCTATTTCGAACCTTACGGTCCTCGAGGGTTAATCCGGCTGCTTCTTCTTTAGCCGTTAGTTTTGAAGGGACAATATCCAACAACAGGCTTGGAATTCCGGCATTGGCCAAATGTGCAGCAATGGTACTCCCCATCACGCCAGACCCTATTACCGCTACTTTATGAATCTGCATTTATATCCTCCTCTCGTTTCTGTTGGGCGGCACATCATTTTATCTCTTTCGGTTTTTCCTTTAACAGAAATGCGCCTTCAAACAAACTAAACATTAGCTCTACTCAACGGACCAGTCAGCGAGCTTGAAACCCTCATTCTCTTTATACCGATCAAACAAATAGTGACGGAAGCGCACATACTCGTTATAATCGCACTCGATCCCCTCTTTAGCCAAGACTTCAACGAATTTTTTCAGATCAGGCGGACATCCCCAAAGCGGAATAGCCTTTTTTACATTGACATTATTCTTATTTAAGTGACAGGCGCACTTGCCAAAGAGTACGGAATTGTCAAAACCAGTGGCAGCGATCTGCTGCTTTCCGCTTACTACCTCGACATTCGGGAAAGGCTTCCCTTTAAAAGCAGATGAGAGAAGGATCAACATGGGGTTATATTGTACCGAACAACCCGTGCACAGACTACTATCATACTTACGAATCGCCAGCCCGGTGATGCCACGCTTCTCAAACCCAGCCGGACCGGTGTCTTCTTCCGACCACTCCCAATCATAGGTTACAAATTCCTGATGATCCGCAACACTCTCCCCTCTAAGTTCGTAATCTGCCAGTTCCATACTGTACCCGTGGCGCTTGGCATAATTGGTCAGATAAGCCACCTCTTTCGCCGGATAACCGAGGATTTCCGCCCCCACAAGGTCGCAGGCAAAAGGATCACGAGAAGCTATCAGCAGGTCTTTTCTAAATGCTTTTCCAGTAGGCCCAGGGCCTTTTTCCAGGGTATAAAGACCATCGATAATCGTCAAAGCCACTGGCAGCTTTTCAATGATGCGGGGAAAAGTAAGGCTAAGCTCCTCGTCACCCACACCATGGCAAGACTGTTTAGATTTCTTATTGAGACATCCTTTAAGGTTTTTGATGCCTAAAGAGACTTTAGCCTGGTTATGGGTTTTTAACACTGGGACATTGATGATCTTGTCCGCTTCCAAGGCCTGCTTTGCAATTTCCAGCCTAAACCCGTCGCCATAATCCGTGGGAATAAACTCTCCTTGGTTAAAATCCACTAGTTTGACCCCGTAGCGCTCCTGCAGTTTCATATATCCCAACGCTTCGTAAACAGCATCCCATTGAGGGTTTAACATAGGAAGGGCGCCTTCACCAATCGTTAAATCTCTGAAACCATGTTCGGCTAGGATGCGAACCAGGGCCTTTATAACGACACTGGTGGTCACTACGCCATAGGGAGGAAATGGCAAGTCAAAATCCCAACTGACAATGTTCGGCTTAATCAGGATTCGGTCATTAATATTCAGCCCTGCTAGCCCATCGCTCAATTTTAGACTCTCCTGAAGAGACTCGTAGATATCTGTCACTTTTACGATTGATACGGATGCTCTTGCCATTTGAAACTCCCCTCCATTCTTTGTATCGTTCATCACTCGTAGGAATAAAAACCTTTTTTCGTCTTCTTACCCCATTCTCCTTTGGCAAACTTCTCAACGATTAACGGTGAGGGTTTGTCTTTAGGGTCGCGAGTTTCTTGGTAGCGTTCCATGACGATATAGTAGGAAAGATCAATACCAGTGAAATCCATCAAACGGAACGGTCCCATGGGATGGCCCAAAGCATTGGTAACCGCCATGTCAATCTCTTCAGGGGTAGCAATCCCCATGTCCGCTAGAAATAGTGCCTCACCATGCAGCGCTGCCAAGATTCGATTGATTAGGAAACCATAGATTTCTTTCTTAAGCCAGGCACCACTCTTACCCAGTTTTCCGCACAAATCCATGGTTACTTGTGCGGTTTCCGTGGAAGTATGCGGTCCCTGCACAACTTCAACCAGTTTCATGACTAAGGCAGGATTGAAGAAATGCATGTTGCATACTTTATCTGGCCGTTTCGTAGCATCGGCGATCTTCGAACTGACAATAAAGGAACTATTAGTAGCCAAAATGGCATGGGGAGGAGCAATTCTGTCCAAGTCTGCAAAGAGCTTTCGTTTTATGTCAATTTTTTCAACTGCCGCCTCAATCACAAAATCAGCGTCTCCAGCCGCCTCTTCAAGGTTTGGGGTAAAAGAAATATTAGTTATGGCCAGATCTGCCTGTTCCTGTGTCAATTTCCCTTTGGCGACCCGCTCCGGCAAATAAGTGCGTGCAAAGCCTTCAGCTTTGCTCAGCATCTCTCCGCTAATGTCGGTACAACTGACCTGATAACCGGCTAGGGCAGCACACAAAGCAATTTGATGACCCATGTTGCCTGCCCCAATTACACAAATCTTTTTGATGTCATCAATTTTCAATTAAGACACCCCCTTGTCATTAATTAATTATTCTGCGTCATTTCATCCCCCTAGACCCAACACCCAACCGGCATCTATATAGTGATCACCAAGTTTTCCGGTATCTCCAAGATCTGGTCAATCTGCTTGCCTCTCATCAATTGCACCCAGTCCTCTTAGAAAGCCGCTTCTGGTATATCGATGGCCGAAGTATCAGCTTCTTTAATAATCCGCACTGTCGCGACTACATCAGGCACTATATTGAACACATAAAATTTAGCGCTCTGTATTTTGCCGTTATAGAAGTCTTGGTCATCATTTCCTTGACCCAGTTTTTCTAGGGCAACTAAAGCTTGTTGCATCAGTAAGCAGCCGCCATAGAGTTCGGCTGTGATCCGCAAAATTCTTGTACTATACAGCGGTACCAGTCTGATATCTTCCTTAAAGTAGCCTAAGACTGTACCCAAGAGTTCTTGGTATGCTAATAATGCTTTACCCAGCACCTCGAACTCACGGGCAAAGTTGGCATGATTCTGGTTAGCCTGTACGAATGCAGCCATCTCCATCAGCCATTCTTTGAAGACAGTGCCTTTATCGAGACTCCACTTACGACCCACAAGGTCCATCGACTGTATAAAATTGGTGCCTTCCCAGATGGAGTAAATCTTGACATCCCTTGCTTGACGCGCTACTGGATATTCCTCGGTAAACCCGTAGCCTCCTAAGACTTGAATGGCCTCCGTAATCATCAGCCATCCTTGATCCGAACAATAAGCCTTGACCAAAGGAGTGATGACTTCAATCGAGCGTTTGGCTGCGTTGATATCAGCGGGGTCATCCCCGAACTGAATTAAGTCTAAATAGTAGTAGCCCTTAAAAATCATGGCACGCATAGCTTCCAAGGTGGCCTTCTGCGTTAGCAGCATACGACGGACATCTTCATGTTGGATGATGGGTACCCGACTCCCTTTAGGATTATTAATAGGTCGACCCTGAATGCGCTCCTTGGCGTAATGAACTGCATTGTTATACGCCACCGTCGCTACGGCCAGAGCACTGTGTCCGGTATCCATCCGCGATCCATTAATCATCATAAACATTTGAGACATGCCCTGTCCGATCCCTTTTTCATCCGGTGCGCTGCCTAACAGGATGCCGCGACACTGGCCCTCTTCTCCAAAGCTAAGCACTGCAGTGGACGAACCCTTGAGGCCCAGTTTGTGTTCAATCCCAACAGTTGAGACATCGTTTGGTTCTCCTAAGCTACCATCCTCATTAACCCAGATCTTTGGCACAATGAATAACGACAAGCCTTTAGTACCAGGAGCCGCCCCATCAACACGGGCTAGAACCAAGTGAATGATGTTTTCAGTGAGATCGTGATCTCCTCCAGTAATAAAGCATTTTGTCCCTTTAACCTTATAAATTAGTGGGTTATCTGTGGGGTAGGCCTTGGAAGTCATATCCCCCACATCGGAACCACCACCGGGTTCGGTTAGGCACATAGTACCTTCCCAAATGCCCTCGAACATTTTCGGGGTATAGAGGGCAATTTGCTCAGGAGATCCGAAGGCCTTGATCACGGAGGCTATACCACCGCACAACCCAATATAGGGGGACATGGCCGGGTTGGCTCCGATAATATATTCTCGGACAGCTTCATTTAGAATCTCAGGTAACGCACCCTCTCCGTCCACGTCACTGTTGCTTGCACCCCACCCGTTTTCTTGAATAAATTTAAAGGCCTTGTGGAAAGATGGTGGAACTGTAACTTTTCCATCCTTAAAGATCGCTCCAATCGTGTCACCATCATCATTGGTGGGAGCGACGATGTCTCTGCATACTTTTAAGGACTGATCAAGAATTCCATCGACATCCTCAATAGAGAGATAATCCTGAAAACGCTTTAAGCCTAGAATTTTCTTTCCATCCAGCCACTCTTTGATAATAAATTTGTGATCCCTGTTGTTATAAATAAAGTTACTAGCCAAGTACACTCATCCTTTCACTTCAACAATTCACATATCACCATCTTCGAGACAACACATATTCGTTCCAATTTGATTCCAGCTACGAATGCCGCCAGATCCTTTTTTGCTTTCAGCCATACTGACCTATAACTGCAATTGTTCCATAATTTTGCTTATTTTTTCTTTGGATTGCGTGCCATTCCAGCGATAGCACGAACGATATCCTTCTTGGAATCCATGTCATACTGGGAGGTGATAGCAATCTGTTCCATAATTGGTGATCCACCGCCATGGTACGCCCCATATTGTGTAGGACCTGAAAAGCTGGAGAGACCGAAATCTGTAAAGTTCAACCAGAACTTAATTTGATCTTCGATGGGAATCTTCGGATTTCGTTTAATGTACTTTTCTAGCAAATCTTTGGTGTCAGGGTTTATAAGGTCATTTTCATAAGGGAAGGTGGCGGGCATGCCCCCAGCGATATTGCATAGGATCTCTTGCTCGTGGAACACAGCCTCTCCGGTCAAGCACCTCCCGACATTGGCATAGATTGAGTTCGGGATATAGCTGCCAGGGCCATACTTCATAACGCCCATACCAGGCATGTAAACTTCGGGCTTGCCGAGGGCGGATGCTGTGTAGCCCGCTGCGTATCCTAGTTCACCGGTCATGATCAGCTTGGACTGCATCTCACGCACGTGTGGGGTATTCTCAATGCCATTAATTTCCGCAGCCAGAGCACTCAGACCGATTACATAGTCGAGCATGGCAGGCTTGCAGCCAGAGTAGGAATGACGGTGGAACAGAGCAAACAATAAAGCGGCAATACCACCATGCTGAATTTCTCCACAAAGGAACACTCGTTCCCAGGGAACGAAGCAGTCCTCAAATATGATATAAGAGTCGGTATAACCGTATTCAATTCCCCTTTGATAGTGCTCACGCTTGCGGACATTGTGTATATGAACTACCTGCTTTACACCTTCATAGTCTGAAGGAATTGCGAAGCATAATGCATACGCTTCTTCGCCTTTTTTAAGGGCTCGGTTAGGCACCACCAAGATCTCGTCAGAGATCGAGGCTTCAGAAATATGGACCTTGGAGCCACGGACGATGATACCATCGCTCCGCTCTTCCACTACGTGCACATACATGTCAGGGTCTTCCTGCTCGGCTGGCCGCTTCAAGCGCTCGCCCTTAACGTCGGTCTGCGCACAGCTTGCTACGAGATCCTCTCTCTGGAATCGCTCAAGCCACTTAAGCCAGTTATCATGGTAGGCAGTTTTGGCCTTAGGGGACTTCTGCGCCTCATAAGAAACCGCGTTGATCGCGTTGGCAGCATCAATACCCATGCATCGTTGGATGCACTGCCCGACCTTGTTACACATGAAACGAGTCATGTCTTGCTTCTTGTGCAAGTCTTCTACGTTTTGGTGAATGTGGTTGAAACGGTTAATGATTTCTCCAGTGATATGGGATGTCGCCGTGCAAAGATCCTTGCTGGCGGGATCCCAGGCCGCGTCAAAGGTCAAGCCCATGACGTTAATAGTACCTTCTTGACGCTCATCTAGCCTCTCCATCTTCTGTCCATTACAGTAGAGGTTGTTGTTCATCTTACCTAATCTCTCAATATACTGTGCTCTAGTTCTCATACTCCATCTCCTTTTGTTTAATAACCCTATTTTCCCTGGAATTTCGGTGAACGTTTTTCTAAAAAAGCCCTCATACCCTCTTTTTGATCTTCAGTAGCAAAAAGAAGACTAAAGCATTTATGCTCGTATTCCAGGCCTGCCTCCAAATCCATCCTTAACCCTTCATTCACTGCCGATTTGGCCAAACGTAAGGCTACCACGCCCCGATCAGCATATTTTTTTGCTATTTTTTTGGCTTCTTCAAATAACTGATCAGCAGGCACCACTTTATTCACAAGACCTATGCGTAAGGCCTCTTCTGCATTTATAAAATCCCCGCTAAAAATCAATTCTTTTGCCCGACCAGCACCGATCAGACGAGGTAGACGCTGTGTTCCTCCGCCGCCAGGCAAAATACCCAGTTTTATTTCTGGCAAACCGAATTGGGCATTATCAGCTGCGATGCGTACATCCGTAACCAGAGTTAGTTCACACCCACCGCCCAAGGCGAACCCAGCGATTGCAGCAATGACTGGCTTAGGCATGTTTTCAATTAGGTGGAAAGCTCGGTGTGAGGGATTATCGCTGGTCGTCACATCCACAGCGCTCGCTGAGGCCATTTGACTGATGTCCGCCCCTGCCGCGAATACTTTCTCACCACCCGTGATGATCACTACCCTCACTGATTGATCCGCAGCCAGTTCTTCGGCCGCTTCCGCCAACTCATTAAAAACCTGATCATTCAGCGCGTTAAGCACTTTGGGACGATTCAAGGTAAGCGTAGCTACTCCTTCTTCGATTTCTACAATTATTGTTTCGTAAGCCATTCGTACGACCTCCTAGTTAGCTTTTTTTGCTTGCCTCATACAACACTTGGTACTCCAAACGTACTCCTTTTTACGATCTTCAGAAATCTCTTAATCTTGTATTTGCAATAATTGTGCCAACCCAGTAAAAAACATAAAAACCCTCCAGGCAAACAAATTTGCTCGCTGGAGGGTTCTGTACATGTATGGAATTAGATACAAACCACGATACTTATTCGTATTTTAGTGCGTAAAGCATACAAATGACAGTGAACTCGTTCAGCTAAAGCTGAACATCGAGACTTCGGTGGGGGACTCTACCCCCACCGAAGCAAAATAAGGAACACCCACTTATAGAAGTGGGTGTCTTTGAATTAATTAATATCCTTGTTAGCTTATCCGATGACTAACTGCCGCGACAGTTGGGCTACTATTATTCAATACCATACCGATGTAACTTATCATAAAACACCCGTCTAGAAAATCCCAATGCTTTCATGGCTTTAGTCCGGTTATTGTTATAAGTGTCCAAGGCTGATAGAATCAGTTCCTTTTCCACCCTAGCGACAATCTCCTTTACAGCGTAAGGTTTATCCTTAAATCTTACCTGATTATCATTAGTGGGAATTATATAAGCAGGTAAGTGTTGAATTTCAATGGACATGCTGCTACACACTATGCTTGCATGTTCTAGTACATTTTGTAATTCCCGAATGTTCCCGGGCCAGTTATACTCCTGAAAAACCCTTGCTACTTGGGAAGAAAGTGTCAACTCATGACCAACTTCTCGTGAGAACTGAACAAGAAATGTTTTAGCCAGTACCAATATGTCATCTTTGCGCTCGCGTAAAGGGGTCAGATTGAGAGGAACGATATTTAACCGATAGTACAAATCACGCCGGAAGGTGCCTTTTTCGATCATGCTTTCTAAATCTCGGTTAGTAGCTGCGATCACTCGTATATCGACCTTGACAGTCTTTGTCCCGCCTACCCGTTCAAACTCCTTTTCTTGCAAGACTCGTAATAATTTAGCTTGCATGGTGAGGCTCATATCTCCGATTTCATCCAGAAAAATAGTACCGCTATGGGCTAATTCAAACTTACCAAGCTTGCCTCCCTTTTTAGCCCCCGTAAAAGCACCGTCTTCATACCCGAACAATTCACTTTCCAGCAAATTCTCAGGTATGGCGGCACAATTCACCTTAATCATGGGCATATCCTTACGTCGACTACTATAATGAATGGCCCTGGCTAATACTTCTTTGCCAACACCACTTTCACCGAGGATCAACACTGTACTATTTGTACGCGCTACCTTAGCTGCTAGCACTAGAGTTTCCTTCAATTGGCTGTTTTGTCCCACATATTCCTTGAAAGACAGAGGCAGTTGTTCCCATTGCTCTAACTGCTCTTTCAAATAGTCAGCAACTCCCTTTGTTTGCTGCAACTCACGGTTTAGTTCAACAACTTCAGTTATGTTCTTAAAAATAGAAATACAGCCAATCTTTTTTTTGCCATTATATAAAAGAAATACACTTCCTATCACATTTATACCTAGGGAATCCAAATAGTCTTCGCCTTTTTGGGAGTTTCCAGTACGAAGTACGTTGATTGCCGCGGCTTTAGGTTCTATTTTGTCCAGCCTGCGTCCTAACACTTTCGCTACGGGCACCCCTAAAATCCTTGCATAGGCCTCGTTCGCATATACAATAGTCGTATCGGTATCTATTACCAGTACCACATCATGAATGTTGTTCAGGATTTCGAATAATAGTTCTCGATCCCAGCGAGGAAAATCGCTGGTTGTGACCGCATGTGTAGCACTCATGCTTATCCCCCATTTACTCTATCTTATGTAAACATTATACAAGAGCAAAGCAATTGAAGTAAAGCAAAATCCCTAATATTTCAAATATTCTTAATCTTCTATAATTAATTTAAAAATCTAGACGAGTACCTTTCTTAAGATTTCTCTCCTGATTTATGAAAGGGAGATTTTCGAAGAAAATAATACTATCATTGCGGACGATCCCTAACTTGGTGTTCTTGTATATACAAAACCATACAATCAAGTTGAATCCCCCTTAATCTAAATACCTTTTTCTAAGGTATTCAGATTAAGGGGGATTGACGATGAAATCCTTGTTAAAAACCAGTTTTAGCATTTAATCGTTATATGGGCCAAACCCGACATGACTCTCTCCTTTTTCTCGTTAAAGGCCTCTAAATCACACACTAAAGTGTTTTCCGAGCACACTCTGATAGAACCGGAACAAGTAATCTTATCACCTGGACGGACAACTTCTTCGAAACGCACATTAAGCTTAGCGATCCAACCCTCTTGGCCGATCCAATCAGTGAGCATCGCTGCCATTTGAGCCATAGTTAGCATGCCCTGAGCAATCACGCCTTTTAGACCAGCCTGGCGCGCATAGTTGTCATCAAGGTGAATAGGATTAAAATCTCCTGAAGCCTCGGCGTACTGACGAATTTGCATGTTGCTAGGAACCCACTCTCGGACAGGAAGTTGATCAAATACCTGATAATTCAGCAGATTCTTCATTTGTTTCCCCCTTTGCCGGGGCGATCAATGTGGAACTACTGGAAAACACCAAATCGCCAGCTAAATCTTTACCAGTGGTTTCAATTACCAAAAATGTTATCTTTCCCTGCTTGCCTATGCGTTCATAGACATCCTGAACACGCCGCTTATACATAAAGCTGTCCCCTACCAAGAGCGGGCGATGGTAGGTGATTTTTTGTTCTCCATGGATCATGCCGGGAAGCAATTCAAACCCTGGAATGTTAGCCTGGATCAAAGTTCCAACATATGTCGCCGGCACCCGATCGTCAAACGGAATCCCTATGGCCTCGGCAAACCTATGCACTTCCTCGAGCTTAGTTTTTAATAGGACAGATTCACTCTCCCGGCCAATTAATTCTTTCCAAATCATAGGCATCCGCCCTCCTCTTTAAGCAGATCGATCTTACTATTGAGACCTAGCTTCTGCCTAAGTGCAGCGAGTTTCATCTGGGCAACTTCTAAACGAGGATCAAGAACATTAGCCACCATATACTCGTTTAAAGCTTCATGCAGGTGACCAGCACGTTCATTAAAAATGCCCTCCCCCAAATGCCTCATGGCTAGGCTCTCATGATCCATATCATCCTGGTTATGTCCGATGTGCATATCGATTAGCCTCCTTGCAACAGGCGAAAGGAAAGTTCACATAACCCACTACCGTCAAAATCCTTGCTATAGTCCATATGCAAATTAGTTCCCGCCCTTTCTGCAGCCACTTCATTGGCTGCCAAGCAGAATGTATGGCAATTGTTTATCCCTTTTTCGGCACACATTTTGCCAAGACTGCAGTTAAAACTACGTACTTTCAGGGCGTTGGTAGTTGCTTCAGTGACTGTCCAGGCATCTCGTGGGCGTAGGGTTAATATACCAAGTTCAACATAGCGTTGGAAGACATGGGGAAACCGAATTCCGGTTTGCTGAGCAACACGTTCTATCATGTCGGCAGTTCTATCCCGGAAGGTCTCAGAATCTGCCTCCCTAATTAAAATGCTCATAAACCTCCTTCCCTGTTCTGCCAAAAAATCCTCGGTGGTTTCTCCATCCGTACTGAACAGACTTTTAAGCGGAAATTCTTGAATGACAGTATAGATTAGTTCCTTGGGTAGATCATACACATAATCTTGGCCAGGTTTTATCTTCAACCGACGGTCGGCTGCTACTTCAGTGCTGGGATTTCCTTTGACTTTTTGCAAGACCTTAAAATCCAAAGCCATACTTAACTCCCCTTCATTTTTGTAATTGTCCACAAATCCTTTAAAATGTTAGGAATTGCGCTCTTTTAATTGGACTGCCCTTTCCTCTCTGAACTTCTGCGCTAACTGCTCGCGGGGCACAAAATTAAGTTGAATCGCATCAGTAGGACAAACCTTAACACAGTCACCACAACCGGAACACTTGTCGAAATAGCGTCCTACAATCCGATATTCACTGGGATCGCTCTCTCTTCCCTTCCAGACCTTCGTGGGGCCGCACACGAAAACAACCGATGGACACACACTTAAACACTTGCAACAGTTCAAAGGATCTTTACATAAATTATAGTCAAAGCTAATTTGAGCAATCATTTGGTTACCCCCTTTACCAGTTCTCAGCTAATCCAGGCATACTTTGCCTGTCTATTAATTCAATTGCCGCACTTGGGCAAGCCGTCACACAAAGTCCGCAGCCAAAACATTGATCTAGATCAATATAGGCTTTGCTCGTATAGACCTCCAGATTAAGCGCCTTAAACTGACAGCGACCCAAACAACTTTTACATCCTGTGCATTTCTCTCGATCTACCTTGGCCACCGTATGCCCTTTTAACAAAAATTTAAAGTCATAGTCAATCCGGTTACGTACCGCGACACACCCGGGATACTCGCATTGGCACAGTCCCCCGATATAAGGCGTACCAAATACATCAACCGTCTGGACGCGCCCTTCTTTGTGGTTCATTATGGCCCATTCTTTAGCCTCCTCTGGGGTGACAAACTCTACCCCACCATGATACGTCTCAGGCCAACGTTCCCACTTGTACATACCGGGGCCGATGCCCATACACGTAAAATTTTCTTCATCAGGCATACCCCTTTGCACTCGACGACAGCCGCACGTCATTTTAGCTAAGGGATAGGCTATGTCCAAAATCTGTAAATACTCATCTAACGTGACAACCTGTCCGAAATGAGTTTGGTAGGCATGCTCTAAGGCATCTCGTTTAATTTCGTCTTCCCATTCTTGGTCCCCACTGATGCGAGCTTTTACTAACTCTGCTACCACTCCCGCACCCATTCCCGCTGCCTGTGGATCAGCATCTGCACCCGCAGCTTCTTTGCCTTCTTTGCGCACTTTATAAAGGCGCCGAGCATAGTTTTCCGGATTGAGATACCATTTCTCCCCGTTACCATATTTTTCACATACCCAACACATTCTGTGATACCTCCTTATTCTTTGCCTGAAAACATCCATTTCCAATTGAGCTTAACCAGTGGACTTTCCGTCCATTTTCACTTCCTTATGCGAACAATGCTAGATACCGCTCCTATCCATCACCTCCACCACTAATAGATCAAACTACGTTTTTCCCTCAAGAAATTGGATTCTGAATATATCGCCCCAAAGTTGACGTTAACTTTATCCATATCAAATGAGCCCGCTGGAAGTAACTACACATGTATGGAATCAGATACAAAACCGCCATTCCTTAACTGTATTTCTGTGCGCAAAGCATACACGTGATAGTTTACAATCATTGAGGCGCTTTGCATGTTTTCACTTATCTGATATTTTGGTAACTTCCTTTTTTTTAGCATAGAAGCTCACCTTGGCATGCCGTACTCTATAATGATTTTAGAGATAATCTCGCGTTGAAACCGAAACCTTTAACGAATCAGGCCTTCGTTTCTAAATGTATTTGCAATTTTTATGCCAGCCGCCTCTTATTATCCCCGCTTTGGAAGAACGAGAAAGACATTTCAACCCCGTTGTATGCTTAATGGCCAAGAAAAAAGCGCTCCTTCAACAGAGTCAAAGAGAGCGCCAGAATCTGAAAAGGGCTCGTTATTAATCTAACTTACCCTTTTATATCTTCTTGAGCAGGGGCTGGAGCACCAGCAAGCTTACCCAGCACCTTGACAATCCCATAAATACCAGCAATAAAACAAGCCCCACCAATCAGTTCAATTCCTATCCACTGGTTCACATTGGTGCAATTACTATGCCATATTGTTATTCAGTTTTATAACTTTTCTATATATCTATAATAAACTGAAAATTCTTTATAAAATTGTATTTTAGATTAATAATGTAATGATTTAATTAATACCCCCATTCTGAGTGATATTCCATTATGTCTCAATTGGATACGCAAGTGTACATTAACCATACAGTCCTATTGACTCCCCAGTGACTAACATTGTTTAATGGGTAACACCCTTGTGAAGCTTAAATTTTGATAAAAAGCTTGGTAAGTGAACTCGTTCAACTAAAGTTGAACATCGAGACTTCGGTGACGTAAGTCTCCAGTGGAGACTTACGCCGAAGGGGCTGAACCCTTGAAAATACTTTCACGCTGTAGTATGGAAAAAATAAACATATAGACACCCTCTGCACGAGGGTGTCTATATGTTTATTTTAACTATTTTTCCACAATAATGCTCATTTTGACTTGGTTAAACGTGGTAAATCCCAAAACTCCTTCTTGAGCGGGACTTCATAAGTAATCTTCGTATATTGTTCCTTGTCATAGGTTTGACCTCTGAGAAGGTCTACCAAAAAACGTTCACCATTAATTTTATTTTCTATGACAACCATGCGACTAGGATTGCTCTGTGGTCTTTCCAAAATAAATTCTCCTTATCTAACTCAAAGTTGGATTAGCTTAAGATTTATACTCTCTGTACAATTCGATGAATACTAAGCGATTCCTTCTTATGCACTGAAATTCGCAGGCAGATCATACAGTAATACATCCACTATATCATTGCCCATCTGAAAATAATATATAACATAGTCACTACCCAATTAGGATTCCCAATCACAAAGCGTTCGTTTATTTAGTCGGGTAATTTCGCAAGTAATTTTTTGTTTCCAACAATAACTAAGACATCCCGTTCCTCAATCACTGTATTTGCCCCTGGAGCAACAATAATATCGTCCTCATTCCTTTTGATTGCTATCACATTGATTCCATAAACTGCTCTTAAGTCTAATTCTCCGAGTGATTTATTGACAAATTGGGCAGAAGCAACGATTTCAAAAATGCTAAACTTCGGTGACAATTCGATATAATCCATGACATTAGAGGTTACTAAGTTGTGGGCTAGGCGAATTCCCATATCCTGTTCTGGATAAATAACTTTGTCTGCTCCGATTTTTTCTAAGACCTTCCCGTGTTGAGAGGACTGAGCTTTAGCGACAACATAGGGAGTTCCCATTTCTTTAAGCATAAGAGTGATCAGTATATTCGCTTCAAGGTCATCCCCCATAGCGACAACTGCTACATCTAAATTCCTTACTCCTAAAGCCCGGAGCGTCTCCTCCTCACGTGCATCGGCCTGAACAGCCTGGGTTACATCATTCATGACGGAATGAACAGCACTTTCGTTTTTATCAATGGCTAAGACATCATGACCCAACTCGCTGATGGTTATAGCCACACTTTTTCCGAATCGCCCTAAACCAATAACCACAAATTGTTTGCGCACTAATTTATCCCCCTATCCAATCATAATTCGTTCTTCTGGATATTTAATCTGCCCCACTCTCCCGACAAAATCGTTGAAATGATGGCTATTTTGCCGACTAGGGAAAGACGGGGAGTAACAGACATGCCTAAACTAGATTATTATATCATAAACTCGATGCCGGACATGACACAAAGAAGCTGGTTCAAATCTTAATTTATTTATCCAAAGGTAAATATGTAATCGTTCGATCTATCTATTTCCACAATCGCTTAATTTTATCTCTACATAATCAATTCTAAGGCACCCGCTTTAAAAAATGGGTGTTCCTTATTTTGCTCCATTGACTACATTACAAGAATGAAAAAGCAGTCTGAATAGCAATACTAAGCATCTCCAAAAGTTTAGAAATAAAACAACCCTACCTTCAAACCTTGAAAGTAGGGTTGCTTTAATAGGATAAGTTAACATTAGTCTTCATCTTTTTAGAAAAAATGGATTACAAACGTACTGATAAAATGACAAAACAGTGGTTATACTTTATTTTGTAGATACAATTATCCATAACAATTAATTAAAGAGGTGTTGTTTATAATGTTTAATGACAAGATTTTGACATGTAGGGACTGCGGCCAGGAATTTGTCTTTTCGGCCTCTGAACAAGAATTTTACGCTGAAAAGGGATTTACCAACGAACCTGGAAGGTGCGCAGAATGCCGCGCTGCTAAAAAAGCACAGACTCGAAATTCTGGCGGCGGATATAACAATAACCGTCAAGATCGCGAAATGTTCCCCGCTACATGCGCGACATGTGGTGTAGAAACAACCGTACCTTTCCGCCCAACGGGTGATAGACCAGTTTATTGTCGGGACTGCTTCCAACCCGCTCCACGCAATAATTGGTAACCCCCCCTTAAAACACCGACCTCCCCATCTTATGGATGAGGGGGTTTTATTTTCTATTCAGCACAGGAAAAAATGTTGAGGTATTCACCATAACCTTCTTGTTCTAGTTCTTCTTTAGGAATAAACCTTAGAGCAGCAGAATTAATGCAGTATCGCAAGCCAGTAGGAATTGGACCATCCTTAAAAACATGTCCGAGGTGAGCCTCCGACTTTGTACAAACAACTTCAGTCCGACTCATAAAATGACTCCGATCATGCCTTTCTTGAATATTTCCCGGTAAAAGAGGTTTTGAAAAACTTGGCCATCCACAACCAGCATCGAATTTGTCCTGTGAACTGAAAAGAGGCTCTCCAGATATTAGATCGACGTAAATACCTTCTCTTTCATTATCCCAATACTCATTCTTAAAGGCTGGTTCGGTACCGCGTTCTTGTGTTACTTGGTATTGGATCTCAGTTAATTTAGACCTTAGAAGCTCTTTCTCTTTTTTTCTCTTTTTTCGGTTATTTCTCTCATTATAGTCCTTTTGAATAGCGCTTTCTTCTTTTTCCATATCCCAGTATACTTTAAGAAAATCATCCCGCCCTGATCCTTGACGGTACGCACCGTATCTTAAAGGAAATTTACTATGATACCTTTGATGGTATTCCTCTGCAGGATAAAAAGTTGCAGCGGGTAATATTTTAGTGACAATAGGATCCTTAAATCTAGCGCTTTTTTCGAGGATCTCCTTAGATTTTAGTGCTTGTAGGCTCTGCTCCTCATTATGATAAAAAATTACTGTTTGGTAAGCTTCACCTTGATCTAAAAATTGTCCAACAGGGTCTGTCGGGTCAATCTGACGCCAGTAAATTTTTAACAGTTCGGTGTACGGAACCAAAACCGGATCAAAAGTGACCTCCACTGCCTCAAAATGTCCAGTCTTTTTAGAGCAAACATCCTCATAGGTTGGATTCTCCAAATTTCCCCCAGTATATCCTGACACCACTTTAATAACCCCAGGCAATTCCTCAAACGGTTTCACCATACACCAGAAACAGCCTCCCGCAAAGGTAGCAAGTTGGTATCCGTTATTATCCACGTTCTTCCCTCATTCTCTCGATTTAGTGCACTCATGGCAGTTACTCTAACACTAATTTTTACCCGATTTATGAAGTTCTACGTACCTACATGATAATTTTCTTCTCCATTATCTGTTATTAGAAAAGGTTCTGTCATGATCATTTTATTACTAATAATATATATATTACACCATAAATAGATTCCATATATTATTATCTGAAATAAAAGATAATTATACTGCCACTGTGGGAAATGTTTACTTTACATTCTTAATATTTATGAGATAATTAAGACAATTAATGAATGGTAATTCATATTACTATTTATAAAGAGAGGTGTGAGAGTTATGTCCCTATTATTCAATCCGCAAAACTATGACAGCCCACAGGCAGATCGGCAATCTAGGGAAGTTATGGAAAAAACCATCCAATTCTTCGAGGACAAAGGTCTGGCAAGCATCAAAGAAGATGATCAAGCAAACCGCTGGTATACTGATTTCTTGAAATTCATCAAAGCAGAACGTATTTTTTCTACCTTGTTAACCCCTTCGGGATACGGTGCCCCGGACTCAAGGTTTGATCTGAGCCGCGTCTGTGAATTTAATGAAATTACCGCCTTTTATTCCTTAGCATATCAATACGCCTACCAGGTTAGCGTTCTCGGACTTGGCCCTATTTGGATGGGAGATAATGAGAAGGTCAAACACATAACTGCCCAAAAGTTGATCGACGGGGGGATTTTTGCTTTTGGTTTGTCCGAAAAAGCCCACGGTGCTGACCTTTACAGCAATGAAATGGCCTTGTCCCCAACCGACGATGGCAACTATCTAGCTAACGGCGGAAAATACTATATCGGCAACGCCAATGTAGCCGCCCTAGTTTCCACCTTCGCACGTTATAAAGATTCCAAGGATTATGTCTTTTTCGTTGTTGACAGCCAACATCGCAACTATAAATTAATTAAAAAAATCTCCACCTCTGGGGTCCGTCCAGCTTATGTAGGAGATTATGACCTTATTGATTACCCCATAACGTCTGACGAAATTCTTTCTAGTGGCCCTTTAGCTTGGGATTCAGCTCTTTCCACCATCAACATAGGGAAATTTCAATTGGGTTTTGCGTCCATCGGAATTTCTACTCATGCCTATTACGAAGCTCTGAATCATGCTTCAAATCGAGAATTATATGGTAAAAAAGTCACAGATTTTCCCCATATCCAGAAGATCTTTACTGAATCCTATGCTCGACTGATTGCCATGAAACTGTATGCTCTGAGAAGTTTAGATTATTTTCGTTCTGCTTCTGACGATGATCGGCGCTATTTGCTTTTTAACCCCATTCAAAAAATGAAAGTAACAACCCAAGGCATGAAAATTATCGAAATGCTTCTCGATGCTATTGCTGCTAAAGGGTTTGAACAGGACACATATTTCGAGACCGCCATTCGTGACATAGGCATGATCCCCCGCTTGGAAGGAACGACCCATGTTAATATTGCCCTCGTCATTAAATTCATGAACAACTATTTCTTTAGTCCCGCAGAGTTCCCAGTAATCCCTAAGCGTGATGACCCTGCTGACGATAGTTACCTTTTCCGTCAGAAAGCGGGAAAACTCGCCTCTGTCCGGTTCCCTGACTATTGCCTAGCCTATGAAGGACTTCAAGTCCCCAATGTAGCAGTCTTCAAAGAACAAATCGAACTCTTCCGTTCCTTCATAGAACAAGCCCGTCCGAATCCTGAACAACTCAAGAATATTGATTATATGCTCGCGCTAGGTGAAATGTTTACCTTGATCGTATATGCTCAGCTGATTCTCGAGAATTCCAAAATCCATTCCATCTCTCCGGCTTTGCTCGATGAGATCTTTAACTTCCTCGTTCGGGACTTCGCTCAATTTGCTTTAACTCAACTTTCCAATTACAGTAATTCTGAGCAACAAGAAGAATTCCTAAAATCTATGCTGAAAAAGCCCATCCTGAACCCTGTAACTGTCCAGTCCCTATGGGAAAATGAAGTGAAGCCTTTACAAGGCACCTATCAAAACACTTAACCTTAGCACTATAATCGCGACCTCTAAGCACCTTTGGATTTACTTCCAAAGGTGCGTTCTTTACTATACTTTACTATACTTTACTATACTTTACTATACTTTACTATACTTTACTATACTTCACTATACTTTACTATACTATACTTTACTATACTTTACTTTACTTTACTTTACTTTACTTTACTTTACTTTACTTTACTTTACTTTACTTTACTTTACAAATCCGTTGGGATGGTTCTTATGCCAATTCCAAGCAGATTGAATAATCTGACCTAAACTATTAAATTCTGGCTTCCACCCCAACTCTTCCTGAGCCCTTATTGAAGAGGCAACCAAAATCGCAGGATCTCCTACACGACGAGGGGCTATTTGCATAGGGATTGAATGTCCCGTAATTTCCCTAGCCTTTTCTAAAACCTCTCTCACTGAAAAGCCCTCTCCGTTGCCAAGGTTATAAGCAGCACTTCCCTCAGTTTGCCTAAGTTTTTGCAAAGCAAGCCAATGAGCATTTGCCAAATCTGTTACATGAATATAGTCTCGAATACACGTTCCATCAGCTGTTGGATAATCATCGCCGTATATCGCCAGATCTTTTCTCTGGCCTCCTGCCACTTGCAGAATAATTGGGATCAAGTGACTTTCCGGTCGATGATCTTCTCCAATATGCCCATCTATATGTGCTCCTGCAGCATTAAAATAACGCAAGGCGACACTCTGTGTTCCATAGGCTTGTTCACACCATCTTAACATTGTTTCAATGGCGAGTTTGGTCTCACCATAGGGATTCGTCGGCTCTTTTCGATCCGTCTCTCGGATTGGAATATTTTCTGGTTCTCCATAGGTTGCAGCTGTCGAAGAAAAGACAATCTTCCGCACCCCATATTTCACCATACACACTAGCAATCTCTGAGCAGTAATTAAATTGTTATCGTAGTATTTAAGGGGTTCTTGTACACTCTCTCCAACTAAAGAATCCGCCGCGAAATGGATGACCGCCTCAATGTCGTGATTTATGAATACCCTTTCGAGCAACTCCGTATCCCGAATATCCCCTTGGTAAAAGGTCTCAGTGAGAACTGCTTCACGATGACCTTTTTGCAGATTGTCTAATACAATAACCTCTTCACCCTTGGCCATAAATTCAGCCACAGTATGACTGCCTATATAGCCTGCTCCCCCAGTAACCAAAACCGCCATAATTTCTACCTCCTGAACATTTCCGGTCCCACCCTGATAACTTGTTGATTTTGATAAAACCGCACTTTACCTTGAGTTAACTGATGTCTAAGTGATACTTGCCTCTATCATTAGAATAGCACAACTATTTTACCCTTCGTAAATTGCTTTGTTTCTTTACCTTCGACAAAGGATATACTTTAGCTGCTTTCGTTTTCTGTTTCCCTTGTGTCTTCTGACGTTGATATCTTGACCCATAACCAAATAACAATACAACTCCTAAGGCAATAACTAACACCAAATAACCCATATTCACGCACCCTCCGTCCACTTAATCATTAACTGCCTTAAAAGACTTTCTCATCTCTATCCTACGCCATTGATAGTTAAAGTATCATCATCTTTAATAAATCATAGACGAAAAACACCCTGAGGAGATTTTATCCCAAGGGTGCTCAGATTACTACTCAAACTGAATAGCTGCTCCCACTGTGCCTGGACCAGTGTGAACACCAATCACGGATCCCACCTGAGTAAAAACAGTCGTTGGAAGCTGAAAGGCATTTTCTAAAGCTTCCATTAAGTATGTTCCTGCCTGTTGTGCAGCGCCGTGAGCCACTGCCAAGCGAATAGCTTTTCTTCCCTTTGTCAAATCCTGAAAAGCCTGGACTACAGTATCTAAGGCCTTCTTCTGACTGTGAGCTTTTCCCGAGTTGTGGTATACTCCATCGTCTCCAACCCTAATAATAGGTTTAATATTCAAGAGCGACCCCATAAAACCTTGAACCCTTCCAATTCGGCCTCCTTTTTGCAAGTATTCCAAGGTATTCAGTGTGAAAAGGGTTTCTATGTTCTCTCTTACCTTCACAAGGTTATTAAGAATCCTAACAATGTCCTGACCCTCTTTAATATTCCTAGCGGCCTCCATAATCATCAAACCCGCACCTAAACTAATGGTTTTGGAGTCGACGAGATGGATCTTTTCTTTAAACTTTTCTTTGGCCAGATAGGCCGCATTGAACGTACCGCTAAGGGCCGATGATATGTGAATAGATATTACTTCATGATACTCTTCGAGCAACTTACTGTATAAAGTACCGAACTCCTCGGGTGTAGGCTGTGACGTTTGGGGAAGTATTGTGTCCTCTTTTAAACGCCGATAGAATTCTTCACTCGTCAGTTCTTCGTCAGAATATTCCTGCTCTCCGAACCTTACTTTCAGAGGGATTATATGAATATCACACTCTTCAATAATTTCTGCGGTTAAGTCCGCAGTGCTATCAGTTACTAAGGCAATCCTTTTCATATAAAACCCTCCGATTTATTAAATATTTGTGATGTTATGAGGTTCAGTGACCTTCGTCGATACGGACATTTCTCATTTGTATACTTTGGATAATAACGATCGATTTTGCTTTACTTCAAACATTGACATGTTTACGATGTTAGTCCTTCGATATAATTATACAAGTTCGGTGAAAGCTTTTAAAATCCTTTTGTAAAATAAAATAAATAAAGACACAAAGCTGGAAGTTTAATTTCCAGCTTTGTGCTTGAATCTTAAGAGGGGGATTTATTGGACACTAGCCTTTTTTAGGTTCATACCCTTGTGCTAATGTTTCATCATAATAATTGAAAACTTTGTCTTGTAACGTACCGACGCAATCTGGGCAGACACAATAACAGACCTTTTCAGATAGACCATCCTCAGTAGGAGCATAGGAACAAAAAGCAAAAACATCTGTTTCTTTACCACACATTTCACAGGTCTCGCAAGGAACTTCAGGAGTCAGTTTTTTTTCGATATAATCAGCACAAATCGGGCATGTACAGTAACAGACTTGTTTTTCTCCTTCCGTAGTATGCTGAACCTTACAGAAAGAGAACACATTCTCAGTAGAGCCGCAATAAATGCATTCTGTGCAAGAAACGTCCTCATTCTTAATCATGATCATACCTCCTATGACTTTTGAATTGGTCTTGACTCAAGTGACTTATATATACTATTCTATTTAAGCCATGAAATCACTTAAGTTTTTTAACTTTTTTAAATATTTTGAATATTACAAGATATTGTTTTTAATAAAGCAAAAGCTTGGTCGATACTGATTGTGCCATCACCATTAATAAGACAACAGCGCGAGGGAGCTAACCAAGCACGGTCGAAAATTAAATCGTCATCCAGGCCATGCTGATTAAGAAACTTCCATAATTCGTGCAGTCGAGCAGTTAAAGATTCCGCTGTCTCCGAATTTAATTCACTGGTTAAGGTGGGAATAATTCCCCACGATATTATTTTGCCCCGTCTCAAAAACTCTTTTACTTCATCAATATAACGCACAAAAATGTGACCCCAGCTAAAAGCATCCACTGAAAGGATATCAATATCCGCGTTGAGAAGAAAGGCCCAGTCTGGGTTACCACATAAATGAATACCCTTAGGTCCCGGCAGTTTTGACAAGAAAGCTCGATACTCTACTTGAGCGACTTCAGAAGTATAAGCACTTAGAGAGTTGAAGATCATTTCTAATCCTGGTTCATCCAACCAGACAAAGGGGTTAGGATGAACCTTTTTTAATTGATGATATTGCCAACTGATCTTATGACCAAGAAAATCGTAAAGAATTTCTCGAACAAAATCATTATAAATCATTGGCTTTCGTTCTTCATCGCATATTTTTAGACCAAAACTAATCGGACCAACCGTCTGTCCGTGGACCATTTTATATGCGGACAAGTCCTGCTCTAAAAATCCACTAAAAGCTGCAGAAGATTCCTCAGACAGGGCAAAGTGATCAGGGATAACGCTAGCCTCGAGGTATTCATCCAGTTCCTCCGCAAAGCGTTCGTGAGAGAAATGAAGACTTTGCTTTTCTTCATCAACCTTGATCCCCGGGAAATGCTCGGCAAATTGAGCATACATATCTTCTTTGAATCGAAAGCGTGGTAATTGAGGCCAAAAAGGAATATCTAAGCTAAGCGCTAATTTCTGAGCCTCTTGTAAATTTGTATGGGGCAAAATGCCCATGGCGGTTGTTAAAGCTTTACCTGGAAGCACTTATTACAGCCTCCTTCCTTACTAGTCTGAATAGTTTTATATTTCTTATTTTGATTATACCAATCCCTAATCAAACTTTTCGTGATTTGGCGCACACAAACTACAAATCAATGCGTTTGTTGATCCTCAGCCGTTTCTAATCACAATATCCCTTATGTCGTAATTTTATAATATGCTCCTTCAAAATAGTTTCTAAATCTATACCGTATTGTTCTTCGAGGACAAACATCATTGTGACGGCTGTCTGAGCCACGTCGACTAATTCTCGGGCCACCATCTGCATGGCCTCTTCTTCTTCGAAGCGCTGTTGCTCTCCACTAAGTCCCCTAAATTTGCCGATTGCTTGAGCTAACTCACCGGATTCCTCCATGATCTTCAAAGCTGTACCTTCCAAAGAAGGACTTAAGCGGTTTAAGCGTGGAAGAGTTACTGTTTTGGAAATCATTACTTTTTCGCTTAACGTTCTATCTGTGGTCATATTCGACTGCCTCCCAATTATTACAAAAATAAATGATGTGGAGCTTATTATAGTGCTTAAATGGTCTGATTGTAAACTGTATCCATTGCAATATTTAACCATTATATACCCAAGAAGGCCGTTTGCACTATTTGCAAACGGCCTTCTTCGTACTTCATACCTCATCAGGGCTTTAATTATTCAAAGCGGCATCTTGAAACGTCAGCTTGAATCACTCGAATAAATGACAAGCGACCCAGTGGTTGGGCGAAACTTCTTTGAGTACAGGTTCCTGGAGTTTGCACTGGTCCAGCTCCTTAAAGCAACGGGAACAGAAGCGACAGCCAGCGGGCGGGTTAATCGGGCTGGGCACATCACCCTTTAAAATAATGCGTTCCTTTTTCTTCTCCGGATTGATGATCGGGATTGCGGAAAGTAGCGCCTGGGTGTATGGGTGCAAGGGGTTGCCGTAAAGCTCCCGTTTCGAGGTGATTTCTACCATCTTGCCCAGATACATCACCCCTACCCGATCGCTGATATGCTTGACCACGTTCAAACCGTGGGCGATAAACAAGTAGGTCAGCCCGAATTCCTCTTTTAAATCAACCAGTAGATTTAAGACCTGGGCCTGAATGGAAACATCCAGAGCGGAAACCGCTTCATCACAGACGATCAGTTTTGGTTCCACTGCAAGAGCGCGGGCAATCCCCACACGCTGCCTCTGACCGCCGGAAAATTCGTGGGGATAGCGGTTGCGTTGGTGCTGTGCCAGACCAACACAGTTTAAAAGATAGATGACCCGTTCTTCCACTTTATTGGCGGGAAGCAATTGATTGATGATCATCGGTTCTGCAATGATGTCTCCCACCGTCATTCTGGGGTTTAAAGAGGCGTAAGGGTCCTGAAAAATCATCTGAATATCCTTGCAATAGGAACGGCGCTGCTTATCATCCAGGGCAGTTAATTCTTTACCCTCAAAAAATAGTTTGCCGTGGGTGGGACTGTGAAGATTGACGAGGATTTTACCCAAGGTTGTTTTTCCACAACCGGATTCGCCGACCAGACCAAAAGCTTCCCCTTTGTCAATTCTAAAGGAAACCTTGTCAACCGCTTTTAACACGGAAATCGGCTTGCCAAACAAACTGGTATCGAGGATAAAATGCTTGGATAGGTTTTGTATTTCCATCAATACTTCATTCATTTTGCGCTCGCTCCTTCCTTGACTTCGTCATATAAAAAGCAACGCACCTTATGTCCGTCAATCTCTTGCAATTCCGGCATTTCTTGGGTGCAGCGTTCTAGGCAGCGGTCGCAGCGGTCGGAAAAGGGACAACCATGCGGCATACGTAAGGGATTGGGCACCATGCCCTTAATCATATATAAGCGTTTATCGCTGTCGTCATCAATCTGAGGTATAGATTGTAGCAAGCCCACGGTGTAAGGGTGCATCGGACTGGCAAACAGGCTCTTCACATCGGCTTCCTCCACAATTTTACCGCAGTACATTACGATGACGCGGTCGGCCGCTTCAGAAACGACGCCCAAATCATGGGTGATGAGCAGGACCGCCATACCGAACTTCTCCCGCATCCGATAGAGCAGTTCCAAAATCTGGGCCTGAATCGTCACGTCCAGTGCTGTGGTCGGTTCGTCGGCGATCAGCAGGTCTGGCCCACAGGAAAGCGCCATGGCGGTCATGACCCTCTGACGCATGCCGCCGCTCATCTGGTGGGGATAATCGTTGGCCCGTTCAGCTGGAGAGGGTATGCCCACCGTATTCAGCATTTCAATGGTGCGTGCCAGTGCTTCTTGCTTAGAAACCTTCATATGGGTCATCAGGCTTTCCATGATCTGGTCTTTAATGCGCCAAACCGGATTCAGCGAAGTCATCGGTTCCTGAAAAATCATAGAAATCTTGTTGCCACGGATCTGTTGCAATTCCTTTTGACTCATTTTGTTCAAATCCTGGGAGTTGAACAAAATTTCTCCCCCTGCAATCCTGCCGGGTTTCTGTAAAAGTCCCATAATTGAAAGGGATGTCACGCTTTTTCCAGAGCCAGATTCGCCGACAATAGCTAGAATTTCACCCTTATCTATGGTAAAACTGATGTCATCGACTGCACGAACAGTACCACGTTTCAGTTTAAATTCCGTACTTAAATTTTTTACTTCCAGCAACATCCTATTCACCGCCCTTATTTTATTCTGGATTTGGGATCAAGCGCATCCCGCAGCCCGTCGCCCAACAGGTTAAAGGCCAACACGGTTGTAGTGATGGCAATCCCGGGAAAAATCAGGGTGTAGGGTGCGTTGAAAATAAAGCCCCTTGCTCTACCCAGCATATCGCCCCACTCGGCGAAGGGCGGCTGAACACCCAGACCCAAAAAGCCAAGGGCCGCGGTATCCAGAACAGCGGTGGAAATACCCAGGGTGGCTCTAACGACAATCAAGGAAACAATATTCGGCAAAATATGCTTCATAATAATCCGGCTATCACTGCTGCCGATGACCTTAGCCGCTTGAACGTAATCATTTTCTTTGACGGATAAAATACTGGCACGCACGATACGAGCATATTCTGGAATGGACACCAGACCGATGGCGATGACCGCTTTGTCAATGCCCTTCCCCAAGACTGCCATAAAGGCGATGGCCAATAAAATAGACGGGATGGCTAGCATCATATCCATCACTCGCATGATGATCGCATCCGTCCTTCCACCGCGGTACCCCGCGAGGGCCCCCAACAGAACGCCAGTAGAAAGCGAGATGGCAACCGCAGCAACACCCACAAACAGGGATATCTTTGTCCCATCAAGGATTCTGCTGAATATGTCCCTACCCAATTGGTCCGTTCCAAACCAATGCTCAGCGTTCGGCCAGATAAAGCTTTTGGTCATGTCGGAGTGATTGGGATCATAAGGTAAAATCTGTTTTCCCATCAGCCCGCTCACCCAGACGGATAGGGCAATCAGCACCAGAAAGCCGATGATAAAGAGACCGACGACAGCGGCCTTGTTCTGCCTGAGCGTTTCCCACATTTCTTTCAGCTGCGATTCCGGTTTTTCCACGTATTCTGCAGCCTGTATCAGATTTTCATCTGCCTTTGAACTATATTTTTTCCCCATACAAGCTACCCCTTTGCTTTCGAATATTTAATACGCGGATCCAGGAACGCGTAGATCACATCAACCAGTAAATTTACCATCACAAATATGAAAGCAATCAGCAAAACAACACCCTGCACCACAGGAAAGTCGGACTTTAGGATGCAGGCCACGGTATAGGCACCGATCCCGGGCCAGGAGAACACCGTTTCCGTCAGCACAGCGCCGCCGAGAAGGCTGCCCAGCTGCAAGCCGATGACTGTGACAATGGGAATCAGTCCGTTGCGCAGCGCGTGTTTGCGGATCACCCTGCCCTCCGAAATTCCTTTCGACCTCGCGGTACGGATGTAATCCTGCTGTAAAGTATCCAACATGCTGGAACGAGTCATCCTAGTAATGATGGCCATGGAATACATAGCCAGGGCAGTGGCCGGCAACACTAAATGCTGCAAGGCATCTTTAAAAGCGTCCATATTGCCTTCAACCAGGCTATCGATCAGATAAAAACCAGTAAAGGCCGCAGGCTGCAGCAACGGGTCGATCCTTCCGTTGGAGGGAAGCCAGTGCAGCGTGCCTGAAAAGAAAATAATTAGCAAAATACCAAGCCAGAAGATCGGCATGGAAACGCCGATCAGGGCGATCAGCATACCGGCATTATCGAAAATGGAGTTCTTTTTTACCGCGGAAATAACGCCAATCAGAATACCAAAAAGCGAAGCGAGCAGAATGGCAACCACCGCCAGCTCAATCGTGGCCGGAAAGCGGGCAAAAATCTCTTTAGTAACAGGCATCTTGGTATAGTAGGAGGTACCAAGATCACCGGTTAGCGCGCCCGTAATAAAATGGAAATATTGCAGATAAACCGGATCGTTTAGTCCGTTGACCTGCCGCCACGCCTCTACGGCCTGCTGAGTTGCATGCTGGCCCAAAACGATCGGAGCCGGATCAGGGGAAAAGACACGCATAATCAGAAAGACGATAATGGAAACACCAATTAGCACGGGAATCAGCATTAAGATTCGCTTAAGGATATAATTGAGCATCGGCAACAACCTTTCAACGTTAGGTACTTAGCAGTGGCGAGAAGTTCCTCCTAGCTACACAATTATCTGTGTATGGTGGATTTTTCCTTTGACTAGGAAAAAAACAAAACCGGGAACCGGTATTAACCGGTTCTCGGCAGTCTAAAGTTAAGGAATACTTAGCAAAGGTTTATTTCTTTGATACACCGGCTAAAGGTGTGATACCGGTCATATGGAAATAGAAATCCGAGATATTGGGTCTGAAGGCACAAAGTGTTTGAGCGTGGGAAATTGGGAGCCATGCAGCGTCGGCAGCGGCGACCTTTTCCATTTGGGTGTAAACTGCATTGCGCTCAGCTCCAGCAGGAGTTTCCAAGCCCTTAGCAATTAATTTGTTGAATTCGGCATTTTTGTAGCGTGCAATGTTCATGGTAGGATCTTCGTGAGATAACAGATACATAAAGTTATCTGGATCTCCGTTGTCCCCAATCCAGCCGTAGAAGGCGATATCATAATCACCTGCTTTTATTTTTTCCTTATAAGTTGTCCAGTCAAAGGAATCAATAGTAGCGGTAACCCCTACTTTAGAAAGGTAGCCTTGAATAGCTTCGGCCAGGGTCTGCCCGGTAGCGGCATTATATGGTCTCGGATTGGTATAAGCAATCATGTGTACCTTAGTCAATCCAGCAGCTTTGATGGCCTTGGCAGCAGCCTCAGCATCATAGGCAACTTGAGCGATGCTCTTGTCATAACCTTCCATAAAGGTTGGCAAAACGGAAGTGGCAGGTTCGGAGTAACCCTGATACAGGCTCTTTACCAATTCCGGAACATTAATAGATTGAGAAACGGCTGCACGGACCTTTGCGTCATTAAAAGGAGCTTTGGAAGTGTTGTAGGCCATGTAATTGACGTTCATACCCGGGGCCTGAAAGATTTTGTTGCCTGCATCCGTGATTTGCTTAACCACAGTGGCATCAATACCATCGATCATATCAGCCTCGCCATTGTTCAGGGCAACTACACGTGCAGAGTTGTCTTTAATGAATTTGAAGATAACATTCTTAGTGAGGGCCTTGGTTCCCCAGTATTCATCATTGCGGACTAAAACAATGTTTTCGTCCTTAGCCCACTTTACAAACTTGTACGGTCCTGTACCGACCGGTGCCTGGTTTACATTGTTTTTACTGTCCGTTAAAGCCTTAGGGCTTACAATCGGTGCACTCATGACCATAGCCAGATTGGCGAGGAAAGGAGTACTAGGTGCAGTCAAATTGACTTTAACGGTCTTTTTATCCACAACCTGGACATCTTTCACGGAACCATAAACAAAGGATCCGTAAGCCATATCAGCCGTAACTTGTGGAGGTATCTGGCGGTCGATGTTAACCTTCACGGCGTTCGCATCAAAATCAGTACCGTCATGGAACTTTACGCCCTCTTGCAGGTGGAAAGTATATGTAAGACCGTCCGGGCTCACATCCCAGCTTTTAGCTAGAGAGGGCTCTACCTTGGTGGAATCCTTGTTATACTTTAAAAGCCCATCATAGATATTGATCATTACCTTAGCTGACTCGCCGTCGTCGACCAGGGCTGGATCAAGCCCTCTAGGTTCTGCGCCTTGTGCATAAATCAGGGTATCGCTGGCCTGTGGTTTGGTATCACTAGCCTTGGGTGGGGTGTCGCTACTTGCCTTGGTGCCGCATCCAGTAAGGATGACTGCCGCTGTCAGAGCAAGAGCCATAAATTTTTTCATTCTTCTCATTTTCTTCCTCCTATTTTTTCTTCGATTGGAAATTATTGCATATTTTCTGCAATTTATAATACCAACCCTTAACCATATTGCCTAATTATAGCAAAAGGATTAGACCAACTAAAGAAATAAAAAAGAGAAAAAGTACAATAGATTATTAAATCCAACAATATCGATTTTTTGGTCTTCCTATTTTTTGATAACTAGGAATTGACCGCACCTTGCCATTTTGAACAAGATACGTAAGATATCTATAAACTGTAGGAACGGCTAACGATAATTCTTTCGAAATCTCCTCCACTGTGGAAGGTTGCTTACAAGCCGAGAGATGTCGTTCAATATAGGACAGAGTCGTTTCGCTAATTCCTTTGGTTACAAACACTTCGTATTGCATTTTTGAGGTTACTTGAACAGTCTTTGTCATATCCAACAACCGCTTATGCAATTGAACGCGAGCAATCAAATCCGGCGCTTTGACAGGTTTAAGTGCGAAATCAGTGGCTCCTGCATCCAGAAAACGATCGGCAATTTCCTGCCTTTCGTCTACGGTGAGTACAAGAATAGGTATTTGCTGATTCTGTTCCCGAATCAGGCGAACCGTTTCTATACCATCAATTTCAGGCATATGATAATCCACTAAAATGATATCCGCTCCATGGTCTAGGAACCCTTTAATTCCCTCTCTTCCATTAGGATAGGCTATGGGATCCCATCCAGCAAACGTAAATATTTCACTTAACGTATAGCGCAGGGACTGATCATCATCCATAATTATAATTCTCATTGGCTTTCTCCCAGTGGCAAGGTTATCCAAACCTTCGTCCCCTGCCCTACTTCACTTTTTATATTAACGGACCCTTCGTGTCCTTCTGCAACTTTTCGTACAAAAGCTAAGCCAACCCCAGGATGGTTTTTCGTGCTGTATCCGGTCTTCCAGATTCTTTTTACATCATTTGCCGAAATACCGTATCCGTTGTCTTCTACCTCTAGTTCTACTACGTTTTTTAAAGTTATGGCGCGTAAAACTACCCTTCCGTTCTCCCGCTCCTGAATGGCATCCAACGCGTTATCAATTAAATTTATGATTGCTCGAGTCAACCTAATTTTATTAATGTAAAGACTTGATTGAGGTTCTCCCTCTAATTCAATATCCACCGCTGAATTCGTCCCGCTTAGACGACTAGCTCGAATATAATCGATTAGTTCTTTAAGCTCACACCAGTTCTTTCGATCCTCATACAAAATTTCTGAAACCATTTTGCTCATTGAATTAATAGAACCATAGATAGTTTGACAGTATTCTCGCATCTTAGGATCCGGCCATCGTAGCTCCATCAATGAAACCAGTCCCTCGATTGTAGCAAGCGGAGTTTTAAGGTCGTGGACAAGATGGAGAACTTCACGTCCTGAACGAGATTCATTGGCTTCAAGTTGGGCACGGTGTAGGTCTTGCGAAATAGCCCATTTCTCCATATATAAAATCAAATAAATCCATAAAGTAATAGCACTTGCTACGAAGATAAAAAACAACACATTCGCATAAAGTGCAAGAACCTGACCAAATCCAATTTGAATCGCTGCCTGTTTTATTTTTATCGATAAGGAACCTAGTCCGAAACCATAAGGGGTAAGAAAAGGAACTTGATTTAACCAAGCAACACCAAAAATCAATTGGGAGAAAACCAGTAGCTTCATCCCCATATTCAATTTTTGTTTGCTTAGTTTCTGCATCACTACAATCGATAGCCAAAGAAAAATATCTGTGGCCCCAAAACTATAGTTTAATGGAGTCATCAGATTGACGATCACATAAGCGAGGGGTACTACAGTTAGGGGAATGATGGTTTTTAATCCAGAACGATTGAAAGCATCTGCCATCCCATCTCCCAACATCACCACGCTGAGGAACTGAGGTATGGATATAATGGTATTAATTGACACAATGAGAAAGGCATTAACCATTAACGCACTGCCGTCTGTTTTTTGGTTCATCGTTTGGAGTAATTGATCCAATCCTATAAGTTGAGGTTTTAACCAATATGGTATTAAGATCCCCAACAAAAACAATCCAATTCCTATCCATATTTTTCTTGATCTTACGACTCTTCCCACTGCATTACATCCTTTCCTTCTCATACTATTATAACATGAAATTAGAATAGGATAATTTCTTTTGCTAAGGCAAAAAGAGTCATGACAAAAGATGTGCAAAACTATACACCATCATCAACGAGTTTGACGCTGTCCCCAGTAAATACAACTTAGTGACTGGATGACTAAAAGGAGACTAGGTAAAAGCATAAGCAGCTTCAACCCAGTCTCCAAGTGTTTATAGTTTCTGCATTCCTAAAAAGACCTTTTCTGGGGTAATTGGCAAATGGTTTTCTCGAACTCCGACTGCATTATAAATCGCATGAGAAATAGCGGGCGGGGGAGTATTTGCAACAACTTCCCCAATCGATTTTGCACCAAATGGACCCGTAGGTTCATAGCTCTCTTCAAACGCTATCCGAACTTTCCCGACATCCTGACGAGTGGGGATTTTGTATTGCATGAAGGTATTGGTAGCCATCTTGCCGATCTCATCATATCTCACTTGTTCATAAAGAGCCATTCCAATTCCTTGGGCAATTCCACCTTCGGCTTGAATCCGAGCGAGATTAGGGTTAATCACAGTACCACAGTCGATGACTGCAACATAGTCGATCAACTCCACCTTTCCCGTTTCTCGGTCTACTTCTACTTCTGCAAAACCGGCTATATAGGGTGGCGGTGAAACGTCACTTCCGTGAGTCGCATATCCAATGAGCTGAAGTTTCCCTGCGCCCAGCACGGTAAGCTCTGCTATTTTTCTAAGACTAATTTCTTGATCCCCGTCATCTGTTCGGACCGCTAAGCCGTCGAATTGAGCGTTTTCTGGAGAAACCCCTAAGAGCTTAGCTCCCTGTTCTATAATCTTCTTTTTGAGGTCTTCCGCCGCTTTGACGACGGCAGTCCCCGCAACATAGGTTGTACTTAAAGCATAGGACCCCGGATCATAGGGAGAAGTATCTGTATCTCCGGCGTTCACAATGATCTTCTCCATAGGAATCTCCAAAATCTCAGCGGCCATCTGGCTAAGAATCGTATCGCAGCCTGTTCCCATATCCGTTGCTCCTGTGAGAAGGGTAAAGTTTCCATCATCGTTTAAGCGAATTTCTGCTGAGGCAGTCCCGATATTGGCAATCCCGGAGCCCTGCATCGTGATCGCCATACCTACTGCTCTTACTTTATTGGGACTGACTTCACGGCGCGGAAATTTTTTCTCCCAACCAATCAGCTCTTTACCCTTTTCTATACATCGATCCAAAGTCGAGCTGCCTAGCATAACCCCCTGACCCGTAAGAAAAGTTTCCCCTACTTTACTGATGTTTTTTAAACGAATTTCTGTCGGATCCATCTTTAATCGTTCAGCTAACATATTTACGGTTGATTCTAAGGCGAAGGTACCCTGAGTTGCGCCATATCCCCTAAAAGCGCCTGCCGGCATTTTGTTTGTATAAACGGCCTTCCCGTCAAATCGTACTGCTCTAGTTTTACTATAAAGTGGCAGGGTGTAATGGCCTACGCAGCTTAAAACAGTCGGAGCATGCTCTCCATACGCTCCCGTGTCCGATAAAACCTGCATATCGATCGCTCTGATAATTCCATCTTGGTCGGCACCCAATTTGACGTTTAATCTCATAGCATGACGGCTTGTCGTACAGCTAAAGGTTTCTTTTCGGTCATAAATGATGATCGACGGTTTTCCTGTTTTTAGAGTTACGATGGCTGTAAAGATATCGACGGCTCCCGTCTGTTTTCCGCCAAAACCACCACCAATTCTAGGCTTGATTACCCTAATTTTACTTGCGGGAAGCTGCAACGCTCTTGCTAACTGTCTTCTAATATGAAAGGGAACTTGGGTTGAGCTGACCACGATCAGCCTTCCCGCATGATCCAGATAGCTAAAGGCTCGATAGGTTTCCATCATAGTGTGAGCCTGGGCTTGTGGATAATAGACATCCTCTACCACAACGGCGCAACGCTTAAATTCTTCTTCAACATCTCCAACTTCTTCATGAGAGGTAGACGTAATATTTTTTTCCTTTTGCAATCCAATCTCAAAGTTACAGCTCAAGTTCTCTTCAGGATGAACGACTGAGGAATGCCCGATAGCCTGCTCAAAATCTAAAACAGGCTCCATTACCTCATACTCAACCTTGATCCTTTTTATCGCCAACAGCGCCGTTTTTTCATCGACCGCTGCTATGATCGCCACTTCATCCCCTACATAGCGAAGGATTTGATCGAGGATTAGACGATCGTAAGGCGAGGGTTCAGGATATGATTGACCAGCTAGGGTAAATCGTTCATTTGGAACATCCTTGTAGGTAAGGATGCATTCTACCCCCTCTAAACTCTTAGCCCTTGAAATATCAATCGAAGTTATCTTGGCATAAGCGTGTGGGCTTCTTAGGATTTTTATCACTAAGGCATTAGACATTACTAAATCCTCAGTATACACGGGTTTACCCATGGCAATTGCAATTCCATCAATTTTACGAATGCTTTGACCAACGCTCTTCATAATGGCTTGGCAGGAAACCACTATCCCTTTAGGGTAGTGGAGGAATGCCTTACGCATACCCTAACCCGCCATCCTCCTCTCAGTTAATATAGTTTTTCTTTTCTCAATTAGCTTGAGCGATTTGCAGCTAACACTCCCTTTGTTTACCTTAGTCCCGTCTAGCGTTCTAATGTCAAAGAAGCCACTGTTTCTTCGTCCAAAGATATAGTAAAGCCTCCCTTGATACTGAACCTTATCAAATAGCCTAAATCCTTTAACCTCGTATTGAGCTCGATTTAGCTTCTTAACACCACCTTTTAAGAGGTTTACTTTGTGAATTTGCCTATTGTGGCACCTTACTTTCTTCAAGAAGTAGAAGTGGTCTAGCCTTTCAACTAGGGGGTTACCGCTTATGCATAATGCATCAATCCTGTGTTCTTTTGGCAAGCTATGGGTGATTCTTGTGTTTTTAGTGATATAGCCATACGTCATACTTACGGCTGGATATAGTTTTTTCAGTTTGTTGTAAAAACTCCACCTCATAATCCCCATGAAGGTAGCGTCCTTGAACGTTTGTCCTCGCTTGAGGTTTAACTTCAACTTGCCTTTATGGAAGTCGTCGTGGCATTCTTCACAAAGCGTAATGAGATTACTGGGTGAATCTCCACCAATTTTCCTAGATTCAATATGATGGACATTGAGTATCTTATTTTTACAACCTTTTTTACCATGACAGTGATGTCCATCCCTGAATAGAACATACTCTCTAACGTTCCAAAAATCCATTTGCTCGCCTTGTTGGTAAGCTACGCCACTGATGCTGGGGTTTTTGATTTTCTGGATATCAAAGCTAGCAACTTCAACGATTATATTTGACACAGGCAGTATCTTATAAACCTTGCTAACTATCGTTAAATGCGTTAGGATTTTGTTTTCAATAGAGGGTGCTAACCATCCCTTGTTTTTACTCTTCACTCGATTTGAGAATCGTGGTTTCCTGTATCTCAGCCTATTTCTTCTCGTTCGTCGGTTCTGTCTTCGAGTAGATAATAAATCAACGATGTCGTTCCTTAGTTGCACTTCTGCCGAAAACAACTCTTTCTTAGTGGTTGTTGCCGTTAGACCAACGACTTTACTCCCTGCGTCAACGCCAAGGATGATTTCTTGCTTATACCCACTTGAACCGTGTAATAGCTGAATCGTAAAGGGTTCTGTTTTAATGACCTTTGCCTTGTCCTGCTTCAAGAGTTTTCTTGCTTTAGAAGGACTACAAGGCATTAATGGTTCACTCTTTTGATTTAAAACATAGACTAACATAAAGCCTATCTCCTTTCAGAGTTAACTATCCTTAGACAAAGTTACATAAGTTTGTCATGTCTAACACACTGTTTCTACCACGCAAAACTGTTTAATGTTAGACCATAGAGCCGTAGATTAGGATAAACGTCCACGGGTATGATGGCTTACATAACGTAGCAAGTTAATGCTTAGTCTAGTCAACCTGTGGCTTGTAGTTACCTACAAGCCACTATCCCTTTAGGGTAGTGGTTGTTGACCCTAAGCCACCCCCAGATAGGTCTTTATCGCCCTAAGCTGTCCCATGTAACCCGTGCAGCGGCACAAATTGCCCGTTAAATAGTGAATAATTTCTTCCTCGGTAGGATTGACCAGCTCATTTTTCATTGCTAGCACATTCATGATAAAACCAGGGCTACAAAAACCGCATTGTTCTGCCCCTTCCGCGCTGAGTATTCGAGCAAATTCCTCTGCTTCCTTGGGAAGTCCTTCTATGGTTGTGATTTTCTTACCGTGTGCCCGCAAAGAAAGTATCGAACATGAAAGCATCGATTTACCATCAATCCAAATAGTACAAAGCCCACAACAACTTGTCTCACAAGCCTTTTTAACACTCAAGAGTCCATGGGATCTTAGGGTATCCGCTAGAAACTCATCGTTTGCAACATCCCATTTAACCACTTTATCATTAATCGTTAGTTCGATTTTCATGCCAACACCTCCATTATTCCCCGTTTGACAAGCGCTTTGCAAAGGGCTTTCCGATAAGTGGCCGTTCCCCTCGTATTCGTTCCAAACGATATTTCTTCTGATGCTCTTTGCGCTACCTTTTCAATCTTCTCTGACGTTAGAACATCCTGAGATAACATTGCGGAAGCACTTACGGCAATAGCGGCTCTACTCGGTCTGGCGCCCACCGCGATCGTCCACCGATTATCAAGCGTAGAGACTGCCACATTTAAGACCGAATAATCGCTGGCAGAATTTCTAAAACTCAGGTAGGTTGCTTGACGCATAGTTTTCTTAATCCATAATCTAACGAGCAGGTCCTTTTCTTTTGGCCTAGCTAGGAAGTCCACCAAGGGCATTCTTCCAGCCTTAAATAACTCAACCTCCGTATCCAAGGACAACAACGCCGTGATCAAATCAGAAAAACCGTACTTAGAATAAACCGAAGCACCCACAGTAACGCCGTTTCTAAATTGCACTCCGATGATGTCCCGAACGGATTTAGGAAGCACCCCATTATAATATTCCTTTACCAAGGGGTGAGTTTCAAGTTCTCTGAGGCTTGTCATAGCCCCGATCTCTATAAAACCATCTTTCTCCTGAATATAACTAAGATTAAGGTTCGTAAGATCTATTCCTTTATTAATTCGTTTTTTACCCATCTTCAGAAAAGCACAGCCCCCAAGAATGGTGTTATTTTGTTTATCAGATAGGATCTGATAAGCTTCTGCTAGGTTATCTGGTTGAACCAAATCAAGGATTGTAAACACGCCTACTCCTCCTTACATTACCTATAGTAATTTGCAGAAAAAACAAACCCAGGCGAACAGTTTTCAACTCAAATTGGTGAGAGAAATCTGCCCGCCTGGGATGACCCTGCGGTTTAATCCAAAAACAAAGTTAGACTTCTAAAGAAAATTTGGCTAGCGCCAAGCCATCAGGCGCAGGCGGTAGCCTTAGTTGCACTTATGCTTCAGAAAGTATGCAACGAAAAGTTATACTTTCTGACTAGTACTAAGAAAGTCTTTGGATCTGTACATATAAGGACTATGCCCTAGTACATCTTTCGCTCATAGTCGGACCATTTACGGCAGTCCGGTAGAAACTTGCAGACCATATCTCTGCTACTATATGAACACTATTCATTTGTTGATCTTGAGTTTATTTTACAAGATATAATTACAGAGGTCAACACATTTTCCGAACATTAATTACTATTTTATGTAGATTGTTCGATCTGATAGCTTATTCTCCAATCATTATACTTTGCATGATTGTTTAAAAACAAGGCTGCCAGTTCATTCTTACAGCTTTGTTTCTTAAAAAAACATAGCGAACGCCAAGACATCAGTCGCCGGCGGTCGCCTTAATTGGTAATTTCTGACTAGTACGAGAAAGGTCCTTATGTTATTCAAGTCGCGGTAATAAAGTACCTTTAGGCCGAGTGATAAATTCCTTTGAACTCGTCGACTGCAGCATCGATGTTGGCCTCATACCCCATCTCTTGAAGAGTCCTACCAACGAGTTCTAGTGCTTTAATAAACATTTCTTCAGTGGCATTGCCCATATGCCCAATTCGGAAAGCCTTTCCAGCTAAAGCAGCTAAAGCCCCAGCCACGACCACGCCTTTCGAAGCTAACTTTGAACGGAACTCCGCATCATTTAAACCCTCAGGATAGATTATACAACTTAATGTCGGAGCCGCAACATCTTCAGCAGCAAGAGGCTTCATGCCATAGACTTTAAGACCGGCTCTCACTGCTCGTCCTAAAGCTAAATGGCGACGATAACGGGTATCAAGTCCTTCGGCCATAACCATCTCCATGCCCTTATTAAAGGCATAGATCATGTTAACCGGGGGCGTAGCAAAGTATTTCACAGGCTCGTTCATAACTGGAAGCCAATTCTTAATATCTGTATAGTACCCCATTACTGAAGGCATCGCTTCACGTGCAGCCAAAGCTTTTGGTCCAAAAGCCACAATTCCAAGTCCCGGTGGAACCCCAATCGCTTTCTGGGAGCCGGTTAACACAACATCTATCTTGTAATCTGGGTGTCCGTATGTTTTTTGCATATCCTCTTCTAAGGCAGCAGAAGCACATACTCCATCAAGAATAAAGAGCGCACCTGCTTTTTTAACTACCGGGAGTAAGTCTTCAACATTTGCCATAACTCCAGTTGACGTGTCAACATGAGTCACGGTTACTGCCTTGAAACCACCCTCAGCCAATTTTTCTTCCACTAATTCCTTACTGATCTGCTGGCCCCACTCCGCTTGAAGAGCCTCCACTTGGATACCGAAAACTTTTGCCAATGGAATAAAGCGGTCCCCAAAATAGCCATGGCTGACGACTAACAACTTCTCCCCTGGAGCAACAGTATTGATAATAGCCATTTCCATCGCCAAGGTCCCTGAACCCGCAATAATAAAAACTTCTCCATCCGTGTTGTACATTTGCTTACTTAACTCTATGCTGTTCTTAAAAATCTTGGCAAATCGAGGATCAGTGTGCCCCATTGTCTCACTGGATAAAGCATCATATATTTCATCTACAACTGGTGTTGGCCCTGGGACTAGTAACATTTCTTTATTACGCATTAGTGTTCTTCCTCCATTTACTATTGCATTATTATTAAGCATTTCCAATATCCCACTAATTGATCACTCATTTATCAGTGTGCATCAATGAATTCACAAGACTAAGCCTATCTTACTCTAGATTATCGACGACTTTCGATATCCTCCCTTCATTGGTAGGCCGTATGTTCTAGAATTATCACTAGTGATGTGCTGTTAAAACGAATAGGCTGGATCTAAGTGTACAAAAAGAAAACCCAAGCGAACAGATTCTACTCAGATGAAGTGAGAGAAACCTGTCAGCCTGGGTTTGCCAATCGCAAATTTACTCAACGGAATAATCCGAATACAGATATTGACCTCCTGGATAAGTCATAACTATCTGTGTTACTTGGACTCGTTGCCCTAGGTACACTTTCGCTCATAGTCGGACAATTTTACGGCAGCCCGGTAGAAACTTGCAGACCTTATCTCTGCTATTATATGAACTAATATTCACTTGTCTGTTTACATTTTACTAGAAATCCAGACAGAGGTCAACATTTTTTTCGAACGTTTGCTATTGTAATCTTAAGAATGTTCGAAAAAACCGATATACATAATCTGAGCTCCTGCGCTTTTGAGTGCAGATGTTAGTCTATGCTAAGCCTGCCAAGAGCTTCTGTATCCTGTTATATTGGGCCTCAGCCTCGTCTTCATCAATAAACCATAATGCCCCTTGTTCCTCTGATTGACTGTTAAAGGTGTGAATCAAACCACTGGCCAGAACCCCCTTGCCCCAAGCCACGAAAAACTGAGCAGGGGAATTAACGGGATTAACTCCTGCACCATAATACACAGGGATACCATTCACCTCGGTGGTCTCAAAGACATTAGCCTTCGTCGTTCCACAAGAGTTTTCCATTGATTTTCCTTCTTTCCGCAATCTTTATTTATCCAATATCTCAAGCTTAAATTACACTTCTTCAGTGATGAATTTCCTGCTAAGTGACGTTTTTCCCTCTTAAGTTACTTTATTCTCTCAAATAAATAGTCTATAATAACAGCATATTGAATCAAGCTAAGAAGTGGCAAATGAATTGGGGGATTTCGATGTATACTCAGGCTTATTCACCTGAACAATCTGCCTTTGGCAAACTCGAAAATGGTCGCGATGTGCTTATTCTATATGTTAAGGAATTTGGTGAACAAGTCAGGGCAGTCAACCAGTCTGGCCTTTCTGGATATACCTATCATTGGTTTGCAACTGAACTTAAGGATGCCTATGTCCTTCAGATAACTTGGGAAAATGAGATTCACATTGCTATCCGCTTTAACTCCCAGCATTTTGGCCTAATCGACCAATTACTCCAGCCCAAGGATGTTATCCTGACTACGACCCCCATCTCTCTCCTCATGGAGAAAGCCCAAACAAACCACTACAATTTTATCGAATTCAAGGATGTGCTAACCTTTAGCAATTTATCGTTTGAAGTGCCCAATTCCGAATACGAGAATTAATTATGAAAGTACTCGAATAGTCAATCCGAAATTACTTGCAATTCTCTACGTCTATTAAAGAACTGCTTTAGTAAAACCACTTCCGATCGCACTGCTATAGCAAACGCTCTCTTAAAAAAGCTAGTTGACATTTATGAAGTCTATCTTGATCTTTATGTACTGGATCCTGAAGGCACAATCGTTGCAGCTGGTGTTCACCACGAACTCATCGGTCAGAATATGGCGGATAGAAGCTGGTTTATAATTGCCAAGGCTGAAAACGCCATATCGGTAAGTGATCTTTACTATTCGACGGTTGGTAAGTCACATACCGTGGCTTATACCTGCCCTATCCTTAGTGACGAGGGCCAAGTATTGGGGTATTTTTCTACACGATTCAACTGGGACTATATCTACGACATTATCGATTCCGCTCGCATTGGGAAGAACGGGGACATATTCATTATTAACAACTCTGGCTACGTGATTGCCTGCCGAAACCGCAAGGGTATTCTCACTGAGAATTTAAAGCATCTTAAGGCGGCTCAACTTGCGATTCAAGGGGAAACCTACGGTTATCTTTTTGAAAAAGATTCTATGGGTACTAAAATTTACGGGTATGCCCATACACGAGGCTATAACGCTTATAAAGGGAAAAAGTGGTCAGCCCTTGTCAGCGAAACCCTTTAAAAAGGTATGAAGACCTGCCGCGACAGGGGCTTCATCCTATTGCATTGTAGGATCTTCTGCTTTTTTACTCGGTGTTTATTAAACCTTACTCTGAGGTTAGGCGCGTGTTTGCAGACGTCTTTTGACACTAGGATAACGATCTAAGTCGGTATGAGGAAGAAATTTACTGCCACTGAACTTATCCATGAAAGCGGAATTAGCATTCAGCTCGAAATAAGTCACCTTCCCTGCGATCCCTTCTGCTTCCAGTCGCTTGGTACGGGATAGGAGCACTTGGCGAGCTGCTTCACCTGAACTATTGCCCAGGCGTACAATCGCTGAACGCGGAAGGTCCGGGTAGAGACCGATGGTAACGGCTGACTCGATGGGCAAATACTGCCCAAACGCTCCAGCGGCATAGAAATGGCTAATTTCTTGCCAAGCACAGCCGACATTTTCCATTAACAGATCCGTAGCCGCGTTGACAGCCCCTTTCGTAGCCATGAAATTGTTAATATCGACTTGCGAAATAACAATGTCTTCCCCTGAGGCAGTTTTATGGGCAGGGACGACGACAAATTCCTGCTGACCGTTCTGAAAACGAGCAGATCGATTAATGAAGCCGTTAAGGAAAAGTTCGGCAAGTGTGTCCACCAAACCCGAGCCACAGATACCTCGGGCAGGGAGATTGCCGACGGTCGAATAGTCCACCCAGCCAGTCTTCGGATCTATGGAAACATGATCTACCGCTCCTGGTTCTGCTCGCATTCCATAGGTTGTAACCCCACCTTCTAGAGCGGGCCCAGCTGCTCCGGCACAAGCGACAAGCCACTCTTCATTCCCTAGTACGATCTCCCCATTCGTGCCAATGTCCACAAACAGGGAAATGTCCGACTGTTGATGCATACCACTGACTAATATTCCCCCTATGACGTCTCCACCAAGATAACTTCCGATACTAGGCAGGCAATAGACTGGGGCTGAGGGGTGAATCTCAAGTCCTATTTCTCTGGCCGGAATTATTCCTGGCCTGTTAACGACTGGAGTATAGGGAGCGCGGCAAATAGAAGCTGGGTCCAGATCTAGCAAGAGATGAATCATAGTCGTATTGGCCCCGATAGCTGCAGCGGTAATTTTACTTGTTTTGCTAGTAAGCGGGTAAAGACGCTTTATCAATCGATTTAAGGTATCCACAACCGCTTTCTGCAGCCTTGCTAAACCGTCAAGTTCTGCGGCATGACGAATGCGGGTCAAAATGTCCTCACCCATAACAATTTGGTCATTATAGTCTGCGGCATGCCTAAGGACTGTGCCATCACAGAGATTAATTAAGTACACAACCACAGTTGTCGTTCCAATGTCTATAGCCAGCCCGAAGTGCTCTTGGGTAGTATCTCCAGGCTCTATATCAATTAAGGTCCAACCTTGTCCAGTATCTCCCAAGGTGGCTGTGATCTGCCAATTGGCGCTCCGGCATATGCCCGGTATCCTTGGCATAAGTGCTAGAGGCACACTGACCAAGCCGTAGCTTCGCTCCAGCGTATGGCGCACTTGGTCGACATCCGCTCGGTTATCTTGTGGGCTGGGTGGTTTAAGAGACAAGAATACTTTCCTAGAGAGTGGCTCGAGATTAGCAAGCGAAGATTGAACCTGCTCCGCAAGGATCACAGGTTTCTGATTCTTGTTTAACATCGCAGTACCTTCTTTATTATTATTTATTATTTATTATTTGTTCTTTGACATTCGCATTTTCATACTGTCGCTATTTAGGAAATAGCTATCTGAAGCTATGAAGGCTATAAAGAGGAGTTCAGTTGGTTTCTACTTTTTAAGTCAAACTCATAACAAACATCAACAAAGTTTTTTGGACTTTGCATAAAACTTCTCTCTTTAAAGGTCACACGATCGTTGCGACCAATTAATAGAACCGTCGAAGACCTAGTTCCATAATCAGTTCCTTGAATAAAGATTGAGGATAGCAATTTCTCGAACTCATAACTAATTCCAGTATCCGGCAATTCGTGATCCTGAGCCATTTTATCATCTGCTAAGATTTCAAAGAGTGCCTGAGCTTCGATCAAGGTTTTATTGTTTATGTAATTTGCTAAAGCTTGTTTGCTTTTTTGGACTTTAGGCCAAGGAGTATCAAGACGATGATTACTAAGACCATATATCCCAGGCTTGAGAACCTTAACTTCCGACGTTTGATGACAATAATACATTAGATTCGATGAATCGCCCACTAAGAGATTAAACGGATTATAGAGATCTCGGCTAAGTTCGACTTCTTGTAGGTATCTGATTGGGTATTCATTCATGCATAAGAAGCCACTGACTAACGTTCCTCTAGATTTCGCATTCGTAATCTGTGCTAAGGGATCTCGAAAGTTTGTCAGTGCTGCAAAACGGCCTGAACGAGTTATTCCCATCCAGGTTCCCAGCATCTCTAAATCTCTACCCGCTAAGACACGAGGGTTAGACTGCCAGAAATGAGCACGTTCTGTCGGTCGATGAAAATACTCATCTCTATTAGCTGCTAGTATTAAGCGATAGTGCGGGTGGCAGTCATAGGCAAAAAAGATCAAACACATAAGTCCACGTTCCCTTTCATTTCTCCCAAAAAAGTTAACTTATTCAGCAAACTTTTTTACGGTAATACTCATAAGCAACCTCGATATAAAAACCGGTTTTTTGGTATAGTCCTAAGGCATTTGCATTCTCACTATTTACCTCAATCGTGAGGTCTGTTCTTCCTCTTTGCAATAAATCGTCTATGATTAGGTGGAGCAGCTCATTTCCGTATCCCTGGCCCCGATATTCAGGGATAAGCCCCAGACCAAATATCGACACGTCTTCTCCTTCTATATTTGCTGAACCAATCCCAACGATCTCATCGTTTAAGACGACTAGATGCTGTTCGCGAGTTTCCGATTCGAAACACTTTTCCAATAAGCTCTTAGCATCTTCGTAACTATCATCGAAAATCCTCATGCTGGTTGTAATCGTTTTTTCAAGGTCCTTGAGCTCTGCTTTTCGCCATAACAAACGATACGTATCTCTTGCTGCATATCTTGACTTATTGAATCTCATGAAATATTCAGTATGTTCATACTCAGCATTGAGAGCTGCGAGGACCTTTTTACCCGAAATCGAGGGTTTTTCACAGACAAACAGGATGTCCGGAATCTCAAATTTCCTTAATTCCTCCACAGCATTCGCTAATAACGCCTTGAAATAGCCATTTTCTCTAAACTTAGGCAGAGTATAAGCCGAAATCTCCGCCTCTTGCCTTGTAGGGATGAACATGGATATCATGCTTATCAACTCACCTTTTTCATAGCAAAGGTGAAAACTATTAATAGTCTGATCAAAGTTTAAGGAAGGATCTAAAAAAAGACTCCCTTTGAGATTATCATAATCAAGACAAACATTCTCTAGGTTCAGTACCTCATTGAGAACCCTCTCACTTAGGCTGTGGTAAGCTTTTATCGTCATGCTCTGCAATTGCCTCCAAAAAGTTACATCCAACTGTAGTATAAAGTTTTTTTGTGTCTTCGAACAGTGTTTACTTGGAAAAAAACAGAAAAGACCCTGTCCCCTGAGGAACAAGGACTTTTATACAAGGTTACCCTCGATTATTTACATTGGTTGGTCACGATAATCAAAGACCCGTTTAGCTTTTCCAGCACTTCGCTCCAAGGTTCCTGGCTGGACAATTTTCAAACGCACATTTATGGAAAGGACACTGTGGAGTTTCTGACGGATGTATCCCGAGAAGTCTTCCAGTTTAGAATACGGCTCGAGAAGGTCTTCACGGTTAAGTTCCACCAAGACTTCCAATTCGTCGAGGAAGTTACGCCTGTGGACATTGATCACATAATGTGGACTGATCCCTTCTATGGTCATCAGGACGCTTTCAATTTGAGAGGGAAAAACATTAACCCCACGAATAATCAGCATGTCATCCGTGCGACCGACAACTTTTCTCATTCGAGCAGTACTCCGACCACACTGACAGGGTTCCTGGTTAATGCAAGAAATATCCTTGGTCCGAAACCGGATTACTGGAAAGGCTTCTTTGGTCAAAGAAGTAAAGACTAACTCCCCTTCTTGACCTGGTTCGAGCACTTCACCTGTATCGGGATCAATCGTCTCAATGATGAAATGGTCCTCTGCAATGTGATGACCACATTTGTAGGTGCATTCTCCGGCTACGCCCGGCCCCATGACTTCACTAAGGCCGTAGTTATCCGTAGCAAGAATGTGAAGCCTTGATTCGATCTCCCTACGCATTTCCTCTGTCCAAGGTTCACCACCGAACAGCCCAATCTTCAATTTTAAAGTGGAAATATCTATACCCATCTTCTCCGCAACTTCCGCAATATACAAAGAGTAGCTAGGAGTTGAAATCAGCACAGTCGTGCCAAAATCCTGCATTAACATGAGTTGTCGTTCAGTATTCCCTCCTGAAACGGGGACCACGAGGGCACCAGCTCTTTCCAATCCATAATGGAGGCCAAATCCCCCAGTGAACAGACCATAATTAAAGGCAATCTGAGCAACATCTTCTGAGGTCACCCCAGCCAGTGTAACCATCCGGGCAGTAAGATCAGTCCAGGTATTGAGGTCATTTGCCGTATAGCCAACAACCACAGGACGACCGGTGGTACCTGATGAAGCATGCACGCGCACTATCTCTCTTTGAGGGGCAGCAAACAGACCAAAAGGATAGTTGCTCCTTAAATCTTCTTTAGTCGTAAATGGTAACTGCTTGAGGTCATCTAAGGACTTGATCTTCTCAGGGGTTATCCCTAACTTCTCAAATTTACCCCTATAATGAGGTACCTTGTTGTATACTCTATTGACTGTCCACTTTAGACGTTCCAATTGTATTTCTTCTAAACGGCTACGGCTCATACATTCTTGCTCAATATTCCAGATCACGCTCAATCAACCTTTCTCTCAAGAAAATTGGGGTATATCTCTATAATACTTAAAAAACAAAAATAGCTACCACAAAAGGATAGCTACATTAGCACAGCCGCTAAATGCTTCATATTCTACCATCCTTCATTCAATCGTCAGACTCCTACTTTAGTGGGTCATACTTCTTCAAAAAAACCCACGCTACCCATTCTTCCTTACTACATACCTGTGAAACAACTCACAGGCAATTCTACATGTTCTATTCTAACGAACTATTGTGAATTTGTCTAGACTTCAATGCCCCGTTATCTCATAGTTCTTTTAGTGCATAGCTCTGTACATATTGATAGACATCCAAAACCTCTTTTACCTCGAGATCACTCCCGACTATTCCCGCACTAGTACCAAAGATATATCCTCCACCCTTGGCAGTCACTGCTAATAATTCCTGCGCTCTATCTCTCCGCGTCTCCTCTCCAAACCACCCGAGATCATAGCCTCCCATTAAACAAAGGCTCTTTTCAGTGATTACTTTGGCCTTGGCTATATTGGCAAGCGAAGAAAAATCCAAGGAATGCAAACCGTCAACACCCGAATTGACAAGATCGCTTAAGACCGGGAGCAAATTCCCATCGGCATGGAAGAAAACTGGAGCTTTTTGGGCCCGTAACACATCAACCTGGTCCTTAAGGCCAGGAAAAAAGTCTTGGCGCAGAGCAGTAGGGGAAATAAATGTACCACCCTGATAGGCTATATCGTCTGCTATAATGATTCCATTTGCCCCAGAAACTAGGGCATTTAAGCCCCGGGCAATATTCTCAGCAATTGCCTTAGCTACGAGTTCGGGAATTACCGGGTCACGTCGAGCAATGGCCAGCAAATAATCCGTAAACGAAGAGAACAGCTTAGCAGCGCCCTGAAAAGGACCGTCGATAATGGCAAAAATAAAAAAATCCGTCTCTTTTCTCCATTGTTCAAGCCCTTCCCAAACCAGAGCTTTGTCTACTTGCGAGGGGGAAGGTGAAAAAGCTAACGCATCTAGCCCACAAAGTTCACAAGCCTTCACCCTGTCTTCAAACCTCACCTTTTCCTTAAGCCCTAATAACTTGCTTACAAATCCATCTTCAAGATAAAACTCTCCATTAGGTATTCGATCCACCCACTCAAAGCGTGTAGCGGCCAGTATTCTTTCGATTTTCGTCATCGTACTCTTCCTTTTTTTCTTTTTAAGTAACTTGAAAATTGCCATCCTTTACAAGATGGCAATTTCCTTTTCTTCGGTTTAAGCTACAAATATAGTGCCTCCAAATTTACCTTAGGCACTATCCCTTCTTGAGAGGCCCTGTTTAACAAGGTTGACACCGCTTTATACCCTGTCTCACCTATATTCTCGGTGAATTCATTGACGTAAAGTTTTATGTGTGCTTTTGTCACTTCGGTGGACAATTCTTGGCTATGCTGGAGAATGTACTCTTTCGATTCATCTGGGTGAGCCCAAGCATACTTGACCGATGCCTGAATCCAGCTTGTGATTGCCGATAGGTCTAGCGATCGTCGAGCAATGATCGCGCCCAATGGGATTGGCAGGTTAGTATCTTTCTCCCACCAATTTCCTAAGTCAGCTAAAAGGGTTAGCCCAAATGAAGGATAGGTGAAGCGTGCCTCGTGAATCACAAGCCCAGCATCAACCAAACCGTCACGCACCGCCGGCATAATCTCGTGAAACGGCAGAACTACTATCTCCCCCACTCCCCCTGGCACATGTTGAGTTGCCCATAATCGAAAAAGCAAGTATGCGGTAGATCGTTCACTCGGAACCGCCACTCGTTTGTTCCGTAACCTTGCCGGATCATTGGTACTACCTGTTTTGTCTGATGTAAGCACCAGCGGTCCACAGCCCTTACCTAAGGCACCTCCACATGGCAAAAGTGCATACTCGGACAAGACCCAAGGTAAGGCTGCATAGGAGATCTTAACAACATCTGGTCCATCGGAACCGGCTGCTAAAGTATTCGTGATATCAATATCCGCGTAAGTTACATCAAGCTGAGGTGCACCAGGTATTAGTCCGTGTACCCAGGCGTGAAAAACAAACGTGTCATTGGGACAAGGAGAGAATGCAATTTTCATACTAGTACCTCCGTCAAAACTGCGCTCGCAGCTTCCAACACATCTAATGCCTCTTTAATTCGCCAAGCGGAGCGATCACGCGGTCCTACCATGTTTGAGATCGCGCGAATCTCCAGAACCGGCAACCCTCGATCCTGCGCCGCCAATCCGACACCATACCCCTCCATCGCTTCAGCAGCGGCTCCCGGTATTCTAGCCGCCAGTTCTGCGGTACTCGCTGCAGTACCGGTGACGGTTGATACCGTGAGTACCGGGCCTGTACTAACGGACAATCTTGCCTCGCGCAGAGCTTGGGTGAAGCGGTTCACTAGGTTAGCCTCAATTTGAACACGTGTAAAACCGAAACCCAACTCATCTAAACTACAAAAACCCTCTGAGGTTTCAACCCCCAAGTCAGCGGCGATGATCTCAGTCGCCACCACGAGTGAACCCACCTCAGCTTTACCAGAAAAGCCTCCCCCAATACCTGCACAAATAACCAAGCCGTACTCTGCACTTGCTAACGCTTTGACTGTGTTAACTGCTGCAATTACCGAACCGACACCTGCTGTCAAGACCACAATTCTTGTATCCCCTTTTAGACCACGTAACACCGCATCCCTCTCAGCAGAGACGGCGGTCATCACAAGAACATGTTTTTTAGAGTGCATATATCATACTCCCCTCATGACTTCACTCCCAAAGCCCTATTTGTAAAGAGAGTGCATAAGCACGTCAACGGGACCTTTCCACGCCACATAAATCTCAGGGTTTTCCGCATAGGAAGTCCACTACGACTTCGAAGCCAATTCGCTCTATCATCATGGCAAATCGTTCCCCTTTAAGACCGTTGTCACGATAATAAGCAATCGCTTTATCGATCATAGCCAGAGCATCATTGCTCGAATAAAGCCCTGGTAACTCTCTTCCCATTACGTGATCTTTACCAAACATTCCCCCCATGCTAATAGCCAGTTGATTTGGGGTTCTGCCTTGCAAGCCAATGCATCCAATTTGAGGCTTTGAACAGCTATTACTACACCCACTAATAATAATTCTTAATTTATTAGGTAACATTACTTTGTAATACTCATTATAGAAGCGTTCGTCGATCGCTTGAGCTAGTGCATCAGTGTCCAGTAATCCCCTTTTACAAATCGTCCCTTTACAGGTAAGTACTGGTCTAACCCTTAACCCTGTGCCTCCAATAGCTAGGCCTACTTCATTGAGCTCCTTAGTAACATTAGCCAAATCTTGATACTGTATCCAAGGAATTTCAACGTTAAGCCTTTGGGTTAAACTAAGTGACCTCTGCCATATTTCTCACTTACTTCGGAAATCTTTCGTGCTGCTTGGGCAGTCATTTTCCCTGCAGGGACTAAAACCCTACAGGCAAAATGCACTCCATCTTCAGACGCAATATATCCCTGACCTAAAAGAGATTTTTTCTGTTCATCCGTCAATTCCATCTCTCAAAACTCTCCTCTGCTCATACTCCTTTTTTACTCTTTCCTAGGGATTCTATTTTAGTGATAGGCCGTCATTCACCAGAAGTTTTTCTAAAGCCTCAACTGGTCAAGTGGGACTTTCCCAATCATGCAAAAGGGTCATAAAAAATCTGAAAAGATTGTTATCTTATGGGTCATAACTATTCCTCCAATGCCGGAAAGTAAAGAATCCTTACTTAGATCAATTCATCATAGAAGGGCCACTGTTCACCACCGATAGCGGCTATTCTGAATAAATAATCATTTCCCATATTCTCTCGCTTATCGTCTTTAAAGCCCTTACTTTTCAAGAGGTTCAAAGTAGTGTAATTAGCTGCATACCCTGATAAGTACTTTGCCCCTTGTTCCTTGGCAAATACTCGCAAATTATTCAGAATAGTATCCATCACGGTGTCACTTAATAGATCAAAATCCTCATTTTTGACTAAAACTATATCATTGATGAACACCTCTTGTTTGTTTATCTTAGAAACATGCAGACTGATAATCTTTTCGTCATATCCTAAGGTGTCGACCCACATGATCTGTGGTATTTGGATCCCTAATAAACCTGCTAACTCGGGACTATCACGATAAGTGGTATAGTACTCTTGTAATAATTGCACAAGTGATAGATTATGTGCTCTTGCTTGTACGGAAATATTATATTGACTGGGATATTCTAATCTTATTTCATCGTCACGCAACACCTTGATACCTGGGTCCCGGCCTATTTCTGATTTCAAGTCTTCAATTGGGAAAATCCGATTGATTTGTTCCTCTGATGGATTCCACTCTTCGGCATAGATTCGGTGCGCCTTTACTGCCATTGCTATCCCAACCTTTCGAAAATCTGCTTTTAATGTAATACAACAATCATAGCTTATTCTTGTTTAAATCGCTAATCGGCCTATCTTCACTTGTTCGTTTGAGAAATCGGACTACCCATGAAAAGTCTGCCACTCAATACTCCTATCACTGTATTGCTAAACACATAAAGCCAGAGAAGCAAGAGAAATATCGTCAAAATTGCACTGAACCAATAGGTTAATGGCGTCGAGAAAATTATCGCAACTTTTTGGCTGGCGATGGTATAGGCGGCCAAAGGAAAGATAAATGCCCACCATCCCAAACTAAATGGAATTCCTCCTCTTCGGAAATGATAAAAAGAAATCATCCCTATGATTCCGATAACCCAAACACCAAAACCCCAGATGATCGCTGCTCCTAGATAAGCTAGGTCTACGTAGTTTACCACTCCGAGGTTTTGAGCACTTTTTGCAGTATCGATAATAGCAATAACTGCCAGCCCCACTGCACTCAACAGGATTCCAAAAGAAGGGGTCAATTCGGCTGGGGGTAGAGGATATTGCGCCAAGCGAACAAAAATTATCGAACTAATAAATAGAAACAAAAAGAAGCCTATACCAAACATCACGATGGTGAAGGTCTCTCCGTGCATATTCAAAAAAGGATATCCAGCGCATAATCCAGGGGGCAAGAACAAGAAAATAAAGGGCACCCGCCAAAGTAGCAAACAGTAAACTCAGAAGATGTGCGACAGGAAAGGCATTTTGCCATTGATTTAAGATATTGACAAGACCTCCTGTGCCCATGATCACTGCAAACCATCCTGGTGCTAAATATTTTATAGCGTGTCGCTCAACCATGCTGCCAAATTCCTTTCTCTTATGAGGCTCCTCTTTTAGCGATCATTTCAATTTCTACTTGGGCTGATAGCGGCAACGATGCTACCCCAATTGTGGTACGGGCGGGATAAGGGGACAAAAATTGCTTTACTCAGCAGAATTCAACATAGGACAACCTTATCCTTCTAAGCTTCAAAAATTAAATTTCTTCTTATTATTTTCCATCATGATTATATATTGCGAAGAATGAGGGAACTATAAGTCCGTTAACTACTTGTTTGGTGTAGATTAAAGAGATTATTAGGGAATAAGGAGCTGAGTGCTTTGTCCTCTTTTAATGATGCTGAAAAATTCCGTGAAGAACAACATGACGTGCCCAGTAAAAAGATCAGAAAAGTCGTTATTTATTTAACTTTGGCAGTGGTACTTCTAGGGATAATAGCCTATGCAGGAATGCACTACACTTCCCAACCAAATTTTTGCGCAAGTTGTCATCAAATTAGTCCTTCTGTAACCTCATGGTCTCAGGGAAAACACAAAGATGTTACTTGCTTAAGATGTCATGCCGATCCAGGCACAATTGGTTATGTTAAGCGCAAGGTTGGCGGATTAAAGGAATTATATTTGCATGTTTCTAACCAGTACCCTAACAAGTTACACACAAGACTAAATCCAGAAGCTTGTATTTCCTGCCATACCAGTGGCGAGTATCCCAAGGCAAAGAATCTTCTCCTTACTTCCGGAGATCTTGCGCCAAAGTTTCCGCATTCAGAAATTTTAAAGAATAAGACTTCGTGTCTTACGTGTCATCAAAATGTGGGGCATAGTAAAGACTCAACATGAAGCTGGTAAGGTGATTTTACTATTAAAAATTATTAGCCTTTACTTGGTAAATCCAAGTAAAGGCTCTTTTATACTAGTCAGAAAGTACAATTTTTAATTATATACTTTCTGGAAGGTCCTTCTCGCCATCCATGGCTACAGGGACACTCGGCCATCCATGGCCAGCGCATAAAGTGAACTAAGGCGACGACACAGGACGTGTCTAGTGTCGAATGCGCCATGAATGGCTTAGCATTCGACCGACCGCCTGCGCCTGAAGGCTTGGCGCTAGCCAAGTTTTCTTTATTGAATAGAATACAATATCCTTATTGCCTTATCCCTGACTCAACCACTGATACATCACAAACGCATCTACCAGTCCCTGCTCTTTGTGGTTAAATGCTTTGGGAATTGTACCAACAATCTCAAACCCACATTTTTTCCATAATTCAACAGCCACTTGATTTGTACTTACGACACAATTATACTGCATTGCTTTGAATCCATACGCCTTAGCCTCGTTTAGAGAATGCTCACACATCAGTCTACCTACCCCTTTACCACGGGCTTGAGCACTGACAGTATATCCAACATTGCAAACGTGAGAACCTAAACTCGGTTGGTTGGGTTTCAAAAAATAGGTGCCCACTATGAGGTCGTTCTCGATTGCAACATATGTGTCCAAAGGGACCTCCATCCAAATATGGAAGACTTCCTCCCTAGTAATGTCAGGTGAGAAAGCATAAGTATCCCCCTTTTGAAAAACTTCCTGCAAAATAGTCCAAATTTGTTCAAAATCTGCTTCCTCGGCTTTTTGTATTACCATCATTTTTCTCTCTTCCTCCTCCCACTAAACTCCCATCACGTGAACATGTAGAAAAAACTCCCTACCACCCTTTACGACTACGCCAGAACTCTGGCTGAATTAGCACCAGCAAGGTAAAGAGCTCCAATCGACCAAGCAACATGCAAAGAATAAGAACGCTTTCTCCAAAGGCGTTAATGGAAGAAAACGTGGTCATCGGACCAACCACCCCAAATCCCGGACCAACATTCCCCAAGGTAGCTGCCACCGCACTCATGGCATCAAACGGTTCTAATCCTGTTGCTGTAATAAGCAAGGTAGCAAAGGCAAAAATACTGAGAAAGAGAAAGAAGAAAACAGCCACGGTATTTAAAACAAGAGGATCAACTGACCTTTTGGCAAAGCGTACATTAATGACTGCTTTTGGGTGGATTGCCCTTTTCAACTCAGCCCAACCTAGTTTAAACAGTAGGATAATTCGAGAAACTTTTATTCCACCAGCAGTAGATCCCGCACTTCCACCGATAAACATCAGGCATAATAGGATGAACTTGCTTACAGAAGGCCACTGATTAAAGTCAGCCGAAGCGTACCCCGTTGTGGTCATAATCGAAGCAACCTGAAAGAGCGCCTGCCGCAGTGAATTGCTAACCCCAGTACCCATCGTCCACCACAAGCTCAAGGTAATCGTAAGCGTTGAGACTGCAATAATAAGCAGATAGAATTGAAACTCCACATCTTTAAGAATCTTTTTTACCCCTGATCGCCAAGCCAAGTAATAAAGGCCAAAGTTTCCTCCAGCAATAATCATAAAAATAATGATTATCAGTTCAATCCCCCAATTATCATAGTACATAATACTGGCACCTTTCGTAGAAAAGCCTCCAGTCGCCATCGTAGTAAAGGAATGATTGATAGCATCAAACCAAGTCATACCCACAAGTATCAGGAGAATGATTTGCAAGACCGTAAAACCTAAGTATATTTGCCAAAGTTTTAGGGCATTATCTCGGATTCTGGGAAGAACGCGTTCAGAAATTGGCCCTGGAACCTCAGCATTAAACAGATGAACTGTACCTGTCATGTTTGGCAGAAAGACAATAAACAACACTATAATCCCCATACCCCCAAGCCACTGGGTCATGCTGCGCCAAAGGAGAATGCTCTTAGGGAGGATTTCAACATTGTCAATAACACTCGCCCCTGTTGTGGTTAAACCAGATACAGTTTCAAATAATCCATCAAGATAGGTAGGTACAGCTCCACTCAAAGCATAAGGTAAAGCTCCTGTTATGCCCGTCAGTAACCAAGCACTGGCGACAATGACAAACCCTTCCCTCAAACCCATTCGCCCGTCTTTCTGACCATGTGCTACTAGGCTAATTCCTAAAATTAAGGTTACGACGATGGAGATAAGAAACGCGAGCATGCTTTTTTCCTGCCAGATCAATGAAACCAACAATGGAGCCCCCATGAAAGCTGCATATGCAACCATCAGACGGCCAAGGATATCTTCGACTAATGAATAGTTCATTACAGAACCCTACCTTAAAAGATTTTAGTTATTTTTTTAATGGAACTAGGCAAAGTAAAGATTACGACGCGGTCGCCTGGCTGGAGAATAGTATAACCATTAGGAATAATTAACTCATCTCCACGCAATAAAGCACCGATCAACATATTGCTAGGAATCCTAGCATCTTTTAGTTTACGACCGATAATCGAAGACTTGGCAGAGACCACGATTTCCATAGCCTCCGCTTTAGCACCTTCCAGCAGAGATACTGCGACAACCTCACCAGCCCGGACTTGACGCAAAATAACTCCAGCAGTTAAGAGCCTCGGAGAAAGTATAACATCGACTCCCACCTTACCCATGAGAGACATATATTCTCCACGACCCACTCGGACAATCGTCTTTTGAGTTCCCAGATCCTTAGCTAAAAGGGCAAGCAATAAATTAAGCTTATCGTCACTCGTAAGACAAACTACCGCATCTGTTTCTCCAACTCCCTCTTCAATTAGAAGGTCTATATCTGTACCATCCCCACAAAGCACGAGTCCTTTATCAATACTCTTGGCCAATTCGTTGCAACGTTCTCGACTTTTCTCGATAACTTTAATTGACATTCCAACATCATCAAGAATCTTGGCTAGATGTCTCCCGATGCGACCTGCACCAATGATCATCACCCGTTGAATCTTGGTTTTCCTTTCAGCGAATTGTTCGCTGAATTCTTCAATCGATTCCTGTGCTCCAACAAAGAAGACACTGTCCTCAGGTAATAAACAATCCGTACCATTAGGGATGATCATTCGGTTCTGACGCAGAATCCCCACAACAAGTATTCGGTCCGGCAACGTTAACCTCTTAAGCTGAATATTGACGAATGGAGACTGTGCTCTAATCCGAACTTCCAACAAACGCACTTTACCATCACCAAAATCTTCTACATCTAAAGCAGCTGGTGTGAGAAGAATGCGACTAATTTCAATGGCTGTTACCATTTCCGGATTAATGGTTAGGTCTATGCCTAAGGCTTTATTAAATTCCAGCTGATTTTCCCCTGCATATTCCTGATTTCTTACACGAGCAATGGTTCGAGGTATTCCTGCTTGTCTGGCCGCCATGCAAGCAATCATATTAACTTCATCCCGATCTGTCACAGCAACCATTAGATCGGCTTTTACCAAACCATAATCTGCCAAAAATTGCGGACTAGCTCCGTTTCCACTGATCGTCATCACATCTAAGCTATTTTGAACGATGAGACGTCGCTCCTCATCCTGCTCAATCACGGTAATTTCATGCCCCTCTTCAGATAAGCGCTGGGCCAAACTAAATCCTACTTTTCCGGCTCCAACAATGACGATACGCATAAACTTTTATTTTCTCCCTTCCACCAATGGTCTAATGGAACCATTCTATCATGAATAACATTTTGCTATTCGGCAATCTTTAGGCTAATTCCTTTATTTTATTTGGCCTAGTACAATATTTGCCATAATTATAATTTTATTTTCCAAAACATCCCGTTCAGGGAATAGCTCGGATTACTTTAAAACATACTTTATGATAAACTCTTAGTGGCACTTTTAAGTTCAGAAAGTTAAATTTCCACCTAGTATAAGAAAGTCTGAAAGTAGGAATTTTCATGTTCATTGGGGCACGTACTATCAAAACAGGAATAGCGGTAACAACCACACTCTTCTTATGTAACCTTTTTCATATCGAACCGGCTTCCTTTGCTGTGATCACTGCAGTTGTAAATATGCAACCTTCTGTCAGTCAATCTCTGAATAACGCCTGGCAACAAATTGGTGTACATCTGCTAGCCGCAACCTTGGCATTATTCATTGGCATTCTCATTGGCGCTAATCCAGTATCCATCGGAGCTATTGTCATTGTCCTTATTCTTATCTGTAACTGGATCGGTTGGTCCGGCGGCATTGTCTTAGGAATAGTTTCAATCATTTTCATCCTTGACTCTCCTCCGGAATCCTTCCTCAACCATGCCCTATCCCGGTCTCTCAGTATCTTTGTAGGACTTGGGGTAGCCTTGCTAATCAATCGGGTTTTAGCTCCACCCAGATATAAAGCCAAACTCCTCGATGCCCTTCAATCACTTCTCTTCAACTCATCTGCGTTTTTCTTAGAAAGTCTTCACACCTTCATCCAAGCCGGCTCCTTAACCTCCTACCAAAAACTTGACCCCCAAGAACTCATTATCCAACTTGATGATCTAACGATGATATACGAGCATGCTCGTGAAGAGATAACCATTGAAGACAATCCTCCCATAATCGAGCGGCTCTTGGAGATTTGTCGAGGCTTTATTGAACGTGGTCAAAGCATCACTCAAATGACGGCTCAACGGGTCGAACGCAGGCAAACGACGTACTCCGAGGCTGAACTCCAAGAAATCAGTGAACAATTCCAAGGAATCATGAATGTCTTGTCGGTTGGACACGGAAAACTGACTGAACTGATTCGCACTCTCCGCCTTAGCCTTACTGAAAAGAAACGTAGTGGCTTCTATACAGAAGACATTTCCTACTGGGAATCATTTGATAAAGCCATTGACGAATGGAACCGGCAGGTGAGTGGAGTTTTCTATTTACGAGCCCTAATGGAAGTATCGGTTGTTGCCACAGAGCTGCGCTGGGCGGAACGCCGTACCAAAACAGTGCTCAATCTGATTGATAAACAGTATAACTCAAAGCAGAAAACTAGGCATACCTAATAGTTAGATAATATAAACAAGAAGGCGACCTTGCCCCTGAAGCAGGTCGCCTCTTATAACTTAAAACTGTAAGAGCACGTAATGATCTACCTTAGCACCAATACACATAGCATGTTACCTAACTATGATCTTCCGACCATAATAAAGCAGTTCACAACCATATTGATGGTTCGTTCAACCTTAAAGGATATCTACCTAACTATAGATAAACCTCTCGGCTACCTATAACCAGATTTCTTACACATGCATATATCTCGCGATCTATGATTGAGTATGAAAAACTCAACATCCCCAAGATCTTGCTCGACCCATATACACCTAAATCAGCATATATAGTTCGGCTCAACCATTACGCACCCTTATGAAGATATTATTTGCTGGTCTGACAGGAACTATTCATCTAGTATCGCCCTGAATCATTTTTCGCGTTTAGTGCTTTTCGTAATGAACGCTCCAGAAGGTTTAATGAGGCACGGTGCATAACTATTGGCCTTAAATTAGTGTGCCCAATGATATACGCTAAGATTGTCTTCTTCTTTTGGGTTATCAGTACGATCATACAGGTAAATATTGGGTGGATCAAGTAGAGGTAAGCCCTGGATAGGTGAAGTACTTTTTGATATCTTAACAGGAGTATACAAGGGGGTTATGGCATATAAATCTTCAATTTCCGAGTTATTTAGACGTATACAGCCCTGAGAAACTTCTTGCCCAATGCTCGAAGGCAGGTTTGTTCCATGAATGGCAAACTTCATATTTGACAATTCCATGGCCCTTGTCCCATATACATTTTCGTCAAGGGGTACAAATTTATCGGGATTCATGATTTTTTTAGAGATAAAAAAATCCCCCTCGGGAGTTGAATCCTCTTTTCCAAGTGCTACGGAATATTTCCGAATTATTCGATCTCCGGAAATTACCAGCAAGGTATGGTTGCCCTTATTTATTGTAATAGTTAAAGGAGAAAATGGAATCTCCTTAGCGCAAGGTATATTTGGCTTTATTGCCTCTTTTACAACAGCTACCCCGTCCTGATTAGCAGGATTCTTCACCCATGAATATAGCCACCCGCCCTCTCCTGTTGAGGATAAGGTCACAGTATTTTTTAACTTAAAAGGGTCCTTCGGTAATTCCATTAAATAATTGTTGGGGAAAGGTTGAATAAGAGTTTTAAGATCTTCTGGCAGATAACCGTTTTCTTTGCAGAATTGGTATGTTGCACTTCTTACGACTGTCGTCGTTTCCCATAATTGACGTTCTTGGGTGTTCTCAAACGCTATACTTTCCTGTGGATAAATATAGACCTGAATAGTTTTATCCCCGCCTGCCCAAAAGACCATCCCTCTTTCCGTATTCGTTTCATCGATAGCTATTACCTGTTTCGCTTCAGAAACAGGCTTCATTTCGTAGTCAGCTTTTAGTCCCGCAACGAGTTGATGAACTAGTAACTCTTTACTTATCTCAGGTTTAACGACGATCACCTTAGCTTGATCTTTAAGGCCAGGAAAGGAAATAAGAGTGGTAGGTTTCCGCTCTATAACCTCATACGGCAACATGTACAGATAATGATTGTTTATATGATAGGTCGTAGTTAGAAGCCTAGGTAAGAAAACCATGGCTAGAATTAATCCGAAAATTAAAGCTAGAAATAATCGGATTTTACCATTTTGACTGTCAGACTTTTCAATATTAAAAGGGACCTTTCTTTCTGTAAGTTTCATGGCTCGTTCCATTCTTAGAACATCCAGTCTTGCAGACAGAAACCCTTTGTTAAAGGAACGATTGATCAACTCAAATGCTTGTTTCATTAATTTATGATATAAAGCCAAATACTGATCGGTCTTGGTAAGATTGTACCTATCCAAATAGTTCCTAGCTTCAATTTCATATTCTAAACCAACATGATACATAGCTTCCTTGTCTTCAGGTCTTTGAATCAAGAGTTTTTTCCAAAATAAAGGATCATTTTTAGAAATATAATAGCCATTTCCTAAACTATATAAATTTCCCTTTAGTTTGGTAGACTCCAAAGTAACCACATCCCCCTCGCTGGGTAAATTTCCATGCGTTATCAAGCGGTGCATCGATTCACGCTACTAGTAAACTATTCAGAATTAGATACGATAAGACTTCTTTCAGAAAATAAAATAAAACAAGTCTATTAGCTTTTTCGCTTACAGACTTGTTTTATTTATTTTCCCTTTAGGGAAGACAACAAAAAGGGATTTCTAGTCCAATAACATCCATAATAACAAATCTCGGATGTTTTACTCTCCTTGAAAAAAATGCAATATTTGCGCGAAAGTGTTTTAATACAGGCGGAAAAAGGTATTGTCTGTTCAGAACACAACTGTTATAATTTCAACATGTCCTTTTAGCGAAGTAATTTTTACGACAAATTGATTAGTAATTCGCTTAAAAGCAAATAAGAAGGAAGGATAGTAGTACGGAATTTTAATTAATTGTATTATAGTGTCTAGCGATCCAACCTTAGAGAAAAGTAAAGAATGTTAGCATGGTAGGGAAATAATACGCACTTAATTCGGAAAGAATTGTTTATAATCTCTCGAATTTATCTTATCAAATCGAAACGGGGTGGATTTATGTTAGGGCTGACTGACCCGGGGGTCATTGCCGCATTTCTCTTGTCCATCGGCAGTGCCCTCTTATGTGTAGTTTATGGTTTAATCAATTGGAATAATGACTGAATTTTCATAGTTTGAAGGGTGGAGTCTTAAATGGGTATTTTTATTGTTGTTCTAGCAATTTATATATTAATCACAGCCTTTCTCGGATATCTTGGTTATAAGCACACAAAATCTTCGGCCGATTACATGGTGGCAGGCGGAAATATCCATCCTTATGTCATGGGCATGGCTTATGGAGCCACCTTTATCTCTACCTCTGCCATTGTTGGGTTTGGAGGTGCTGCCGGTTTTTATGGCCTGAGTATGTTATGGTTAACCTTTGCAAATATTTTCGTGGGGATTTTTATTGCCTTTGTTTTCTTTGGCAAGAAAACACGCACCTTAGGGCAGAAACTTAAAGCCTATACCTTCCCCCACCTCTTGGGAGCTCACTATCAATCAACCTTCATTCGCAAGTGGTCTGCGGCACTCATGAGTATCGTTTTACCACTTTACGCCGCGGCCGTAATGATTGGTGGAGCCAGATTTTTAGAACAGACCCTGCATATGAATTACACTACAGCACTCTGGGTTCTCTCTCTCATTGTTTTAGCGTACGTCTTTTTTGGCGGCCTAAGAGGAGTTGTTTATACTGATGCCTTCCAAGGCACCTTGATGTTCATTATGATGTTTCTCCTACTCAGTTTCACGTACATTAAACTTGGCGGCATCTCACTGGCACATGCTAAGTTAAGTGCCATGACGAGCCTAGTTCCTGCAGCTCTAGCGAAGCAGGGAATGACCGGGTTTGCCTCAATGCCCACCTTCTTAAGCCAAAATTGGTGGTTTGTCATATCCACCTTAGTCCTCGGAGTAGGTATCGGAGTCTTAGCTCAGCCACAACTTATAGTTCGTTATATGACGGTTAAATCCGGTAAAGAGTTAAACCGCGCCTTAGTCTTCGGGGGAGTTTTCATTCTATTCATGACCGGTGTCGCTTTTACCGTTGGTGCCCTTTCTAATGTCTACTTCCACGAAACGAGTAATACGATTGCCATGACAGCGTCCGCTATCGGTGGAACTGGTCCTAACACAGATAAAGTAATACCCTTGTTTTTAGCTGAAGCATTTCCTGCTTGGCTCGTTTACTTTTTCTTACTTGGTCTATTGGCAGCAGCTATGTCTACCTTGAGCGGTCAACTTCACATCATCTCAACCTCAATTAGTTATGATCTTTTTGGTAAAACCAGTAAGGATGACCCGACTAAAACACTCTTACTCGCCCGTGTAGGTTTAATTGTAGGGTTCATTGCCACTGTTATGGTAGCCAAAGTCTTACCGGGTAACATCATCGCTGTGGCCACCTCAATCTTCTTTGGTCTCTGTGCCGCAGCCTTCCTACCAATATACGCTGGTGCCCTGTGGTGGCCGCGCGCCACTAAAACTGGCGCAACCTGGAGTATGCTGGTTGGGACCCTTGTTTATAGTTTTATGTGCATCTTTGTCTATACTAAAGAATCTGCCATCTTTGGCCTAGCCAAAGTTCTATTTGGCAAAAATTCGCTGGCTGGAACAGGCCCCTTAAGCTATATCGATCCTTTAATAATCGCTCTTCCTGCCAGTATCATTGTCTTCATCATCGCCTCATTAGTTACCAAACCATCCAAGTCTGTCGCTTAAATTGCTTGGATTTTAGGCATTGAGTCATACAATCAGCCACTTTGCCAATCTTGCAAAGTGGCTGATTTCTTGACACTACCGAAGCTAAACGTGATTCGTCTCACGATTGGCTGAACTCGTTACAAGTAAGTTATATCTAAAAATAAGAAGGGTTTTAGATCCTAACGTTGAATTGAGTGCATAGCAGAGCCTCTTTTTAATGATTTTATCAAGAACAAGATTGGAGATGACCTCATTGCTTAAGCTAGCTGAAATAGTAATCGACTCGATCAACTTCCAAGTCGACCAAGCTAAGACACTAACTCAATACCGCAAACCACTTATTGGGTTCGCATCAGTCCATGACCCCCTATTTAATCAAATGAAGGAGATCATCGGGCCCCATCATTTACACCCAACCGAACTTCTACCTGATGCTCAAACGGTTATAGCCTTTTTCTTACCATTCTCTGAGACCATAGTGGCAGCTAATCGAAAGGATTCCCAGATAGCAAGAGAATGGGCCATAGCCTATATAGAAACGAACAAACTCATCGCAACCATTAGCTCAGAACTCAAACAAGTATTAGCGAGTCAGGGAATAAATGTGGCGACTCAACCCGCTACTCATAATTTTAACGAACAGGATTTAACTGCAAGTTGGTCTAATAAAAGCATGGCCTATGTTGCAGGATTAGGGACCTTCGGACTAAACCACCTTCTGATTACCTCGGCTGGATGCGCAGGACGTTTTGGTAGCATGGTAATCTCCGCCGAAATAACGCCCTCCCCTCGGCCAGCCACCGAAAACTGTCTCTATATCAGAGATTCCAAATGCCAGTTTTGCGTTAAAAACTGCCCCACCGGAGCTTTAACACTGCAAGGTCTGGACAAACATAGATGTTATGCTCATTTACTAGAAGTGGATAAACAGTTCCCAGACTTGGGTTTATGCGATATTTGCGGTAAGTGTAGCGTAGGTCCTTGTGCCACTCTTTCTTAACAATCTTTACTTATTTGGCTACAATAAAATGTGGAATTATGTTATTGTTAAATATAGACATACATAGGAGGTAACAGAATCATGCTTGAACTACAGAGTGTATCTCTGGAAATTGAAGGATCCAAAGGATTTGAGATTCTAAAGAACATAAATCTCAAATTTTATGAGAAAAAGATATACGTCGTTACAGGACCCAATGGCGGGGGGAAGTCCTCTCTCGCTAAATTGATCATGGGTGTGTACAATCCTACTAAAGGAACCATCTTACTCGACGGACAAGATATCACTACAACCTCTATTACTGACAGAGCTCGTATGGGTATCGGATATGCTTTTCAGAACCCTCCTCGCTTTAAAGGGGTAACGGTTAAAGAACTTCTAAATATGGCTGCCTCACAAAATCCTGAAAAGATAAACATTTGCGATCTTCTCTATGACGTCGGATTATGCGCCCAGGATTATCTCAACAGAGATGTTGATAGTAGTCTCTCTGGTGGAGAAATGAAAAGAATCGAAATTGCTACCGTACTTGCGCGCAATCTAAAGATTGCGGTGTTTGACGAACCGGAAGCAGGAATTGACTTATGGAGCTTTCAGAAGCTAGCAGAAACATTTACAAATATCCACGAGAAATATGATACAACGATCATCATTATCTCTCACCAAGAGCGAATTATGGGTTTGGCGGATGAAATAATTATCATGTCCAATGGGGCAATCAGCGCTCAATCTGAAAGAGACATCATTCTTGCAGGAATTTTAAACGCAGACTGTGCCTGTAGCACAAACTGTGTGAAAGGGGTTGGTCAAAGTGTTGAATGCGTTAGATAAACTGATGCTTGAGAAAGTGGCCGATCTCCATGAAATACCACAAGGGGCTTACAACATTCGAAAAAATGGCGTGGGAGTTCAGCGCAATACGACGGCTAATATTGATATCATCACTAAGCTGGATAAGCCGGGAATTGATGTGATCATTAAGCCCTACACTAAAGGGGAAAGTGTCCATATTCCGGTGATTGTGACTGAAGAAAATATCAATGATCTAGTTTATAATACCTTTGAAGTGGGTGAATACTCAGATGTGTTGATTGTAGCAGGATGTGGGGTACATAATTCGGGAGACCGCAAATCACAGCATGACGGAATCCACAACTTTTTTGTCCGAAAAGGGGCAAAACTCAAGTATGTAGAAAAACACTATGGACAAGGTGAGGGTAAGGGGCAGCGGGTCCTGAATCCTCAGACAATTATTGACGTAGAAGAAGGGGCTATTGTCGAGCTTGAACTTATTCAGATAAAAGGGATTGACCAAACAAAACGAGATACAGTCGTCCGACTTATGGATAATGCAAAGCTTATCGTCACTGAAAGACTTCTAACTTACAAGGATCAAGAGGCCATATCCAATATTACCGTAGAATTATTAGGGGTCGATTCTTCCGCTCAAATAATATCCCGGTCAGTTGCTCAGGATGATTCCAAGCAAGAATTTTTCTTCGATCTCGTTGCACGAAATAAAGGACGTGGTCATATTCAATGTGATGCGATTATCATGCATAATGCTCAGGTTCTTTCCACTCCGAAAATTTCCGCCTATCATAGTGAAGCACAGTTAGTGCATGAGGCTGCCATAGGACGAATAGAATCCGAACAGTTAATCAAATTAATGTCTCTGGGGTTCTCGGAGAGCGAGGCCGAGGATGCCATCCTAAGTGGCTTTCTTAAATAGGATGAATTCTCTACATTCATAAAAGCTTAAATTCTTCTAACAAGGCTGGAAGCTTGACCGCCTCCAGCCTTGTTTCTTAATGTTATCGAATTCACTGGCCAACTAACTTAAAGCCAATTTGTGCCCCATTAACCCTTTCCCTCTAGATCAGGTCGTGTACCTGCTAATTTATATAAAGCCTCATCAGCTACACGATATACCGTCCAATCCTCCATCGGAACAGCTCCCATTTTCTTGTAGAACTTAATTGAGGGTTCGTTCCAGTCTATACACCACCATTCCAATCTACCGCACTTCCTATCAATCGCTAACTTTGCTAAAAAGGCAAGGAAAATATTACCAATCCCCTTTCCCCGTTTGTCAGGTTTTACATATAAATCTTCCAAATAAATACCCGGTTTCCCCATAAACGTCGAAAAGTTGTGAAAAAACAAGGCAAATCCGACCGGGTTATTTTGATATTCGCCTAAAATTACCTCCGCGATTTTTCTTTCAAATAAAGACTCACGTAGAACCTCTTCGGTTGCTACAACTTCAGGCAACATTTTTTCATACTCAGCCAATTCTCTGATAAAGCCTAAAATCAGGGGAACATCTGTTATTTCAGCAAACCTCAATTTAAAATCATCTAAACCAGTGTCTATTAATTTATTCATAACTCTCTCCTTCCAATTGATAGTGCTATCCTTCTTAAATTTAAGTGCTGTCGCGATTGGCCATAGGATTTAATGCAGTTATTTGACACATAAAGTTAAGTGAACTCAGTCAATAAAGTTAAACATCAGTCTTCGGTGAGGACTCAGATTTAGGAGGTTATTCTAAGTGAAATATCTCAATCCATTACTATTGGCCATTCCCGTCAGTATTTTCTTGCATCTTTCAGGTAACTCGCCTGTCTTGATTTTTATCGCTGCCTGCTTAAGCATAATCCCTCTTTCAGGCTACATGGGAAAAGCCACGGAAGAAATCGCCATCTACGTTGGGCCAAGAGCTGGAGGCTTGTTAAACGCCACCTTTGGTAATGCTGCAGAACTTATCATTACGATCTTTGCCCTCAAGGCAGGCCTTTTCGAGGTGGTAAAAGCATCCATAACAGGATCGATCATCGGGAATCTTCTCTTGGTATTAGGCCTTAGTATGCTCCTTGGCGGATTTAAGTACAAGACTCAAAAATTCAATAGAGCAGTGGCTGTAATGCATACCTCAATGCTCCTCATGGCCGTAACGGGGTTAATCATTCCTGCAGTCTTTCTCAATACCCACTCTAATCCCGCTGCCATACCTCTAAGTTTAGGAGTAGCCGCTATTCTAATGCTCGTTTATTTACTTAGTTTAATCTTTTCTCTCCATACACACAAGGATGTCTTTCGTCCTAGCCAAGAATGTTCAGACACTCCAAAATGGTCAAAATTTAAGTCTTTTGCTATTCTACTTATTGCTACGTTTTTTGTCGTTATCGAGAGTGAATTTCTGGTTGAGGGTATCGATCCCGTCGTTAAAACCTTGGGTATCAGCGAACTTTTTATTGGTGTCATTGTTATTCCGATCATCGGTAATGCTGCAGAACATTCCACCAGCATACTCATGGCCCTCAAGAACAAAATGGATATCAGTCTGGAAATTGCGATTGGCTCAAGTACTCAAATAGCGCTCTTTGTTGCACCCTTACTGGTATTTATCGGTTACTTTATGGGCCGACCTCTGGACTTATTATTTACCAGTTATGAACTGATCGTTATCATCATGGGTACTGTTATCACCGCCATTATTAGTATGGACGGCCGTTCCAACTGGTTAGAAGGTGCTCAACTATTAGCGGCCTATTCGATCATGGCTTTAGCCTTTTTATTTGTATAGTCCCGGTAATCCACAGCTTCGGTCATTTTCCCTACGACCTCCTTCACGAAACAAATGCTATAATAACTCCCTCCATTCCATTCTTTATAGATATACAATCTACGAAGAACCTGGCTGAAGCGTATTGCTTCCAGCCAGGTTCTTTAGTTTAGATGTTCCACTACTCAAATGCTTGAGAAATCATACATAAAAGTATTCATAAACTTTCATACTAAACCTAACTAGAGGGAGGAGGTTCTTATGAATAGTTTATCTTCAAGGACAAAAAAGTGGCTGCTCATCGGCCTACCGTTACTAGCAATTGGTATGTTCTTTCTGGTCGCTCAATATGAGCGAACCTCAACCACTCATTATTGTGGAACGACCTGCCATATCATGAAGCCAGTCTACGAAACCTCTTTTCACAGTACGCACCGCGAAACAAACAATGTAGGGTGCAAGGATTGTCACATCCCTCATGATAACATTCTTGAGCAAATCGCCTACAAAGGGTATTCAGGTGCCAGAGATTATTACAAAAACACCTTTGCCCAACCTGATGTACTACATACCAAGGAATGGAGTCAAAAGATTCTCCAACGCAATTGCATTCGATGTCACTCAACGGTTGTCGCAGGAATTAATACCAGTGATGGAAAACAATGTTTCGAGTGCCATCGCGGTGAACCTCATGATACGCCCCTTCAACCCTTCAGTAGCCAACCCATCTATACATCAACACAGTGAACTCGTTCAACTAAAGTTGAACATCGAGTCTTCGGTGGGGGACTCTACCCCCACCGAAGCGGAGCCGGGGGTACCACTCCCACTTGTAGAAGTGGGAGTCTTACAATTGGATAAATGGAGGTAGAAATTAAATGCAGAAATTCTGGCGCAGTTTCATGCTGCTTGGTCTTATCCTTACCCTGAGCGGAGTGCTATTAGCTGGTTGTACCGAAAAAGCACCTACTCAACCCACAACTGCCACTATACCCGAAGGAGAACTCGATCCCGCCGTATGGGGAAAAGTATACCCTGATCATTATGCCAGCTATCTTAAGCAAAAGGAACAAACCAAGGGAAATTCTAAATACGGTGGTTCCCTCCCAGAGTCACATCTAAAAGAATCACCGGCCCAAGTTAAACTGTTTGCAGGCTATCCCTTTTCCGAAGATTATAACGAAGAACGAGGGCATATATGGGCTTTGGAAGATGTGACCGGAACGCTACGTATCGGACCAAAAACTATCAGCTCCTGCTGGAACTGTAAAAGCCCTAATGTAAAACCGCTTGTCGATAAAATGGGAGACTCTTTCTGGTCAACTCCCTTTGCTCAGTTAAAAGATCAAATTAAACATCCCATCGCCTGTGCAAACTGTCATGACCCCAAAACAATGGCTCTTGCCATCACTAGTGTTCCCCTGCTCGACGCGTTAAAAACAAGAGGAATCGATCCCGCCAAATTCAGTCGGCAAGAGATGCGTACCATGGTATGTGCTCAATGCCATGTCGAATATTACTTCAAACCAGATAATAAGAAAGTCACCTTCCCCTGGAACTATGGGTTGAAAATGGAGGATGCAGAAAAGTTATATGAGGAAATTAGTTTTAAAGACTGGGATCATAAAGAAAGCCAGGCCCCTATGCTTAAAGCTCAACACCCGGATTATGAACTCTTCTCGACAGGTGTTCATGCTGCTAACGGTGTCGCCTGTGCGGATTGCCATATGCCCTATGTAAAACAAGGGCAAGCCAAAATATCCTCACACCATCTGCAAAGCCCTCTCAATCACATCTCTCAATCCTGTCAGACATGTCATAAACAAAGCGAAGAGTACCTGAAAAATCAAGTCATAGGTACACAAGACGCCGTGTATAATACCAAAGTTCGATTAGAAACGGCACTTTCAGAGGCCATCGATGCCATTGCGACCGCAGCCAAGAACCCTGCAGCCAAAGCAGACATGATGAACCAAGCTCGATCCTTGCATCGCAAGGCCCAATGGCGTTGGGATTTCATCTCTGCCGAAAACAGTATGGGATGGCACAGCCCCAAAGAGGCCTTAAGAATTCTCGGTGAAGGGATAGATTTAGCCCGCCAAGCTCAACTAAAAGCTAATTTAGGAGTAGGGGCAACCGTTGGAGGTACGCCTGGACCAGATGCAGGAAAGACCCCCGGAGCAGGAACCGCTGCTGAAGCTGCTGGCCCTGAAACAACGCCCAAGCAATAAGCCTATAGCATCACAATCGCTCCTTAGGAAGTTTTCACCTGTTTGAGTATAGGAGGTTGTCTTAGACATCCTCCTATACTTGTGCCGTTTAGGCCGCTAATAGTCTTTAAAAAAATTCAAAGAGCAAGCAGTTCCAACTGAGAAGAACTACTTGCTCATAGTTTATATTGCATTATTTGACGTTCTCCTAGATTAGTTTACGCACCACAAAGTTATCTTCAATTAGCAGCCAATTTTGAGGAAAATCATTTCCCAATACCCAATAGTAGAAACCCCGAATCCCGAGCTCCTTGACCAAATCAAATTTAGCTTGCATACTTCGCGCATCCTCAAACCAAACTTCATGTCGCTTTCCCTCTTCATCCGTATATCTAAACCACGGGGCTTGAGAGACTTTGTCATAGTTAATGCTTACACCGTAGCGGATAGCGAGCTCCAAAGCTGTTTGAGGACTAATCGACCTAGCAAATTTGCCGCCGACTACATAAGGAAGGGTCCAGTCATAGCCATATAGGGGCATCCCCATCATAATCTTTGCTTTCGGTACGACAGTTATCGCGTACTCCATAACGCCTCTCATCTGGGGTAGAGGGGATACTGCCATTGGACTCCCTCCGGACCAGCCCCATTCGTAAGTCATAAAAAAGATAAAATCGACAACTTGCCCAATCGCTTGATAATCATGCCCCTCATATAGTACTCCACGTTGATCTGCCCGATTCTTTGGTGCTAACGCAGCGGAAATATAATACCCACGCGCTTTCAATAATTGCCGCGCTTTCTGTAAAAAGCGAACATATCGCTCTCGGTTCTCTGCTCCTAAATACTCGAAGTCAAAGTCAAGGCCCCGGTATCCTTTCTCTGCCATAATCTGAAGAACTTGGTTTAACACACGATCCTGCAAAGCTTCATTTGTAAAGATCGCAGTAGCGATTTCTGTACTGAACTGTCCTTCCTCAAAGTTGGTTAAAACCAAGAGAGGTAAAACTCTGTCCTTGAAAGCAGCATTCAACGACGGCTGATCTTCAACCGGAGTAAGATTTCCGTCCCGATTGACTGCATAGGTAAAAATAGCCAGGTAAGTAAGGTGCTCTCCCACTTTGTCAACAGCCCCAGCCGAACGGGCTCTGGTCATTCTGGGATCAATGTAAGCATTTGTTTCTACGGTTGGCCTTGGTTTCTGAGGTAGATACAAGCGTAGACCAACCGGAACATTATTAGGGTTTTGGATCTGGTTAATTCGGACTAGTTCTTGGACAGTTATATTATAGCGACGACTGATCATCCAAAGACTTTCTCCAGGTTGAACCCAGTGGTACTGCCCGTTAATTGGTATTACAAGTGTTTGACCCACGACTAATCGATTCCGATCTGGAACTTGATTGGCCTCAGCAATCTCCTGAAAAGTGATACCATAAGCTTGGGCAATTTTCGTAAGAGTTTCTCCTGACCTTACCACGTGAATCTGCATATATATCCTCCTCTAAGCACGCGCAAATCTCTTTTGTTAATTTATGTTCAGAAAGTTATTCTCGCGCCTCAGAAAAGAAAAAAGACACAAATGTTTTCCCTTTGATCATGGAACACTTGGTTTTTCGCCATAAACGTTAGATCCTCAGTATAATCGGACATCCACCTTGACATCATAAAGGGTGCTGCCCGCAGCTCTATCCGTTAAGCGTTGAGATGTAAGGGCGTTTACGGTACTTTCTCCGAGCATCGTTTCACTCGAAAACAGACCTTCCGTTACGACAACTCCCGGGGGAACTGTTGTCGTTAACTTAAGAATAAACTCTACCTCTCCTCGCACATTAAAGGCGATCACTCTTTGACCGTCTTGCAAATTCTTGGTTTCAGCATCTTCAGGGTTCATTTGAAGGCAAGGTGCTTCCTTCTTAAGCAGTAAATCAGGTCGCTCATTAAACGAAGAATTCAACGAGTACAAACTAGGCGCACTCATCAGATAAAAGGGAGCATCATCCCCGTAAGGTTCATTATAGCGCGGCAACGGCTCGGGATCCTTTGGATTGTAGAGCTCAATTTTACCCGATGGAGTCAGAAAATTGATTTTGTAATCTTCTGGTAGGGAGAGTTCGACAGGAAGTCCTGCTCGGAGTTTTGTCAGGTCGACACCTTCTAGCCAGGCTGTCGGTGGATCTATAAGTTGATTAATCAGGTCATCTGTTGTTTGCTGAAAGAACTCCTCTGCAAAACCCATAGCCTGGGCAAGTAACTGAAAAACCTCCCAGTTAGACTTGGCTTCGCCGATCGGAGGAATAACCGCCGTCGCTCTCTGAATGCCATAATGCCCATAGGAACGGTACATGTCTGCATGCTCTAAGGAGCTTGTAGACGGCAAGATGATATCAGCATAACGAGCGGTATCTGTCATAAATCGCTCATGAACTACAGTAAAAAGGTCCTCTCGCCTGAGTCCCTGGATAATCATCGTTTGGTCAGGGGCTACTACGGCCGGATTGGAGTGATAGACATACAGGCTCATGATCGGCTGCTTTGATAATTCCGTTAGAGCCAAGCCGAGCTGATTCATATTCACCACTCGGGTTGGCTCTGCTAATAAATCCTCACGCGTAACTCGATCCGCATGAAAAGCCTTACCTGTAGAAATACTGGCGAGCAACCCGCCTCCAGGTTTGCCCCAAGCCCCGACCAGCGCGGGAAGACAGGTAATAGTGCGTACTGTCATCGCTCCGTTACCATAGCGGCAAAGCCCCGATCCTAAAGCAATAAAAGGTGCGCGGGCTCTGGCGTAATGCTGCGCCATTTTTTCGAGCAAACTAATTTCAATTCCCGTGATTTGACTTACTTTATCCGGTGGGTAATCGGGCAAAACTCCCCTTCTGAGTTGTTCAAAACCCTGAACCTGACTATCTAGAAACGGTTGGTCAATCCAGCCTTCACGAACTAAGATATACATGATGCCGAGAGCCAAAGCGCCATCACTCCCCGGTCGTACTAGTACGACCTGATCCACCATCTGCGCTGTAGGATTTTCATAGGTATCAATCAACCAAACAGAGGCGCCCCGTTTTTTCGCCTCACGAACATTATTCAGGAGATGAATGTTCGTCGCTAAGGCATTGGTACCCCATAAGAGTATAAAATCGCTTTTTTCCACTTCATCCGGGTGGGGTGCATGGGTATCCCCCATGACTGAAGCCCAACCATGACTCTTAGAGGCGGCACAAATCGTGCGTTCCAATCTTGAAGCGCCCAAGCGGTGGAAAAACCCCTCCCCACAATTGCGTTGGACTGTACCCATAGTCCCCGCATAAGAATATGGCAAAATAGCTTCCGCGCCATATTTAGCCAGAATCCCCTTCCAACGGTCGGTAATGACTCGGATCCCTTCCTCCCAACTAATGGGCCTATATTGGCCCGCACCTTTTTCCCCAATGCGCAGTAGAGGTTGGGTCAGCCTCTGCGGAGAATGAACAGTTCGTTCATAATGCACCATCTTCGGACATAACGTTCCCTTAGTAAAAGGATGTTCTGGATCACCCATTACCTTTACCGCTTGATTGTCCACAACTTCAACTAAAAGTCCGCACATATCTGGACAATCGTAAGGACACACCGATCGTTTTAGTTCAGTATTCATGCTAAATTCCCTCTTTCTGTTTTTGATAAGCATAAATTACTAATGAAATCTTGAAAATTCGACGCTTATTTATCATCTGTCGCCTTGCCGTCACCGAAAACTGGTATGGCATCTCCTAAAAAAGTTGGCTTTGGTTTAATAACGTTTGTCCACAGGAAGTCTTTGTTCCTTGCTGCAATTTCTCTAAACTTATACATCTTCATAGCCTGTCCATAATCACGTCGGTCAGAAGCAACTCCGTACGCTTCCAGGCCCAACGCCCTAGCTACATAAACTGCTCTCTTAAGATGATACTCCTGCGTAACGATGATTAGCTTCTGGACTTTAAAAATGTCCCTTGCTCGATAGACACTCTCATACGTGCTAAATCCAGCGTGATCCATGAAAACATCTTGATTGGGTACGCCTTTGTCTTTTAAAAAGCTCTTCATAGAATTAACTTCATCATAATCTTTCCGTCCATGATCTCCGCTCACTATCAGCTTAGGGGCCTTCCCTTGCTCATATAGTTCGTATCCAGCGGTTAAACGATCGTTAAGCATCGTCGACACCGTTCCGTTTGGAAATACATAAGCACCTAAGACGAGAATAGCATCAGCGTTAGGAACTTCGTTTGAGGTAACGATGTATTTTGTTCCAACTGACTCAACGTTCTGATTGACAATTAATCCAGTGGTACAAGCAAGAAGTAATAATAGAACTGAGAAAAATAATGCCTTTTTCAGGCGCTCCTTTAAGGTTAATAACTTACTCATAGCACACCTTCCATATAACTGTTATTTTCGAACCCTTGTCTTAAATATACTACATTTTAGCCATCGAGCAAATCAATTATGGTCCCTTAACACCGATTACAACATCCACTTCTTTCTATTTTGCCGGAACGTATCCGGTTTTCTCGATTAGACTTTGTCCTTCCTCGGACAAGATCCAGTCAAGAAAACGACTGACATTTTCTTTCTTATTCGATTTTAGCGAGACTGCATAAACAGGAACTGTGAAGGGATACGTTTTATTGCGCACCGTTTCAGGGGTCGGTTTAATACCATCAATCGCCAGATACTTAATCTGATTATTTTTAATCATCTCGGTCGAGTAATACATAAATGAATACCCTATGGAGTTCTTAGCATTTTTATAACTAGCAACCTGACTAATGATTTCACCCATCCCCCCGGCATAGGTTTCCTTGGTTTGCTCTAACATCGTAATGCCTTTCATGACTTTATTTTGCATGACCGTTTGACTCCCCGAGTTTTCAGGCCGTTGATAAGGCAGTATCTTATTCCATTGTCCACCGACTTCTTTCCAGCGGGTGATTTTACCCGAGTAGATATCCTGGATCTGTTTTATGGTCAGATTCTCAACCGGATTTTTAGAGTTTGTGAAAAAGACAAACGCTTCACTCCCAATGGGAGTTAAGACAAACTCATCCCCTTTGGCTTTAATCTCTTCAACATGAGCTTTCGACGGCTCTGCAACGAAGATTATATCGGTCTGACCCGCTATTAATCTTTCGTAGGCTGTGCCGGTTTTTGAACACTTCACTAAATCGAGTGGAAACCGCTCACTTGCCACAAAGGCAGGATATATTTCTTTATCATTGTTGTTCTTGTTTGCTATATAGTATTCACCAAGTCCCGTATAGACAGCTTCCACAAACGCCGCGTAAACCGGATAAGCGGCTGTCGCACCGTCCAGACGCGGCATGGAATCAAACTCTGAAAATTGTAAGTTGGCAGGTTTATCAAGCTTAGCGAGCCCGTTGTTATCCTTGAACGGGGCTTTTTCCATCAGATCAAATTCCGTTAGATCACTCCCGACTGTTGACTTCCCATAAAGCAGTTCTGTCATACCATTATCAATAACCTTTGTTGTCGCGACGCCAGAAAAAGCAAGGACAAAAATACAAAGCAGGACCAAGACAGCTTTAAAGTTTCTCGACAGAGAGCTATCTACCGCTGTTTTCGCAGCCCATTCACACAAAACAATCCCAATAAGAAACCCCATATACCCCATAAGCTCTGCCACAGGTATGATGAAATGTAATCCTGATAAAGAGAGACCTATGCCAAAGATCAAAAACATAGGATTCTTGAGAGCATACATTCCCCACCAGCCTGAATTAAAATTCCCGTTTGAGAGTGACAATGCCAAAATTGCAAAGACCAGAGCATAGAGAATAGGCACAAGAGCAATGAGATACCTTTCCTTTGCCGAGTTGGGCTTATGCTTTGACAATTTTACAAAACTATAACCAACAATAATGCCTATAATAAGCGAACCGAAAAAGGCAATCGATAACAAGATCAAATTTTTGGCATCCTTGCCAAGCTCATATAACCTTAGCCCATCTGTAATTGACGAAACAATGATCATCCCTATGGTAAGTAAGAAAGGAATAAGGATCATCTGGGTTGCTAAAGAGGTTCCCAGATACCTTTTATTTGATAACATCGTTCAACACTCCTACTCTCTATCAACTACTATATTTACTACTATATCAACTACCGAATCTACTCAAATCCCGATTTATACTATCACTTATATCTATACAATTCGGCGAATTCTAGCCCAGTCCTCCTACAGTGTCCTAGTATTTACGGATACTTCTATAAAAATAGAAACAAGGCTGGAAGTATCTGCTTCCAGCCTGACCCATTCTTACTGATACACAATTACCAATACAAAAGCTTATACCAATGTCAGATTTAGTTAGTTAGCCCTCTTAATTTTGACCCTTATACTTAATTGTGTCAAATAGTTATTTTGACGTAATTCTACTTATACCCGCAGTAATCTGCGCCAAGTGATGATTTCCATGCCATGCGTAAAGGTCAATTAGCTTCTTAATCGTTAATAGCCCAACATCCGGGTGAATTAACTCCCTCTCAAGACCTGACGACGATAACGACCTCAATAGAACAGCCAATCGTTTATGTAAACCTTCAAGTAGTTTTGTGGATAGTTCAACAGGTAACTGAGAGTCACTTAATTCAGCCCACAGCACTTCATCATAAGGCTTGATGGTGGGTTTATCCTCTGTCATGGCCAGCTTAACTCTAATATAAGCATTCATATGAGCATCCGCTATGTGATGTATTAACTGGCGAATAGTCCAACTGCCTGGTCTATAGGGAGAGTCAAGCTGTTCATCAGTTATTTTTTCGACGGCCCTAAATAACAACTCAGGTAGCGCTTCTATTTGGTCTATCAAAGAATTGATTTGTTTTTCCTGAACCTCTTTTTCAAAATCAAACGTCCCAATTGGATATCGTAAATCATCCACAAACGTTCTCCCCCTTCTCCTTTACTGACATGTCTCTACCTATCAAGATTCGGTGAAATACAACCGATTCCTCCCATTATATAAAAGAAATTCCCCGGCTTTCTTAAGTACATAAAGGACCATTCCCGTCTTATCAATCGTATGTTTCCACACGATCTAACTATTAGTTAGCCAGGGCAATAAAGATTGAATCCTGTTCAATTAAGGAACTTATACAACAAAGTATTTTTCTCCCTTACCTGTCGGGTAATCCAAAAACCTATAATGACCAGTGGATACAAAACCGCCCAACCGACAAACGGAAAAATCACAGCTGTTGAAAGAAAGGACAGCCAGCTAATGCCTACTCCTAAGGAACTGCCTTTTAGCAGCCGGATTCCTGCTGCACATCCGCCAAGATAGGTAAGAATAAACGTTGCGTTGGGAATCTGAAGCAGAGTTATTAGGGATATCGCCCCGCTGCCGTACAGGAAAAGCACGGCAATAAAGCACAAGGCAAGAAAAGCAATCCCCCCTATTGGTGTACTATATCGTGAAGACAAAATACCCATCCAGCCTGGAGCGTCTCCTTTTCGTGCTAAGGCATACGCCAAGCGAGAAGTTGCACCCGTATAAGCGATAATGGTGGCAGTACAGATGAACATACCTGAGAATCCGGCAACCAAAGCCCCTCCAGGTCCGAGTAGTTTACTTATGATCAAAACAAGCGAGGCATCCGATCCGGCGGTATGGTAACTGTGTGTTCCAACTGTAGCAAATGCTGTGAGAAAATACAGTAACCCAACAATGACAGCGGCAATGGTTACCCCTTTTACCGCTGCTCGCTGCGGATCTAAAAATTCTTCAGATAAATGGGAAACCGCCTCCCAGCCGATAAAACACCAGAATAAAATAGCGGCCGCCTGCCCGACACTCACCCAGCCATTCGGCATAAAAGGCGTAAAATTTGAGGACTCAATATGAGGTACGGAACCTATGATTGCTAGCACCAGCACGGCAACAATTGCCAGCACAACGGAAATTTGAACTTGCCCTACCACTTTCATACCGAAAAGGTTGGTTAATAGACCGACTGCAAGCATTCCTGCCGCTAGAGCCACCCTCGCACTGTCACCCCAGCCCATGGCAACTGTCATATAGCCAGCTCCTGTTAGTGCAGCCACAGGTGCGCCAATCGGTACAGACATGAGAAAAAACCAGCCAACAAGCGTTCCAGCCTTTGTTCCGAAGGCTAATGTGACAAAATGAGAGACACCGCCGGCATTCGGAAACTTTGCCGATAGCAACCCCATGGTCAGTGCCAGAGGTAATACTAATAACGTCATAAGCCCCCACGCCAGAAGGGAAGCCGGACCGGCAATCTCGGCAGCCAGTCCAGGCACGATGAGTACACCCGAGCCGAGTACAGCTCCGATATATAGGGCTATCGCTTGCGGCAGGCCGATAGTACCTTTCAGTCGATTTTGATTTTCCATACCTTTTGCTCCTGTCTCCCTTGTATTTCCTCTAATAGTATCAGATAATGGTGCCATCTGAGAAACGAAAGATTTCGATAATATACATCGCTATAGCCGATGGTAAGGGGAGATTGGGATTGGAATTGCGTCAATTATTTACGTTTATAGCCGTGGTCAAGGTTGGTGGTTTTACCCGCGCCGCCAATTTGCTGGGATACGCCCAATCAAGCGTAACGGCGCAAATCCAGGCGCTTGAAGCAGAACTTGAAACTCCTCTTTTTGACAGGTTAGGCAAAAAGAATATCCTTACCGATGCAGGTCAGCGACTTCTGCCGTACGCCCAGGAAATTACTAAAATGCATAACTTGGCATTAGACGCAATGCGGTCGGATACTGCTATTTCTGGTACGCTGACGATAGGGGCTCCCGAATCCCTAGCAGCCTTTCGCTTGCCAGAGATAATTCGAGAATACAAAAACCGTTATCCAGACGTTAAAATCATATTGAAGCCCGGCGTATGCTGGGAATTGCATGACCTGATCCGTTCGGGAGAGCTGGATCTTGCTTTCCTGCTTCAACCCGAGACAGAAGACCGGGATCTGTACATTGAAACTCTCGTACATGAAAAAATGGCGCTCGTTTCACCACCTGGCCATCCGCTTGTTCCCTATGAATATGTTGAACCTACCCACTTAAAAGACGAAACGATACTTCACACCGAGCCGGGGTGCACCTACCGTACACTCTTTGAACAGCATCTTAACAGCCACGGAATATTTCCTAATCCTGACCTTGAGTTCTGGAGCATTGAGGCAATTAAGAACTGCGTTATGTCTGGACTTGGCCTTTCTTTTCTTCCACTTATCACAGTGCAAAATGAGGTGCGGGAGGGTAAACTGATGCTACTGGCCTGGGATGATCGACAGCAGCGACTCGCTACCCAAATCGCCTATCACAGAAAAAAGTGGATTTCTCCTGCACTTCGTGAATTCTTGCTCATTGTTGGAAAGTATGCTGTTGAGTGGCGACAGAGTTATATCTCTAGGTGATAAGCCTAAAAGTTAAACGTTGCAAAATAATCAGCCGGTGTTTCCGCGCGTCGTATCAATTCTGTTGAACCGTCCTCTTTTGACAAAACTTCAGCAGACCGCAGTTTACCATTGTAGTTATAACCCATCGCAAAGCCATGTGCTCCAGTGTCATGAATTACAATTAAGTCGCCAAGCTCAATTTTAGGCAGCATTCGGTCAATAGCAAATTTATCGTTATTCTCACACAAACCGCCGGTAATATCATATTTGTAGCTGCACGGCTCATTTTCTTTACCCATAACAGTAACATGATGATAGGCACCGTACATTGCAGGACGCATAAGGTTTGCCGCACAGGCGTCGACTCCAACATATTCCTTGTAGATGTGCTTTTCGTGGATTACAGTTGTAACAAGACAGCCATAAGGCCCCAACATAAACCTTCCAAGCTCAGTGTATATCGCAACATCGCCCATTCCCGCTGGAACAAGAACCTCCTCATATGCCTTGCGAACACCCTCACCGATCAAAAAAATATCAGCCCGCTGCTGCTCTGGGTGATATGGGATACCAATGCCTCCCGAAAGATTAATAAAAGCAATGTGTACTCCCGTTTCTCGGTTTAAAACGACCGCTGTTTCAAACAACATTTTAGCAAGTACAGGATAGTAGTTATTGTCGACGGTGTTGCTTGCTAAAAAGGCGTGCAACCCGAAATGCTTTACCCCTTTGTTTTGAAGTTTTCTAAAACCTTCGATTAATTGCTCGAAGGTAAAACCATATTTTGCTTCACCAGGGGTATCCATGATCACGTTATTGTAAGCAAATGTACCGCCTGGATTATATCGGCAACTAATTGTATCCGGAATGTCTGCGACATTCTCTAAAAAATCAATATCTGTAAGATCGTCTAAGTTAATTATGGCGTTGAGTTTGCGTGCCAGCACAAAATCTTCTTTAGGCGTTACGTTTGCCGAAAACATTATTTCATCTCCATTAAATCCCACGGTATCAGCCATCAGAAGTTCAGTTAATGTTGAACAGTCTACATAACAGCCCTCCTCTTTGAGGATTTTTAAGATTGTTAAATTTGGCGTAGCTTTAACTGCAAAATACTCCTTAAAGCCCTTGTTCCATGAAAATGCCTGCTTTAATCTGCGAGCATTTTCTCGTATACCTTTTTCATCATACAGATGGAAAGGTGTTGGGTATTTTTCTACTATTTCCTTTAATTGCTCTAAATTCACAAATGTTTTTTTCATTGTGTTACCTCCGTTTTTACTACATTGTGCACAAAAATAAATACAGCATTGATTAATCTCATTTCATTAGCTCTATTAGTCTTATTTCATTGGTTAACGACTCCTTAAACAAATCAATCAGGTTTTGCTTTTTTGAATAAAGACAAGTTGCACTATCATCATCAATAATATCCCCTGTAAGTACATTTGCAGAGTCGACAATAAGTCTTATCTGATGCTGGGTTTTTTCCACGTGATAAATTGTAGCACCGTTAAGTTCAAAAGGCGGATTCGTAAGGATTACAACTTTAAGACCTCTGGACACTGCTTGATTTAACTGTGGCTTAATTATATCTAAGGTTTGACCTGATAGTGAAATATAAACCCTCTTCTCAGCTTCAATGAGCATTTTGGTTATTTTATTGATAATATTCCGGTTCCCTTTTATAGTAATGTACCCTTCGTTTTCTTCTCGTTGTTTGGGCATATTTCTTATGAGGCTTAATCTTATCTCCTGCAAATTTCTGATTTTATTATCACAAAACTCATCAACTGGCACGGGAGTATAGCGTGCTGCATTACCCTCAATCACATGTGCAGCCCCCTTCTCAACTAAACCCGCAAGGGCGATGTAAGTATTTGAACGTGAAATGCCCGTGAATTTTGCCACTTCATAACCTGTAAGATCACCTTCTGATAATAGGGTAAGATAAATTGTTGCATCCTGTTTTGTGAGATTGAAATTCATCAGTAACTCTATAATTTCCATAACGTTTATACTCCTAATTTTTTCTAACCTATGTAAGGTTAATTTTATGACCCCCAAAAGGAAAGTTTGAGCTTCGTTAAAACACATCTACTTTACAATACACTTTAAACTCATTTTCATTGCCGCTATTATATAGTGTTCCTGTACAGGAACACTATATAATACATTTAATATATTTTCAACTCCATTTAAAAATATCTAACGGTCTTTTTTGAAGTTTAAAGTTATAAAATTGTTAATAATTTTCCATGTGAATTTAAGCATGAAATAAAAAACAAAAAAGGACGCTATGCCGTCCTTTTTTGTACTAAAGTACAGTACTCACTTCCAGCCTTTATCTTCTTAAATCAAACCAGTCTTGTCATCCTTCTAATCCGTTGCTCAACGTCATCTCCAACCTCCCAGGTCGTTGAACAGCCTATTCTTGATATGAGCTGTCCCTGATTATTTCCCACCCTCTTAGTTTAGCCTCTTTGAGAAGCTCTTGGTCCGGATTAACGGCCACCGGATGTCCAACGAGGGATAGCAGGGGTAGATCCTGGATTGAATCAGCATAGGCATAGGCCTCGCTCATATCAAAAACTGCGCCTGCCTTCCTTTGTTCCTGCAGAAATGTTCTCAGCGCCAGTACCTTTGAGGGTCCATTCATAATAGAGGTTATTCGTCCTGTACAAACACCAGCCGACAACTCAATTTCGGTCCCAAGCCAAAACTTCATACCCAGATCTCTGGCGACTGAGCCAACAAACTGTGAAAAGGCACCGGAGAGAAGCAAAATTTGATCATCTGACTCAAGGTGAACCTTGACCCGGCTAAGAGACACGGGACTAAAACTACCTCTTGCCAATTCTAAACATTGCCCAAAAAAACCTTCTATTTCCGTCTGATTCATCCCAGACATCATCTTCACGATACCCTGTAAAACTCGCCTAATCGCTAATTGACGGCAAAGTCCCAAACGATACAATATGTATACCCAAGACATCGAAATATAGAACTTACGGATCTTTTTACGCATCCCTTTGTCTTGGCTTAGGACCCGCAAGAAGATGCGAGGGGTTTCTTCAAGATGGATTGTGCCATCAAAATCAAAAATCACCAGGCGCATCATACATAACCTCCCGAACTGTTTATTCACTGATCATAACTCATTCAAATTCATCATTTTCCTCTACTAGGGCAATTCCCTAAAAATTAAACATAGTCCACCTTTTCATTTCACAGAATCTCGACTTCGATCTCATTAAACTTTCACAATTTGCACCTTTTCCCTTAACATATTTCGGATATCCTTATGGAAGTAGCCAATCGGTTTCATTGAAAATCTCTATAGATCAAAGGACCGTGACTAGATCAGGCAGAAATAGACCAGCTAATAAAAGTCAAGAGTTTGTCTGATTATTTCTTTTAATTTTCGGTTTGTAAAATACGGCATAACAAACTAAGCCATTGAAAAATCCGAACAATGACCTAAACGTTAATTTTTGGGAAG
>Ga0209347_1000444_pt1 | contig 105194 bp, 97 predicted proteins | sample AutmiccommuBRH23_FD_187382 | JGI IMG/M metagenome (GOLD analysis project Ga0209347, IMG submission 187382) | Deep subsurface microbial communities from Mt. Terri, Switzerland - Autotrophic microbial communities BRH/23 (SPAdes) (version 2) | ecosystem: Environmental > Aquatic > Deep subsurface >...
GGCGAGGTTTGAGTCAACTAAGGCGCGATAAACGCCTCACTAAACCATTGATGTTGCTAGTGGCCCTGATGTCGCGCCAAAATCGGACGAGGTTGCGGCTATGATGCGATTTTGGCGCGACGGGCCACTAGAGCAACTTCGGATCGGACGGAATCGTCGACGGCGATTCCTGAATCGGACAAAGTTCCTCTAGAATCATACTCCTAGAGCGTTTTATCAGACCATCCAACCGCCAGGAGCAACCAATGGTATCTGTACTGACGATGCTCTTGCGCATCGCCCGTTAAAGCGCTCGGTGCAGACAATGCGGCGTTGACTTGCACACAAGGCCTGGGGCCGCGAAGATCACCCCCCGCTAAGGAACCGCTGTTCCCGACTTACCCGTAATCTGAACTGTCAGGACGACCATGCACATCGATGTGGCCGACCTTCGGGACTTCTACTCCAGCCGACTCGGCGCCGTCGTGCGGCGGCTGGTGGCGAGCCGAATTCAGTCGCGCTGGCGTAGGATTCCCGGCGGTGTGCTGATGGGGCTCGGGTACGCGGTGCCATATCTTGGGGCCTATCGCACGCAGGCAGCCCGTTGCGGGGCCTTGATGCCCTCGCGGCAGGGTGCGCTGGTGTGGCCGCGCGAGGGGCCAAAGCACACGGTGCTGATCGACGACGAACATCTGCCGCTGCCCGACAATTCGGTCGACCGGATGCTGGTGGTGCACGGGCTGGAGACAACCGAGCGGGTGCAACCGGTGCTGCGCGAACTATGGCGGACGCTGACCCCGGAAGGCCGGCTGCTGATGGTTGTTCCCAACCGCCGCGGAATTTGGGCGCGTACCGACAGGACGCCGTTCGGCTACGGTCGGCCCTACAGCCGGACCCAGCTCGAGGGGATGCTGCGCGATGCCATGTTCGAACCCATCGAGTGGACCGAAGCGCTCTATGCACCGCCATTCAGCCGCGACATGCTGCTGCGATCGGCGGTGGCCTGGGAGCGGATCGGAGCGCGCGTGATGCCCGGTTTCGCCGGCGTCATCATTGTCGAAGCGGCAAAGGAACTCGTCGCTCCCATCGCCAAGCCGAAGAAGTCGCTCGTGCTGCCGGAAATCATCCGCGCCAACCCGGTGGGGATCCCGCGACCGGCGACGCGCCAGAAGCGGGATGGGCCGGAGAGTGGCGAGATCGGCGGCTAGTGTAGCGCACCTGACGTTTGGTACCCACCTGCGGCTGGCTTCTCAAACAAACGTCAGTGCAAAAGCTACACGAGAAACATGGAGTTGCTAGTCTTCCTCATAGTTCTGACATTTGCTCGGAACCTATTAGCAAATGTCAGAATCGGAACACTAGTGAGGCGTCGCGCCTTAATTGACCGGCGGTGCGGCGAGGCCGGTGTCAATTAAGGCGTGATAAACGCCTCACGAAGTCATTGATGTTGCTAGCGGCCCTCATGTCGCGCCGAAATCGAACGAGGTTGCGGCTATGGTGCGATTTTGGCGCGACGGGCCACTCGGCTTAATTCGGCTGGGCCTCGACACCAGCCTGAAGCGCCAAAACGTGGCCCGCAAGGTAAAGCGATCCGCAGATCAGCACCCGCTTGGGTCCGGCATGCTGACGCTCGATCGCCACTAAAGCGGCTTCCACTGAGGCAGCGGGGAAGGCATTCATGCCGAGCCCTGTCGCGGCCGTGACTATTGCAGCAGGTTGCAATGGCGCTTCGTGCGCGCCGGGAATGGGGACGGCGTGCACCGAGCGGGCGAGCCCCTCAAAGCGCGCGAGGAATCCGTCGACGTCCTTCAAGCCCATCATGCCGACAATGAGGAACAACGGGCGCGGACTGCGTTCTTCAAGATCGGCGGCAGTCTGCGCCAGGACTTCGGCGGCAGCCGGGTTATGGCCGCCGTCAAGCCAGAGTTCGCTGCCAAACGAAAGGATGTCGAAGAGGGGCCCCGCGGCAAGGCGTTGCATGCGGGCTGGCCATTCAGCCCCCATCAAGCCTTTCTCCAGCGCCTGCTCGTCGATTCCAAAGGTGTCGGAAAGCTGCATTGCGGCGACGACAGCGGTGCCGCCATTGACGATCTGGTGGGGGCCGACAAGACCCGGCATCGGCAGGTCGACGACCTGTTCGGCGCGCTGCACGACGAGGCGCCCGTTCTGCTCGTAGGCGTCGAAATCCCGGCCCCAGGCCTGGAGCGGCACGCCAAGCCGCCGCGCGGCCGCTTCGATTACTTCGGCGGCCTCGTCGGGCTGGCGCGAAATGATCGCAGGCACGCCCGCCTTCAGAATTCCAGCTTTTTCGCCAGCGATCTCGGCCAGCGTGCCGCCAAGTTTGTCGGCATGGTCGATCGAAATGGGCGTGATCACGGAAAGCGCGGGCCGCGGCAAGACATTAGTGGCATCGAGGCGGCCCCCGAGACCGACCTCGAGCAGGAGGATGTCGGCGGGCGTCTCGGCAAATGCAAGAAAAGCAGCGGCGGTGGTGATTTCGAACTGGGTAATGTCGTCGCCGTCGTTGACGGCCTGGGTGCGGATTAGGACATCGACCAGGGCGTCCTCGCCGATGGGGCGGGCGGCGCCGTTCGGGCCGGCCAGCATGATGCGTTCGTGAAAACGCACCAGATGCGGCGATGTATAGACGTGCACCCGAGCGCCGGCGGCCTCGAGAATGGCGCGCAGGAAGGCGGTGGTCGACCCCTTGCCGTTGGTGCCGGCAATATGTACCACCGGCGGAAGGCGTTTTTGAGGATCACCCAGCTTGGCGAGCAGGCGCTCTATGCGCCCCAGCGACAAGTCGATCAGCTTCGGGTGCAAATTCTTCAACTCCGTGAGGAGTTGGCTGCTGGTAGGCATATCCCGCATCTCAGGTCCGCGTCTGTGAAACTTGAGGCTGCATTCTGGGTGAAGCGATCACGCCTGTCACCCAATTCCGGTTCTGCCTTCCAGTAGACCCCATCTATAATCGGGCTCAGCGGCAGCGCTGTGCTAGGTCTTGCCCGAGGCCGGCGGCGGATCCTTCGACGGCAGCGTTTCAGGCGGTGGGGTTGCCTTCGAAGCCTTATCCTTGCCCCTTGCCGCCTGATCGACCGTGACCGAGCTCGAAGCGGGCGGCTTGTCCTTCGCCGCTCCATTGCCGGACTGCGTTGATTCCTTCGCTGATACGCCCGCGGCCGGTTTTACTACAGCGTGTGGGGAGCCATTGAGCTTGGCGGACTCCACGGGCGGCGACTTGGCCGCTTCCGAAGCGACCGGCTTGTCTGCCGCCGCCAGCTTGCGACCGCCTGCTAGCACGCGGCAGAGCCGCGACAGCGTCTCGCGCAGCTTATGGCGATGGATAACCATGTCGACCATGCCGTGCTCGACGAGATATTCTGAGCGCTGGAAACCTTCGGGCAACTGCTCGCGGATAGTCTGCTGGATGACGCGCGGGCCGGCAAAGCAGATGAGAGCGCCGGGCTCGGCGATGTGGATGTCACCCAGCATGGCATATGACGCCGTGACGCCGCCGCTGGTCGGGTTGGTCAGCACGACGATGTAGGGAAGTTTGGCTTCCCGCAGGCGCTGCACGGCTATCGTCGTGCGCGGCATCTGCATCAGCGAAAGGATGCCTTCCTGCATGCGCGCGCCACCTGAGGCGGCGAACAGGATGAACGGCGATTTCTTTTCAACGGCGCGCAACATACCGGCGATGATGGCTTCACCCGCCGCCATGCCCAGCGAACCGGCCATGAAACGGAAGTCCTGAACGGCGGCCAGGCAGGGCTGACCATCGAGTGCGCCTTCGCCGACGAGGACGGCATCATCCATCTCGGTGTTCGTCTTGGCTTCGCGAAGGCGGTCCGTGTAGCGGCGGCCGTCGCGGAATTTCAGCGGATCGACGGCAACGCCGGGAACCTTCACGGCTTCATAGGCGGCATCATCGAATAGAGCGCTCAGGCGTTCCATCGCACTCATGCGCTCGTGATAGTCGGAGCCCGGGAAAACGAACTGATTGGCTTCCAGATCCTTATGGAAGACCATCTGGCCGCTGATCGGACAAGTGCGCCAAAGATTGTCTGGAACCTCACGCTTGGTGGTGAGAAATCCACGGATTTTCGGGCGTACGAAGTTGTTGATCCAGTTCACGCTGTCACGCCCCTGTCGCGAGGCGCCTCATTGGTTGATGTCACAGTCAAGCTTAGCACGACTTACTCTTCGAAATCGTGCGAAACGCCGCATGAGCGCTCATTGGCCGCGCAGTGCTCCGGCGAGGTCCTTTACAAGATTTAGGACGGCAGGGGCCGTTGCGCCAGTGGCTTCGCCGTCCGGCCCCAGTGTTTCGGCTATCGCAGTTACCAAGGCAGAGCCGACGACGACGCCGTCGGCACCCTTCGATATCTCTCGCGCCTGCTGGCCGGTGCGCACTCCGAAGCCCACAGCCACTGGCAGGTCCGTCGCACCCTTGATGCGCTTTACCTGGCGGTGGACATCCTCGATATCAGGGGCTGCCGCGCCCGTGATCCCGGTGATCGAGACGTAATAAACGAAGCCGGAGGTATTGGCGAGCACCTTGGGAAGGCGCTTATCGTCAGTCGTCGGCGTTGCGAGCCGGATGAAGTTCAGGCCGCGCTCGACCGCGGGAAGGCATAATTCGTCATCGGCCTCGGGGGGAACATCTACCACAATCAGCCCGTCGACACCGGCGGCGACGGCATCATCGAGGAATTTTTCGCCCGGATAGACATAGATCGGGTTGTAGTAGCCCATCAAGACGACCGGCGTATCGGGGTCGTCCTTGCGGAAGTCGGAGACGAGGCCGAGGGTCTGGCGCATTGTCTGGCCGGCCTTCAACGCGCGCTGCGAAGAGGCCTGGATGGCCGGACCGTCCGCCATCGGATCGGAAAACGGCATGCCAAGTTCTATAATGTCGGCGCCAGCCTCAGGCAGACCCTTGAGTATCTTGCGCGAAGTCTCCAAATCAGGGTCGCCGGCCGTGATGAAAGTCACCAGGGCAGCGCGATCATGCTCTTTCAGCACTGCGAAACGTCGATCAATGCGGGATATGTGCGTCATGGACGGTGAAAAGGGCCTGTTCGTTGGGCGGTTCCTAGTGTAGCGCACCCGACTTTTGGTACCCGCTTGCGGCTGGACTCGAGACCAAACGTCAGGTGCAAAAGCTACACTAGAAACGTACAGTTGCTAGTGTTCCTTATGGTTCTGAAATTTGCTCCCGACCTGGCCGCAATGGGAAGCAAATGTCAGAACCAGAACACTAGAGCACGTTCATGCGGCGGGCGGGCTTGCGGGTCAAGTCCGATAGCGTCGCGCTGCGCCGATCGTCGTGGAGCATACCCCATGATTAGCGTGCCGCCGGAGGCGCGTTGCTATGCCAGCCAGCAACGTCGTATTGCTTCGGGAAATCACTCAGGTTGGTCTCACCAGCATCAGAAAGCGATACCCATGGCCAAGACAACAGCCCTGCAACAACTCGACAGCGCCCTGAAACAGGTGCGCGAACTCGGACTCGAAACGAAGACGGCGGAAGAGACGCCGATCGGCGGGCTTCTCGAAAAGATCTACGACCTTGACCCGGAAAACGTCGCCGTCATCGCCAAGACGCTGCAGCAGACGTCGCTGTTCAACGAGATCGTGCGCAACGAAATCTCGGCAATGAACATCGGCGAGCGCTACGAAGACATCGTCTATGCCTTCAATTCCATCCGCGACGACTCAAAGCGCCTCGTCGACCAGATGGAGGACGGCAAGATCAACACCTTCGAACGTGTCGCCAACGTCTGGATGAAGGTCCGCCGTGGCGACATTTCGGAACGCTTCGACGAGATCCGCCACACCTACCTCGAGGTCGCCAAGGACGCCAAGGACCAGATCATACGCGAGGGGCGTATCCTGGATGCCTATCACGATTTCCGCGGCGCCTACAAACAGGCCCAGGTGATGGCGCTGAAGGTCCTGCAGAAAGCCGAGAAAGAACTCGCCGCAACGAAGAAGGAACTGGAAAAATCCTCCAAGACGGTCGCCGCCTACAAGGGCGACGACATCAGCGCGCGCGCCGAACTCGAAATGGACCGCGATGCCAAGATCCGGGCGCTGCAGGACGAAGAGAAGCGCTACCAGATCGCCAAGGATCTCGCCGACAACCTGACGATCGGCTACAACACCTCCGAAGTTGTGATGTCGCGGCTGACGCAAACGACCAGCGCCAAGGAGCGGGTTTATCAGCAGGCGGTTTCGTTCTTCTCGACGAATGAGGCGGTGCTGACGGCGCTGAAGGCATCGTTCACGGGGCTTTTCGGGCTGAGCGAATCAACGCGGACGCTGGAAGCGATGAAGGAGGGGATCGACAAGAGCCTGGAGACGCTGTCCGACATCGGCGACAAAGTACAGGAAGCCGCCATCAAGGCCGGTTACGGGCCGACGGTGAAAGCCGAGTCGGTCAAAATGCTGGTCGACTCAGTCGTCAATTTCCAGGTGCGCACGCGCGAAATCATCAATGAGATGCGGGTGCTTGCCACGCGCAACTCCGAAGAGATCCGCGAAGCTGTCGAAGATGGCAAGAAGCGCCTCGCGCGGCTCGCCGCCGAGGGCGAAATGCTCATCGAGTCCTGATCCATCGACATGACCAGCGGCGGCGAAACATCCAAAGCAGACGGACAAGCACGCGGCAGGCCGCCGGGTGCCACGGGCGGCGTCGTATCTAGCCCGGTTTCTGGTCCGGTTTCTGGTCCGGTTTCTGGCAAATCGCCGCTCGACGACGTCATGATCGCCATGGACGTCGTCGATACGCTGCGCCATGACCGAAATCTCGTTGAACGCGAGTTGAACGACGATGCGCGACGTCAGGACCTGATCGACCGTCTGCGGGAAATCTATCGTGGACAGGGCATCGAGGTTCCCGACCGCATCCTGGAAGAAGGCGTGAAGGCGCTCGAAGAAGACCGTTTTGCCTACAAGCCGCCGGACCCGGAAGCGCTGTCGACAAAAATCGCACGGGCCTACGTGACGCGTTGGAACTGGGGGCGCTACGTGCTTGGCGCGCTGGCGGCGATCGTCGCGTTCTTCGCCATCAACTACGTCTTCTACGAACGGCCCAGACAGGTGCAGGTCCAGGCCGAGCGCCAAGCGGTCATTGAACTGCCGTCACGATTGCAGGCGCTGGCCGCCAGCGTCGCCAGCGAGGCAAATGATCCGCTAATCGGAGCGCGCGCCGAGTCCCTGGCGAAGTCGGGGACAAACGCCGCCGCCACGGGAGATCTCGCCACCGCGCAGATGGCTGAAGCGGAGTTGAAGGAGATACTTGCCAAGCTGCGTTCCGTCTACCAGATCCGCATCGTCAACCGACCCGGCGAGGTCTCGGGGCTGTGGCGCATCCCCGATGCCAATCCCGACACCTACAATTTCTATCTCGTCGTAGAAGCCATCGGAGCCGACGGAGATCCGCTGGCGCAGAAGATTACCAACGAAGAGACCGGCAAGACGGAGCAGGTTTCGCAGTGGGCCGTGCGCGTCGACCGGTCGGTTCTGAGCGCGGTCAAGGCCGATAAGGACGACGACGGCATCATCCAGAATAACATCGTCGGACGCAAAGAGCGCGGGCGCCTGGTGCCGGACTGGAGAATCGCCACCCAGGGCGGCGCGATCACGAGGTGGAAGTGATGGTGTCAGGGCGCAAGACACTTGCCGAGATCGAGCGCTCGATCGAGGAGCTTCGCATCCGCGAGCAGCAACTGCTCAAGGACGTCGAGGGCCTCACGGCGCATCACGTGCGCCTGCTCGAAGAGCGGACCGCCGCCATCCGCGAACTTGCTGAAGTGCGCACGCGCGGCGCGGTCGCCGATGGGGTTATCGACGAAGCCGATGCGCTGGAACATCAGGTCGCGAGCCTGCTCCTGGCACGACAGACGACAATCGACGCCCTCAAGGCCCGTGCTGCAGATGCCAACACCAAGCGAAAGGCGTTCAACGTCGAGGCCGAAGCTGTCCGCACGGAGATCGCTGCACTTGAAAAGCAGCTTGACGAGGCTGCCGCCAAGGCGCGCGATCAACTCGCCGCCGAGCCGGCCTATGCCGAACTGGCGAAAGCGCGCGATCAACTCGCGAAAGTTCACAAGCAGGCCGAGGAGAAGACGCGCCAGGCCGAAGAGGATCGGCTCCACAAGGGACAGGCCTACGAAAACGATCCGTTGTTCATGTATCTGTGGCGGCGCAAGTACGGCTCTGCCGATTACCGGCCGCATTGGCTTATCCGCATGGGCGACGACAGGGTTGCGCGTCTCGTCGGGTATTCAGAAGCCCGCGGCAACTATGCCATCCTCAACGAGATCCCCAACCGGCTGCGCGAGCACGTGGCGCTGCTGGCCGCGGACATGGCGGCGGCCGTAGCGAGTATTCAGAAGGCTGAAGCCGAGCGCATCAACGAGATCGCCGGCAATGACCTGACCGGCAGTCTGGCCGCCGCACGCGGGCGCCAGGTCGATACGAACAAGGCGCTCGAAACCAGCGAAGCGGAGATCGCGGAGATTTCGCGTCAGCTCAATCAATATGCTGAAGGGCTCGACCAGTCGTTCAAGGAAGCCATCGCGCTTTCAGCGAAATTCCTGGAGCAGGAGAGCTATCAGCGGCTGATCATGCTGGCGCGGCGGACGGCCGAGCCGACGGACGACAGCATCGTCGCGCGGATCGGTGAGATGGAGCGGAAGGCCACCGATGTAAAACGCACGATCGACGAGCGCCGCAAGGACCTCGACAAGGTGAGCGCCAAGCGCAAGGAACTACTGGATATCGCCGCGAAATTCCGGCGCAACCACTACGACGACGATGCCTCCGAGTTCGAGCTCGACGACATCGCCGAGGACATCCTCGAAGCGCTGATCAAAGGGGTCATCACCGGTGCGGATTACTGGGCTCGCTCGCAGCGCCGCCAAAAATGGCGCGGGCGTCCTGCCGATCCGTTCCGCAAGAGCGCCGGCCTCCCGCCATTCGGCGGCGGGTGGAGCGGGGGACGCAGCAAGGGCAGCGGCGGCGGCTTCAAGACGGGCGGCGGGTTTTAGAGCACGTTCACTATTCATGGATGCGCAGGGCCGCCTTCGGCTTTTCGCCCACTCTTGCTGAAGTTGCGTGGAGCTGCCGCATCCAGTCCCTCGGTTCCCGCTCAATTCAGCAGCACATACGTCGAGACGATCTTCTCCCAGTGCCGGAGCAGCTCGACGTTCGCCGTTGCGACGAGGCTCAATTCCTCGAGAGTCGGCATGTTGCCGTCGAGGGCAGAGATGAGAATGGGTTCGATCTTGGCAAACGTCGCCTGCGCCAGCTCGATGTTGTCGAGCACGAGGCCGGGCTGGTCTTCCGTCAGGCCCAACTCCTTGGCGCCTGCCACGAACTTTTTCGTGACGTCCTTGTAAAGCGCCAGCGACTGCTTGAGGTTGTCGCGGGTCACTTCGGTCTTGTATCCGGAAAGAGCCTGACAGAATTGCTTGGAAAACTGCTGGGTGAGTGTGCGCTGCTTGCCGGCTGCAAGAATGGCAGCAGCCGCATCCTGCGTGACGCTGCCGGCATCGACGAGCACCTTGCGGTACAGAGCGATAGCTTCGCTCAGCTGCTTTTCATAGGCCTCGTCGACCTCGTAGACCTTTATGGCGAACTGCGCCTTGCCCCATCTGCCGCCGGTCCAGCTGTTGAGCGGCTCGGCGTAATTGACCCAGGAGAGCTTGATGTCCTCAATCGCCTTTTTCAGTTCGGGGTGATGTTCGGCAGCGAGTTCAAGCCCGGCGCTGCCTTCGTTGAGATGCTCAAGCGTCGAGTGGAAAACGTACTGCGCAACCGACATCTGATTGCGGTGCACCTTCTTATCGACCTTGAGATCGATGAAACACAACGCTTTCGCCAGCATCTCGGCGAGCATGCGCTGGCGGTCTATGAGGTTCAGCCGGGGCGCGGACGACACCGCGGTTGCCGCATCGGGCGGGACAGCAGGGTTCGCGGGAGTATTGTCCTGCGCCCAACTCGTCGAAGCCGTTGGCCATGCAAAGACCAGCAATGCCGCGAAGATCGCAGAATGCCACGGCGAGCGACCAATACCCATCTCTACCCCGCTTAACTGAACGCTGATGCAAAGCCTCAAGGTGAGGGATTAGCCGATCAGAGGCAGAGGTTCAAATCTCCATCCCCAGGTAGCCCGCGACAGCAAACACATCTTTGTCGCCGCGGCCACACATGTTCATGACGAGGATATTGTCTTCCGGCAGGGTCGGCGCGAGCTTCAGGACGTGTGCGAGCGCGTGAGCAGGCTCCAGCGCGGGGATGATGCCTTCGAGCCTGGCGCAGAGCTGGAAGGCGTCGAGCGCCTCCTTATCGGTGATGGGAACATAATTGACGCGGCCGGTGTCCTTCAGCCACGAGTGCTCGGGGCCGACGCCGGGATAGTCGAGACCGGCAGATATCGAGTGGCCCTCCTGGATCTGGCCCTCCCTATCCTGCAGAAGGTAGGTGCGGTTGCCGTGCAAAACGCCGGGCGATCCGCCGCTCATTGACGCCGCGTGGCCATTATAGACCTCGATGCCATGACCTCCCGCTTCAACGCCGTAGATCGCCACGCCCTCGTCGTCGAGGAAGGGGTGGAACAAGCCGATGGCATTCGACCCGCCGCCGATGCAGGCGACGAGCGTGTCGGGCAGGCGCCCCTCGCGCTCCAGCATCTGCTCGCGGGTTTCCTTGCCGATGACCGACTGGAAGTCGCGAACCATTTCGGGATAGGGGTGTGGGCCGGCGGCCGTGCCGATGATGTAATAGGTGTCGCGGACGTTGGTAACCCAGTCGCGCAGGGCTTCGTTCATGGCATCCTTTAGCGTGCCCGCACCCGACGTCACCGGATTGATGCTGGCGCCAAGCATGTGCATGCGAACGACGTTCGGCTTCTGGCGTTCGACGTCGGTGGCGCCCATGTAGATTTCGCATGGCAGGCCGTATCGCGCGCAGACGGTGGCGACAGCGACGCCGTGCTGGCCGGCGCCGGTCTCGGCGATGATACGGGTCTTGCCCATGCGGCGGGCGAGCAAAATCTGCCCGAGGCAGTTGTTGATCTTGTGCGACCCGGTATGGTTGAGTTCGTCGCGCTTGAAGTAGATCTTGGCGCCGCCGGCGCCGCCCGACTCAGCGGACACTTCGCGGATGTGCTCGGTCAGCCTTTCGGCGAAATAAAGCGGGCTTGGACGGCCTGCGTAATGGGTGTTGAGACCGCTCAACTCGGCAGCAAACGAGGGGTCGGCCTTGGCTGCCTCATAGGCGTCTTCGAGGTCGAGGATCAGCGGCATCAGCGTTTCGGCGACGAAGCGGCCTCCGAACAGACCGAAGTGACCGCGCTCGTCGGGGCCGGTGCGGTAGCTGTTGGGCTTAGGGTCGAGGTGGGCGGTAGCCTTGGCGTTTGGCATTGATGGCTCGTCTTTGTTGGGTCGGTTTCTTGTCAGGTCTGCGGGTTACGGCACCCGGCTGGGCCGTGGTCTGCGCTGCACGTCACGGTGTCATACGTTATTTCACCGCACTTTGGCCTACCTGACGGGCCGCGGCAATGAAACGCTCGACCAGTACGGGCTCTTTTCGACCCGGCGCGGCTTCGACTCCCGACGACACATCAACGATCGCGGCCTTCGTCAGTACGACCGCCGCGGCGACATTCGCCGGGGTGAGCCCACCTGCGAGCGCGAAGGGGTGGCGCTGGGCAACGCCTTCGAGAATCGTCCAATCGAAACTCAGAGCATTACCACCTGGCCGGCTTGCCCCAGCGGGCGGCTTCGCATCGAACAGGATCAGGTCTGCGATGCCGGGCTGCAGATAGGCTTCGGCGGCGGCTACTTCGCCTGCTGTGGCGACGGGGACAGCCTTCCAGATGGTGCGGTTTGCGATTTCACGGATAGCGGCTACGCGCTCGGGCGTTTCGTGGCCATGGAGCTGGATGATGTCGGGGGCGACCACATTGGCGACGGCCGCGACGAGTTCATCGCCGGGATCGACGAGCAGCACGACGGTTTTCGCACTGCCCAGCGCCGCTGCCTTGGCGACGAAGTCGGCGGCCGTCTCGAGCGTCAGATGCCGGGGGCTCTTGGCGAAGTGGACTAGCCCGACGAAGTTGGCGCCCGCCGCAATGGCGTGAGCGAGGGCCGCCTCAGTGGTGATACCGCAAATTTTGATTTGTGCCATATCGGCCTGATGCAGTTCTCGGCGCTAATGTCAAGGATTTACAGACGCATGGCGAGCCTGGAGCCAAGCGTCTGACCCTGAACACCATAGATTTCACCGGTGGGCGAGCGCCAGAGTCTTGCCGGAGCCCGTTCCACCCGTGCGGGCGACTTCTGCATCGCGCTCATGTGCGAGGCGGTCGGCTTCGGCCTGCCAGCGACGTACTTCCTGAGCCCTTACGCGGGCCGTGTGGCGCCACCGGCCCTGTCCCAACCACACCGCGAGGCCGCCGACGACAATGCCGATGAACATCGAGCCGAACAGGTAAAAGTAGAACGGGAGGTCTATCGCCAGTGACGGCGCTTGCGGCTTGAAGGGATCGAGCACCATGCGCACCTCATGCCGGTTGATCACGGCAAGGGCGACAAGCAGGATCGCAACGGGGAACGCAACGAGGAGGGTGACGATACGTTTCAGCACTACTGTCTACCTAGTCTACTGGGGTCTAGTTGGGTCTACCCGGACAACGCGAACTTTTGCAACCGCCGGCACACGAAGCCAGCCGCTCGCGGATCGATAACTCAGCGCAAGTTACTTTTTCACTTGCGCTGGGAATTCAGCCGCTCGCGAAGCTCCTTACCGGTCTTGAAGAACGGCACGAACTTTTCTTCGACCGGCACAGGCGCGCCGGTGCGTGGATTGCGGCCTTCGCGCGCCGGCCGGTGCTTGACCGTGAATGCGCCAAAGCCACGCAATTCCACGCGATCGCCGCGCGCCAGCGCATCGACGATCTCATCGAAGATCACGTTTACGATGCGCTCGACATCGCGATGGTAGAGATGCGGGTTCGCTGCTGCTATCCGCTGGATCAATTCCGACTTGATCACCGCCGCCTCCGGAAGACAAAGTCGTTGTAATTACTCAATTTTCGCGAGGGTGCCAAACGGAGACCAAACCGTCAAGCGAAAGCAGCGAAATTCCGCTCGAAGTGATCGCCTCAGTGAGGCCGGCAACGCCGCCAACCGCGATGCTACGGGCGATTTCGGAGGACATCGCGGAAAATCCCCATTGACCCGGCTCGCTCGGTTTCCAGTCGATCACCTTCAAATCGGCTGTCACGCCGCGCTCTTTTTCAAGCCAAGCCACCACTTCCGGCTCACCGCCGATTTCGTCGACGAGGCGATAATCCTTGGCCTGACGCCCAGAGAAGATGCGGCCTTCCTTGAGACCTGGAACGTCGGTGATCTTGATGCCCCGGCGGGATTCGACAAGGCTATGGAACCAGGCAAACCCGTCTGCGACCATTTCGCCAGTTACTTCAAGGGCTTCCGGGCTTGGAGCCGTGAAAGGGTTGGGTTCCGCCTTCAGCGCGCCGCTCTTGACCGTCTTCATCTGCACCCCGACCTTTTCGAGCAGATCGGTGACCTGTGGCCATTGGAAGATGACGCCGACCGAGCCAGTGATGGTATTGCCGCGCGACACGATATGATCGCTTGCCAGCCCAACGATATAGCCGGCGGATGCTGCCACCGTGCCAAACTGGGCCACAACCGGTTTCTTTTCGGCAATGCGGCGCAGGCCGTCGTAGAGCGCTTCGCCGCCAGTGGTGGTGCCGCCGGGGCTATTCACGTAGACGATGAGAGCTTCGACCTTGTCGGACTTGGCGATCTCGTCGAGCATCTTGAGCTGCGCCCGGTCCTCTAGAATCGTGCCTGTGATCGAGACTCTGGCGATCTGCTTGGGTGCCAGGAAACCGGTGGCACCGTCGCCTGCCGAAATCAGAAACCCAACGGCCAGCAATGCTGCGACGACGGCGAGTACGCGCCAGGTCGTAACCTTGCGCCGCAGGCGGCGGCGGTCGAGGAGGGTATCGACGTCGAGTGTCATGGTCGTCTCCAAATTCCCAATCGGGGCCGATTTGCTGAGGCTAGGTGTGCCAGTTGCGGACGTCCGCCCGCCCCATCCTGGCTGCATCCGGCCGAGCGGCGGTGCCTTACAGAGTTGCGGCGGACAAACAACGTTAGCGAAGTCCTAAATTCACAGACAAGCTAGGCAAGTATTGGGCCGCCAGCAATGGGCACGGGTCGCGGATGGACTTTCGAGCGACATTGCTTAACGCGACCGCAGTCGTCACCGGTACCTCGCAGGGAGCGCCGCGGCCGAAGGGAACCGGTTGCGACGGGCCAAGGACTTGACCTGAACGACGAACGCGCCGGGAAAACCCGGCGCGTTCAACGATTCTTGAATTGGTCCGGCTTACGCCCGGATCCGATCAGCTTTCGCTCTTTTCCTCCTCCGATGCATTTTCGGAATCGGAATCGCCTTCGCCGGTGTCTCCAGTGACCCTCTTCATCGCGGCACCTAGGATGTCACCGAGGGAAGCCCCTGAATCGGTGGAGCCGTACTGCTTGACGGCCTGCTTCTCCTCGGCGATTTCCAGCGCCTTGACGGAGACCGTGATGCGGCGGGCAGCCTTGTCGAGGCTAACGATGGCGGCATCAATCTTGTCGCCGACGTTGTAGCGTTCGGGGCGCTGCTCGGAGCGGTCGCGGGAGAGATCGGAACGCTTGATAAAGGTCGTCAGCTCGGTGTCGCCGACCTTGACCTCGATGCCGTTTTCCTGAACCGCAATGACTTCGCAGGTCACAACCTCGCTGCGCTTGAAGCCACCGATGGTCTCGGCTGGATCGCCTGAGGCCTGCTTGATGCCGAGCGAGATGCGTTCCTTGGTGCTGTCGACGTCGAGAACCACGGCCTGGACGTTGTCGCCCTTCTTGTAATCCTTGATGGCTTCGTCGCCGGGCCGGTTCCAATCGAGATCGGAGAGGTGGACCATGCCGTCGACGCCACCCTCGAGTCCGATGAAGAGACCGAACTCGGTGATGTTGCGGATTGGGCCTTCGACCGTCGAGCCACGCGGGTGCTGGGCCAGGAAAGCTTCCCAAGGGTTGTCCTGGACCTGCTTGAGGCCAAGCGATATGCGGCGCTTGTTGGGGTCGACCTCGAGGATCTGGACTTCGACTTCCTGGCTGGTCGAGACGATCTTGCCGGGGTGAACGTTCTTCTTGGTCCAGCTCATTTCGGAGACGTGGATCAGACCTTCGACACCGGGTTCGAGTTCGACGAACGCACCGTAGTCGGCAATGTTCGTGACCGTGCCGGTGAAGCGGCCGCCGATCGGGTACTTGGCTTCGATGGCTTCCCACGGGTCGGACTGCAACTGCTTCATGCCCAGCGAAATGCGCTGCGTGTCGGGATTGATGCGGATGATCTGCACCTTCACCGTATCGCCGACGTTGAGGATCTCGGAAGGGTGGTTGACGCGGCGCCAAGCCATGTCGGTGACATGGAGCAGGCCGTCGATACCGCCGAGATCAATAAACGCACCGTAGTCGGTGATGTTCTTGACCACGCCGTCGATGACCTGGCCTTCGCCGAGGCGGGCGACGATGTCGGCGCGCTGCTCTGCACGCGTCTCTTCCAGGACAGACCGGCGCGAGACGACGATGTTGCCGCGACGGCGGTCCATCTTGAGGATCTGGAAGGGCTGCGGCTGGTGCATCAGCGGGCCGATGTCGCGCACAGGGCGGATGTCGACCTGGGAGCCTGGGAGGAAGGCTACAGCGCCGTCGAGATCGACCGTGAAGCCGCCCTTGACGCGGTTGAAGATGACGCCCGTCACCTTCTCACCGGCTTCGTGTTGCTTCTCAAGGCGCGTCCAGCTTTCCTCGCGGCGGGCCTTCTCGCGGCTGAGGACGGCTTCGCCGCGGGCATTCTCAATGCGCTCAAGGTAGACTTCGACCTCGTCGCCCACCTTCAGATTCGGATCAACGGCCTCGCCGACGGAGAACTCGCGCAGCGGCACGCGGCCTTCCATCTTCAGCCCGACGTCGATGATAGCCAGATCCTTCTCGATGCCGACAATCTTCCCGGTGACGACGCTACCCTCGTAGACGTCCTCCTTGGCGAGGCTTTCGGCGAGAAGTGCTGCAAAATCTTCGTGGGTCGGGGAGTAGTCTTTCGACATTTCAGACTGCGACATGCGAGGTTTATGCTCCTTGAGCGGATTAGTGTTGTGGCGAGCCGCGACGGCGGGCCGGATCGCGACGTTCATGTGTGCCAGTTGGCGCCCGGGATGCTCGCAAACAAGCATTGTCGGCGCCTGAGTGGGCACTCGGATGAGGTTGATTTGAGATCGGTTGCTGCAGCGATGGCCAGGCCGCCAATGCGAATTTAGGCCCGCGACATCTCGCGCACCCTATTGGCTGATCTTCCTCAAGATCAATCCGACCGCAGCGTCGAATGCGGCCTCTATACCCATTTCCGTCGTATCGAGCAAGTCAGCATCGTCAGCGCGGCGCATGGGAGCGCTGTCGCGGCCCGAATCGCGTGCGTCCCGATTGCGGATGAGATCCAGAGTTTGCTCAAAGGTGACCGGTTCGCCCTGAGCCTGACGCTCCAGGTGCCGCCGGCGGGCGCGCTCTTCTGGAGTTGCTGTTACAAATATCTTGGCGTCGGCGTTTGGACAGACCACCGTGCCGATATCGCGGCCGTCGAGGACGGCGCCGGGCGGCCTTCTGGCGAATGCGCGCTGGTATTCGAGAAGCGCCGACCTGACCTCGGGGATGCCGGCTACCCTGGAGGCGGCTTCGCCGACACCAGGCGCGCGCAGGCCCTCGTCGTCCAGGGTCGCCGGGTCGAGGGAGCGCGCGAAAGCGACCACGGCCCAGGTATCGTCCAGGCGGAACCCGCCTGCCAGCACGTCGCGAGCAACTGCCCGGTACAGAAGACCAGTATCGAGACAGGGTAGGCCGAAGTGATCGGCGATCCTGCGGGCGAGCGTGCCTTTTCCCGATGCAGCCGGTCCGTCGATGGCGATGATCATCCGGATGCTCCAGCAGCCGGACCGAAAGCAGCGCCGAGCCCCTGCATCAGCCTGACGAATTCGGGAAAGCTCGTTGCGATCATGGCGGTGTCGTCGACGGTGACGGGCTCTTCGCAGGCCAGCCCCATGGTGAGGAAGGCCATGGCAATGCGGTGATCGAGGTGGGTTGCGACCGTGCCGGCGCCCTTCACCTTGCCGCTGCCACCGTGAACGGTGAGGGTGTCGCCTTCAATGCGGGTCAATACACCGTTGGCTTCGAGGCCGGCCGCGGTGGCTGCGAGGCGATCGCTTTCCTTGACGCGCAGCTCGGCAAGGCCGTGCATCACCGTATCGCCGGCAGCAAAAGCTGCGACGCAGGCCAGGATCGGATACTCGTCAATCATGGAGGGCGCACGTTCAGGCGGCACGTTGACGCCTTTCAGCCCACTATGGCGGGCGCGGATATCGGCGACGGGCTCGCCGCACTCTTCGCGTTCATTTTCAAAGGTAATGTCGGCGCCCATCTCGCGCAGCGTCTGATAAAAGCCGGTCCGCGCCGGGTTTACGAGCACGCCCTCAACGGTGACGTCGGAGCCAGGCACGATGACGGCTGCCGCGATTGGGAACGCCGCCGAGGAGGGGTCGGCGGGCACCTTGACGTCGCGGCCCTGCAGGACCGGGTTGCCGGTGACGGTGATGCGCGTGCGCCCCGTCTCATCGGGTGTTCCAGTGACTTCCGCGCCGAAGAAGCGCAGCATGCGTTCGGTATGGTCGCGGGTGGGTTCCGCCTCGATTACGGTTGTCTTTCCGGCGGCGTGCAGGCCGGCCAGAAGTATCGCTGATTTCACCTGCGCGGAGGGAACGGGAAGTTCGTATTCGATCGGCACGAGATCGGCCATTCCGCGCAACGTCAGCGGCAGCCGGTCTGCGTCGTCGCCCTCAATCTCAAGACCCATGGTTTTCAGCGGACCCAGCACACGGGCCATCGGCCGGCTCGACAAGGAGGCGTCGCCGACCAGTTGCGCGGAGAAGTCGTGGCCAGCCAGAACGCCCATCATCAAACGGGTGCCGGTGCCCGAATTGCCGAAATCGAGCGGGCCATCAGGTTGGCGCAGTCCGCCGACACCGCGTCCCGTCACCTCCCAGGTTTCGCCGTTCTTTGCGGCCGGGGCACCAAGCGCGGTCACGGATTTGGCGGTGTTAAGTACGTCTTCTGCCTCAAGGAGCCCGCTGATTCGCGTTTTTCCCAGGCTTAGCGCGCCGAGCAGCAACGCTCTGTGCGAGATCGACTTGTCGCCTGGCACCGTGAGGCGGCCCTGCAAAGAGTTGGATTTGCTCGCGAAAAGCGGCTTCAAAGGGGGATGCGACACGGAGCTTGGCTCTTTCCTTGACAGTGGCGGCGGGCGTTGAAACGGACGCAGGCGTTGAAGATGCCGGGCGGGCGGGCGGCGGTTCGCCACCCCACGGTCTTACAGCAACGCGCAGGCCGGCCTGTCAATGGCAGCCTGCGGGGGGATTCTCCAGCGCGCACATCTCGGCGGGCCGGGCAACTTCGCGAAGATCTGTTTTTGACAGCGGGCGTGCTGTGTGGCAGAGGGCGGCGATCAATTTTTTCACGAACCAAAAGAGGCTGATCAGACCCATGGGAACCGCCGACGCCCGCGGTACGAAACGGACCTGCCAGAACGACGACTGCGGCGCCCGCTTCTACGACCTGAACCGCGATCCGATCCTTTGCCCGATCTGCGAGGCGAAATACGTCATCGCGCATGCTCCACCCGGTGCGGTGATCGTCGATGACGTCAAGCCGAAGGACGCCAAACGGCCCAAGCCGGAGGCCGATGCCGAAGAGGCGGAGGTTGTCGATGGCGAACTTGCCGACATCGAAGCCGTCGACGCCATTCCAGACGACGACGAGGAGGACGACGATACGTTCCTCGAAGATGAGGAGGACGATGAAGGCAACGTCGTGGACATCATCCCCGGCATTACGGACGGCGAGAGCGAAGAGACCTGATTTCCCCGTGCGAGTTTCGCGGATTCGAAATTTGGGCTTGCAGTTCGTGACGCCAGACCTTAATCAACGCGGTCTCAGTTGGTTCGGGCTGGCTTAGAGTCAACTCTTCCTTGGAACAGCACTGCACAAGCTTGTGTTCGTGTGCCAAAGTTGCGTTGGACTATCCGTCCCGCACCACACTGTTCCCAACGCATGGAATACGGGGCTGTAGCTCAGTTGGGAGAGCGCTTGCATGGCATGCAAGAGGTCAGGGGTTCGATTCCCCTCAGCTCCACCAATTCGTTGTCGGCGAAAAACCTGATTTTTATGGGAACCTTCTGCATCAGCTGGCGGCTCTTCGGTCCACGACACGCATGGCGCCGCCGCTTCTGGACTAAAAGACATTCATCTGACATTCGGCGGAACGCCGCTTTTGACGGGTGCCGAATTGACGGTGGCACCCGGCGATCGTGTTTGCCTTGTGGGGCGCAACGGCAGGGGGCCCGGCACTTGCACCAGGAGATAAATCACCGGGGAGTGGCGTGTCCGAAATAAGAGCCCACAGCCTTCGGAATACGAAGCGAGCCCGGACGACGTAAAATACAATCCCCTTGTCTTTGCCACTCCTCGATTTAAACGGTCAGGCAATATCGGCTTTCACGTCGCAATGCGGGCTCGCGGAATTTCGAAGCCCAAAATATCGTCCACTCGAAAACGTTTTGTGCGGCGGCCGTTCTGCCGAAATGAACTTCGCGGCCGTTCGCTGGACTGACGATTGCACCAGGAAAATAAACCAACACTTACCGGGGAGCGCGATCTCACTTCGCGAAGATCGCCAATTTGACCGACCCTCCTCATTTTTGAGGATGCCCCCTGAATCTCCATGTATGTACCGCCCCGAACGGGGCCACACCCGCGCTGCTCACGTGCGGCATTGGTCCATTGTCTTGCTCCGGCAATGATGCGATAGCCAACTGCCCGTTGCTGCCAACAAGGCGTACTTTTCCATGTCCGACATTGCCCGTGCCAGAGGAGCGCCGTCGCCGCAGACCGCAGACGACATCATGTCGCTCGTGGCCGGGCAACCGACCGTCGAGCGGTTGCGACGGCTGCCGTCCCAGGCAACGTCGGCCTTCGATAGCCTGTGCGGACTTTCCGCCCACCTGTCGGACGTGTTTGGAGCCCGCCTCGTCTTCGTATCCTGCCGCGACACTTTGCGAGGCAACGCCCCGGACTTTCTTTTCGATACGGTCCGGTCCGCCTTTGCGGCCGAACGCGCAAAGCTCTATGGACTCGAATTGCCCCTCGATGTCGCCGTCGCGATGACCGGACGACCCATCCGCTGGCGACCCAAGGCAGCCATCGCCAAGATTGCTGAAAAGTCAGCGCCGGAAGCTATGACCGACGGTGCCGGCGCGTCCTCGAACACGCTCATCGCCGTCCCCTTCCAGTGCGGATCAGTGCTGGCCTTGTGCGTTGTGATGCCTGCCAGCGAACCGGCAACGGGGCGTGAAGATATAGAACTTGTCGCCTGGCACTGCATCCAATTCCTGCCTGAGCATTTTCAGCATCACCCGATGCGCCAGAGCACCCGCACGCAGCTTCTATCCCCACAGGAAGAACGTATAATCCTGAGATGCGCGGATGGATTGACGGATAAGGAGATCGGCCGTGAACTGGCGATCAGCCCGCACACTGTGCGAACACACATCAATAGCGCCAAGGCCAAGCTTGGGGCAAAGAACAAGACCCATGCCGTGATTCTATTCAACGAGTTGTCAGCGAAATCGTGACCCGACTGCCCGATGGGGCTATCCTACCCGTTATTCGCCGGCAGCCGCCACCGCGCCAGTCGGGTGCCCGGGCATTCCACTAAATAACGGATTTCACGTCTGCCAATATCCGGTTCGCGTAGGCGTCGAACTCTTCGGTTTCGTCGGTCAGTTGGCGCATTTGACGAAGCACGAATTCCAGCTTCTGGTGGAGATCTTCGGGCCGGCCGATTTGATAGCCGAGACAAGCGGCCTCGGCTGCATCGATATTGGTTCCTGATTCAGCAAAGCCATAGCTTTGCGATGCCTCGCCAAATCCCTGCTGGTTCACACCTTGCACAGAATTCTCGGAGACTTGCAGTTCGCGCAAGGAAGCTTCAAGGGCTGTCCGATAGGCCCGTTCGAGCTGCTTGAATTCCGCCATGCATCACCTCACGTCCCTAGTATTCCATACACTGGTCGGGAATGTGTTTCGAATTCTTGACCGCTACAGGAAGGAGATTCGGCTGTAAAGCGCAATGGATTTCCATTAACGGATGTTATCGTCAAATGTAATTGGGGGTTCCAGTCAATAAAAACGCTTTTTTCTACTTAAGGTTGTATTCAGGAGATGTTGCCATCTGATCCGAGCCGGCTCATTCAACCTATGAAAACCCAGTACACCAACGGGCCGCATATGATCCGGGACACGCGATACTAGCGTTCCGACTGCGACAATTGATTCCCAACCGATTTCGCCGGACCACTCGCTAACTTTATGCTTGCGTTCAGGATACACAGGCCCCTGACGACCTGCGCCCGGAGTCAAGTTTCTGATTCAGAAAACTGGAACCGGTTGCAAGACTTGTAGTGTGTCGAATTTGGTGTCACTGGAAGCAGCATCGACACCGGTAGCGCGGCAGCCTTGCGCCGCCTCGAACCAAGCCTATGGTTTCGCCTCCACGGTCGGTAGTTGGCGCAACACTTGCGTTTGAAACAGATCGTCCCGACGCTGGTAGAATCATGCGCTTTCGCCGGATCGCTCTGACCGTTGGCATAACGCTGTGCGCGCTTGCGGCGCTTATGCTGCTGCCAGCGCTTGTCGATCTCGTCGACAACAACCGCGATTGGCAAGTTTTCCTCGTCTCCTCAGTTCTGACGTTCTTCATCGGCGGGCTCCTGGTGTTTTCCGGGATCGACCTGGAACGAAACGATATCGAACTGAAGGAAGGATTTGTCCTCACCACCCTGAGCTGGGTCGTGACGGCAGGCTTTTCGGCCCTGCCTTTTGTCGGGCTGGGCCTCAACTATACGGACGCCTATTTCGAGTCGATGAGCGGATTGACGACAACCGGTTCGACCGTGCTCTCCGGCCTCGACAACCTGCCGCGCGGGATCCTTTTGTGGCGTTCCCTTCTGCAGGGGCTCGGCGGCATCGGCATCGTGGTGACCGCTATCGTCATGCTGCCATTCCTGCGCGTCGGCGGCATGCAGCTATTTCATACCGAAAGCTCGGACCGGTCCGAGAAGTTCATGCCGCGCTCGGCACAGCTGATCGGCGCCATTACGCAGATCTATGTCGGACTTATCGCCCTGTGCGCGATGGTCTACGGACTTCTCGGCATGACGGCTTTCGATGCGATCTGCCACGCCTTGACCACAGTTTCAACCGGCGGATTCTCGACACACGACGCCAGTTTCGCGTTCTTCACATCGCCGGCGCTGCAATGGACGTCGATTGTTTTCATGGTGCTCGGGGCATTGCCGTTCGTCGCATTGATCCGGATCATGAACGGACATTCGGGAGGTGTCTGGCGCGATACGCAGGTGCACGGCTTTGTCGGGTTTCTTGTGGGTGTCTCCATCGTGTTGGCGATCTGGCTTGCCGAGACGAGGGGACTGGCTTTTTCTGACGCGCTGTTATTGGCGGCATTCAACGTCGTTTCGATTACGACTACGACCGGTTACGCCAACAATGACTACATGGAGTGGGGACCGTTCGCGATCGGCCTCATCTTCCTCCTGACTTTCGTGGGCGGTTGCGCGGGATCGACGGCAGGCGGGATCAAGATCTACCGCTTCCAGGTGACAGGCTTGCTGATCAAAGGGCACTTCCTGTCCTTGATGTCGCCGCACAGAATTTCGCCGCTGCGCTACAACAGACGTCGCCTGCCCGAAGACGTTCCATTCTCCATCATCGCTTTCCTGGCGATCTACATGGCTACGGTGGCCTTCTTCACGCTGCTCCTGGCGGGTCTGGGCATCGATCTCATTACGGCGCTCAGCGCGTCGGCCACCGCCGTCGGCAATGTCGGGCCCGGACTCGGCGACACGATTGGTCCGGTCGGAAGCTTCGCGCCGCTGCCTATTGCCGCCAAGTGGGCGCTGTCGGCAGCGATGCTGCTTGGCCGTCTGGAGCTTTTCACGGTACTGGTATTGTTGAGGCCGGAGTTCTGGCGCGATTGACAGGTGCCTGCGGCTTTGGGACCGGGCCGGTGCGCGATGACGACCCGACGTCACCGAAGACGTGTCGACGAGGGTTATGGGGAAAATACGATTGCAGTTGACTTCGCCGAAACAGAACGCAGGTTCGCCGAAGCGCGCGAAGATCCTGGTCCTCATTACAGAGGACTGGTTCGCAGTCTCGCATTTCATTCCCGCAATCGAAGCGCTGGTGGCAACCGGGGCCGAGGTTGCCGTCGCAACGCGTGTCGCACAGAAGCGCGCGCAGATCGAGGCCACCGGTGCCCGGATCATCCCGTTCGATTATTCGCGAGGGCCAATCCGACCCTTGCAGGAGGCCCGCGTCGCGATGCGAATGCGCTCCCTGATTGCAAGCGAGCGGCCCGATGCCATCCACGCCATATCCCTCAAGCCGATCGCCTTGATCACCGGATTGCGCCGGCTGGCGCCGCGCCACGTGCTGGGCATTCACCTGACTGGCGTCGGCTTCGCGGGAACGGCCGCGCAAGGGCGGATCGGCTTCGTCTACCATAACGTGCTCAAGATGGTGGTTGGCGCCCTCAGGCAGCCAGACGGCCGCGCGCCAGCGCACCTCTTCGTCGAAAATCCGGACGACCGCGCGCGGCTTGCCGAGTTCGGAGAATTCCCAGACGACCGCGTGACGATACTGGGAGGGGCCGGCGTCGATCCGGAGCATTTCGCCGCTTCCCCGCTGCCGGGCCTCAACCCGGCCCGGGTCGGCTTCGTGGGACGCATGGTGTGGACCAAAGGCGTCGATCTGCTTGTTGACGCTTTCGACCGGCTGGCCGCCGAGGGTAACCCGTTCAAGCTCGACCTTTGTGGCACACCCGATCTGGAAAATCCGCGCGCGGTCCCCAACGAGACGCTGGCAGAGTGGAACGCACGCGCAAACGTCAGCTGGAAAGGACGCGTGGAGGATATTGCCGGCTTCTGGAAGAATACCGATATCTGCGTGGTGCCTTCGCGAGGCGGCGAAGGGTTGCCACGAGCGCTACTCGAAGCGGCGGCGTGCGGACGTCCCATCATCACGACGGACGTGCCCGGTTGCCGCTATTTCGTGCGCGACGGCATCGAAGGGCTGATCGTGCCGCCGGACGATGCGGTGGCGCTGACAGGTGCCTTGCGGCGGCTGATCCTGGATCGCGGGATGGCCCGGCGCATGGGACAGGCGGCACGCAACCGGCTGTTGTCGGGGTTCACGGAAGATCATGTCCGCACCGCCATCCGCGACAAGTACGCCGCACTACTGGGGCTGGTGCCGGCTTCGCGGTAAGGCAACGGTCTAGTTCCGGCTCCGCACTTCAACAAGGAAATGCAAGACGCGCGATGGCAGCACAGCTCCTGACGCTCAAAGACATCCACCTCACGTTCGGTGGAACGCCGCTCTTGACCGGGGCCGACCTGACGGTCGCCCCGGGCGAGCGGCTGTGCCTCGTCGGGCGCAACGGATCGGGCAAATCGACGTTGTTGAAGATCGCTGCGGGCCTCGTCGAGCCCGACAAGGGCGAACGCTTCCTACATCCCAACGCGGTCGTGCGCTATCTGCCGCAGGAAGCCAATTTCGAAGGGCACGAGACGACCCTCTCGTTCGTCGAAGCCGGTTTGAAACCGACGGACGATCCGCATTACGCGCTGATGGCGCTCTATCAGCTTGGCCTAACCGGCGAAGAGAGCACGGCGACGCTGTCAGGGGGCGAAGCCCGCCGCGCCGCGATTGCGCGGGCGCTAGCTGCGCGCCCCGACGTCATCCTGCTCGATGAGCCAACCAACCACCTCGACCTGCCGGCCATCGAATGGATCGAAAAGGAGCTCAATTCGACCAAGGCGGCGCTCGTCATCATCTCGCACGACCGCCGGTTCCTGGAGAAACTCTCCAGGGTCACAGTCTGGCTCGACCGCGGCAGAACGCGGCGTCTTGAGAGCGGCTTTGGCGCATTCGAAGCCTGGCGCGACAAGCTTATCGAGGAAGAAGAGGCCGACCTGCACAAGCTCGACCGCAAAATCGCGCGCGAGCAGCAGTGGATGCACGGCGGTGTGACGGGACGGCGCAAGCGCAACGTGCGCCGCGTCGCGGAGCTTGGAAAGATGCGCCAGCAGCGCACGGAACACCGTCGCGTACAGGGTGACGTGACACTGGAAGTGTCCGAGGGCCAGCTGTCCGGCAAGCGCGTCGTCGAAGCGACGAAGATCTCGAAATCGTTCGGCGGGGTGCCGGTGGTCAAGGATCTTTCGCTGCGCGTCCTGCGCGCCGACAGGCTTGGCATCGTCGGGCCCAACGGCGCCGGAAAGACGACCCTGATACGTATGTTAACCGGGGCGCTAGAGCCCGACTCGGGGACGATCCAGCTCGGCACCAACCTCGAAGTCGTAACGCTCGACCAGAAGCGCGAGGACCTCGATCCCAGCGCAACGCTTGCCGACCAACTGACCGGTGGGCGCGGCGATCAAGTCATCGTCAACGGCAAGGCGCGACATGTCGTCGGCTACATGAAGGATTTCCTGTTCCTGCCCGAGCAGATCCGCTCACCCGTCTCGGTATTGTCCGGGGGAGAGCGCGGCCGGTTGATGCTGGCACGAGCACTCGCCAGGATGTCGAACGTCCTCGTTCTCGACGAACCGACCAACGACCTCGATCTCGAAACACTCGATCTGCTGCAGGAACTGCTCGGCGACTACTCGGGGACCGTCATCTTGGTCAGTCACGATCGCGATTTCCTCGACCGCGTGGTGACGAGCGTTCTGGCGCCGGATGGCAACGGGGTCTGGCGGGAGTATGCCGGCGGCTATTCCGACATGATCGCCCAGCGCAAAGGAGAAGAGCCGAAAAGGGCCTCGGCAACGGCGTCGGCAGCCAGCACGAGCCACTCGGATGAGGCAGGTGAAGAAGCAGCCCGCAGTGTTCCGGCGCCGTCAGCGAAAGCAGCTCTGACGCGATCCGGGCAGGGGAAGCAAAAACTTTCCTACAAGGAGAAGTTTGCCCTCGAGTCGATTCCGAAGCGGATCGAAGAGCTGGCGGCCCAAATCGCGAATTTCGAAGATAAACTTGCCTCGCCAAATCTATTCACTAAAGACCCCGATGCGTTTGCAAAGGCGTCAGAGGCGCTCGATGCAGCGCAAGGCGAGCGTGCCGCGCTCGAAGACGAGTGGCTGGAACTGGAATTGAAGCGCGAGAAGATCGAAGGGGGTTAGGCGCGCAAATGCGCATCGGCCGGAACTTCGCGGTACGCAGCCAACGGCATGTCACCACATCAACTTGCGGAGAGACCTAGCCGCCCTGTTTCCAGGTGGCGCTCGAACGACACCGCTTGCAGACGCGGTTGCCGGACCAGGAACTCAAGAACTCCTTGGCACACATCAAGCAGGTCCGCATGCGTTCATCCGCCGCTTTCACGGGCTCATGAAGGCAATCCGACTTTTCCCTAATTCGATCCATGAGAGAACATGTGGCGAACGCGCGGATAAAAATCAAGAGGGTAAAGCGACTGTTAAGCTGAACTGCCTTTTTTTAGGCACTTTCTTGGTCGCGCGGCGCAGGAGCCAGTAGAGGGGAAAACTTGAACGCGGGGCAGTATCTCCCATATGGTAACCATCGTGATCGAAGAAACCAGCAGCCACGAATGTGGAGCTGGGCGACGCAGGTGCCAGAGCCGGGCCTGGATCGCCACTTCAATCGCAACAAGTCGCTTTCTTAAGAAGGGCTTAGCGAAATGACCAGAATGGGCACTCTGTCCCACCCGCTGCTCCTAGGTTTCGAAGAAATCGAGCGGCTGATTGATCGCGCCGGTAAAGGTGCAGATGGGGGCTATCCTCCCTATAATATTGAACGAATCGCTGCCTCGGCCGAGAACGGTCCGGAACTGTTGCGGATTACACTCGCCGTTGCAGGTTTTACGCAGGCCCAGCTCGACATCACGCTGGAAGACAACCAGCTCGTAATCCGTGGCCGCCAGGAAGACGACAAGGAGCGCGAATTCCTGCATCGCGGCATCGCGGCGCGCCAGTTTCAGAGGACATTCGTGCTAGCCGACGGTATCGAGGTGCGCAAGGCTGACCTCAACAACGGGTTGCTTGAGATCGACCTCGTCAAGCTCGAACCGGAACGCATGGTGCGGCGAATAGAAATAGGCAACGCGAAGGGTGGCAGTGTCCGCTAGCCACACCAATATGAAGAAGTGTCCCTCAGGCATGGCGGCCTGCGACGAATCGTCGGAACATACTGCTTGAGTATTTGTTTCGAATTTGCCGGAAAATCGTGCCGATTTCACCAGAATGATGGTGCAATGATGGGAATGGGGGAGCGCGCTGTTGCTCACTGTTCGAGGGCAGCGCGGTGGATGGAGGAGTGAGCGTTATGACTGAAGACATCGCCCTGAGACGTGACATCAGTACCGACGAGCTCGAGAGGCTCGGTGGTGGGGAGGTGGCGTACATCAAGACGCTGTCTTCCGAAGAGGCCAACGAGATCTATCCCCTCGACGATACGCTGCCAGAAGGCATCAACATTTATGCGTTGCATGCCGCCGATGGAACGCCGATCGCGCTGACCGACTCGATGCAGGCCGCCCTCGGCCAGGCTATCGATGACGAACTCGTGGTTGCCAGCCTCCACTGAGGACGGCGAGATAGGCCCTACCCCTGTACGTTGAACCCTGTTCGACGAGCCCCGGCCGGCTGCGGCTGGCGGGGCTTTTTTGTTCGACGCGGCGCGCCGCCGGCGACCGTCCGCTACTTGATGACGCCGCCCGCCTTCAATGCTGCGATGTCGGTTTCTGAATAGCCAGCCGCTTCAAGGATCTCGTCGGAATCGCGGCTGAGGGTCGGGGCAGCCTTCAGTTCGACTTGGGGCCAGCCGTCAGAGCGAAAGGGCAAGCCGGGTACGTCTACGGTTTCGCCGACTTCGGGAACGTGGAGCGGCCGCATCAATCCACTTTCACGCAGCTGGGGATGTTCCAGGACTTCCGGCAGGGTGCGCAGCTTCGCGGCGGGAACGCTTGCTGCATTGAGCCGGTCCTCCCAATCGTCGGCGGAGGCTCTCGAAAACGCCGCTGCAAGCGCCGTGGCGATCTCATCGCGCTGGGCCGGTTGGAGAGTCGCGCCGGCGGTCGCGAATGCTTTCAGGTCGGGCCTCCCGATCGCGTCACAGAGCCGGTGTGCCTGCGCCGGAGTGTTCGCCGTGACGACGATCTGCCCGTCGGCTGTATCAAAGCGATCGGAAAACGGGCTGTTGGAAAACGCTTCGTTGCCGTTGAGGCCGCGCAAGGATCCGGTCGTCTCATAGTCGACCGCGTAGGCGGCCATGAGGCTGACAATGGTATCGAGCATCGGCACTTCGAGATGCTGGGCCTTCGCGGCATTACGGTCGCGGTGAGCCAGCGCCGACAGGATGGCGCTCACCGCCGTCTGACCAGCGATGTAATCGACGATGGGGAAGCCGACGCGCATGGGACCGCTTTGCGGCGTGCCGGTCATCGCCATCATGCCGCTGATGCCTTGCAGGATGTGGTCGTAGGCGGGTGCTGCGGCAAGCGGACCGGTCGGGCCGTAGCCGGAGAGGCTACAATAAATCACCCGGGGGTTGAGCGCCGAGATCTCAGCAAAACCGATTCCGAGGCGGTCGACGACACCGGGACGGAAATTTTCCATCACGACATCGGCGCCGGCAGCAAGGCGATGGAACGCAGCGACGCCGCGCTTGTCCTTGAGGTTGATAGCGATCGAGCGTTTACAGGCGTTCTGGCTCAGGAAAGACGCGCCGAGCCCGTGTGCCTTCATTGCAGCTGTGCCGCCGTGGTGGCGCACGAAATCGTCGCCGTCGTAGCGTTCGACCCGAATGACGCCGGCGCCGAGAAGGGCCAGCTGGTAGGTGGCGAAGGGACCGGCCAGTACGTGGGTCGCGTCGAGAACCTTGAGGCCGGCAAGCGGCTGGCTGTGTGGCCCGTTCATGTCAGCCTCGCCCCGATGCCATTGTGACTACCCGCGATAATGGGCGAACTGGCCGCGGTGCTTGAAGCGCTCAAGATAACCGGGGACGATGCTTGCGGCGGCGTGCGGGGCTGCTACGCCGAGAGCCTCAATAGTGCGGCCTTCGGACTTGGCGGCATCGCTGACGACGTTATCGGATTGCAGCATACGGACCTGGTCGAGCGTCAGGGGGCGCAGCGAATTGGGCAACGGCCACGTCAACAGCGCCTGTAGCTTCGCCAGCCAGAACGGCATCGAGAGATAGCCGACGTTTCGGCCGGACCATTGCTTGGTGCGATCCAGGAGCTGCCTGAAGCTCAGCATCTCCGGGCCGCCAATCTCGTAGACGGTGCCAGGCACCCCTGCCCCTTCGACGGCATTGGCGATGGCGGTGCCGAGATCGCCGACATAAACCGGCTGGAAGCGCGTGCGCCCGCCGCCGATCAGCGGCAGGAACGGAGACAGGCGCGCCAGCCCGGCGAAACGATTGAAGAATTCATCCTCCGGGCCGAATACGATCGAGGGCCGCAGTATGATCGCGCCGGGAAATTCTTCCAGCACAGCGGCTTCGCCACGGGCCTTCGTGCGGGCATACTCGGCTGGCGATTTTACGTCGGCACCGATGGCGGAGATGTGGATCAGGCGCTTGACGCCGGCTTCACGAGCGGCCTTGGCGATGGCTCGCGGCCCGGTGACGTGAAGCGCTTCGAAGTTCTGCCGGCCCGAAGGCGCTAGGATACCGACAGCATTAACAACTGCATCAGCCCCGGCGACGGCTTGGGCGATCGAGTCGGGGTAACGCAGATTGGCCTGTATGGGGTGGATCTGGCCTACCGCGCCCATCGGCTGCAAATGGCCTGCGAGATCGGGACGGCGGCTTGCAGCGCGGATTCGCCAGCCGCGGCTTGCGAGTTCCCGGGTTGAATATCGGCCGACGAAGCCAGGTCCGCCGAAGATCGTAACGAGTCTGCCTGCGGATCGCTGATCTGCCATCTTGCCCTCGCGTTAGTCGTTCTGCCGTCGTGCGGTTTCTTCCTCGACCTATAATCAGCCGGCGCCTGTGTGGAAAGACGCCATTGGTCACGGGTTCGGGCCGCATGTCGGCCCAACGAGCGCTCATAGCGGTTCGGGGGGCTTTGAACAATGCCGGTGCTTTTTTTGATTGCCAACACTTCTTCTCCTGACACTTCGCAAGCTCGTGTCAGATGCAGGCCGGTGTACTTTTAGTTGCCAACACTCCTTCTCTTGACACTTCGCATGCTCGTGTCAGATGCAGGCCGGTGTACTTTTAGTTGCCAACACTCGGCAGGCCGGTGTTGGCCAGTTGACAAACACCAGTGCGCCAACTAACTCCGTGGCTCCCGATCGCCTAGACAATGCCCAGGTGGCGGAATTGGTAGACGCGCTGGCTTCAGGTGCCAGTGACCGCAAGGTCGTGAAGGTTCGAGTCCTTTCCTGGGCACCACTTTTGGCTCACGCGCGACAGAAGGCTCCGCATTGGCGGCGCTTGCGCGAGGTCGTCTTGCTTCCTAAGCCTGCGGGCCGTATATCCCGGAAACCGTCGAACGGGGATCCGAAAAAATGAGTGAGAAGATAACGCTGCACAAAGGCGATCTGCCGGACGGATTGTCGTTTGGAGACAGCGTTGCAATCGACTCCGAGACGCTCGGCCTAAAGCCGCATCGCGACAGGCTATGCGTCGTTCAGCTGTCGGCAGGCGACGGCACAGCCCACCTCGTCCAGTTCGACGGCAGCGATTACAATGCGCCTCGGCTGAAAACGCTCCTCGGCGATAAGCGCGTCCTCAAGATCTTTCACTATGCGCGCTTCGACATCGCAGTTCTGTCGAAGTATCTCGGCGTAATGCCGGCGCCGGTCTTCTGCACCAAGATCGCGTCCAAACTGGCGCGTACCTACACCGACCGGCATGGCCTCAAGGACGTGGTCCTCGAACTCGCGGGGGTCGAATTGTCCAAGCAGCAGCAGAGTTCGGACTGGGCCGCCACCGAACTCAGTCCGGCGCAACTCGCCTACGCAGCCAGCGACGTTCTGCATTTGCATTCGGTGCAGCACAGGCTCGCCGCGATGCTGGAGCGCGAGGGCCGCACCGAACTGGCGGAGGCGTGTTTCCAGTTTCTGCCGGCCCAGGCGCGGCTCGATCTCGCTGGTTTCGGCGATCTCGATATATTCTCGCATTGAAACCCGGCCTCTAGCCGTGGACGAATTCGCGAAAGTCCCAAATTCACCCAATTTGACAGCGATTCTCAGTCGCAAATCGGGTGCAGGGCTGTGGCCGGGCGGTATCTTTGGCGAAACGCGCTCGCCGGCCTTGACGATTTGTTATGTCCAAACAAGTCTCTAGCACCGATTACACGACATCGAGAGAACGGGACCAAAGGTGCACCGTCTCAAGCCGTCGCAAGTCCGCTAACGGGGTCTACCGCTTATGGCGCGTGCCACATCTTTCGACCCCGCTCCTTCGGCGGCTTCTGCCAATCGAAACGATAGGCTCGTCGTCGTCGGTGTCGACCGGTCGCACCAGTTCGGAAAGGCGCGCCGGCATACGTTTCTTGTCAAGTCGCTGCGACGGGTGTTGCCGCTACTGACACTGGTGTCGCTTGGAATTTACGGCGCCTCGGCGCTGACGTCGGCGGATTTAGGAACGAGCGTCGGACTGCAGGTCATTTCGCGCATCCTGCCTGAAAACCTGACCATGAATAATCCCTATTACGAAGGCTTCACCGACGACGGCGGGTCCTACATCGTGCGAGCGAAGACCGCGCAGCAGGACCTCACGAAGCCCGACCGGATCAAGCTCAACGCCATTACGGGCGTGATGACGGACGCCAAGAAATCGAAGACGAATTTGACCGCCGATCACGGCATTTTCGATTCGAAACGCTCGATCCTCAATCTCAACGGCGGCATCGACGTCGTCTCCGATGACGGTCTCGTCGCCAAGCTCAAATCGGCCATGATTCAATCCAAGCGGGGAATCATAACCTCGAAGGAACCGGTGCAGGTGAATATGCCGGGTGGGCAGGTCAACTCGGACATCCTTCGCATCCAGCAAAAAGAAAAGATCATCACGTTCATCCAAAACGTGCGCACAAGGCTCACCCCGGAGAGGCCGAAAACGGAGGCCGGCGAGGCTGCCGCACGGCCGGCTACGCCGCAGAGCCGGACGGCGATGCTCGGATCTTCGGACGCGCCCGTCGATATCGACTCGACGCGGCTCAAGGTCGACCGGGGCAACGGCATAGCCACCTTCCTGGGCAACGTCAAAGCCGTGCAGGCCGACCAGACGCTGCAGACGGAGGTGCTGAACGTGAAGTTCCAGGAAGCCGCCGATGCGGGATCGGAGGCCGGCAAGACAGCGGCTTCGAGCGCACTGCCGGATGCCTCGCGCATCGAACTTATCACCGCACCGAATGCGGTGATCATGACGCGCGGCGAACTCGAGCAGATGACCGGTCAGTCGGCAGTCTTCGATACAAAGAATGAAACGGCCGTCATCAAGGGCAGCGTCGTCATGTCGTCGGGTCCCGACCGCAAGGCGCTGGCTGAACTCGCGGAAATCGATTCAAAGTCCGATACAATTGTGTTGACGGGTAGCGTCGTGGTCAGTCAGGGCGATAACGAGCTGCGCGGCGAGCGCCTGTTTGTCGACCGCGCCAACGGCACGAGCCAGATGACCTCGGCAAAGGATGCTTCCGGCAACGGCGGACGGATCTTTGCCAAGCTGAAGCGGCAGGCCGATGCGCCGACCGGAGCACGAACGATACCGGACAAGGCGGCCGAAGCCGAAGCGGCAAAGCCGGACGGCGCGGCAACCTCACCGGTGTCGATGACCGCATTCAAGGGTGACCCGAAAGCGCCCATCGATATCGAAGCCGACCGGCTCGACGTCGACGATTCGAAAAAGGAAGCCGTTTTCTCCGGCAAAGTCCTCATCGAACAGGGCCCGATGAGCCTGTCGACGGCCAGACTCATCGCCTACTATTCCGGCGAAGCCAATCTCGTGGGGTCAGAACCCGCACCTGCCGCACCGACGACAACGCCAGGGGCCACGGGCAGCGGCACGGAACTGACGCGGATCGAGGCCAAGGGCGAAGTCTTCGTCAACTCAAAGGTCGCCGGGCAGAACGCCAGGGGCGATTGGGCGGACATCGACTTGAAGGCCAATACGGTTCTTCTGGGCGGGGATGTCGTACTCAACCAGGGCAAGAACGTGGTCCGGGCGTCGCGTCTCAAGATCGACCTGACCACAGGCAACGCCCTGGTCGAAAGCTCTCCTGAAGAAACGGCTGGAACCGGCTGGGCTACGACCGCCATTCCGAACGTGGAAGTCCGTGGCAAAGGCGCCAAGCGTGGCAAGAAGGCCAAAGGTGGCACCGATCCGCCCGCGCTGATCATCCGCGGCAACCGGCCCAGCGCAGTGTTTTATCCAACCCAGATCGGTGGCGCCAAGAAATCCGACGAGCAAGCGGTAGTTCCGGCTCCGGCGCCGCCATCGCCACAGGCCAGTACGCAGCGCCCGGCAGCGGCTTCAAGCTGGGAAGCAACGACGGACGCCAACGTGCGCTGAGGCCTGTGGTTTCTGACGATGGGGCAGCCATATGTCGGTCCGCGGGCTACTGCGGCGCAGCGGCATCAACAGCGGACTGACGGCCGTAAAATTCGCTATAACTCGCTTTAATCCCGTTTATGCAATATATGCGCCATTGCCGGGTTTGAGTTTTTCCGGCACAAGAGTAGGTGCGTTGAGAAAAGGACGAAACGTGCTCAAGATCCTGCCTTTTGGCAAAGCCAAGCGAAAGACTTCAAAATCCGCGAGCCGGCAGGAAGCGCATATCGATGAAGCGCGCTTCGAAAGCGCGCCCTACGAACTCGACGACGTATTCCAGCCGCATCAGGCGGGTGAAGGCTGGCTGACGGTCACGCAGGTCAAGAAAACCTACAAAAAACGCATGGTCGTCAAAGGCGTCAGCCTCGACGTGCGGCGCGGAGAATCGGTCGGCCTGCTTGGCCCAAACGGGGCGGGAAAGACCACCGTCTTCTACATGATCACGGGGCTGGTGCCGGCCGACGAGGGCCAGATCACCATCGACGGGCACGACGTTACGGCGTTGCCGATGTATCAGCGCGCCCGGCTCGGCATCGGGTATCTACCGCAGGAAGCCTCTATTTTCCGTGGCCTGACGGTCGAGGAGAATATCATGGCGGTGCTCGAGTTGGTCGAGCCCAACAAGAAGAAGAGGCTTGAGCAGCTCGATCAGCTTCTCGAGGAATTTACCATAACGAGCCGGCGCAAAAGCCCTTCCATCGCTCTTTCGGGCGGTGAGAGGCGGCGTTGCGAAATTGCCAGGGCGCTGGCGACACGGCCGGCGTTCATGTTGCTCGACGAACCCTTCGCCGGTGTCGACCCGCGTGCGGTTGCCGACATCCAAGAACTGGTGCGGCATCTCACGCAGCGTGGAATCGGCGTGCTGATTACCGACCACAACGTGCGCGAAACGCTAAGCATCGTTGAACGCGCCTATGTCATCTACGAGGGTCGAGTTCTGACAAAAGGTAACCCTCAGGAAATCATATCTAACGAAGATGTGCGCCGCGTGTACCTGGGCAACATGTTCGCTAACCAGCCATAGGCTAGTGTAGCGGACCTGACGTTTAGTACTCGCTTGCGGCTGGACTCGAAACCAAACGTCAGGTGCAAAAGCTGCACTAGAATCATAGAGTTGCTAGTGTTCCTTATGGTTCTGACATTTGCCCGGAACTTGGCCGCAACGGGAAGCAAATGTCAGAACCGGAACACTAGGCTCGGCCTGGATGAATCTACGTCGATCAATGCCTGCAAGGTGGGGTAATGGCGATCAACGCCAAACTAGAGTTGAGACACAGCCAGCAGCTGGTGATGACACCCCAGCTGCAGCAGGCGATCAAGCTTCTGCAGTTGTCGAATCTCGAACTCGCTGAATTCGTGGAGATTGAACTCGAGCGTAATCCGCTGCTTGAGCGCGACGAGAGCGCGGAGCGCCCGCTGAGCGCCGAACGGCCAGATGGCGAGGCTGCCCTCGTCAAGAGTGAAGGCGACCCCAGTGCATCTGACGAATGGGTCGACACCGGGCGCGGGACGTCGGAAGCCGCCAACGCACTCGACACCGATTACGAGAATATCTATCCCGATACATCGCCAAGCGAGCTTGCGTCGGCCGGCGGACTTGATGGCGCGATGCTGGCGGGCTCCAGCTGGGCAAACGTCAAGGGCATCGGTTCAGGCGGTTTAGGCAGCGAGGACAACGATCTAGAGTCCTATGTCGCAAGCAGTTTGTCGCTGCATGACCATCTCAGCGCGCAATTGCCACTGACCTTGAGCGACCCTGCCGAACGCCTGATCGGCGTGCACCTGATCGACCTCGTAGACGATGCTGGCTACCTCCACGCAGACCTTGACGAACTCAGCGACAAACTCGGGGCCCCGCGCGAAATGATCGAGCGCGTCCTCAGCGCGTTGCAGACCTTGGATCCGCCCGGCATTTTCGCGCGATCGCTGGCCGAATGTCTCGCCCTGCAACTCAAGGATTGCAATCGTTACGACCCGCAGATCGCAGCCCTCCTCGACAACCTCGATCTCCTGGCCCGCCACGATGTCGCCAAACTACGCAAGGCGGTCGGCGTGGATCTCGATGAGCTGTCTGATATGATCAACGAGATCAAGGGTTTGAACCCGAAGCCCGGGCTCGCCTTCGGTTCGGTGCAAGTGCAGCCCGTGGTGCCGGACGTGATCGTCAGAACCGCTTCCGACAATAGCTGGATCGTCGAACTCAATAGCGACACGCTGCCCCGCGTACTGGTCGACCGCAGTTATTTCGTGCGTGTCTCCAGAACCGCTAATTCCGAGTCTGACAAGGAATACCTGTCCGAATGCCTGCAGACGGCAAATTGGCTGGTCAAGAGCCTCGATCAGCGCGCCCGCACCATCCTGAAGGTCAGCCAGGAGATCGTGCGCCAGCAGGATGGCTTCTTCACATACGGGATTCAGCACCTGCGACCGCTCAACCTTAAGACCGTGGCCGACGCCATCTCGATGCACGAGTCGACTGTGTCACGCGTCACCTCGAACAAGTACATGGCGACCAGCCGCGGCATTTTCGAACTCAAGTACTTCTTCACCTCGGCAATCCAGTCTGCAAGCGATGGTGAAGCTCATTCCTCGGAGTCGGTACGCTACCGCATCAAGCAACTGATCGACGGGGAAATGGCCGACCAGGTGCTCTCGGACGACCAGATCGTCGACCTCCTTCGCCGCGATGGAATCGACATCGCCCGGCGCACCGTCGCCAAGTACCGCGAAGCCATGCGCGTCCCCTCATCGGTTCAGCGCCGCCGCCAGAAACGGGCGCTTGAACAGGTCGCACGCGCCTGATTTCAGGTGATCCCGGAGGCCTTTCGCGTTATGATTAATAACTTGAGCATATCGTCCACTTCATCCCGTCGGGGGATATGAGGCATCGCTTGACACCACTTCCCTGATTAAGCTTCGATTGCAAAGGAGGCGACGCAGGCCGGTACTTTTTGGTAGGCTTGAGCGAAGCATCAATGGGTTCCAACCAGCGATTTCGTTCACAATGCCGGATTCAGAATTGGCCTGCTGCATAGGCTTGACTCGCAGGGATGACGCAGCCAAGTACTCGAACAACAAATAACAAGGCGGAACTATGACACTCCAAGTCACCGGAAAGAATGTAGACGCTGGAGATGCTTACAAGACCTATGTCCTCGACAAAATATCGACAGTCCTGGAGAAGTATATAGGCCCCGAAATCGGCGGCCACGTTCGCCTCGAGAAGGAACGCAGCATATTTCGAACCGATTGTTCTATCCGCTTACGTACCGGACTACTTGTCGAAGCCCATGGGACGGGTGGAGACGCCTATTCGAGCGCCGATGCCGCAGTGGAACGGCTTGAGAAGCGCGTGCGCCGCTACAAACGTCGTCTAAAGGACCATCACCACGGCCGTCAGAATGGTGCCGCACTTCCAGCAGAACTTCCTGCCCGCGACTACGTGCTGCAATTGACGGACGATGAAAACGAGGATCATGCCAAGAACGACCACCACCCGATTGTCATCGCTGAAACAGAGCGTGGCATTCGTGAATTGACAGTGGGCGAGGCGGTAATGCATCTCGACCTGGGGGAAAGCCCATTTCTGATCTTCAGAAACGCTGGAAATGGCGGCATAAACGTTGTTTACAGGCGACCCGATGGCAATGTCGGTTGGGTCGATCCGGCCAAGTCGAGATAATACAGGCTGGCTCCGCGGTGCGGCGAGACCGAATCAGCGCACGGCGGCGCCACTAATCCGGGTGGATTGGAAGAAATCAAGTTTGCGGGGTCTCGCGGCGCGCACGCGCCACGCGTCAAGAGCATGTCCTGAGTGGAACTGCGGCAACGGAATTCCTAAATCAGGGTTGTTCGAGGGAAGGCAGCAAACGTTGGGACAAAAGACCATGGATCTGAGTGACCTTCTTGAGACTGACGGCATCTTGCCGGCGCTGAAGGCGAAAAGTAAGAAACAAGCGCTTCAGGAACTTGCCAGCAAGGCCGGCGAACTCACGGGACTCGATCCGCGCGACGTGTTCGATACGCTGTTGCAGCGCGAGCGGCTCGGTTCGACCGGTCTAGGCCGGGGCATCGCGATACCGCATGTCAAATTCAAGAGCCTTGAGCGGATCGTCTGCCTGTTCGGCCGGCTTCCCGAGCCGATCGAGTTCGAAAGCCACGACGATGCTCCCGTCGACCTGATCTTCCTGCTACTTGCCCCCGAACACGCAAGCGGAGACCATCTGAAGGCGCTGGCGCGGATCTCGCGGCTGGTTCGCGAGCCAGCAACGCTTGAGAGGCTGCGTAGCGCGCGGGATACCGACGAATTGCACGCCGTCCTTTCCAATCCGGTCTCGAACGCCGCTTGAGGCGCCTCTGTCGTATACTCGCCGACTCACTTTTGTGTCCTCGGTCTGATGCTTGCCCCAGGCGACGAGCCGGCAATCGTCTGACCCAGAATACCGGAACCGTTAGCCGAAACGATCAAGCGCAAACGCTTGCATTTCCCAAGATGAGCAGAGCACCCAGGCCAACGCCGCCGACGATGATCCGCCACCATCCGAACAGCGCGAAACCATGGCGGCTCACGTATTCCAGTAAAAAACGCACCACGAACACCGCCGTGATGAAGGCCATCACGAAGCCGATGGCTATGCTGGCTGCATCGGAAGTGTCGATGTTTGACCAATTCTTGTAGAGATCGTAGGCGAAGGCGCCCGCCATTGTCGGCATGGCAAGGAAGAACGAGAACTCGGCCGCCGAGCGCTTGTCCGTGCCAAGCAGCAGTGCACCGACAATAGTGGCGCCGGAGCGCGAAACGCCGGGAACCATGGCAAGGCATTGACACAGGCCGATCTTGAAGGCGAGCGACGGCGGATAGTCCATGACATCAGCGTAGCGCGGCTCCAGGGCGAGCCGGTCGACGACGAGCAGGATGATGCCGCCCACGATCAAAGTCACGCAGATCAGCATCGGGCTTTCGAACAACACGCTCTTGATGAAGGAGTGGCCCAGCGCGCCGATCACCGCAGCGGGGAGGAACGCGATGAGGATGCCGAGAACGAATCGCTGCGTGCGCGCATCGAAGGGGAGATCGATCAGCAATCGCAAGAGCTTGGCGGAATAAACCGAGAGAATCGCCAGAATCGCCCCAAGCTGGATGAGCACTTCAAAGGTTTTGCCAGGAGAACAGAAGCCGAGGAAGTGCCCGGCGAGCAGAACGTGCCCGGTCGAGGAAACGGGAATGAATTCGGTCAGGCCCTCGATCAGGCCGAGCAGGATTACGTGCCACGTCTCCATGGATGGGGGATCTCCGCATCTTCGTTGGACCCGGACGGCGGCGCGATGGCCGCGGGGCTGTCAAAGTCGCTATGTTTCCGGGGAAAGCGCTACGCCCAGTCTTCGGATGATTCGCCCGGCTCACGTCCGGCAACAACCATGGCCCGGTGCATCCGGCAAGCCGCCACAAATGGTTGGCAGACAAAGGCTTCGGCGTGCCGCATCCATGCCACATCCTGGGCCACATCCAGGCAGCGCCCCGATGGGCGATTCCGCATATTTCGTCCCGGCGCGGAGTTGCTCACGAATCCATGTAGACTTTGGGAGTTGAGGGACGATGGCTCGACGCCATCTGGACCTTTTAAAGCGCGTGCCGTGACCTGTCGGACCACGTTCGGCCCACACGAAAAGAAGGCCCAATGCATAGGCAAACCCCATGCATAAGTTGACCCATTACCGACTTTGCCCTTTATCGCGCTCCATCCGGGTCGTGCTCGATGAGCTTGAACTCAAGGTGAACGCGCTTGAAGAGCTGCCGTGGGATCTTGGCCTGTCGTTCCTGCAGCTCAATCCGGCGGGCGAGTTGCCGGTTCTCGAAATCGAGGCCGGACCGATTCTATGTGGTACGTACGCGATCTCCGAATACATCGCGGAGGAACTGAAGCGCCACCCGCAGGATGGACTGATTGTTCCGCTGTTCCCCGGCAATCGTGAGGAACGTGCGGAAGTGCGCCGGCTGGTCGACTGGTTTCACGGCAAGTTCAACCGAGAGGTGACGCGCGAACTTCTGTACGAGAAGGTCTACGCAAGACTGCAACCGGGCAACGGCAGCCATTCGCCCGATGCGGATATCCTGCGGGCGGTCCGTGCGAATTTGCGCTATCATTTGAGTTATATCGGCTACCTGGCGCATGGGCGCCGGTGGCTCGCGGGAGAGGATCTGTCGTTTGCCGATATCGCAGCGGCCGCCCAGCTCTCGACGATCGACTATTTCGACGAGGTGCCCTGGGATGAGTACCCGCAGGCGAAGGAATGGTTTGCGCGCATCAAGTCAAGGCCGGCGTTTCGCCCGATTCTGGCCGACCGCATCCCCGGTTCACCGCCGCCAATGCATTACACGAATCTCGATTTCTGAAACGCGATGCTGCCATGGTCCAATCGGCGAGGCGCGAGCGTGATGGCACGGCTGAACGACGAACTGAAGGCCCGCGCCGACGCCCTCGGTTTCGATGCCTTCGGGATCACGAGCGCCGAGGCGAGCGAAGCAACGGCGGCGCGGCTCTATGACTTTCTTCGTCTGGACCGCCACGGCGACATGAGCTGGATGGCCGACACAGCAGAACGCCGCGCCGATCCACTCCAGTTGATGCCGGCGGCACGCAGCATCGTCATGCTCGGCATGAGCTATTCGCCTGAGCGCGATCCGCTGGAAGCTCTGGCGGCGAAATCGCACGCCGCGATCTCGGTATATGCCAAGAGCCGCGATTATCACGACATCATCAAGGGGCGTCTGAAGGACCTTGCCGGATTGCTGGCGCGCCGCGCCAATGCCGACGTCAAGGTGTTCGTCGATACCGCGCCGCTGATGGAGAAGCCGCTTGCCGCCGCTGCCGGCCTGGGCTGGCAAGGCAAGCACACCAATCTGGTATCGCGTGGGCATGGCTCGTGGCTGTTTCTGGGAGCGATCCTCACAGACGCGGATCTCGCCGCCGACGCCCCAGAAGCCGACCATTGCGGCAACTGCCGAAAATGCCTCGACGTGTGCCCCACGAACGCCTTTCCGGCGCCCTATCAGCTCGACGCACGGCGCTGCATTTCCTACCTCACAATCGAACACCAGGGGCACATCGCGGCGGAGTTCCGCAGGGCTATCGGCAACCGGGTATTCGGCTGCGACGACTGCCTGGCGGTTTGTCCGTGGAACAAGTTTGCCGAAGCCGCCCGGGAAACCAAGCTGAGGGCGCGTGCGCAATCAGATAATCCACCGCTCGGAGAGTTGCTTGCCCTCGATGACGACGCCTTCAGAGCGCGCTTCGCCGGGACGCCGGTGAAGCGCACCGGGCGGGCGCGGTTCGTGCGGAACTGCCTGATCGCTGCGGGAAATTCCGCAGACGCGGCGCTGCTGGCCCCCGTCAAGTCGTTGCTGAATGATGCTTCGCCGCTGGTGCGGGCGATGGCGGTATGGGCGCTCGGTGAATTGGCAGCGGCTGAAGAATTCGCAACGGCGCGCGAGGAGCATTTGCCGCGCGAGGCCGACCGGCAAGTTGCCGCGGAATGGCAGTGTGTCCTGTGAAATGGAGGAAACCCTTGAAGCACGTCGTCTGTTTCGGATTCGGCTTCAGCGCCCAGGCGCTTGCGCCACGGCTGAAGGCGCAGGGCTGGCGCGTGAGCGGGACGTCGCGCAGCGCAGAGGGCGCAGCAAAGATCCGGACAGCTGGATTTGAAGCGGTCATTTTCGACGGCGCCACCGCAAGCGAGGGTGTACGCGATGCGCTGGCAACGGCTACGCATATTGTCGTTTCCGCACCACCAGGGGAGGTGGGCGATCCGGTCCTCATCCAGCATCTGGCCGATATCGCCAGCGCCCGGCAGCTTGAATGGATCGGCTATCTTTCGACAGTCGGGGTATACGGCGACCGGAATGGCGCGTGGGTCGACGAGACGACGCCGGAGGCGCCCCAGACGCAGCGTTCGAGAAGGCGCCTCGAAGCGGAGCGGGATTGGCTGGCGCTGGATGGGCAACAGGGCGCAGGGAAACCGCGCGTGCAGGTGTTCCGGCTCGCGGGGATCTATGGGCCGGGGCGCAGCGCCGTCGATCAGGTGCTTTCGGGGCGGGCGCGCCGCATCATCAAGCCCGGGCAGGTCTTCAACCGCATCCACGTCGAAGATATCGCCAACACACTCGAAGCCGCGATTGCTCGCGGCGGCAATCATGCCGTCTATAACGTCGCCGACGACGAACCTGCGCCGCCGCAGGACGTTATCGGCTATGCGGCCGAACTTCTGGGACTGCCACCGCCGCCTGCTGTTGCGTTCGAAAACGCAGAACTGACGCCGATGGCACGCAGCTTCTATGCAGAAGTGAAGCGGGTGCGAAACGATCTCTTGAAGACCGATCTTGGGGTCCAGCTCCGCTATCCCACGTACCGGGATGGACTGGCGGAAATCGTGGCGGGTCTATCTTCGTGAACGCGCATATTGCGGAATTCAGCGGCCGTTCAACCGATTTGCGCGAAGTTGCCCAAATCTTGGTGTTGAAGTTGCCTGAATAAGGCAGCGGGAGTGCGAATTCCAATGCGATTACCTATGTCATTACGGGCTGGCGTTGTTTTACTGAGTGCCGTTGCGCTGGCGTTTGCGGCTCTTACCCCCGGACTGGCTCTGGCCGATTCAGTCGAAGCGGCGGATGCGATTGCCGGCAAGTTTGCAGCAGATGAAGCTAAACAGGCAGCCGACGCGGAACAGGATGCGAAATGGTTGCACGAAGAAGCCAGGCGCGCCGTCGAGCGCGCGCTGGCGCTGGAAAACGCGCGCGCCCCGCCGGCCGGCAGCGAACCGCTCCTCGCCAGCGATCCGCTCCCGGCGATAGAAACCAAGGCTGCGGCGCCCACCGATCCGCCTCGCCGCAACGACGAAACCGCACAGCCAGGGGCGGAGCACGACAGCTCGCCAGCGACCCGCCGCGAATTCGGACCGGCGGCCGCTGAGGGCCAAACGGCCAATGATGCGACCGATGGAGCAGTTGCAGCAGCGGACCCGGTCGGCCAGCACCCGCAAGCCGATGGCAAGGCACTGGAGAGGGAAAGCAAGGAACTCGCCGATAAACTTCGCGATGTGCGCCGCAAGCACGACGCCGAAGCTGCCGGCGGAAGCCAACACCGGCAAGAGCAGCCAACTGGAGAGCCAGGGATCGTCGCCAAGGCCGTTTCTGGAATTGCCACGCAAGTGGCCGGCTACATCTCACCGCTCGTCGAAAAGAGGGTGAGCATCCTGATCGTCATGGAGGTCGGCCAGAAAGGTGTGAGAGCGTGGAGCAAGACCGCCGACCCGATGTTATGCATCCACGAGAGCTGCTACCTGAGCCGCGGCCCGGATGAGGCCGCCGAAAAGCTGACGCGGTCGGTGGCATTTGGCCCGAGCGTGGCCCTGGGAAAACGCGGGCAGGCGTGCCGCTCGAAGCCTGCCTGCATCTTCCGCGATATCGATCTGGAAACCGTTGAAGCAAAGCTGCAACCCGTCGACCTGCGCTTCATGCGTCACGACAGGCGTCAGGCGAGGGCTATCAGGGCTGATGCGAGCTGCGCGATCCTCGATGGCGAGCTGTCGTGTCGCGCTCCCGTCGCCGGCGAAGGCTGGCGGGCCTGGATCGTGCCCGAAAGCGTCGCCGAACGCGCCGGCGCGAATGAGCTTGAGGCTGCCCTGGCGAAAGGGCTGAATTAGCGTGCACGCCGACTGACTTCAACGTGCGGAAGCATATTGCAGATGCGCAATTTGCGGTCAGTCGTTCGCGGAAACTGCTTATGTTTTTTGCGCTGCACAATTCCCAAGCGCGAAGCGATGCTCTCCCATGTCATTGATTCATATACATTTTATTGAATCCGTGCCGCTGGCACGGAATTCGCTAAGTCGTTATTGCGCTAATGCTCAATCACTTGGGCGGGCGCTCCGATCCAGCGCCGGATCGATCACTGGCGACGATGCCGAACTGTCAGTCCTGGTCCGGCTAAACCGGGCAGCCGCGTTGCAATTGTGACGCGGGCCACAGGATTGAGTGCTCCGACTCTGAGACTTGCCAGCCAAGCATCGGCCCGGAGCTCCGTCTTGAATCTGGATCGTGTTCTGGTTCCGCAAACGCTCACCGACCGCCATGCGGGAAACAAGCGTTCGATCCAGACCACTAGCGGGTGATCGGAGGCGCTTTCCATGCAGTTCCAATTCCAGTCCACGTTCGCATTGTGCCGGCGGTCTGAGCAATGACTTTGACGGTCAGCCCCGATCAACTCGCCAATGCGCGCCGCGTCGACACCTCGTCGGTTGGGGACGATCACACGCGTTCAGACAAAGAGGCCCCCGTCGTCGTCATCGGCGGCGGTCCAGCCGGAATCAGGGCAGCGCAGGAACTCTCGCGCGCCGGCCTCAAAACCATTCTGTTCAATGCCGAGCGCTGGCAACCATACAATCGGGTCAAGCTGACGCCGCTTCTGAGCGGGGACGTGCAGCTCGGTCAAGTGCAGCAGCCTGTTCAGATGCCCGGGCCAGGCGAAGTCGCGCTCTACTCCGACAACAGCATCGTCGACATCGACCGCGCGGCCAAGACAGTCACCACGAAGCACGGGCGGGTGTGGCCCTATTCGAAACTGATCATAGCCACCGGCTCGCGCGCGTTCGTACCGCCGATCCCCGGGGTCGGGCTTGCAGGCGTCTACACGTTCCGCAACTTCGACGATGTCGAGAAACTTGTCGCACGCTCGTTCAGGTCGCGGCGATGCGTCGTCGTCGGAGGCGGTCTGCTCGGTCTCGAAGCGGCGCGCGGCATGCACGACCGCGGTATCGAGACCTGGGTCGTGGAGCACGAAGCCTACCTTATGGCGCGGCAGCTCGACGCGCGCGGGGGGGAACTTCTCGCGACCGCCGTCGAAGCAATGGGATTGCACGTTCTGACAGGCACGCGGGTCGTGGAGTTCCACGGCAACACACGCCTCGCGAGCGTCGAACTTGCCGGACGAGGCGATCCACTCGACTGCGATACAGTCATCATCTGCACCGGCGTCAGGCCAAACATGGAACTTGCCCGCGATGTCGGACTGGCGGTCGGGCGCGGCATCAAGGTCGGGCCGACGCTGCAATCCAGCGACCCCGACATCTACGCCATCGGCGAGTGCGCCGAATTCGACGGTCACGTTTACGGACTGGTTGGTCCCGGATTCGATCAGGCCGTCGCGGCAGCCCGGCACATCGCGGGCGGGATCTCCAACTATGCCGGCTCGGTGCCCGCCACCAAGCTCAAGATCATCGGCACCGACGTCTTCTCCATGGGCGATGTCGAGCAGTTGGACCAGCGGCGCGACGTTTCATTGGCAAGCTTCGAATCTGCGGACAATAGCGTTTATCGCCGGCTCGTCTTGAAGCGCGGGCGGCTCGTCGGCGCCATTGCGCTCGGCGATTGGGTGGAACTGAGCCGACTGCAGGAGACGATCAAATCGCGCGGACTGATCTATCCCTGGCAGCTGCGCCGGTTCCGGTCGAATGGCCTCGTCTGGCCGAAGAGCGAACCAAAAAGTGTCAGGGACTGGCCACGCGCAGCAACCGTCTGCAACTGCACCGGCGTCACGCGCGGACAGATCGGCGACTGCATCGCACTCGGCGCGCAAAGTCTCGATGACGTGAAGCGCGATACCGGCGCTTCGACCGTGTGCGGCAGCTGCAAAATTCATATCGGCGAACTGCTCGGGGCGCCGCAGCCGCGGGAACCGGCGAAGGCCGCAACACAGATCGGCGTCCTGTCAGCGCTGGCGGCACTCGCGGCGCTGCTCACGTTGTTGCTGCCAATCGTGCCGACCGCATCCAAGATCGAAATGCGCAATCTGGCGGACCTCCTGTATCTCGACGGCTTCACCAAGCAGGTAAGCGGCTACACGCTGCTGGCGCTGGCGGTGATGGCGGCGATCTTGTCGTTGCGCAAGCGGATCAGTCTGCTCGGGTTCGGAGACTTCGCGTTCTGGCGCGTCTTTCACATCTGCGTCGGTGTCGTGGCGCTGGCAGCCCTCGCAGCCCACACCGGGTTCCGGCTCGGCAATAACCTGAACATGTGGCTGATGCTGACGTTCCTCGGGATCGGCGTGGCCGGCGCAGTGGCCGGACTGGCGACGGCTTTGGAGCATCGCGTGTTCGATCAGCCGAAGGCCGCAGCGCGGCTGAGATCGGCTTCGTTCTGGCTGCACCTCGCCACGTTCTGGCCGCTGCCGCTGCTGCTCGCCGTCCATGTCCTCACCGTTTATTTCTACTGAGGAGCGGCGATGAACAGAACCGCGCAACTCTGGCTTGTCTGGATCCTGCTGACGATCGCCGGTGGCGGCGTGCTGGTTGCTGGAATGTTTTATGGCGGGCCAACCCGCGCAAAGCTCCTGATTGGCGAGACGACGAGCGGTCATCACCAGATCGAGCTTGCATGCAACGCCTGCCATACGTCGGCATTCAACAGTTCGGAAGACATCGAGAACACCTGCCACGGCTGCCACGACGCGGATTTGAACGCGGCCAAGGATTCGCATCCGTTGAAAAAATTCCGCGATCCGCGAAACGCAGACCGGCTGGATAAGCTCGCCGCCAACAAGTGCATCACCTGCCACACCGAGCACCGCCCGAACATCACGAATGCAATGGGTGTGACACTGCCCAACGATTACTGCGCCTTGTGTCACCAGGACGTGGGCAAGAACCGGCCGAGCCATGTCGGTCTAGGGTTCGAAACATGCGCTTCGGCTGGATGCCACAACTACCATGACAACACTTCGATCTATGAGGATTTCCTCGAGAAGCACGCAGCCGAGCCAGACGTCAAAGACGAGCCCGTCGTCAAGCTGAACACCGAGAAAATAGAGAGCGCAGCCAAGGGCGATCCTTTGTCGACTATAGGCGCGGCAGACGCACCGGACGACAAGCGGGCCGGGGCCGACGTCATGGCTGAGTGGCTTGCGACATCGCACGCCAAGGGCGGCGTCAACTGCTCGGGCTGCCATGCCCCGAAAGCCAAGGGCAGCGAGGCGATTGCCGCGAGCTGGATCGACAAGCCCGACCACAAGGTCTGCGCTACCTGCCACGGCTTGGAAGCGACGACGTGGCTGCAAGGCAAGCACGGGATGCGGCTTGCCGACAAGATGCTGAGCGAAACCCAGGGCCTTTACGGGCTTTTCCAGAACAAGCCACTGAGCCCGATGCGCCCCGAACTGGCCCGACTGCCGATGCAGTCGAAGGCGGCGCACAGCGAGCTGACCTGCACGAGCTGCCACAGCTCGCACGCCTTCGACACAAAACAGGCCGCGATTGCTTCCTGCTCGGGATGTCACGCCGACGAGCACACCAAGGCCTACGAGGGATCGCCGCATCACAAGCTGTTTCTCGCCGAGCTTTCCGGCAATGCCGAGAAGGGGACCGGCGTCAGCTGCGCGACATGCCACATGCCGCGCGCGTGGATGGAAGGGCCCGGTGGCTACGAGGAGGTGCTGGCCGCCAACCACAACCAGAACGCCAACCTGCGTCCGAACGAAAAGATGATCCGCTCCGTCTGCATGAACTGCCACGGACTCGGCTTTTCAATCGATGCGCTCGCGGACCCCGACCTCATCAAACGGAATTTCGATGGGCGGCCTTCAGCTCATATCGAAAGCATCGACTGGGTCATGAAGCGCTTGAAGGAGAAAGGAGGACAGTAGCTCCACGCACCACCTCTCGCCGTCACGAACCGAAAGACAACGAAAACCGATGGAGATTGCATCATGTTGAAAGTCCCAAGAACGATCCTCGCTTCCGCCATGGCCGCCGGCTGCGTGCTGGCGGCGGGCGCCGGAGCCTCCGTTACCGCAGCAGGCGTCGCCTACAAGGATGTCGCCGACATGCTCATCGCGGTCATGGTCGCTGACCGCACCGTCTATACCAAGAAAGTCGTGCAGCGGCTTGCCGCGAAGGAAAAGGTCGTCAAAGCGTCCGAGCATTACGACGACGACAAGGCGCTTCCCCTGCCGGCCCAGATGTTCCGGTTTGGGGCCGAGCACGTCGCCGACAATACCGACAAGTTCAGCTATTCGCTGCTGTCGATATGGCCGATCAACAAGCAGAACGCACCGCGCACCGAGCTTGAGAAAGCCGGCCTGCAATTCGTCGCCGAAAACAAGGGCGAGAACTATTACGGCGAGGAAGAACTCGGCGGGAAGAAGTACTTCACCGCGGTCTATGCCGACGTCGCAGTGGCCGCGGTCTGCGCCAGCTGCCACAACGAACACAAGGACACGCCGCGCACCGACTTCAAGGTCGGCGACGTGATGGGCGGCGTCGTGATCCGAATCCCGATGAGCGAATGAAGTTGGAGACGCGGGGCGCGCCGAACTTCCTCTTCCCCACATCTCTTCGTGAACACCCTGCAGGAACCCTATTCAGATTCAGGAGCGCGCAATGACGCCGGAAAAAGTCAAACTGGTGCAAGACAGCTTTAAGAAGGTAGCCCCAATTGCACCTCAGGCCGCCGACATCTTCTATACCCGCCTGTTCGAGATCGCGCCCGACGTGCGTCCGATGTTTCCCGACGACATGAGCGGTCAGAAGGACAAACTCATGGGCATGCTGGCGACCGCGGTCAACAACCTGCACCAGGTCGATACCATCATCCCCGCCGTGCAGGAACTCGGTCGCAAGCATATCGGCTACGGAGTCAAGGATGCACACTACAAGCCGGTCGGCGAAGCGCTGATCTATACGCTCGAGAAAGGCCTCGGCGACGACTTCACGCCGGAAGTGAAGGAGGCCTGGGTTACGACCTATACGACTCTGCAGAACGTCATGACGGCTGCCGCCGCCGAAGTTGCGGCGCCGGCGGAGAAGAAAGGATTTCTGGCGCGCATGTTTGGATGAGGGCAGAGATAGAGTGAGCCGCCGGAGAAATCCGGCGGCTGCGAAATGCGCTACCCGACACCCGAAACAAATGTCGGGGGTCAACCCACGTTCTTGATCGCCGCAAACAACAACTCCAGGTCTTGCGGGCGGGACATGCGGTGTTCGCCATCGGGAATCTCGATGAGGTCGATCCACTTTGGCTCGATGACCTTTTTCATGGCGCGGACGTGTTCGACGGGGACGTCGTTATCCTGCTGGCCCTGGAGGATGACGATGGGGCGGCCGGGGTCGAACATTTCCCCCTTGAAAAGGTGGTTGCGGCCTTCCTCGATGAAGCGTCTGGTGATCGGAAGGGGTTCGCCGTAGTCGGAGGGACGGTAGGTGACGCCCTTCTCCATCAATTCAGCCTGAATTTCGGGCGACATCTCGTTCCACATCAGCTCCTCCGTCAGGTCCCAGGCCGGCGCGATGAGGACGAGTCCCTTGATGCGGGCGGCCTGCTGCGGGGCACTGCGAATGAGATCGCGCAGCAGAAGGAGGGCGAGATGGCCTCCCGTCGATGAACCAAGCACGATCTGCGGGCCGCTGGTGATGTTCTCGAATATCGCAAGGGACTCTTCCAGCCAGTCGCCGACGGTCGCTTTCAGGAAATCACCGCCCGACTGGCCATGGCCGGAGTAGTCAAAACGGGTGAGCCCGTAGCCGTTCTGCGACGCCCAGTCCCTTAAAGCTTCTGCCTTGGTCGAGACCATGTCCGACTTGAGGCCGATCAGCCAGACGAGCCCGGTGCCGTCTTCCTTGATGGGCGGTCGGTGCAGATAAGCGATCTTTCGCGGATTGTCACCGGCGGGACCTGACACTTCGAGGAATTGCGGTTCTTCGGCGCTCATCTTAGACAGTACTCCAAGCTTAAAGCTCTCATCAAGGCTGTTCCATTGACCGAAACTCGCCCGACCATAGTGCAGATCATTCCGGATCTCGATACAGGAGGGGCGGAACTGTCAGCGATCGAGATCGCCGGGGCGATTGTGCAAGCCGGCGGGCGGGCCATCGTGTTATCGCGCGGCGGGCGGCTCGAAGGCGAACTCAAGGCCGTCGGCGGCGAACTCTCGCGGTTTCCGGCAGCGACCAAGAACCCGGCCCGAATATTCGCCAATGCCTTGAAGATCGAGCAGCTTATCAAACAAGAAGGCGCCGCGCTGATCCATGCGCGAAGCCGGGCGCCGGCATGGAGCGCGCTGATCGCGGCGCGGCGGGTGGGCGTAGCGTTCGTAACGACGTATCATGGCGCCTATAACGAAAAGGGGCCGGTGAAGCGGTTCTATAATTCGGTGATGGCGCGCGGCGATCTGACAATCGCCAATTCACACTATACCGCCGACCTCGTCAGGTCCCGCTACGCGACGCCGGAAGCGCGCATCCGCGTCATCCATCGCGGCGTCGACATGGAGCGCTACGATCCCGCTGCGATCCCGGCTGACCGCGTGGCGGCGATGCGGCAGGCGTGGGGGCTGCGAGACGGCGAGCGGGCCGTGCTGCATCCCGCACGGCTCACGAACTGGAAGGGGCAGTCGACTGTCATTGCCGCCGCCGAGAGGCTGAAGCGCCAGGGTCAGCTCGATGGCATCGTCTTCATCCTCGCCGGAGACGCGCAGGGGCGGGAGGGGTACGCGGACGCCTTGCGAGCGCAAATCGCAACGGCTGGGCTCGAGGCGAACGTCCGCCTCGTCGGGCACGTATCCGATATGCCGGCTGCGTTTGCTGCAAGTTCGGCTGCTCTCGTCGCTTCAACCGAACCGGAGGCATTCGGACGCACGGCGACGGAAGCGCAGGCGATGGGATGCCCGGTGATCGCCACCGCCATCGGTGCGCCGCCGGAGACGGTGCTTGCCGAACCTGCCGTCGCAGCCGAGATGGCGACCGGCTGGCTGGTGGCTCCGGGGGACCCGCGGGCGCTGGCGGAGGCACTGGCGACCCTGTTCGCCCTGCCACCTTCCGCGATAGGCGAAATGGCCCGTCGGGCGAGGGCCCGCGTGGCTGAGAACTTCTCGCTCAACTCCATGAAATTGAAGACACTCGGGGTCTATGACGAACTTCTGGAAACGCGCATGGGTGAAACTCTTTCGCGGCGCAACCGTTTATAAATTAGCGCAACACCTTCTCTTCTCTTGACTTGCCGAGGCTTCTTACAGATTCTCATCGGAGCCTGCTCAAAAGCCTCATGAGTTGCATTGGCGCTCTTTATTGATTGAAGCGCGAACAGCAATCGGCTAACTGAGCGAAGGCTATCCAGAGGCTATCAAAGGAGAATTGCCATCCGCCGCCCACACCGTTCAGCGCTGCCGCGCGAACCCTCCGGACCGAAGATGAACGACGCCATACGCTCGCGCGAGGTGCGACTCATCGATGAAACCGGAGAAAACGTCGGGGTCGTAAACACCGACGAAGCACTTGAACGCGCCGTCAATGCCAATCTCGATCTCGTCGAGATTTCGCCGGACGCCGAGCCGCCGGTCTGCAAGATCATGGACTATGGAAAGTTCAAGTTCGAGCAGCAGAAGAAGGCCGCCGAAGCGCGTAAAAAGCAAAAGATTGTCGAACTCAAAGAAATCAAGATGCGCCCGTCGATCGACGACCACGACTATGACGTGAAAGTCCGGGCGATCAGGCGCTTCTTCGACGATGGCGACAAGGTCAAGGTGACCTTGCGCTTCCGTGGCCGTGAAATGGCTCACCAGGACCTCGGGCGCAAGGTTCTCGAGCGCGTAAAGGCGGAACTCGAGACCATTGCCAAGGTCGAAAGCGAGCCGCGCATGGAAGGCCGCCAAATGGTCATGGTGCTGGCGCCGCGCTAAGATCTCAAATCGGAACCGACAGGTCGTACGGCCCGAGCAGTCCCTGCCGGGCCGTTTCTTTTCTCGACAGCGTGAAGCCACGGCGCCGCGCGCCGCGCCATCAATAGGGCAACGAGTTCGTCGTCAGGTACATCAGACCGAGTGTGAAAGGGATCAGGAAGATTAAAGCGGTGACGAGCGCGTTAATCACCTTGCTCGAAAAAGTCAGCACATTTCCCAGATAGGCGACGGCAAACATCAGTGCGCCAGCCAGTGCGAGCGGCTCCCAAGCGATGTCCTCGCCCATTGCGAAAAGTGTGCCCGCCAAGACCACCATCAACGCGAGCGCTGTAACGATGGCACTGCCCAGACGGTTGCCAAACGAGACAGCGTTGGCGAAATAGTCGATCACGAAGACCGCGACGCACGTTGCTGTCAGCAGGGCGGCATTGGCCTGGGCGAATTCAAGTATGTCCATGGGTCCCCCTCGGTAGAGTGTGTCTTGTGGCTGGAAAACCATTTCTGAATCGGCTCCCATCACGGAAATGTATCACGCGCAATCCGTTGCGCGAAGACAGGCTGCCCACGATGTTTTCGGCCGGTTGCGTTTGCGCCGGAGGCGCTGTATAAGTCGCCCTTCCTTAGTCGCCCGGCGGGGCATGCCGTGGCGGCTATTTATGCTTCAAAAACATCGGTTCGACCGGGGTTTTATGGGTTTTGCGGCGGAATTTCCGCACCAAAAGCCTGCTCCCGGCACGCAAACGAGCCTCTCAGGAGACCAGCAAAATGCCCAAGTTGAAGACGAAATCCAGCGCCAAGAAACGCTTCAGGTTCACGGCGACGGGAAAAGTGAAGGTCGCCCAGGCGGGCAAACGTCACGGCATGATCAAGCGGCACGCCAAGTTCATCCGCAATGCGCGGGGAACGATGGTGCTGTGCGATTCCGACGAGAAGATCGTGAAGAAGTACATGCCGTACAACCGCTAACGCGGTTCTCGTTTTTTACCAGGTTCACACTTTTGGGTTTGTCCACACTCGGTAGATCGGTGTGGAGCGTTTCAGCCCCGTGTGAAGCCCAGGCCAAATTGGCGGTCCGGCCGTCTTGCCCTAACAGGTTCATGCGTCATTTCAAATTGGCGATGGCCTGGGCAAGTTGAAACGGACCTTCGACCTTTCACCGATCGATACGATCGCCCGAACAGAAGTGAGCAAGAACAATGGCACGCGTTAAACGTGGCGTAACCGCCCACGCAAAACACAAAAAAGTCCTGGACGCTGCAAAAGGCTACCGGGGCCGCCGCAAGAATACTATCCGCATCGCCAAACAGGCCGTCGAAAAGGCGATGCAGTACCAGTACCGCGACCGCAAGCGTAAAAAGCGCACGTTCCGGGCTCTCTGGATCCAGCGCATCAATGCAGCCGTGCGGGACGCCAGCGACAACCAGATGACGTACGCGCGCTTCATCGACGGCCTTGCCAAGTCTGGCATCGAAGTCGACCGCAAGGTGCTGGCCGACATCGCCGTGCATGACGCAGCCGCATTCAAGGCGCTCGTCGGTCAGGCCCAGGCTGCCGTCGCCAAGGCGGCGGCCTAAGGTTTCCGGGCGGGCCGCCTTCCGCTATATGTCACGGCCAGCGGTGCGCTCGAACGACGTTCGAGCGCACGCCCCCTGCTGCCAAGAGCCACAACATGACCGACGCAAGCGACCTTTCCCAACTCGAAGCCGACATTCTGAAAGCCATTGACAGGGCGGCAGATCTGGCGGCCCTCGAAGAGGTGCGGGTCGGCGCGCTCGGCAAGAAGGGCAGCGTCTCCCTGCAGATGGCGGCACTCGGCAAAATGCCGGCGGAAGAACGCAAGGCATTCGGGCAGTCGGTCAATCAGGTCAAAACACGCGTCAGCGAAGCGCTCGACGCGCGCAAAGGGAAGCTCGAGGGGGCGGCTCTTGAAGCACGTCTTGCTTCCGAGACAGCCGACATCACCTTGCCGGTGCGGCTCGGGCCGCTCGCCGAAGGGCGTATCCACCCGGTCAGCCAAGTGATGGACGAACTGATCGAGATCTTCGCCGATCTCGGGTTCGCGGTGGCCGAAGGTCCCGATATCGAGACCGACGACTACAATTTTACCAAGCTCAACATTCCCGAAGAGCATCCGGCGCGCCAGGAGCACGACACGTTCTACTTCAATACGGGCGAGGACGGCTCGCGGCTCGTGCTGCGGACGCATACCTCACCGGTGCAGATCCGCACGATGCTGCGTGAAAAGCCGCCGATCCGCATCATCGCGCCGGGGCGCGTCTACCGCTGCGACAGCGACCAGACGCACACGCCGATGTTCCACCAGATCGAGGCCCTCGTCATCGACGAGGAAACGCACATGGGCCACCTGAAATGGGTGCTCGAAGAGATGTGCAAGGCGTTCTTCGAAGTCGACGAAGTGACGATGCGGTTTCGCGCGTCGCACTTTCCCTTCACCGAACCGTCGGCCGAGATCGACATCGACAAGGCGGCGCTCGGAAAACCCGGAGAGTGGCTGGAAATCGGAGGCTGCGGCATGGTGCATCCGAACGTCTTGCGCAACTGCGGGCTTGATCCAGACAAGTACCAGGGATTCGCCTTCGGCATGGGCATCGACCGCATGGCGATGTTGAAATACGGCATTCCCGACCTGCGCGCCTTCTTCGGCGCCGACTTACGCTGGCTGAAGCACTACGGCTTTTCGGTCCTCGACCAGCCGACGCTGTCGGGCGGGCTGTCGGGTTAAGTACCCGCTGTCGGGCCTCGTCTTGCGTCATTTCTCCTGGATCGTTTCAAGGTATTCGACGAGCGCGTCGATCTGGCCGCGGGCTCGCTCATCGACCACTGCTCCGCTCTCTCCTGGTTCGGTAACCTTGCGATAGCGGTCGCCCCAGACGGGCATCTCTCGTTGCATATGACCGGCGACGGCCGTCCGGCCATCGATCATTTCGGCGACTTTCGCTGCCGGAAACACGCCATTGTTGGCTTTGGCAATCTGGGTCAGATCGGCGGGGCGCACGCTGAGGCTGTGCGCCATCTCGCCGTCGCCACGACCGTCCAGGCCGTGACACGGCATGCAGGCGATCTCATATTCGGTAATGCCAAAGTGATCGTCCTCGGCGTGTGCGGCTCCAACTATTGCGCAATGGCCCGCCACCAGCATCGCCGTGACGGCGACGTGCGATGCCAGGAAGCGATGAGCCGACCTCATAGCAGCCGTGGCAATGGTAGTGTCCCGACGCGCCATGCCGCCCGCTCCTTATTCAACGCAGCTGATCAACTTTACCCGCGCAAATCGACCGAATAGTTGCGGCGTCAACATTGCTTGCCGTTCCCTTCCGAGCCTGCCGGCTTAACGTGCCCCGGTTGCCGATAAATCGAACACCAGTGGCCCCAAGATCATCGCCATAACGAACACGATCAGGATCGAGATGACGTCGAGGGCGGCCCCTGCGCGCAGCATCTGGCGCGCGCTGACTGCGCCCGTGCCGTAGACGATCGCGTTTGGCGGGGTGGCCACCGGCAGCATGAAGCCAAGCGAAGCTGCAAGCGCAACGGGCACGAGAAGTGTCAGGGGACTCATGCCCAACCCAATCGCGGTGGCCCCGGCGATGGGCAGGAAAATCGCAGCCATCGCAGTATTGCTGGCGAGTTCGCCGAGGTATACGATCAAGACCATCATGACCAGCACAAGAAGGTAGACCGGCCAGTTGCTGAGGGTGCTGGCGCTTGAACTGATCCATGCCGCCAGCCCCGTCGATCCGATCGCATCGGCAAGTGCAAGGCCGCCGCCAAATAATATCAATACGTCCCACCTGATCGACTTTGCTTCGTTCCAGGTGAGCAGCGGCCTGCCTCCAGACAGCCGGTCTGGCAGCAGAAAAAGCATCAACGCGGCCGTTATCGCAATACCTTCATCCGACAAACCCCGAATTCCCAACGTGTCCGAGATCAGCGGCCGCAGTATCCATGCCGCAGCCGTAACCACCAACACGCCAGCAACGCGCCATTGGCCCGGCGACATCGGTTCGCCGGCCGTGGGCGCCTTGCCTGCCTGCGAGACTTCGTCGGGCAACTGGAAGACGAACCGAGTCAGCAGCAGCCACGTCACGGGTAGCAATACGAGGACGATCGGAACGCCAAGCGCCATCCATTGCGCGAACCCGATCGAAACTCCATAGCTCTGCTCGACGAAGCCCGCCAGCAGCGCGTTGGGCGGCGTGCCGATCAGGCTGACCATGCCGCCGATCGTGGCCGCGAAGGCAATCCCGAGCATGAGGGCGGCGCCGAATGGACCGTCCGCCTCCTGCTCACCTGCGCGCGAGGGTGCGCCGGGGGCATCGGCTTGACGCAGGGCGATGTGATTGCGAGAGGCGGCAACGAGAGATAAGCCTATCGGCACCATCACCATGGTGGTCGCGGTGTTGCTGATCCAGAGGCTCAGGAATGCCGTGCCGACCATCATTGCCAGCACCTGGTTTCGCGGCCGCGGCCCTGAAATAGCGAGAACGGCAACCGCCAGACGCCAGTGCAGTTGCCATCGCTGCATCGCGGCAGCCAGCAGGAAACCGCCGAGGAACAGAAAGATCAGCGGATTTGCGTACGAGCTGGCGGCGGCCTCAAGGCTGATGACGCCGGCCACGGGGAAGGCTGCAATGGGCAGGAGCGCGGTGACCTGCAGCGGGACAGCTTCGCTCATCCACCAGACGGCCATGACGGCCCCGAAGACTGCGGCACGCCGGGCTTCCTCGGACAGGCCCTCGGGAAGCGGAAGCGATAGAGCCAAGACTGCCGCGAGGAAGCTCGCCACGATGACGGTTGCATGCCGACTTGAACTGCCCAACAATTCGGTGGTCATGAACATCCCAATGAGGGTTTCGGATTCCGTCTCATGCGCACGGATTCCAGGCAGTGTTGCCCGCGCCTGTTTTTCAATCATTGGCGCAATGGGGCGTCTGCGTCCTTGGCTTGGGTCAATCTTCGCTTTTGCCGTCGGCTGGGCGTTGATGCCCAGGAAAGCCGAAGCAGCTTCGAGGACCATAACGAGCCAATGCCCGCAAAAATGATTGCCGTAACGGCTTTGGCTTGTTGCTGCCGCTGGTCGTGGCGGTCGATTTCCCGCCTGCGCCGACGCTGCCGAAATGCCGTTGCAGGCGCACCCGTCCGGTTGCCGGCTTGACATAGTTTGCGGGTCGCCGCCGCGCCGCCTAACCCGCTGTGAAGACAAGCCAAGTGAAAAGAATTGCATCCGCGAAGACCACCAGCGAACTTATAGCGGCGATAGGATCGCCGATTTCATGACCGGTGTGGACAAGCCCTACCCCGACGGCGAGTATGATCGTCGCCAATATCCAGATAGCGACCTGCGGAAGAGCGAGGCGGCTTTGTTCCACTTTGGGGTGCAAACGATAGAAAATGCCGAATAAGAAGAGCGCCACAAAGCCGAGAAGATTGAGGTGCGCGTGCGCAGGCATCGCGGAATGATCCGTTGAGATGGCCATATGCAGCCCCCAAACGATCCCTGCCAGAAGCAGGATCATTGCCGACCTGAAGCACAGTTTGGACGCGGTCATGGGAGTTGTCCTCATCGAAGTTGAATGACAATTTCTATCACTGCCGCTTTGCCATTACATGCTGGTTGTTTGCGAATTGCATGACTGCAGTGGCGCCGCGAACACGCTCGAATCCGCATCACCGAGGACCAGGATGAGAAACGATCCGAGACTGAAGATTGGCAGCAACCTGCAACGGCTCTGGCTGGCGGCACTGGCGTGCGGTGCCGTTACATTCCTCGCCGGCCTTGCCTGGGTGAATTCGTCGGGCGGGCCCGGTTTCGACTGGATCTGGGCCGTCGCGGCCTTCGGCCTGGCGGCTGTCGTCTACAACATCGCGTACTTTCTTTTCTGCTCCGTGTTCGTTCCAGGTCTGGCAGCGCTGGTCGAAGACGATACGCAAGTTCGCGGCGACGACGTCACCCATGTCGTGAAGCACGCCGAGACAGGGAACGAGACAATCGACTTCTACATCCGCGCCTATGCGACGGCGCGGGGGACAACCGCGGTGGCAATCGTATCAGGCGTGATTGCCGCGATTGCGCTGACGTTCTTTTGATGGTCCAAGGGGTCGAGGTTGCCAAACAATAGAGGATCCTTTTCTGATGCGGTCATTCCCACTCGCTATCGCTCTCGCAGCCTCCCTCTCTGGCGCATCATTCGCCAATGCCGCGCAACCCGCCTTTGTCGGCACCTGGGGCAGGGATGCCGCCCAGTGCGCAGTTCCACAGGAATTGCAGGGCGCGCCGATGGTGTTTGCAAAGGACAGGTACGACCAGCACGAGGCGCATTGCTCGTTCAGCAAAGTGAGCGGCAAGGCGCCGGGGTGGAAGATCAGCGCCTCCTGCCTCGTCGAGGGTGATAGGCAGGCATTCGATTTCAGGCTTTCCGTCCACGGCGAAGCGCTGACCATGACCGACGAGTTCGGCAAGCAGATCCTGAAGCGGTGCAAGTCGTCCGCCGGCAATTGAATTAGTTGCACGTCCGGCACGGTCGATCGTGAAGATATGCCGAACGTCGGCAAGCTGCGGTCCCAAACCACGTAGCGGGCAAGCCCCCTAGAAACGGGCCGGGCATTTGCGCGGGCGTATCTCGTGGCCCGCCAAAATTTGAATTGCCATCCGATGCCATTGGTCCAAATTTCATCGCTATCAAATTGCCAGGGAAAGCGACCCAATGCAGGAAGAGCGCCAAAGGCAATCCCATCCGCTCGCGAATGCGCCGCCCACGGTTCAGCCTGCTCCATACGCGCCATTGACGAATTGGAGCCCGCTCGCAACCATTGCCGCAGCCGCCGCGATACTTGCGATTTCACTGCTCACGGCATACGCGGGCGTTGGCGTCTACGACTGGCTGGTGGGGCTGGGTACAGCCCGGGCTTACCTGGCCGGAGAATTCGAAAGATTGGTGGCTATCCGCACGGCCGTCCACCAGACCGCAATCGATGTGACCATCATCGTCCTGACCTTCATGGCCGCAGGATTCTTTGGCAGCCGGCCTCTCGACACTCTGGCTCTTCGTCCTCCGCAAGCGGGGGTTGGCGCATATTGGACGTCGCTGCTGACTGTCTGTGCCGCGGCGGCTCTCTGGTTCGGCGTGCTTCTCAGCGTGTATCCCCAGGAGGTGATAAGGGATGTGGCGCCCTACCGCGAGTTGATGGCTCGCGAGCTGAACTGGCTGATGCCGCCGATCTATTGCCTGCTGGCTCCGGTGGCCGAAGAGCTTCTGTTCCGCGGTTTCCTCTTCTCCGCGCTGATGAAGTCGAGAGCCGGCTTCTACGGCGCCGCCATTATAACTTCGGCATTCTGGGCGGGGCTGCATTTCGAACGCAGCCCCCTTGGGATCGTTCAGCTTTTTGCGTTCGGCATGTTGCTCAGCTGGCTGCTCGTTAAGACCGGAAGTCTGAGGATCCCGATCCTGTGCCATGTCCTTTTCAATGTGGGCTTGAGCATCATCGTCATCGCCTGGCAGCTGCTTTGACCGCTCGGCGCCACACCGACGCCGAACGGGCCGGAGACTGTGCGCTTGGTCAATCTGACCGAAGCCGGAAATCGCTCCTACATTGCAACATCTGTCGCGCCTCTGATCCACCTTTTTCCTGTCTCCGATTTTTCGCCTTCGAGTTCACGGGAAACTGAAACGGTTTGGTTGGCAACGTGAGCACTATCGGGTGGCAAAAGCACCTCAATGGCATTGTCTTTCGCATGGCTTTCGGATTGCATTGGTTTGCGGTCGCGGGTCCATCGAGCGACATGCGCTGATTCTGCGCGCCGCGCTTGTTACACATCTGGTCGGTTGCCGTTTCTCAATCGCGCCAAACCTCACGGGTCGAATATGAAGTCGTGCCAGAAGCTCAGAATCGCAGTTGCTGCCTGGATCCTTGTTGCGGGTCATGCAGCATTGGCGGCACCGGCCCGGCCGGCGACGTGGTCCGGCGATCTCACGCCGATAGCTGCGTCGGAGTGGAACGAGAGAACGGCAGCGCACCTTTTGGAGCGCGCGGGGTTTGGCGGCACACCGGCCGAAATTGCCGAGTTCGCCAAGCTCGGTGCGGTCGCCGCGGTTCGCAGGCTCGTCCACTTCGAAGGGGTGAGCGAAGTTGCGCTGCCGCCGTTCGATCATTCCGGCGTGCACGATCCCGGTCTTGAACCGTTCCCTCCCAGCCGGCCGGCAACGACCAACCTTGCCAGCAAGAACGGCAAGGCGCTGGGAATCAAAGTCAAACCGTCGGGGAACCGGCGTTTGCAGCCCGTCGTGAACAAATTCTTCTACTGGCTGCGCGCGAGCCGTCTGGAAACCGACCGGGTTGGCTACTGGTGGGCAGACCGGATGCTGCGCTCGCCGCGCCCGCTGCAGGAGAAGATCGCGCTGTTCTGGCACGGGCACTTCGCGGTGAACGAAGACAAAGTGCGCGATTACCGCAAGCACCTTCAGCTGTTGCAGATCTTCCATGAGCACGGACTCGGAAACTTCCGGGAGTTGCTGGTTGCAACGGCAAAGAGCCCGGGAATGCTGTCGTTTCTCGATGCAGGCGTGAACGTCAAAGGCGCGCCAAACGAAAATTTCGCGCGTGAAATCATGGAGTTGTTCACGCTCGGCGTCGGCCACTACACGGAGCACGATATCCGCGAGGCGGCGCGCGCATTCACGGGCTGGAACTACAAGGACCTCGGTTTCGTCATCAACGAGCTACAGCATGACACGGCCGACAAAACGGTGCTCGGGCGAACCGGCAATTTCAGCGGCGAGGACATCGTCGACATCCTGCTGGAGAAGCCGGCGGACGAGTTCATCGCCGCCAAGCTCTACCGCTACTTCGTGCATGATGACCCATCGCGCGAGACGGTCTCGAAACTTGCAGAAGTTCTGCGCAGCAACGACTTCAGAATCGCGGCGCTGATGGAGACGATCTTCCTGTCGCGCGATTTCTATAGCGCGGAGAGTGTCGGCACGATCATCAAGAGTCCCGTGCAGCTTGCCGTTAGCACGTATCGAAAACTTGAATTGGACCGGGTGCCGGGCGTGCCGGACTTCAATACCGCCACCGCGACACTCGGCCAGCACCTTTTCAATGCGCCGACGGTCGCCGGCTGGGCTCAGGGCCGGGCCTGGATCACGCCGGGGCTACTGATCGCGCGGAAAAACTTCGCCTACGACCTGATGTTTCCAGATATCAACTTCATCCCCAGCGACCGCTATCCCGACGATCCCTTGATACGGTCGGTATCGAAGCGGCTGGAGGACGGCGCGAATATCTCCAATGCGACGAAACCGCCGGGCGTCGAGGATATCGAGAATATGTCGATGGCCAACCTCATGGCCGACATGGACCAGGACTTCAACACGCGTTACGGCAGCTATCGCGGCTGGCAGATGGCGCTTGAGAAGGTGAAGCCCATACCCCGATACACGGCGGGTTTCGATCTTGCGGGGATCGTGGCAAGAGAGCGGCTGACGACCGTCGAATCGATTGTCGACCATTTCTTCAAACGGCTCTTGAGCGTGCCGGCAAGCTCGGCGCAACGCGCGCAGCTTTTAGAGGTTCTCAGAACCGAGCTTGGCACCGATGACATCGAGGCGGCGCGCTCATATGTCGAAGACGCGCTTCGCGTGCTCGTGCACCGGATCATGAGTCTTCCGGAATATCAGCTGGGGTAGATCGGTTCGGCGGCACGTTTCCATAATTTAGCGACGTTCATGGCCTCGGAGAGCGACATGAGACATACGGATATTTTCGATACGCAACGTCGCAACCTCCTGCGGCTTGGCGCATTCGGCTCGGCCTACGGACTTATGGCGCCGTTCCTGGGCGGCTTTGCCGCTGCGCGCGAGTCGCTCGCCGACAATCGCATCCTCGTCGTCCTCGAGCTTTCCGGCGGCAATGACGGCCTCAATACGGTGGTGCCGTTTCGCAACGACGCCTACTACAAGCTGCGCCCGACTATCGGGCTCAAGAAGAACGACCTGCGCATGATCGACGCCGAATACGGGCTCAACTCGAACATGGCCGGCATGGTGAAGCTTTATAAGGACGGACGCATGGCGATCATCCATGGCGTGGGCTATCCGCAACCGTCGTTCTCGCACTTCAATTCGATGGCCTACTGGCACACCGCCGAGCCCAACAGCGGCGCCACGTTCGGCTGGGTCGGGCGTCTCGCCGACGTGCTACTGGAGAAGAATGCGCCTTATCCAATCGTGAACGTGGATGCGACGCAATCGCTGGCGGTGCGCAGCCGCCGGCATGTGCCAGTCGTGTTCGACGATCCGGCACGGTTCGTTCCCAAGGGGGCGCCATTCGATGTCTCCGAAAGCGCCAGCGACGCCGCCGGGAACACCTCACAGGCATTCCTGCGCGACGTGGCGCGCAGCGCCAAGGAAGCTTCCGTCAAGGTCCGCGACGCCTGGCAGAACTACAAGTCGCCCATTGACTACGGCCTCGTTTCGCTCGATCTGCCAAAGGTTGCATCCCTCATCGAAGCACGCATGCCGACGCGGCTCTACTACACGTCTTTCCGCAACAACGCTTTCGATACACACGTGCAGCAGGGCAACCTGCATTCCCGGCTGCTGACCTACTTCTCAGATGCCCTTTATGCTTTCATGCAGGATATGGAACGGATCGGGCGGGCGGACGATGTAATGGTGCTGGTGTTCAGCGAGTTCGGCCGGCGCGCGGCGGAGAATTCGAACCGCGGCACGGACCATGGAACGGCGAACGTGATGTTCGCCGTCGGCAAAGGTATCAAAGGCGGCCACTATGGCGCGCCGCCGGACCTGACCAAGCTCGATGAGACCGATAACCTGATCTACACGACGGATTTCCGGCAGGTGCTCGCGAGCGTTATCGAGGACTGGCTCAAGTGCCCGAACGCCCAGGATGTGCTAAACGAGAAGTTCGAGAAGATCGGCGTGTTTGGATAGCATCCTGCTCAGGCGCCTGTGTGATGGCTCCGGCATATGGGGCATCCGCGATATCTACCGGGTTGCCGTCGTGCGCGGCAAAACCATGACCACGAGCGCTACCACCATCAGTGCAGGGGCGACAAAGAAATCGGCACGCCCGAGCGTCCACAGGATCAGCGCCGTGAAGACGCACCAGCATGCCGGCATGAGCGCTGCAAGAAACCTGAGCCTGCTCCTTTGCAGCGCCACGGCGCCGAGGGTCGCGACTGCGGTCGGGTCAGGGGTGAGTCCGAAGACTTGTGCGCCCACTATCGTGAAGCCGAAGGCCGGCGCCAGCAGCGGATAGAGCAAAAGTCCCGCCGCCAGCACTGCGATGCCGGCGGCGAACTTCAACCGGTTGCCTTGCTGACCCATCAGTTCCGTGCGGCCCGCGAGGCCAAGCATCAGCAGGACAATCCCCTCGAATGCGGCCAGGAAGGCGATGTCGGCACCGAGCCAGTTTATCGTCTGGTAGCGCCCGAGGAAGAATACGGCGGCGACCACGATCCACGCCGCACCGAGGATCACAAAGGCTGCCCGCGTGCCACCCGGTGCGCGGCCTAGGACAAGCGTCAAAACTACGGCGGCCAATGCAAGCGTCACCAGTTGCACAGGCCAGAGGTCCTGATTGTGCAGAACGAACAGGCGCTCGTAGACTTCGGGTGAGAACAGCAGAAAGTCGGACAGAGAGTAGCTGGACCAGCTCCCCATCTCAAAGCTGCCCGACGTAGTCGCCTATCCGTGCCCGCATGCCTGCATCCGGGAGCGGCCCCGCGGCCGAAGCCAGGTTCTCCTTGACGTGAACGACACGGGTGGTCGCTGGAATGGCACACGTTACTGCGGGATGGGAGACGATGAACTTCAACAAGAGCTGCGGCCACGAACCGGCATCGATTTCGGCGGCGAACGGGGGTAGCGGCTTGCCTGAAAAGCGCCGGATAAGCGCTCCACGCTGATAGGGCCGGTTGACGATCACTGCAATGCCGCGTTCACGCGCCAGGGGGAGAAGGCGCGGTTCGGCCTCCCGGTCCAACACGTTGTAGGTCAGCTGCACGAAGTCGATGTCATGGCCCGCCATGATCGCTTCAAGCTCCCGGTGCCGGCGCCCATGCGAAGTGGTGATCCCGATATAGCGGAATTCTCCGGCGGACTTCTTCTCTTTCAGCATTTCGAGATGGGCTTCCCACGAGAGCAGGTTATGCACCTGCATGAGGTCCATCGTGTTAAGCCCCCACAGCTTGCGCGTCGCGTCGAACTGGGTCGCCCCTTCGGCCTCAAAGGAGGTCCAGATCTTGTCTGCCGCGAAAGCCTGCTTGGGATAGCCGAGCTTGTCGAGCGCGTAGCCGATGGTCGATTGCGACGAGCCGTACATCGGTGAGGAGTCGATCAAACGTCCGCCATTCTCGAAAAAGGCGGCGATCACCTTCGTACTTGCGTCGAGAAGCACCGGGTCGTTGCCGACATTGAACGTGATCCAGCTGCCGAGCCCGACCACCGGCACGGCTTCCCCGCTAGAGGGAATCGGCCGCGAAATCGGCTTTGCTGCCGTCGCCGCCGACAGCCGCGGGGGGGCAAGGCCGGCAACGCCAGCAATAGTGGCGGCTCCAAAACCGCGCAGTATCGTTCTGCGTCCAAATAGCATGGTCCGCTTCCCTTCTCAGTCAAGCGCTGATCCAGAGCGCTGGCGCACAGCGGAACTTGGCCATCCAAGGGAACAATTGCAACTTTCGTGAGATGCCGGTGATGAATACGCCGCTCTTGCGCCAGCAACGATATCAACAGCGGGCCCGAGTTTTCCCGCTGTGCCGGATCAGCCCCGAATCTCGCCGCCTGTAGCCTTCTTGACGGCCGCAATGACCTTCTCGGAAACCGCCTCAATGTCCTTGTCGGTCAGCGTTACGGAACCCGGCTGCAGTGTCACCTCGATAGCGAGCGATTTCCTGCCATCTTCGGCAAGACGCCCCCCTTCGAAGACGTCGAAGAGGCTTACGTCGGCAATGAGTTTCTTGTCGGCGCCAAGTGCCGCCTTGACGAGGTCTCCGGCGGCGACGCCTTTTTCGACGACGAAGGCGAAGTCGCGGCGGACCGGCAGGAGATCTGACTGCGGCAGGGCCGCGCGGGTGCGAGACTTCTTCTTTTCGGGCGGCAGCGCGTCGAGGAAGATCTCGAAACCGACGACAGGTCCATCGACATCGATGGCGGCCAGCGTCGTCGGGTGGAATTCACCGAAGTGAGCGAGCGCGATCCTGGGTCCGAGCCGGATGACGCCGGAGCGACCCGGGTGGAACCATTCGGGTGCATCGCGGGTGATCATTAACTTGCCGGGATCGAGGCCGAGTGCGGCAAGCACGGCGGCCACATCCGCCTTCGCATCGAACAGACCGGCTTCGCTCACTGCGCCCTCCCGCCAATGGCGACCGCTGCCGGTGAATAGCGCCGTGCCGGCACGAACGCCGCAGGCTACCTGGCGCTGGTCTTCCGGCCTAGAGCCGGCATAAGCTTGGCCAAGTTCGAACAGACCGACATCGGTGAAGCCGCGGTTGCGGTTGCGCTGCACGGCCGTCAGCAGGCCCGGCAGCAGACTCGGGCGCATGTTGGAAAGTTCGGTCGAGATCGGGTTGGCAAGGACGAGTTCGGCTTGGCCGCCGCCGAATGCCTTCGCCTCGCTTGCGGGCACGAACGACCACGTCACCGCCTCGACAAGGCCGCGTGCGGCGAGAGTGCGGCGGGCCCGGCTCGCACGGCGCTGGCTTGCCGTCAGGACAGGACGTGCGACACCGCTGACGCGCGGCAGCGGCGTCGCCGGCACGTTGTCGATGCCCGCAATGCGGGTGACTTCCTCGACCAGGTCGGCCGGACCGTGGATGTCCGGGCGCCAGCTTGGGACGGCGACTGTCAACTTCTCGCCTCTGCCGGAAACTACGCAGCCCAGCGCTTCGAGCGTCTTCCTGATCTCTGCGGTCTTCAGGTGCAGACCGGTGAGACGCGCGACGAGTGACGTGTCGAATTCGATCTTCAGATCGGGCTGGGGCGGTTTGCCCGCGATACGTGCTCGCGAAGGCCTGCCGCCTGTAAGCTTGAGTATCAAGTCGGTCGCGAGATCCAGTCCGGGCAGCACGGAGGCGGGATCGACGCCGCGCTCAAAGCGGTAGCGGGCATCCGTGACGAGGCCGGTCTTGCGGCCAGTCGCGGCGGTGCGCAGGGGATCGAACCAAGCGCTTTCGATGAGCACGTTTGTCGTATCGCTGGTGCAGCCGGTGTCTTCTCCGCCGATGACGCCGCCAAGCCCGAGCGGGCCACTGTCGTCGGCGATCACGCACATTGTGTCGTCGACGGTATGGGTCTTGCCGTCGAGGCCGAGGACGCTTTCGCCGTTCATGCCCAGGCGCGCACGCACTGCTCCGGTAAGCTTGTCGGCGTCGTAGACGTGCAGCGGGCGACCGCGGTCATATGAAATGTAGTTCGTCACATCGACGAGCGCGTTGATGGGGCGCAGGCCGATGGCTTCGAGGCGAGCGCGCAGCCAGTCTGGCGAGGGGCCGTTCTTGACACTCTTGACGTAGCGACCGGCGAACACCGGGCAGGCATCGGCGGTGCCGCTGGAAAACTCCAGTTCGATATCGACGGGACAATCGAAGCTACCCTCGACGCCCTTCAGTTCGGGTTCAGGCTTCAAGGTGCCAAGACCGGCTGCGGCGAGATCGCGGGCGATGCCGCGCACGCCGGTGCAATCGGGGCGGTTGGGGGTGAGGCCGACTTCGATAACCGGATCGTCCAGACCGGCGGCGGAGACGTAGGTTTCGCCAACATTGCCGGCAAAGGCCTCATCGACATCGATGATGCCTTCGCTATCCCCACCGAGTTCGAGTTCGGCGGCCGAGCACATCATGCCGTTGGAGACGACGCCGCGGACCGGTCGCTCGACCAGCGTCAGATCGAGACCCGGCACATAGGTGCCGATGGGCGCGAAAACCGCGAGCATGCCGGCGCGCGCGTTGGGCGCACCGCAGACGACCTCGACGGGCTTGCCGCCGGGCGTCGTTTCGACCTGCAGCACCTGCAGCTTATCGGCGTCGGGATGCCGCCTCGCTTCCAGCACGCGCGCAATGCGGAATGCGCCGAGTTTCTCGCCGGGATTCTCGATGCCATCGACCTCGAGCCCGATCGCCGAAAGAGTCGTCGTGATTTCATCGAGGGTAGCTTCGGTGTCGAGGTGATCCTTCAGCCAGGACAGCGTGAATTTCATGATCGTCGTGCCTTCAGCGGTTGTGAGTAGTGCAGCGAGCCCGGAGGGGCTTCACGAGGAAGTGGAGCGGTCGCGGCGCGGCGACCTGAGACGCAGGCGCAGACCCCGGCGGCGCAGACCGGCGCGCTCGGGCTGCGTTAATCCGTAGGCTTCGCGCGCGCGCCGGATGCGCACCCAGATCCAGACGAACGACACCAGAATGCGCATCAACGTCAAGGCATAGTAGATCCGGAACACGAAGCAATAGACGACAAACCAACTATTGGCCCTGTTCATGAGAATCGGTGAACTCGACAGTTCGAAATGCTCCATGACGTCGAAAAAGCCGCCGCGCAGGACAAGGTCGAAAGTAAACATCGCCGAGCCGAGCGGCCCGGCGGTGACGGAATCGCCGTTGCGGTAGACAAACAACTGGTACCCGTCCGATTGCAGCATCATGCAACTCACGGTGAACAGCACATAGAAGACAAGCATCGAAATGCCCATCGAGCGGTAATAGAGCAGTGCGTGGCGCAAGGTATCGACGCTGAAGCCGTACTGGACCCAGCTGTCGAGATCCCGGTGCTTGGTGTCGTGGTAGAACCACGTCAACACGGCAACGAAGATCATTGCCACGGAGAGCAGAACCGCGAATGTGAGGGAGAGTGTCATTACCCGTTGCGCAGGCGACTCAGAAGATCGGGCGTCGGGAAACTATCGGCGGGTAGGCCGAACTTGATCTGCATTTCCTTGACCGCGCTTCGCGTTTTGGAGCCGATGATGCCGTCGATCTTGCCGACGTCGTAGCCGCGACTGGTCAGGATTCGCTGCACATCCTTGGCGTCCTCCACGCTGAGGATCGGGATATCGCGGTCTCGGCCCTGCATGGAAGTCGCGCCCGCGATGCGCGTGGCGAGGTAGGCTGCAGTGATGCAGTAGGTCAGCGAGTTGTTCCACTCGACGTAGATGTTGAAATTAGGATAGGCAAGGAAGGCTGGCCCCTTGTGGCCCAGCGGCAGCAGCAGGGAAGCCGGCAGGTCATCGGAAGTCAGCGGCGACCCGTCCGCCGCCGTGACACCCCAGGCCGCCCACTGGGAGCGGGGCAGCTTCCGGTCGAGATCGGCCTTCTCCCACGGCAATTTCGCCGGCACGCGGACTTCCTGCAGCCAGGGTTCGCCACGCCGCCAACCCAGATGCTTGATGAAGGCGGCCGTCGTGCCGATGATGTCGGGGTCGCTGGCAAACAGGTTGCGCGTGCCGTCACCGTCATAGTCGACGGCGTGTTCCAGATAGTGCTTGGGCAGGAACTGGGTCTGTCCCATCTCGCCGGCCCATGAGCCAATCATGTCGGAGGGCTTGACCCAGCCCTTGTCGAGAATCTTCAGGGCCTCGATCAATTCGCCGGTGAAGAGTTCCTTACGGCGGCAATCGTAGGCGAGGGTGGCAAGCGCGCGCAGGATCGAATAGTCGCCCATGCCCCGGCCGAAGTCGCTTTCTAGGGCCCAGAAGGCGGTGATGATCTCGGCGGGCACGCCGTAGTCCTTTTCGGCGCGGTCGAAGTATTTCTTACGCTTGTTGATCTTCTTGCGGCCGTTAGTGACGCGGTTTTCGGTAGCGAGCTTTTTCGAGAAGGTGCCGAAGTCCTGGGCGAAAAAGCCCTGTCGGCGGTCCCGGGCGATGATCTTGGGGTCGAGTTCTATACCTTCGAGCGCGTTCGAGATCGTCCGCTCGGAAATACCGGCTGCCCGGGCTTCGTTTTTGAAGCCCTTGAGCCACGCCGAAAAGCTGGCGCTGTTCTGACAGTCCGCCGCAGCGGGGCTGCCCACCAAAGCGACCGTAACAAATGCCGTCATGAGCATCGTGGCCGCGCGGCCGATTGCCAGTCTCACCATTGCCTGTCTCACCATTTTTTCCCTCGTTCGCACGTGTCCCGGATCGGCCGGGAAGGAGCCCGCCGCACCTGAACGCCTAGTGTTCCGGTTCTGACATTTACTTCCCGTTGCGGCCAAGTTTCGAGCAAATGTCAGAACCATAAGGAACACTAGCTACTCTATGATTCTAGTGTAGCTTTTGCACCTGACGTTTGGTTTCGAGTCCAGCCGCAACCGGTACCAAACGTCAGGTGCCCTACACTAGGGGCTTTGCAGTCAAGCGGTCGGCGTGGGTCAAAGATGCACGCGCCGTATCCGTCGTTTCAATTCGTGCCGCATTGCAAGACTTCGACAAGACATTGATTTGGAAATGACGTGGATCAGAATATTTGATGGCAATTCGACGACTGCGCCGCCGCAATCCTGAAGAGCCTTAAGCGCTTCTTCAGCCGCGGTACTTAAAGTTTTCGCAGTCTTATCTTACTCCAAGGAGCCTTCACGCGATGTTCGAGTGGGTCCAACATCAGCTGACGGTGCTGATCGCGTCGCCGCTGTATCCCGTCTGGAAGATATTCAACGACGGCAGCACCCGGTATTTCTGGGTCTACATCCTGACAGGGATGATCCTGACGGGCCTCATCTATTGGCGCGACAAGACCGCAGCACCAACGGCGCGCATGCTGTTCGATCGCGAAACGTGGCTGAGCCAAAGCTCGAAGAACGACTACTTCGTCGTAATCATTTCGGCGATGCTGCGCCTGTCGATCCTGTCGTGGGCCTTCCTCAACCACAAGGTCATCGCGACGTGGGTGGCCTCGTTCCTCCTCTGGCTCGGTGTCGAAGGGCAGGTTAACGACGGCTGGGCAGTGACGCTCGGGCTGCTTCTCACCGTGACGCTGTTTGTCGTCGACGATTTCATCAAGTTCTTCGGTCACTGGCTGATGCACCGGATTCCCGAACTGTGGGAGTTCCATAAGGTCCACCACTCCGCGGAACATCTCAACTTTGCGACAGCCGAACGCATTCATCCCGCCGAAATGATCATCACCACATTCCTCGGCGCGCTTTCGATCGGCACCGTCAACGGGGTATTCATCGCCTTCTTCGGCGATACCCTGACTGTCGAAACGGTGTTTGGAGCTAATATCTTCCTCGTCGCCTTCAACGTCTTCGGAGGCGTATTGCGGCATAGCCCGGTGTGGCTCTCATTCGGGCCGACGTTGGAGCGCTACTTCATCAGCCCGGCGATGCACCAGATCCACCATTCGGAAAAAGTCGAGCACTTCGACAAGAATATGGGCGGCGCCCTCGCCGTATGGGACCGGCTGTTTGGCACGCACTACATCCCGAAGGGCCGCGAGGTCGAGAGTTTCGGCATCGGCGAAGAAACCCGCGATTTCCGCTCGCTGGGCGTCATCTATCTACGCCCGTTCGCGCGCTCGTATGACATGATCAAAGGCCGCATCGCGGCGATCATAGGAGAGCGCGGCAAGGTCGAGGCGCAGACGCCGGCGGCCTGAAGCCGGCATGGAACAAAAATAGGCGCGTTAGCCTGAGTGGCCAGCGCGCCGTATTGATCTTATTGCGGTGGGAGCCGGAGCGGCCTACTTCTTTTTCTGATCGCCGGGCAGGTTGGCCGACCACATCGACATCGCGGAAGCCATGTTCCGCTGCCACATCTCGGCGGCCTGCATCCACATCTGGAAGGGCGCCATCGCCATGCCGCTCATTCCCGGCATCTGGCCCAAACCCGGCATCCCAGGCATGCCCGGCATGCCGCCGCCCATCCCCATCTGCTGGAACTTCTTGAACTGCTCCATGAAGTCGGCGGGGTTGGCCATCGCCATGTCCGGCGATTTGACCTGCTTCGACCAGGTGTCCATCAGCTGATCCATCATCTGGAGCTGCATGCGGGAGGCTTCCTGCATCTGGTCGCGGGCGGCATCGATCATGTTCTCCGGCCAGCCCATCGCGCGGCTTGCCTGTGCCATCTGGTCGAAGACCTTCGTCGAATAATCCTCGTTCGCCTTGGCCATGTCGTCGCGCCACTGGGAGAGGGCCTCAAAGGCGTTGTTTGCAGCTTTACGCGCCTCTTCGGAAAGCCCCTGGGCACTTGAGAATTTTGAGTTCGCCATATCTATTTCGCTCCTCGCGATGGATTGCAGCTATGAAAATTCCGTTTCGCTGTCTCACCTGACCTTGATTTTGCGATGCCCGCTCTAGTGTTCCGGTTGCGACCCTGCCTCCCGTCTGAAGCAAATTTCGGAACCATGAAGAACACTAGCAACCTTGCGCTACACTAGTACCCACTTTCCGAAGTTCGTGAGTCACCCGCGGCAACCTCCGGAGCGAACTTCGGAAAGTAAAGGGTACTAGCAAAATATTGTTTCTAGTGCCGCTTTTCGATTAGAAGTCCCTGACGGTATTTGACTGCATGATGCAGGGACTTCTGATCGGCGGTACTAGAGCGTTGCCGCAGCCAGCTAATTGACTGGGACCCTACCCTTTTGCGCTATAGTGTCGCAGAATTGCGCGAGGCTCGCAAATATCCTTGCCCCGGTTTCGCGAAGGGACGCCCGAAAACTCGAAAACCTAGATGGATCAGTTTGTTGCAGATGGGACGCGCCGGCTGTTGCCGGTCGCGCCCATCGGCTTCTTCGTCCCGTTAGTAGTCAGCGCCGTAGGAGACAGGGCGCGCCGCCTTTGGCTTCGAGCCGGCTTTCGGCTGTGGCCTGGAGGCGCTATTGGCGCCCCGGTTGCCACCAGTGTTCGGCTTTGCGTTTGCAGGTCGCGGGGCAGCGTTGCCGTCGCCGCGCGGAGCCGATCGGCTGTTGCGAGCGCCCCCATGGCCGTCGTGGTTTGCGGACGGTGCGGCCTCATTCCGCCAGCGGTTGTCGCGCTCTTGGGGCGACCAGACCTTTTTTACCGTCGGACGGTCTGAAACTTCCGCGCCGGCTGCCGGGCGTTTTGCGTGGGTGCTGTCGCTCGCACCGGCTCCTATCGTGCGGTCATCGCGATGACGGCGCTCGCCCCCCCTGCCCGAGGGGCCCGAATGCCCCGCGGCGCGGTCGTCACGGCGAGGGTTGCGGTCCTGATTGCGGCCCGAGTTACGGCCCGAGTTGCCCCGAGCGTTCTGGCTGGAGCGGACGCGCGGCGGCTCCTTGGTGACGGCAAGCGTCTTGTCGCTGCGGCGATCCTCGGTCGGGATCGTCTGCCGCGTCAGCCGTTCGATGGCGCGCAGGAGATCGCGCTCGGCGCCGTCGCACAAGGAGATGGCGCGGCCCGAAGCGCCGGCACGTGCCGTGCGCCCGATGCGGTGAACATAGGCTTCGGGTACTTCGGGCAGATCGAAGTTGACGACGTGCGAGACGGCGTCGATGTCGATGCCGCGGGCTGCGATATCGGTGGCGACGAGAACGCGGGTCTTGCCGGTCTTGAACGCGTCAAGAGCGCGTTCACGCTGACCTTGGCTCTTGTTGCCGTGGATTGCCGCAGCGGCGATTCCAGCGGCCTCAAGGTGGCTTGCGACGCGGTCGGCGCCGCGCTTGGTGCGGGTGAAAACGAGAGTGCGTTCAAGCTCTGTATTGCCGAACAGTTCAACGAGGAGCGCGCGCTTCTTGGCCGCCTCGACGAAAATGACGCGCTGCTCTATGCGGTCCGCAGTCTTCGAAATCGGCGTGACCGACACCTTGACCGGGTTGGGGTTCAGGAGTTCGTCGGCAAGGCCGGCAATCTCGGTCGGCATGGTGGCGGAGAAGAACAGGTTCTGACGGTTCTTCGAGAGCTGTCCGGCGATGCGGCGGATCGGCTTGACGAAGCCCATGTCGAGCATCTGATCGGCTTCGTCGAGCACGAAGATCTCGGTGCCCGAAAGGTCGATCGTGCGCTGGCCGACGTGATCGAGGAGACGGCCCGGCGTCGCGACGACGACGTCTACACCGCGCGACAACGTCTGGATCTGCCTGCGGATGTCGACGCCGCCAAACACGACCGCGACTTTGATGTCGAGATAGCGCCCATAGACGCGGAAGCTTTCGGCGATCTGGGAGGCAAGCTCGCGAGTCGGCGAAAGGACCAGCGCGCGGCAGCCCTTGCGCATCGGTTCGCGGCGGTTGAGCGACAGTCGGGTAAGGATCGGCAGCGCAAACGCCGCCGTCTTGCCGGTGCCGGTCTGAGCAATGCCGAGGAGGTCGGAGCCTTCCAGGACGGGCGGGATTGCCTTTTCCTGGATCGGAGTCGGAATTGTATAGCCCTCGCCGTCAAGTGCCTTGAGAATAGGCGCGGCAAGGCCGAGTTCTGCGAATTTCATGTAGCAGGTAGCTTTCAATGTGGCCCGCAAAGCCAAGCGCGAGCGTCGGCATCATGCCGAGTGCGCGTCTGGCCACGGGTCCGTCTGTCAAAGGACCAGGGGGCGCACGAAAGAATTCCTTCGCCCGTTCATGGTCCGGTTCGACTGGGGACGCGCCCCGCGTGTCCTGGGCTGTCAGATGAGAGTCTTGATCGGCGTGCTCAACAGGGGGCAGAGAACGGTCGGAACGGATACATTGCCGGACCAAATAATGCCCTTCACGCGGCTGGAGCGCCGAGACCGCTTCATGGAAGCGATGGCCTCTCATGACATGTTGCACCGCACAGGTCAAAGGATTTCGGGCAGCCCGATGCCGCGGGCGGGCGGGTGCGTGCCTGACGCCACTTTGGTTTTGCTCCGCTGCAGCTAACTGAAACGATCGCGGATCGCGATGGCGCGGTGGTAGGCTGGGCGGTCGCGGACGCGGTCGAAGTAATCTCGTGCGCTGCCCTCGGGAAGCTCCCACTCGGCGCCTTTCTGGGCCCAGTTGGCGCAGTGGCCGAGCAGGATGTCGGGAACGGTGAACTCGTCGCCCATCACATAAGTCTTCTGCCCGAGCCGGGTTGCAAGGACGCCAAGGGCGCGGTCGAAGTCGTAGCGGCAGGCCTTCTGGGCGGTTTCGCTGCGCAGTTCTTCGGGCAAGATGAAGCTGTTCTTGGCGTTGAACCACAGCGGCGACTCGATGTCGTCCATGGCGAACTGGGTCCAGCTATCCTGGTGGGCACGCGCGATGCTGCCGGCGGGATAGGTCAGTTTGCCGTGCTTGTCTGCAAGGAACTGGAGAATCGCCACCGAGTCGATGATGAAGTCGTCGCCCGTCTGCAGGATGGGGACTTTGCCGGATGGGTTATAGGACTTGGCCTCGTCGCTGCGCGGGGCGACCGGTTCGACCGTGTATTCGGCGCCAAGCTCCTCCAGCATCCAAAGCACGCGGAAAGCACGAGTCCTCGGCGCACCGATCAGTTTGTACATCTCTATTTGACCCCGGTCATTTGCTGGAATTCGATTTGCCGCAAGTCTTACGGCAGCGAGCACGGTGCATCCATGCCCGGCTTTCTCAATTCCTCGTGTAGGATGAGCGGGCGAGATCCCATCCACCGAATTTTCAAGGACCGAAAATGCCGCTTCTCAGATTCGATCTCTACGATGGCCGCACGGATGCAGAGTTGAAAGCACTGCTCGATGCCGTGCACCGGGCGATGGTCGAGGCCTTCAAGGTGCCCGAGCGCGACCGTTACCAGATCGTGCGGGAACATAAGGCTTCGCGGATGATCATGGAGGATACCGGGCTCGACATTCCGCGAACGCCCGCCTTCGTCTTCATCCAGGTGACAACGCGGCCGCGCACGGTCGACGAAAAAAAGGTGTTCTACGAATTGACCGTTCAGAAGCTGCAGGAGACGTGCGGAATCCTGCCATCCGACGTGATGGTCAACTTCGTTACCTGTGAAGACGAGGACTGGTCCTTTGGATATGGGCGGGCGCAGTTCCTGACGGGCGAATTGTGATCATTGCAGCTTCTCGGCCATGAGCGCGATGGTACGGGCGTAGACGTCAGCGCGGTTCCAATCCTTGATGACGGCATAGTTGGCGGTGCCGGGGCCCCAGGGTGCGCCGCGCTGCCAGCCGTGACCCTTCAGGAAGCTGGCGGTGGAAGCGAGGATGTCAGGAACGCTGTGGACGAGATCGCGGCGCCCATCGCCATCGTAATCGACGGCGTACTTGTCGTAGGATCCCGGCAGAAATTGCACCTGACCGATCTCGCCGGCCCAGCCGCCGCGCATCTCGGCCGGGCTCATGTCGCCTTTCTCAACGATGCGCAGGGCGGCATGCAGATGCGGCTTGAAAAAGTCCGACCGGCGGCAATCGTAAGCGAGCGTGGCGATGGCCTGGATAATGCTGTATTTGCCTGAGCCATCCTTGCCGAAGTTGGTTTCGAGCCCCCAGATGGATACGAGGATTTCCACAGGCACGCCGTAGCGCTTTTCGATTCCTGAAAGCAGTTTTGCGTGCGTCTTGAGTTTTGAGTTGGCTTTCTTGATGAGATACGAGCCGACGCGCCGCTTGTAGAACTCCTCGAAGCTCAGTTTGAAGGACTTCTGCGAGCGGTCGCGGCTGATGACGCGCTTGTCGTAGGAGACGCCTTCGAGTGCGCGGGCCAGCGTCTTGTCGGAGATTCCCTGTGAGCGGGCTTGCGCCTTGAAATCCTGCATCCAGCTGGAGAAGCCGCCCGCCGAGTTGCCGCAATTAGCAGCATGGACTGCCGGAGCGGCGACCGCCACCGTCAGGAGTATCGTGACAAAGGCTGCGAACCGGGCGGGCAATGACTGGGCGGAATGCATCAGGAAATCTCCTCTGGCCAAGAATACCTTCGTGGTCGTGATAACCCGATGAGGCCTTCGGCGGTGCAGGTCCGAATGCCGCAGCACGCCACCGGCGGCACCTAGTGTTCCGGTTCTGACATTTGGTTCCCATTGCGGCCAAGTTCCGAGCAAATGTCAGAACCATAAGGAACACTAGCAACTCTATGTTTCTAGTGTAGCTTTTGCACCTGACGTTTGGTTGAGAAGCTAGCCGCAGGTGGGTACCAAACGTCAGGTGCGCTACACTAACTGCCTTTGCCTTGGTCCTCGCCATCCTTGCCTTGCCAGACCACACGGTAGAGATCGAACCGGCGGTCGAGGAAGTTACGGACTGAGCCCTGGCGGCGGGCGACGGTCAGGTCAATCAAGCGCAGGTCTGCAGTGGCGATGGTTTCGGTGTTGGCCGCGGTATCGGCGGCGACACCATCGCGGGCGAAGGGAATGTCGCACGGCGTCAGTATGGCGCTCTCTGCGTAGTGGACGTCCATGTTCTCGACGTTCGGCAGGTTGCCGACGACGCCCGACATGATGACGTACATCTGGTTCTCGATAGCGCGGGCGTGGCAGCAGTAGCGCACGCGCAGGAAGCCGCGGCGGTCATCGGTACAGAAGGGTACGAACAGCAGCATCGCGCCCTGGTCGGCGAGGTGGCGAGCAAGTTCGGGGAACTCGGAATCATAGCAGATGAGAACGCCGATCGGGCCGCAGTCCGTATTGATGACGTTGACGTCATCGCCGCCCTTGATGTTCCACCAGTAGGCTTCGCTCGGCGTCGGATGAATCTTGTCCTGGCTGTGGACGGCGCCATCGCGCAGGAACACATAAGCGACGTTGCGGACTTCGCCATTGGGGAGCTTGGTCGGCTGCGTGCCGCCGATGATGTTGATGTTGTGCGAAATGGCAAGATCCCGCATGAAGGCGACGAACCATTCGGTGTAGGTCGTGATCTTCTCGATACCTTCAAGCGGCGGCAACGCCTCCGGCTCCAGCGACAGGAGCTGCAGGGTGAAGAGTTCGGGCAGGACGACGAAGTCGCATTTGTAGTCGGCGGCGATGTCGACGAAGTAAGCAACCTGCTTCTGGAATTCCTCCGGGGTCGTGATGCCGCGCATCTGGTATTGCACGGAGGCGACGCGGACCTTGTCGGGGCGGGCCATGGCGGTGGGTTCGCGGTCGCTGGCTTCGTCGAATTCCGGGTTGCGCCACACCATGAGGCTCGCGAAGCCTGCCGACTCGCGATCGCCCGGCTCGAACGCCTTGAGGACCCCCATCGGCTCGAAACCTTGCGAAATCTGGAAGTTGACCACCGGATCACGGACTTTCTGGTCACGGACGGCATCGAGATAGGCTTCGGCGGTCCCAAACTCCTTCAAGCGCCGCGCCAGACCAGGCATGCGGCCGCCGAAGACGATGCCCTTGAGACCGAGGTCAACGGCAAGGGCTCTTCGGGCGTTGTAAAGGCGCTGGCCGATACGCAGTCGGCGATGCTCGGGATCGACGGAAATATCCATGCCGTAGAGCCAGTCGCCCTTGGGGTCGTGCCGCGCCGCGAAACCGTTGCCGGTGATCGCGTGCCAGGTGTGCGGGGTCAGCGCATGGCGCTCGGCGATGATGAAGGTCGCGCAGTAGCCGACGATCTTGCCGTCGAGTTCGGCGACGAACTGGCCATCAGGGAAATTGTTGATTTGACCCCTGATCATCTGCACGGTCAGCGCCGGCAGGGGATGGTAAATCCTGCGGCTCAGCGCGGCGATGGCATCGACGTCGGCCAGCGTTGCGCGCCGCGTTGCAAGCTGGGCACGCGGGAGTGCGGATTTTCTATCTGCTGCCGACTGGCTCGGGTTGCTCTTCTGCATCGACGATATGGTCCAATGGAATCACGGGCGCTTTCGCCCGGCTGAAGGAGATGGATAGCTGCTTACCCAATGAGAAACAATGGCTTCACCCGGGCACGCCACAGCGGGCAGTTCGGCACGCGGCAAGATGCGGCACTGATCCTCCGGGCGGCCGCGGCCATATTCCCTAATGGGCAAAGGACCGCCGCCCAGTCAGAGCGACCTCTGCCCGGCACAACTTCGAAAGATGCCATGGACCTCTCAGAAGCCTTCGCCCGGGGAGCGGACATCGCAGACGAAATTGGTCTGCTCAGCCGGCACCTGCGTGCCTACGCGACGGCGAGCGAGGCGTTAGAGGCATGGTGCGAGCCGCGCGCGATCGGTGAAGGGGCGATTCGTGCCGAGGTTGCAGAGAGCGCTGTGTCGTCAAGGGGCCCGCGCGCCACGGGTTACCGGAGAGTCCGGCTGTTGCGCGGGGCCGCGTTTCTCAGCACCGCCGAAATCCGCTACCGCTGCGAAGCACTGAGTCCGGACATGATCTTTTCCCTCCAGGAGACCGACGTGCCGTTCGGCGTTGCGGTTGCACCGCTTGGACCGCGACGGGTGACGACCTTGGCGCGTATCACCGCAGACCGGCCGACGCAGAGCGTCCTGACCCACCACGCGACGGTCTTGGATCGCCGCGGGCGTCCGATCGCACGGGTGCGGGAATCGTATCGCGACAGTCTCATCGCCTAGTGGCCCGTCGCGCCTAAATCGAACGAGGTTGCGGCTATGATGCGATTTAGGCGCGACGGGCCACTAGTCCTCGAAGACTTCCGGACCGCTGTTAGCTGCGAGATGCACCATGAAGCTGTAGCCGTGCCGGACGAAACCAAGATTTTCATAGAAGGCATGGGCGCGCACGAATTTCACATTCGATGACAGAGCCATCTTGTAGCAACCATGCGCGCGCGCTTCATCCATGGCGTGGCGCATCATGAAGGTGCCAAGCCCGGTGCCCTGCGCGGCCGCCGATACGGCGACCTGTTCGACCATCGCTAGCTGGGCGCCTGCGTGCGCGATGTTGTCCATAATCAGAAGTGCGTAGGACGCGGGGATCGTGCCGTCCGGCTCGGCCACTACGAAAAGGCGATAATTTGGATAATGCGCAAAGCGCTTGAACAAATTGCGGGCCTGGTCAGGCTCCAGGCGCACGCCGTCGTCGAGTCCAGTCTCGGCGTAAAGATCGAGTATGGCTTGAAGATCGTCTTCGGCGGCAATGCGGATGGTGCGCATGGTGTGGTCCAGTAGCCATGAATGCCAGCCCAGGCCTGCGGCCCAGACCGACGCAGCGTGGTTTGTCTCACGTCCCCGGGCGGGCTGCAATTGGAGCGCATGGATCGGGTAATGTGGCAGGGCTATTATCGCGCGTGCACTGGTTGCGCTATTCTGAGCCAACGTATGCAAGGAGCCCTTTGCAATGGCCGATGACCCTACCTCTGACGATGCCGGGGCCGGCGAGTTCTCGTCGCCACCCTGCTACATGCACGAATTGGACCCACTCTACGCGGGCCTGACGACCGATCCAGCGCAAGCAAGTGACGTCGCGCGATGGCGCAAGGCGCAGCGCGAACGCCTCATTGCGGCTAGACTGGCGGTACCTGTAGCCGACCGAGAGGAAACCGCCCGGCTCATCGCCGGCGATCTCGACAGGCTCATTTCGCAGACTTCAAGCTCGATCGTCAGCCTCTACTGGCCGTTTCGCGGAGAGCCCGACCTGCGCGGCTGGATGGCGGAAGCTTTCGCGAAGGGACTGCGCATCGCGCTGCCCGTCGTGATTGCCAAGGGCCAGGCGCTGATCTTTCGGGAATGGACGCCTGATTGCCGGATGGAGCGCGGCGTCTGGAATATCCCAATTCCCTCGGAAGGTCCCGAGATCGTCCCTGATGTTGTCATTGCCCCGCTCGTCGGCTTCGACAAGGCCGGCTACAGGCTCGGTTATGGTGGCGGTTTCTTCGACCGGACGCTGGAACAGCGAAGCGAAAAGCCCGTGGTTATCGGCGTCGGCCATCCAAACGGGGCGATTCCGACCATCTATCCGCAATGGCACGACATCGCGATGACGTGGATCGTCACGGGTCATGAACCACCGCGCGGGACGTGATGGGAATCGCTTGAGAAGCCAGCCGTTGCGATGTCCCGCCATCTCTGAAACAACAGATGGCATCAGGTCGCCTTCGATTCTTGTCGGACGATGGACGTGTCCTGATTTCCTGACTTGTCGTATGTTCGATTGGTCGACCGGCTGCCAAGATGGTTGGATGACCTGGAAATTCAGTTGAGCATTTTTGTCAAGAGAACGGGAGAATCTTTGATGTCAAACCCCCTGACAGGCGGTTGCCAGTGCGGAAGCGTGCGCTACGAGGTGCCAGCCGAGATGGCGACGGCTGCGAAATGCCATTGCCGGGAGTGCCAGAAGGCGACCGGCACGGGCGCGCTGACCGCGGCGGCATACCCCGAGGGCGACGTCAAGGTCACGGGTGAAACCAAGATTTACAAATATACCGCCGACAGCGGCAACGAGGTGACACACCACTTTTGCCCAAACTGCGGCAGCCGGCTTTTCTTCAAAAGCCCGGCAGGTTTGCCCGGCCTGACGCTGGTTCTGGCCGGATCGCTTGATGATTCAAGCACGGTAAAACCGCAATTCGTCGTGTTCGCTAGTCGACGCCCCGCCTGGGATGACGACGATCCGTCGATCCCGCACTTCGCTCAGATGCCGACCGGGTAGCGGCGGCGGAGCCAGCAGCGAACCGCGCTCACAGACCCCTTGAGAGGGAAGAGGCAGTTGTCAGAGCGGCGCAGGCCGACTGGAATAAGAACCCCGATCGTTGCGCCGCACCTGGATTGATCTGAACCGTGCGCTCAGCCAATCGTAGTTGTTCGAACGATCTGATCTACAGCACCGGTTTCGATCGAAATGGTGTTCTCATCGTAGTAGTAGAAAGCGCCCAATGCGATGAGGGCGACGACCAGTGCGCCGATAATAAACCACTGGGTAGAATTGTTCATGACAGATTCTCCTCTGCATTGTGCATCCAGCCCGTAAACGCGATGCCATGCGAGAGGTTCCCTCAGAACCGAAACGCCCGTGATGCATCCACCATCGTAAAGCCACAGTGAATCGCGATTTTCGTCCGGTAATGACCGGCGGGACCAAATGAAATCATGAAATCGATATTCAGCCGGCCTGCTTTCATACTTGCAGCGCTGGGTGCCACGTCGGGCATTGTTGGCACAGCCGGGCTCGACTTCGGCTACGGGCGCGCCCCTCAACCGGGGCTATATATGGTCCTTGCCGGACTCTGGTTCGGCGTTGTCATCGGCAGCGGGGTCTGGAAATTTGGAAGCCGTTCTTATATCGCCGTCGCGACGGCCGTGACCGGCTGTTGGATCGGGTGGGAACTGACAGTCAATCTTGCTATGCACATAAGCGACGTTTGGTTGAAGCCGACAGTGCACTCCGACACAGCCAGACTATTCATTGCCGGCTTTGCGGCGGGCGCCGTCGGCGCCTTCGTGACGTGGGCAGGAGCGGCAGCATTCACTCGAAAACTCCGGCGCGTCCAACTGGCTACCATCGTTACGCTCACAGGTGCGCTTTTCGGTCTGCTTTTGCCATTATCGACATACTTCGACCATCCAGTCGTCTTGCTTGCACCTTGGCAATTCGCGGTCGCCGGAATCCTCGGCTTCGGGCTGGATGTGCGGCAGAATCCAAATCCCTCCAGCCTGAGCATAGACGGGGCAATTGCGAGCAACTGAATAGGCTGTCTTGCTGCGCAGGGTTGGATCGGAGCGCGATCTGAAGAAACGGGACGGCCGGGTCTGCTGGCATGGCGCAAGCAGACCCTAAAAGCGAACAAGTTTCACCCTACTCCCGCTTGAGTCCCTTAGCCTCAAGCTCGCTCACGTACTTGGCCCACAGCGTATCCTTTTCAGCGCCGAGCTTGTGCAGGTAGCTCCAGGCAAATAGGCCGGTGTTATGGCCGTCGTCGAAGTGGATCTTGACGGCGTAATTACCGACCGGCTTCAGCTCGGTGATCTTGACGTTCTTCTTTTTCGCGACCGTAACGCGCTGATCGGCGGAATGGCCCTGCACTTCCGCGGACGGGCTCATGACGCGCAGCATCTCGGATGGAAGCGCAAATTTTGAGCCGTCCTCGAAGGAAACATCGAGGGAGGTCCCGTCGCCGGACAGTTCGAGTTGCGGTGGCGGAACCGCGTTGCCTGCCGCGATCTCCATCTCGGACCAGACGCGGGCGGCGATGTCGCGATAGATCTGCGCGTGGGGGCTGTCGGGCGCGGTTGCCGTCACTGGCTGGCCGGTGTCGGAGGTTTCGCGGATGTGCATGTGCAGCGGCACGCCGCCAAGGAAGGGGACGGAAAGCTTCTGGGCCTCGATGCGGGCGCCGCCATGGCCGAAGATATGGCTTTCCTCGCCGCACTTGGGGCAGACGAACGTGCTCATGTTCTCGACGATACCGAGCACGGGAACGTTGACCTGCTGGAACATGCCGAGGCCCTTGCGGGCGTCGATGAGGGCGAGGTCCTGCGGCGTGGAGACGATAACCGCGCCCGAAAGCGGCACCTGCTGGGCCATGGTCAGCTGAACGTCGCCTGTGCCGGGCGGCATGTCGATGAGGATGACATCGAGCTCGCCCCAGTTGACCTGGAACAGCATCTGATGCAGCGCCTGCACGACCATCGGGCCGCGCCAGACGATCGGGGTACCCTCGTCGACGAGGAAACCCATCGACATGACCTTAAGACCATAGCCCGAAAGCGGACTGACGATCTTCCCGTCGGCGGCCTCCGGGCGGCCGGTGATGCCGAGAAGGCGCGGCTGCGAGGGACCGAAGATGTCGGCGTCGAGAACGCCGACTTTTAGCCCCATCGCCTGCAGGCCCAGCGCCAGATTGACGGTCGTCGTCGACTTGCCGACGCCGCCCTTGCCCGAGGCGACCGCAATCAGGTGTTTGACGCCTGGAATGTTATTCGGCTTGCCGGCGCCCTGCTGGCCGGGAGCGGCGCCTGGAGGCGGGCCCGCGGCGGGCTTGCCGCCGCCGGCACGGGCGCGGGCCTCGGCGACACGGGGGTGTTCGTGGACAGTGCCGCCGGTCGCCATCGGGCTCCGGGAAGGCGCCGGGCGGGTGGAGCCGGGGGCGGCTTCGGCGGTCAAGACGGCAGTTGCGCCAGCGACGCCCTCGATTTCGGAGACGACTTTCTGGGCGGCCTGGCGCAGTGGTTCCAGTTCCTCCGCCTTGTCGGCGGGGACCGTGATAGAAAAGTAGACGCGGTCGTCCCTCTGCAGGATTTCGGAAACGAGCCCGAGGTCAACAATGTTGCCTTCAAGATCGGGGCCTTTGACGCGGCGCAACTCGGACAGGATCTGGTCCTTCGTAACGGGCATTTCTTCGCTTCTCCTGGGAAGAATTAGGATTCGCAAACGACTTGTTGCGGCGGCGCATGACCACCCTCAACCAGCTCTTTCGCGAAACGCGGGATTGGTCGTTCATTATTCCCACAGCGGCGCGCCTGCAAGTCGCGAACGCCACAGGACGGTATTCCTGACCCATGTGATAGGGTATTGCGATGGCGATGTGAAGGGGGTGTCGAAGCGGTGGCGGGGGCATGCTAAAGAATTTTGTCCGTCAATCCGTCGAGAGAGGCCGGCTTTGTCGAAATCGTTGAAGGAATACGAAGTCCGGCCGACGCCGGATGATCCGGCGCTGTCGCAGACGGTGACCGGGATTGATCATGAGGGCCGCGAGGTTCAAACCGTCGTCGTCACCGAACAGGCGCTGACGCTGTTTCTCAACGGCCGCGAGATCGTCACCATGATGACGATCGGCGATCATCCAGACCTTCTGGCCGTCGGTTTCCTTCTGAACCAGGGGATGCTGAAAGCCGACGACGAGATCACGGGCATCGATTACGACGAAGACGTCGCCACGATCGTGGTGCGGACGGCGCGCGAGACGAACTACGAAGAGAAGCTGAAGAAGAAGGTGCAGACTTCCGGCTGCGCGCAGGGCACGGTTTTCGGCGATCTCATCGACGAACTGGAAGGCATCGAACTCAGCAGATCGGCGCGGCTGAAAACGTCGTGGCTCTACGGGCTGACGAAAAAGATCAACACCGAGCCGAGCCTCTATCTCAAGGCGGGCGCCATCCACGGCTGCGTGCTGTGTCAGGAAGACCGGCCGCTGATCTACATGGAGGATGTCGGGCGGCACAACGCAATCGACAAGATCGCCGGGTACATGTTCCTCAATGACGTGTCGCCCGACGACAAGATCTTCTACACGACCGGGCGGCTGACTTCCGAGATGGTTATCAAGTGCGTGAAGATGCGCATCCCCATCCTCGCTTCACGCTCGGGCTTCACGGCGTGGGGCGTGGAACTGGCGCGCGAAGCGGGGTTGACGCTGATCGGCCGGGCGCGCGGAAAACGCTTCGTTTGCCTCTCAGGCGTCGATCGCGTCGAGTTCGACGCGGACGCGGGCGCGTTCGAAGAGGAGGACGCCAAGCACCGGCGTAAAGGAAGCGATGGGAATGGGGATTGAAGAAGACAGGTGCCGGCCGCTGGGGAAACAGGTGCGGAACGGGATCAGCGCCGCCGCATCAGCTCGCCGTTTGGTTTAGCGGATCTGGGGCGGTCGACGACTTACCAGCGGCCCCCGTGTCCTCGTCGCTTATTATCGCCGCCTCCGGCAGAGGAATGCAGCAGGAGAATCGATACGAATCGTCGGCAGTGACCGAAATGGAGCCCCGCCACTTCTGCTCGACGAGTGCCCGTTTCAGCTTTGAGCCGAAGCCGGTGCCACGCACCTGTTTCGCAATCTTGTGACCGTCGCGCCACTCCATCGCCAAGCTGCTCGCACCGCCCGACTTATCGATGCGCCAGCTGAGGTCGATCGTTCCTGTATGGGTCGACAGGCTCCCATATTTGAGGGAATTGGTTGCCAGTTCGTAGAGCACAAGCCCCAGGTCGAATGCGAGATCGGCCGGTAGCTGGATGTCTCGGCCGTCGATCTTCAGGCGATCCGTATAGGCACCGAGCACCTCATCGATGAGCGATAGCAAACGGGTTGGGCCCCAGCCTCTTCTGGTAATCAAGTGATTGGCCCGAGAAATGGATTCCAGGCGGCCCGTAAAGGATTGAAGTGCGATTTGCGGATCGGCCTGAGCGCGGAATGTCTGTGCTGCTATTGATAAAATCACTTGCAGGAGATTGCCGGAGCGATGCGCCATCTCGCGAAGGATCAGGCGCTGCTGTTGGCCCGCCTCGTTCTGGCGTGCACTCTGCGCAACGATATTTGAGATCGAAATCAGCGCATCGACGTCATGCCCGTCGAAGACACGCGGCTCTCGCGTGTGGATGCCGAAAACGCCGAATGGACGTTCCGAGCTGCCCCGTATGACCACGCTCATGCCGCTGCGAACCCCGTGATCGCTGAGCAGGGGCGGCCCTGAAAAGCGGGTCTCCGTTGTCAGGTCCGTTACAATCACCGGACTCGGCGAGATTAACGTGAAGCCAGCCTGCGAATCGTTGTCGATAGCAACAGTAGCCGAGCCTAAAAGGCCCGAAGGCCATCCGACCCCCGCAACCAGTCGTAGTTCGTCCGCGCTGTCGACGAACTGGAGCACTTTTGTAAGCGGGGCATCGAATACGTGCGCGGCGGTCTCGACCGTACGCTGGAGAACGTCTGCGAACGATACAGGCCCTAGCGCATAGCTACTGAGCTGTTGAATGCCTTCCTGCTGCCGCAAGCGTCGAGACAGCTCATTTTCACTGACTATGCGAGCCGAGACGTCAAGGCAGACGCCCGTCAAATAGTCCTCGCCATCATCGCTGCGGACAACACCGCCTTTGGCTTCAATCCAAATCGGTTGTGTGTTGTTGGCGCCGCCCACCGACCGGTATACGACGGCGTAAGGCTCGCCCGTTTCGATGCTCCGGGATATTGCCTGCCAGACGCTCTCGGCATCCTGCGCATGTAGGTCGCGGCGGAAACTTGAAAGTGTCCGATCGAAATATCCAGCCTTCATCTGGTGGATGTCCTCGAGATTTTGCGTCCACTCGAGGTCTTCCGTTCCAATCCGCCACCGCCAAACGCCGACGCCTCCCAATTGGAGGCCGAGGAGAAGTTGCTGCGGATCAGTAAGCCAATGGCTCATGGCCGAACCTTTCAAGGCAGTAAGCCGAGAGTATCATGACTTTAATGCCGTTAAATCCTTAACTCGTGTTCCGTCGGAGGGATCTCCGTGTTCCAAGCTGTATATCTGAAGCGGAGAGAACTCAATTGTATGGCGAGTGGGCAACGCGGCATGGACTCGAAAAGCTGGCGTTGCCGTGGTGATGGGAAAGCTAGGTTGCTGTGCCACGGCCGCCTGCAATAGGCCACGACCGGCAGCCGACTGTCATTGCCAAGCCTGAGCGATTTCGCTCTTGCAGACCGCCAATTCCCCACTAGATTGCCGGCCATGAGTATCACTAAAGTCAACATTACCGGCGTCCTCTTGGCTGGCGGGCAGTCGCGGCGCATGGGCGGGGGCGACAAGGGCCTGCGCAAGATCGCCGGGCGGCCGATGCTGGCCCACGTCCTCGACCGGTTCGCTCCGCAGGTCGGGCGGGTGGTGTTGAATGCCAACGGCGATCCGGGGCGGTTCTACGAATTCGGGCTGCCGGTTGTCGCCGATTCCATCGAGGGCAATGTCGGGCCGCTGGCCGGCGTTCTCGCGGGTATGCGCTGGTCGGCCGACAATATGGCGGACGCCACCCACATCGCGACGGCCTCGACCGACGCACCGCTCATCCCCGCCGATCTCGTGTCCCGCCTTGCAGATGCCTTGAACGGGCGCGACGAAAAAATCGCGCTGGCAAAGTCGGGCGGATTCATGCATCCGGTCATCGGTCTTTGGCCGGTCGAACTTGCCGACGACCTTGAAGCCGCTCTCAAAGATGGCGTGCGCAAGGTGCTGCACTGGACCGACCGGCATGGTACGATTGGCGTGGACTTCGAATTCGTCAGGGCAGGAGCCAAGGAGATCGACCCCTTCTTCAACGCGAACACGCCCGAAGAGCTTCAAGAGGCAGCCGCCCTCCTAGAGAACCGCGGCTAGTGAGGCGTCGCGCCTTAGTTGACCGGCGGTGCGGCGAGGTTTGAGTCAACTAAGGCGCGACAAACGCCTCACTAAGCCATTGATGTTGCTAGTGGCCCTGATCTCGCGCCAAAATCGGACGAGGTTGCGGCTATGATGCGATTTTGCCGCGGCGGGCCACTCGTGTTCCTCATGGTTTTGACATTTGCTCGAAACTTGGCCGCAATGAGAAGCAAATGTCAAAACTGGAACACTAGAGCAACGTCCGATTTAGAACACTGAAGCGACCGGCTTTGTGGAGCCCATAACAGGAATGAAGATTACCACGCCGCACGGCGCTCCGATCATCGGCATCGCAGGCTGGAAAAAGTCCGGCAAGACAACTTTGACCGTCCGCCTCATTGAAGCCTTTACGGCGCGCGGGCTGAAGGTGGCGTCGTTGAAGCACGCCCATCACGCCTTCCAGATTGACGACATGGATACCGACTCGGCGCGTCATCGACGGGCCGGTGCGGCGCAGGTGGCGGTCGTCTCGGCGGCACGCTGGGCCATCATCACCGAACTCGACGGGGCGCCGGAACCGAATTTCGAAGAGGTGATCGATGCGCTCGAGCCCTGCGATCTCGTCATCGTCGAAGGCTACAAGTCAGCGGCAATTCCGAAGATCGAAGCGCGTCGGCTGGCTTCCTTCACCAGGACGCCGCTTTCCGACGACGACCCCCAGGTGATTGCGATCGCCGCCGATCATGCCATCGAAGGAACGGCGCTGCCGGTGTTCTCGCTCGACGATGTCGAATCGCTCGCCGATTTCATCGACGCCAAGCTGGGGCCGCTGAAACGATCCTGCCGCGAGGCCGACGGCACTGAAACGGGGTTGCTGAAAGCGATTTCCGATGTCGGCGGGGAACCGTCATGAGATCCGCAGGGGCGTGGCAAAATCGGGCCGTTGCAGCCGGTGCGCTGTCACTTGCCGTCGCGGCCGCGCCTGGACCGCTCTTTGCCGAAGGCGACCCGAAGGTGCCACATGGGCTCGATCCCGGTGGCGTCGCCATCGCCCTCATCAGCGATGGCGTCGACTATACCGATCCCGAAATTGCATCCCGGCTTGCCCGCGACGGCGAAGGTGAACCCATCGCGCTCGACCTGGTGGACGGCGATGTGCGGCCCTATGCGCCGGCCGGCTCTGGGAGGGGAACGGAACTCGCCAAGAGGCTGTTGGCGACTTACCGGAACGGCCGGCTCGTGCTCGTGCGGGCCGACCCGAACGATGCGCAGTCGCTGGCCAGGGCGGCGATGTTCGTCATGCGGACGCCGTCGCGGGTTGCGGCGGTAGCGTTCTGGGGACACACCAAGGATACCTGGGAGTCATTTTCTCAAGTGGCGCAACAGTCCGCCAACGTGCTCTTCGTCGTTCCCGGAGGCGACGTCAGCGCGCGCAGCACTGGGACAAATTTTCCGGCCCAGTTGAAAATCGACAACGTCGTGTCGGCAGTGCCGTTTGCCCCGCCAAGAGATCAGTATGCTCCGGCCGTCGGAGACGAAAAGATCGACGCCTGGGTGGTGGCTCCCGGTTCGACGATGTTTGGTGGCGGGCCGACGCCGGGGCCGCGCGACAGCGTCGAAGCCGCGATCCTTCTGGCTAGCCAGGCCGGCTGTTCGCTCGAAGGAAATTTCGGGGCGGAACTGGCGGAGACGGGCAACTTGAAGGCCGCACTCATGGCTCAGGCGCGGCTCATCACCGTCAACGGCATCAGCGCCAACGTTCATGACCCGTTGTGCTGGTATGGCGGCATCCAATTCGGGGAGCCGGGCCGGTTCTGAAACGCAGCGTGTGCTACACTTATATGCTGAAACTTTTACTGGGAGTTGAAATGCCCGACGACATCGACAATCTGAACCGCAAGTCGCGGCGTGCAGCGGCCAAGACCGAAGGCGCGCTCGACACGATGGCTTTCCTGAAGCTCGCAGACAAGTTCATCGACGTGGCCAACCGCGAAAATAGGAATATCAAGGCCAGCGACGTGCACATGGCGTTTCTGTTCGCGGCTGCCCGCTACAATGCGCACGTTGCCAAGAACGTGCTCGACGTTGACAATCACGAGGTGTTCGTCAAGGAGATGGCCGAGCAGTACAAAGAGATGCTGCGCCAGCACCTGGGTGACGAAAGCCTGGAGCCGAAGCAGGAAAAGCCGGCTGCCAAGCCAAGTAAACCGGAAGATTTTCTCGCCGATTAGCGCGGTTGCATCGAATTTTGGTGCCGAAAGTCAGCTTGGCTTGGAACCGGCTGGCTGCTCGGCTTCGTACTCGGTGAGCAATTCGGCTTCGTCCGCCTTGACGGCTGCCGCACAGCCGCCGCCAGGACCGGAGTCCGGGAAGGTATCCTGGCCGGCAACGTCCAACTCGGCAACGTCGGGCTCGGTTGCTGGGACTTCCCCGTCGGCCTCGGTTGCAGCTTCTGAGGCAAGGCGCCTTTCCTCGGCTTCGACTGCCGCGATTTCCTTCGATTCCTGACCAAGCGATTCCCATTCCGCGACTTCATCGTCGTCCAGAAAGCCGCGGCCATATTGGTAGAGTGTCTTCATCGTGCCCTTGGGCATGCAGACAGCGGCGTCGGTATAGTCCTCGCAGTAGTCGTCGAGGCCATCCATGTTGGCGAGCACCGGGTTGGAGACCCAAAGCTTGCGCAGCGCCTTGTGGCGGGCCTCGCTGGAGACGTCTTTTTCCATGAACTGCTTGTAGTCGGAATCATAATCAAGCTTGTCGAAATCAAAGTCGGCGAAATTCTTTTCGGCGACAGGCTTACTGGAAACATCTCCTTCGCCGGCGGCGTCATTGCTGACGGCCTCGGCAGCATCGCCCGTTGCACCAACGGATTCTGTTTCGGGTTCGCTGTCTACGCCGCGCTTGCGACGCGACCATCTTTCCAGGAACGATCCTGGATCGCTCGATTCTTTCATTTGCCATCCCCGCGGCCGATCCCAACATCATGCCCGGTGGTGGGGTCAGACGTTTTTGCCGCTCCTTCGATGTGTTCACTCATGCGCTCGCGTAATGCGACCAGCGGTTCCTGTCCGAACTTGTGCTCTTCTGCACGCAGGTGAGGCTGGCGCTTGCGCTTGTAGAAGGGTTCTTCCTCATGGTGCATCTCAATGAAGGCATGGACGGTTTCTACAAGTTGGGCCGGCATCGCTACGCCTTCAACATTGTCGAGGCCGACGTCGCCGTGCGACTGCGCCTCGAATGGCGAGGCGGTTACCAGATGAACTTCGACCGGCCAATCATCATCGGTATCGGGATCTTCGCGCAAGACAACGTAAACAGTCGGTTCTCCGTTGGCGAGATTGACCCGGTAGGCCGTCGTCTCCTTGCGGAAGAGTTCGAGGTTGAGCGTTGCGGCATGATACAGGACACTTCTGTCATCGCGACGGAGTTCGCGCCACGCCTCGATTTTCGACGCGTCGAGGAACACGCTGACCGGCCGCCAGCGATAAGACTGCCATGGATGGGCGATCTTTTCGCGGGCGACGACGACGCCGACCGGAATGGAGAGGGTGGAGGCCATGCCGTTGTTCACTCCTGCTACCAAATGTCGTAGACGATAGTCTAACGCACGCAACGACCCTACGGGAATTCCTGGCGTCATAAAAGGACTTCAGTAGAGTTTTCGTTTAATTCCCTGCCGGCAGCCGGCAGGCCGGGCAAACCGGCCAACCCATTCTGGAGACTGAGAACTTGGTGAAAAACGCGACCGCTCCGACCCGCATCATGGTGTGCAACTGCCAAAAAACAATGGAAATCAACGGCCAGAAGCTCGGTGCGGCGCTCGGTCAGAATGACCCTTTGATCGTGCACACGGAGTTGTGCCGGAGCGGACTCGACGCCTTCCGCAAGGCCGCCGTCAGCGGGGAAAACGTCCACGTCGCCTGCACCCAGGAAGCACCGTTGTTCCTTCAGGTGGCGGAAGGCCTGGAAGCCGCAGGAGCGTTCGGCTTCAGCAATATCCGGGAAAGTGCCGGCTGGTCGGAAGCCGGCGCCAGGGCGCTACCGAAAATGGCGGCGTTGCTGGCTGAAGCCGCGCACCAGCCGCAAATGGCGCCGTCGCTCAGCCTCGAATCAAACGGGATCTGCCTCGTGGTCGGGGCTGGCCAGCAGGTCCTCGATGCCGCCGCGCAACTGGCCGGGAGGCTTTCGCCTATCGCCGTAGTATCCGATCCATTGGACGCCATTCCTCCCAGCGAAGCCACGTTTGCGATCTTCAGAGGCAAGACACGGAGCGCGAATGGCGTTCTTGGCCGATTCAACGTCGTCATCGAGGGTTATGCCGCAGCGCTGCCGAGTTCGCGTGGGGGGCTGAGCTTCGAAGCCGGCGGAGCCAGGCAGGAGGTGACCTGCGATCTGATCCTCGATCTTTCCGGCGGCCCAGCCCTTTTCCCGGGGCATGGCCGGCGCGACGGCTATGTGGCTGTCGATGCAGGCGACCCGGCGGCCGTAGCGCGGGCGTTATTCGAGATTTCCGACATGGTCGGCGAATTCGAGAAGCCGCGATATATTTCATACGAAGCCGCAATATGCGCGCATGCCCGATCCGGCCAGATCGGATGCACCAACTGCCTCGATGTCTGCCCGCTGGGGGCTATCCAACCGGCCGGCGACAAGGTCGCAATCGACCCTGGAATCTGCGGGGGTTGCGGTAACTGCGCATCCGTATGCCCGACAGGCGCTGCAAGCTACGTGCTGCCGTATCGCGGCGATCTCGTTCAGCGCATGCAGATCATTCTGCAGACGTATGGGAAGGCGGGCGGCAAGAACCCTGTACTCCTGGCACATGACGGGAAGCACGGAGCGGAGATTATCTCGGCGATGGCCCGGTTCGGGCGCGGGCTTCCCGGCAACGTCATCCCGATCTCGCTCAATTCGGTATTGATGCTGGGTCATGACGCCATGGCGGCGGCGCTGGCGCTGGGAGCTGAGCGCCTCGTCGTGCTGGCACCGCCGCAGCACCCGGAAGAACTGGCCTCGATCGAGCAACAGGCGGGGCTGGCCAACGCCATTCTCGCGGCCCTCGGCTACGGCGAAGCCCGCGTCGAGGTGATTGTCGAACGCGATCCTGATGCGGTGGAGACTGCGTTGTATGAGGCCGAGCCGCTGTCGGTAATGGGCACGCATGGGCTTTTGGCAGCCGGCTCAAAGCGGGAAGTCGCGCGCTCTGTTTTCGCACTGCTGCATGAGGATGCGCCTAACAAGCCGGAAATGATCGAATTGCCGGCCGGTGCGCCCTATGGCCGGATTGTGGTCGACGTCGAGGGCTGTACGCTTTGCCTGTCCTGCGTCGGTGCGTGCCCGGCGAACGCATTGCGCGACAATCCCGACAAGCCGCAGCTTTCATTCGTCGAAGCGGCTTGCGTGCAGTGCGGGGTGTGCGTTGCGACCTGCCCGGAAAAAGTAATCACTCTGGAGCCGCGCTATAATTTCAAGTCCGAAGCGCTTGCACCCGACGTGATCAAGACCGAAGAACCGTTCCACTGCGTGAGTTGCGGCAAGGCGTTCGGCGCCAAGTCATCGATCGAGCGCATCGTCGACAAGTTACGCGGGCATTCGATGTTCCAGAGCGAGGAGCAGCTGAAGCTGATCCAGATGTGCGACAACTGCCGGGTCGTGACGCTGGCCAACTCCGGGAACGATCCTTTCGCCAAGGGAGAGCGGCCAAAAATGCGCACGACCGACGATTACCTGGCCGAACAAAAGGCGGCGGGCGCCAAAGGCAAGAAGGCCGATGATTTCCTCAGCTGACGTGGGGTTGAGAGGCCGTCAGTTGCGGACGTTCGAGTTCACCGTGTAGGCCTGCTCAGAGGATTGCGACAGCATCGAGCCGATGCCGAATGCCGCCGCGGCGGTGATCACCACTAGTGCGACGATGCTGGTCATGAACGCTTTCATCAGTTTCTTTCCCTGTTGTCTTTATCTGCGGGCACATTGTTGCCGTTCTCGGCAGCGGGCGTCGTCTTGAGGTAGGCGATCAGCGCGTCGCGCTGTGATTTGTCCGTCATCTTCTGAAGCGGCATCTTGGAGCCAGGCGTGAAGTTCTCTGGCCCGAGTTCGAAAAGCTTGGCGACTGTCTCTTCGTTCCAGACAATATCAAGCTTTTTCAAGGACTCCGAAAAAGGATAGCCGGGCAATGTTGCAATCCGGCGGCCGAAGAGACCGTAAAGCGTCGGCCCGGCGCGGTTCTTGCCGTCGCGATTGAGCGTGTGGCAGACGCTGCATTTGCGCGCGAAATGGGCACGCCCCTCTTCGACCGGATCGTCGCTTTCGGCTGTCAGCTGGAAGCGGCGCGGGTAGGGGCTGTCGATCGGCTCGAAGGGCTCGCGCGGGGTCACGATCCAACGCGTCACGAAATCATCGAGGCCGGCGAGATAGAGCGCTGCTCCCCCGGGTGCAAAGGCAAGGGCCCAGGTCGGCCCGTAAGGATTCTGGTATTCCTCGATCGGCTGGAAATCGCCGAGGCGGAACACCCTTACGCTGCCGTCGCCGCCGCCGGTTGCGATCAGTCCCGGCTGGCGGGTGACAGCGAGTGCCAGGATGGGCCGATCGGATTCGCCAAGGTCGGCGACCTTTTCACCCGTCGCAATGTCGACGACGGCGGCTGTGCCGTTAAGTGCGCCGAAAACGAGCTGGTTGGCCGCAGGCAGGCGCTTCAGAACGTTGATGCCCCAGCCGTGCTTATAGATAGGGCGGACGAACTCGCCGGTCGCGGTCTCGAACATGCGAATCATGCCGTCGTAGCTGGCGGTAAAGACGTGAGCGCCGTCAGCAGAGAATGCCACCGCGTTCACGGGACCCTTATGCCCGGCAAGCACCGGTCCGGCTTTCTTATCCCTCAGACTCCATAAGCGGGCCGAGCGGTCCCAGCTTGCCGTCGCAGCCCACGCGCCATCATCGGAAACCGCAATGTCGACGACCTTGGCGGTGTGGCCTTCGAAGCGGTGCTCGCGCGTGCCGCTGTCGATGTTCCAGACCGACAGCGCTGCATCGTCACCGGAGGCGAGGGCGAGCCGGGCGCCCGGAACGAAGGCGGTCGCATTGACGGCCCCGTCGTGCTCGTCATGGCGAAAGAGCTGGCGTGGCGCTTCGGCGTCGGTCACGTCCCAGACCATCATGGCGTAGTCGAAACTGCCGGTCAGGACGAGACTTCGAGACGAGTCGGCGGCGACGGATTTGACGGGGCCGCCGTGGCCAACGAGATTACCGCGACCGGTCGATCGGTCCACGGAGTCGGTGGCGACGGCCGATGTCCCTTCAGCCGGATCCGGCGCGGCGGGCGGACCGCCAGCGATTGCGAACGAAGCGCAAACGCAGGCGGTTGCGAGTGCGACGACGAGGGTTGCAATTGCCGCCCTGACCTGCCCGCGCATCGCCTGCCTATCTTCTCCTGGCCAACGCATGCCGGCCGCCATCCGTCTATTCGGCTGGGGCCGGGCGCGCGGGAGCGCCGCTGCCGGAAGTCCCCTTGGCCAGTTCTTCCTCGGCCCAGAGGTTGTGATGTTCCTTGGCCCAGTTGATATCGACCTCGCCGCTTCCCATGGCGTCAAATGCGCCTTCCATGCCAATCGAACCGATATAGATGTGCGCGATGATGATGATCGTCAAAACGAGTGCCACGATGCCGTGCCACGTCGTAGCATACTGCTGTTCCTGGTTGGCGGTGAGCGCTGTCGGGAGGTCAAACCCAAAGCCATTCAGGAAGGCAAAAGTTTTCGCGAACAGCGGCAGTTCGTAGGGCAACAGGAGCTGCAGTCCCGACAAGCTCAGAGACAAGCCGCCGAGCATGACCAGCCAGAACAGAACCTTCTGTCCGGCATTGAACTTCTTTGCATCCGGATGGCCGCCGCCCAACAGGCCGCCGCCCCTCAGGAACCAGACGATGTCGCGGGGATGGGGAAAGTTGTACCAGACCCATGTCAGGAAGGTCATCAGGAGACCGACCATGAAGGCGAAACCGACGTAGTTGTGCAGCCACTTGCCGGTCAGCGAAATGGACGCAAAGACTTCCTTGCCGACCACCGGAAGCAGCACGTAGCGGCCGTACAGAACGTTGAGGCCGGTCAGCGCCAGAATGATGAAGGACGTCGCAAGGAGCCAGTGGCCGGTGCGTTCGAAATCGCTGAAGCGCTGAATCGTGCGGCCGGCCATTCCATGCTCGACGCCCACGCGTCCGCGTAAGAGATAGAACAACGCTAGTAGGCCAACCATTCCGGCAAGGCCGTAGGCGCCATAGACCGGGAGTGGACCATTGCGCAGCGCGCGCCAGGTCTCACCCGATGAGTCGACGAGGATACCGGCTTTCTTGTCAGGGATCGAGACGGTGCCAGCGGCACCCTTGCGTAGTTCGGACCAAATCTCGATGTCGTAGTTTCCACCCTTGTCGGCAGTTGTTTGCGGACCTGCAGACGGCGGGCCGCCAGAGGTAACTGCATTCTCAGGCGGGCGGACGTTCTGCGCATCGGCAGTCCCGGTAAAACCGGTCAGCGCGACGATCGCCATCAGGCCTGCGAAGAGAACGCTCCTGACCAACGTTCTGCGTGCCATCTTGTCCTGAGATCTTTGCATCTCGTTCTCCCTGTCCGCCGACGGCGGCTCTTCGAGTTGTCGGTTTGGCTTCTTGTCCCGCCGAAATCTTCGCTCGACCCGTGCCGATCAACGAAGCCCCTGGAGCCGCGCCCGCTCGCGAAGCGCCTCGGTCTGCTCGGTGCTCAATTTCTCATCTTTCTTGCCGGAATAGACCCCCGGCTCAAATGACAACGGACGGCCTTGCTCTTCCTCGCGGCACGCGGCAAGTCCGGCGGCGAGCGCCAGGATCAGGCCAATCTTCAATCCAGTTGCATGCTTCATGCGTGTTCGTTCTCCAGCCCCAAACGCAGGAACAGGGCGGCGTGTGCCGCCCTGTCGGTTGCTATAGCGTCGGCACTCCAGTTGCTCGCCTTCGGCAAGACGCACTCCAGTTGCTCGCCTTCGGCAAGACTAGCCGGCCTGACCGGGATAGGCCTTGCCCCAACCCCAGGCGCCCGAACCGAAGCCGCGGGCGACGACACGCTCACGGTAGATGTCGGAAACCATGTCGCCGTCACCGGCGAGCAGGGCCTTCGTCGAGCACATTTCGGCGCACAGCGGCAGCTTGCCTTCGGCAAGACGATTGCGGCCGTACTTCGAGAACTCTGCATCCGAGTTGGCTTCTTCAGGGCCACCGGCGCAGAAGGTGCACTTGTCCATCTTGCCACGGCTGCCGAAGTTGGAAGCCTGCGGATACTGCGGCGCGCCGAACGGGCAGGCGTAGAAGCAGTAACCACAACCGATGCAGAGGTCCTTGTTGTGCAGAACCACGCCCTCTTGGGTCTGGTAGAAGCAGTCAACCGGGCAGACGGCCATGCAGGGTGCATCGGAGCAGTGCATGCAGGCTACCGAGATCGAACGTTCGCCCGGCGATCCATCGTTGATGGTGACGACGCGGCGGCGGTTCACGCCCCACGGAACCTCGTGCTCATTCTTACAGGCGGTTACGCAGGCATTGCATTCGATGCAGCGCTCGGCGTCACAGAGAAACTTCATGCGTGCCATGGATCAGGCCCTCCAGATCTTGCAGAGCGTTGTTTTCGTTTCCTGCATCTGCGTCACGGCGTCGTAGCCGTAGGTTTGTGCAGTGTTTGTGGCTTCACCCAACACGTACGGGTCGGAGCCTTCCGGATACTTGGACCTAAGGTCCTTGCCCTGGAACATGCCCCCGAAGTGGAAGGGCATGAACGCCACGCCGCTGCCGACACGCTCGGTGGTCATGGCCATGACCTTGACCTTGCCCTTTTCAGGACCCTCGACCCAGACCATCTCGCCATCCTTGATGCCGAGGTTGTTGGCGTCGCGAGGGTTGATCTCCACGAACATGTTCTGCTGGAGTTCGGCGAGCCAGGGGTTGGAACGGGTCTCGTCGCCGCCGCCCTCGTATTCCACCAGTCGCCCGGAGGTGAGGATGATCGGATAGTTCTCGGAGACCTTCTCCTCGATACCCTTCTTCTGGATCGTCTCGAAAAGCACCGGCACGCGATGCAGCTTGCGGTCGGTGAAGGTTGGATAGTTGGCCACGAGATCGGGTCTTGGCGTGTACAGTGGTTCGCGGTGCAGCGGCACCGGATCCGGGAAGGTCCACACCACGGCGCGGGCCTTGGCGTTGCCGAACGGCGCCAAGCCGTGCAGAATCGCAACGCGCTGGAGACCACCTGAGAGGTCGATCTTCCAGTTCACCTTGCCCATCTTTTCGGGGTCGTTGCCGCCTGCGACTTTCTCGATCGAAGCCTTTTCTTCGGCAGTCAGATCACCGGTCCAGCCGAGCTTGTCGAGCATGGCGTAGGTGATTTCCGGATAGCCGTCCTTGATCTCCGAGCCGACGGGGTAGGATTCGACAGCCAGAAGGTTGTCGGCATCCGGATCGCCCTTGGCGTATTTCTCAGGCGCCGTGACGCCGAAGCGGGCACGGAAGCAGAGACCGCCTTCGGCGACTGGTTTGGAGGTGTCGTACAGGTTCGGCGTGCCGGGGTGCTTCATCTCGGCGGTACCCCAACACGGCCACGGCAGGCCGTAGGTATCGCCATCGCACGGGCCGCCATTGGCCTTCAGTGTGACCTTGTCGAAGGTGGACTGGTTGGCCATGTGCAGCTTGAGGCGCTCGGGCGATTGGCCGGTGTAGCCGATGGTCCACATGCCGCGGTTGAATTCGCGGGTGATGTCCTCGACGTCAGGCTCGGTGCCAGCAACCTTGATGTTCTTGAACATCTCCTTTTCGAAGCCGAACTTCGTGGCGAAGAGATACATGATTTCGTGGTCGACCTTGGAGTCGAACAGCGGTTCGAAGACCTTTTCGCGCCACTGCAGCGAGCGGTTCGAGGCGGTCACGGAACCCACCGTCTCGAACTGGGTTGTCGCCGGCAGCAAATAGACGCCGTCGGTGCGGTCGTGCATGACAGCCGATACGGTCGGGAACGGGTCGATGACGACGAGGAGGTCGAGTTTCTCCATCGCCTTCTTCATATCCGGGCCGCGAGTCTGCGAGTTGGGAGCGTGGCCCCAGAACACCATGGCGCGGGTGTTGTCGGGCTGGCCGAGGTTCTCCTTGGCTTCCAGAACACCGTCGAACCAGCGCGAGACGGGGATACCCTTCTCTTCCATCATGGACAGGTCGCCACCATCCTTGCCCTTGCCCTTCCATACCGCGAAGCGGCCTTTCAGGTAGTCGTAGTCGACCTCCCAGACGCGCGCCCAGTGCTTCCAGGAGCCGGCGGCCAGACCGTAGTAGCCCGGCAGGCTATCCATAACCACGCCGAAGTCGGTGGCGCCCTGGACGTTGTCGTGGCCGCGGAAGATGTTGGTGCCGCCACCGGCGACGCCCACGTTTCCGAGTGCAAGTTGCAGCACGCAGTAGGCACGTGTGTTGTCGTTGCCGTTGGCGTGCTGGGTCGCGCCCATGCACCAAATGACAGTGCCGGGCTTGTTAGTTGCCAGCGTATAGGCGACGCGCTTCATCTGCGCGCCGGGCACGCCGGTGACGCGCTGGACTTCCTCAGGGGTCCACTTCTTCACTTCTTCCCTGATGAGGTCCATGCCCCAGACGCGCTTGCGGATGAACTCCTTGTCCTCCCAGCCGTTTTCAAAGACGTGGTAGAGGATGCCCCAGATGAGGGCGACGTCGGTGCCCGGACGGAAGCGGACATACTCGCTGGCGTGCGCGGCGGTGCGGGTGAAGCGCGGGTCGCAGACGATCAGCGGAGCGTTATTCTGCTCCTTGCACTTGAGAATGTGCTGCAGCGAAACCGGGTGCGCCTCGGCGGGGTTGCCGCCGATCAGGAAAATCGCCTTCGAATTCAGGAGGTCGTTATACGAGTTCGTCATGGCGCCGTAGCCCCAGGTGTTGGCAACACCTGCGACCGTCGTCGAGTGACAGATACGGGCCTGATGGTCGATGTTGTTGGAACCCCAGAACGCAGCAAACTTGCGAATCAAATAGGATTGCTCGTTGCTGTGCTTGGCAGAGCCTAGCCAGTAGACGGAATCAGGACCCGATTCTTCGCGGATCTTGAGCATCTGGTCGCCGATCTGATTGATCGCATCGTCCCAGGAAAGCTTCTTCCACTTGCCGCCTTCCAGCTTCATCGGGTGCTTGAGACGGCGGGCGCCATGCGCGTGCTCGCGAACGGCAGCTCCTTTGGCGCAGTGAGCGCCGAGATTGAAGGGGCTGTCCCAGCCGGGCTCCTGGCCGACCCATACGCCGTTCGACACTTCGGCTAAGACCGTGCAGCCAACCGAACAGTGCGTGCAGACGGACTTTTTGAGTTCGACCTTGCCGCCGGCCTTGCCGGCAGCGGCCTCAGCCTTCTGGATGCGACCGGGCGCCAGCACCGTCGCTGCGGCGATCCCGCCGGCCGCGAGACCGGAGTTGCGCAGGAATGCGCGGCGGTCGACCACGCCTGAGCGCGACCTTTCGGTGAGTGCCGTTGCCAGATGGCCGGTCTTGGCGCTACCGCTTGATTTCTTCTTGAGCATCGATTTCCTCCTCAGCGTCTGCGCATGGCCTGCCGTTTGAACGGTCGTTGGCCCGGCGAGCTCGCTTTCGATTACATGAACTTTGCCAGCTCGTAGTAGCGGCGCACATGCTCGGTTTCACGGTAGCCGTGGCCCTCCACCGGCTTGACCGCTTCGGCTTCTGCGGGAACCACCGTCGAGACGGCTACCGCCCCGGTGCCCACGACGCCTGCTCCAGCCAGTTTCAGGAAACTGCGCCGGTCGGTCTCAGCGTTCGCCTTGTCCTTCTTCATTCGCTTTTCCTCCTCGTTCAGGTCGCCGGGTCCGGTTCAAGGCCGGACCGAAAACCGAATGGTTGCATCTAAACGTACTCGAAAGCCTGCGCTTCGATCTCCATGAAGACCGAACCCAAAACGCCGATAGCGGCATAAAATGCCGACTGCTTCGTCTCGGAAAGATCCTTGAAAAAGTGCGGCGCCCAGGAACCAACGTGGGCATCGAAGAATTTCTTCTGTTCGGCCAGGGTGCTCGCCGTGCCGAATCGGCCCTCAATCAAACCGCCCATCATCTCCAGCACCGAGGCGATGTGGTCTTCGGGCTCCTTGATGTCCGGATTGTGCTCGACGCCGAGGGCCGCCATGTCGACGCGCAACTTGGCAAGCGGCTTCTCATGCAAGAAGCCGGTCAGGTAATACGAGCCAAAGGGCACGAGCACGCCGCTGCCGATACCAATGAAAAGTTCGTGGAACGCGTCGTCCTCGGATTCTGGGTCGGCGTTCCGGGCTGCCTTCGCGCACGCAGTCAGGGCCTGACCCAGACGGCTATTGTCGCCGTCAATTGCCGCATAGGCCTGTAAGATTTCCGACCCAGCGGGCGCAGAAAACGGGGCGGCGATCAACTGGTAGAGCTGCGCCCGCAGGTGATCCTCTGGCGCAAGCTCCAGGGTGAGACCTACTTCTGCGGTGGCGCGCGTAGAACCAGAACGCACCTGCGGCTCCTCTCCGAACCCACGTGCCCAGCGTTACTTCGCGGGCTATGGTTTTTATTTGTTGCGTTGGAAGTTGCCGAATAAAATGTCGCAGCACAAGACCTCAATCGCCATTCGCTGCTAAAATTGTATGCATCAGATTTTCTGATCTCGCGTTGCGCAATGTTTATTCTTGTCATTAATTGCGGTTTAATCCGAGAATGATATGGATACGTATTTTTTTCCTATTTTTGCAGGTTTTATGCAGTACCTGTCGCTGCGGCGCACAAAATGTGGCGCTTGTCACGAGCGCGCACACGGGGCTCTATGAACAGGGAACACAAACACCGCGCAATCGCACAAAGGCGGCCGCGCGAAACCGGCCGCGCAACCCTCACGTTCCATGTTCTGGTGACCGTTCGGGTCGCCGGAGCTGGCCACAACATCGCACCATCCAAGGACGGGCATGACGACTCATCAAACGACGCCACTCGACGCCTCGATGATCGATCCATTCGGTCGCCACGTGACCTACTTGCGCGTTTCAGTCACGGATCGCTGCGATTTTAGATGCGTGTACTGCATGTCCGAGCACATGACCTTCCTGCCCAAGAAGGATCTGCTGACTCTCGAAGAACTGGACCGTGTGTGCTCCGCGTTCGTTCGCAAGGGCGTCCGAAAACTGCGCATCACTGGTGGCGAGCCGCTCGTTCGCAAGAACGTCATGTGGCTGTTCAAGGCGCTCGGGCGGCACATCGAAGACGGCTCGCTCGATGAACTGACGCTGACCACGAACGGCAGCCTCCTGCATCGCATGTCGGACGATCTTTATGCCTGCGGCGTGCGGCGTATCAACGTGTCGCTGGATACGCTGAGCCCGACCAAGTTCAAGGCCATCACACGCTGGGGCGATCTCGAAACCGTGATGAACGGCATCGCCGCGGCCGAGCGGGCAGGCTTGAAAATCAAGATCAACGCCGTGGCGCTGAAGGACTTCAACGACCAGGAAATCGACGACCTCATTCGCTTCGCGCACGGCCGCGGCGCCGACCTGACGCTCATCGAAACCATGCCGATGGGCGATATCGAGGGCGACCGAACAGACCAGTACCTGCCGCTGTCACGGGTGCGCGCGGATCTCATGGACCGTTGGACCTTGAAAGACATCCCCTACAATTCCGGCGGGCCGGCGCGTTACTACGAAATCGCGGAGACGGGCGGGCGGCTCGGATTCATCACGCCGCTGACGCACAACTTCTGCGAAAGCTGCAACCGGGTGCGGCTGACCTGCACCGGCACGCTCTACATGTGTCTCGGGCAGGACGACGCGGCGGATCTCAGATCGGCGCTGAGGGCTTCGGACGACGATGGGGTGCTCGAAGCGACGATCGATGAAGCGATCGGTCGCAAGCCCAAGGGGCACGACTTCGTTATCGACCGGCGCAGCCAGGCACCTGCTGTGGCGCGGCACATGAGCGTCACCGGCGGCTAGTGGCCCGTCGCGCCTAAATCGCACCATAGCCGCAACCTCGTTCGATTTCGGCGCGACGCCTCACCAGAACCCACTTTCCGAAGTTCGTGAGTCACCCGTGGCGATCTCCGGAGCGAACTTCGGAAAGTAAAGGGTACTAGCAAGATATTGTTTCTAGTGCCGCTTTTCGATCAGAAGTCCCTGACGGTGCTTGACTGGCATGATGCAGGGACTTCTAATCGGCGGTACTAGTGTGGTGCCTCGCAATTGCCGACCAACAATTCGGCTGAGATGATCGAGCAGCAGGCGCTTTCGACTTCGTTGAACTTCAGCCGGTGACCTTGGCGACGGCAACGCGAAGTGAATCGAGCGGAAACGGCTTGGCCAGGGTTTCCACTTTGGCGCCGGAAATCTCGGCCGCGCGCACGAGTTGCGCCTCGTGGGCGGAGATCAGAATCACGGCAACCGCGCCATTCGCCTTTCGGGCCTCTTTTGCAAGCGATATTCCATCCAGTCCCGGCATGTCGACATCGGCTATCAATAACTCGTAGGTGCCCGTGTCAGCGTCGAACTCTTCCGAGGCCGCGGCGCCGTCGCTGACCGCGACAACCGAGTGTCCTTCCGATTGAAGCGCACGCTTGACCAGTTCGCGCATGCCGTCGTCATCGTCGGCAAGCAGGATCTTCATGTCTCCACCCTCCGTGACCGCATCGTCTGCAAAAAATCCAACGACCGGAGCCGGCTGACTTCAAGCGCTGACAACGCGTCCGACGAACGGCAGCTCCCGAAACCGGTGGCTCATATCCATGCCATATCCGACGACAAACATATTCGGACATTTGAACGCCTTGAGGTCGGCACCGATATCGACGGCTCGGTCGACCTCCTTCTCAATCAGCACGCAGGTTCTGATGGATTCGGCTCCGCGCGCGGACAGAAGGTCCTTGGCGTAAGCTAGTGTGCGACCGGAATCCAACACGTCGTCGACCAGCAGGATGTCGCGCCCGTTCACATCAATCGCGACATCGCGGAGAATGTCGACCGTGCCCGATGAGACCATGCTTTTTCCATAGCTCGATAAGGTCATAAAATCGACCTCCGGCTCCATGCCGACGCGGTGCAGGGCGCGAATCAAGTCGGCGGCGAAAATGAAGCTCCCCTTGAGGATGGCGATCACGGCCAGCCGCTCGAGGCGGAGTTGCGAAATCTCCTCGGCCAGCCCGGTCAGCCGCTGGGAAATCTGATCTGCAGTGAATATGACGTCGATATCCGATCTAGGATGACCCATGGTCGATTCATTCTCATGTAATTGACTTGTTTCTTTGCTTGCCGCCACCCACACGCCCCGACTCGGCCATTAGAGTGGCGTGATACGTCGCGGGCCAGGGGACGGGACGGCATGCGCAAGCCGATAGACTAACCCCAAATTACGGCACTGTTGCAATGGCTGGTGCAAACAAACAGGGGATTCGCTGGCCGACTGCACGAGGCCGGCTGGCGGCGTGCTCATCGCCCTGCCACAATACTCGTGATTGATCGTTATGACGGCATCCAGCATATACAGCAGGAACGTCTATCGAGGAAATAGCCGCGCAGCAGCCGGTGGGGAACCTTTTTGAACCCTAAGTTCGCGACGAAGGCTGCATGAGTGGCGAGGTTCTGGATAAAAGGTTCGAGGCACAGCGGTTTACCGCGATGCAGCATCGAGGGAGCGCACGAGGATCGACACGGCGGGACCGGTCTGCAGAGGATCCGGCATTCAGCAGATCGTGCCTGCGAACAGTGCGCCGCAACGACTGGGATGACTTGTGATCAGCCTGAATAATGTCGCCCTACGCTATGACCGGGGACCGGAAATCCTGACGCATGTCAGCTTCCAGCTTCGCCCTGGGTCGTTTCACTTCCTGACCGGCCCGTCGGGGGCAGGCAAGACGTCGCTGTTGCGCCTTCTGTTCATGACGCTGCATCCCACCAGCGGCCAGATTCATCTGTTCAACCACGACGTCAGCAACATTACGACCGCGAAGCGGGCGCAGCTGCGCCGCCGCATCGGCATCGTGTTCCAGGATTTCCGGCTGCTCGACCACTTGACGACCTGGGAAAACGTTGCGCTGCCGCTGCGAGTTGTCGGAAAACAGCTTTCCGATTACCGCGAGGACGTCACGGACCTGTTGCAATGGGTCGGCCTCGGCGACCGCATGCATGCCTATCCGTCCGTACTGTCGGGCGGTGAAAAACAGCGCGCAGCCATTGCGCGCGCCGTGATCGGCAAGCCGGAACTGCTGCTAGCCGACGAGCCGACCGGCAACGTCGACCCGCAGATGGCACGCCGGCTCCTGCGCCTGTTCGTGGAATTGAACCGGCTCGGCACGTCCGTCGTCATCGCCACCCACGACCACCAGCTGATGCGCCAATATAAAGCGCCGCGGCTGGAACTGCACGAAGGCGACGTTCGCATTGTTTGAGACGGGCAGGTGGAAGCGGTCCTCCAGCCCGGTGTTCGATGGCCCACGAGACGATTGGAGCTGAAGTACCTTGGCATCGCAATTCGGCAATGAACCCTACGACGACTTGGATGTGCCGCCGACAGGCTCGCCAACGGTCCGGCGCGACCTGTATGCGCCGACGCGCGAAGACCGGCGCGAGGCTGGCGGAGCGCACAGTCCGGTCGTGCCTGCCGGTTCGGTGACCGGGCGGTCGCTGACGCTCGTCATCTCCATCATGTGCTTTCTGGCCTGCCTGACCGCCGGCGCCGTCTACATGATCAACCAGTCGGCAGACGCCTGGCTCAGGGATGTGGCAAGCGAAGTGACGGTGCAGATTCTGCCGCGCGACGGCCGCGACATGGAGCAGACGCTTGCCGAAGTCGCGACATTCCTGGGGCGTCAGCCCGGCGTCGAGACGACGCGGACACTCAGTACGCAAACCTCCGTCGACCTGCTCGAACCCTGGCTGGGCCAATCGGATGCCTTGCAGTCGCTGCCGCTGCCGCGGCTCATCGCAGTGCAGCTGAGGCGCGATGCGCCGCCTGACTTCGGTGCGCTGTCGAAGGAACTTGCCGGCAAGTTCCAGGGCGCCACACTTGACGATCATCGCCAGTGGCAGCAGCAGATCAAAACCGTGACGCGCTCGCTCGCTCTGGGCGGCATCGCCATTCTACTGCTGGTCGCCGCGGCAACGACCGCGATCATCGTTTCGGCGACTCGCAGTGCCATGGCATCGAACCGGGAAATCGTCGAAGTCCTGCATTTCGTCGGTGCGACGGACGGTTTTATCGCCCGGGAGTTCGAAAAGCATTTTCTCAACCTCGGCGTCCGGGCGGGTCTGCTCGGCGCGGGAAGCGCGATGATCGTGTTTTTCACGATACCGCTGGTGACGATGGTCATGGGCGGAGGCTCGATGACGGAAATCGAACTCAACCGCCTGATCGGCACTGGCACTCTCGATCTTGCCGGTTATGTCCTGCTCGGCATCGTCGTCATCGTCATCGCAGCCTTATGCATGCTCACTTCGAGGTTCGGCGTCTACCGCATCTTGAATTCCAGTGCAGACTGAGTGCTTCCGGCTTACAAGCTGCGCGACTGCGTTGATGAGCGTCAAGTGGATGCGCGAAGCTCGCGATCACCACACTAGTGAGGCGTCGCGCCTTAGTTGACCGATGGTGCGGCGAGGTTTGAGTCAACTAAGGCGCGATAAACGCCTCACTAAACCATTGATGTTGCTCGTGGCCCTGATGTCGCGCCAAAATCGGACGAGGTTGCGGCTATGATGCGATTTTGGCGCGACGGGCCACTAGTGAGGCGTCGCGCCTTAGTTGACCGATGGTGCGGCGAGGTTTGAGTCAACTAAG